>Ga0307509_10007011_pt1 | contig 14918 bp, 19 predicted proteins | sample 10_EM_MG_FD_202245 | JGI IMG/M metagenome (GOLD analysis project Ga0307509, IMG submission 202245) | Populus trichocarpa ectomycorrhiza microbial communities from riparian zone in the Pacific Northwest, United States - 10_EM | ecosystem: Host-associated > Plants > Roots > Unclassified | place... | reverse complement strand
TATCACGGGATTAATCATATCATTTTGGAAAAAGCAAGAAAATAACCTGATGGAATCCAAGCTCTTTAGTAAGAGGAACCCCAATCTCACTTATGCAACCCTGAACTTTCTGATCGGAACCGTAAAACGATGCATATCGATCAAGGCAGCCATCCAAAACCCTAACGAGCTCTTTCGCTAGAGGATAACTAATAGCAAAGCCGCCGCCACCGTAGGCCATGGTATATGAATGTATGGCATCTTGCTCAACACTCTCTGAATTGCCGCCAATGTAATACATCTGATTATGATCGTACTTTGTTAATACCGTTACCAAATTCTCTATGAAGAACACTGTATCATCATCTCCCATGACCAACCATCTCACATTTTCCAGTCCTAACTCAAAGCTCTCCTTGACTATCCTCGCAATTCGTAGCGCTGACCGAGAGCCATACGAGCAGGTGTACTTGAACCGCGACGTATCGGCAGAGACTTTGTACGGCGGTGAGGTTAATGGCCACGTGTCATTCCCCGGAGGGTTCTGGTCGAGCCAAACATAGCCACGGGTGATGTTAGGCATCCACCATACCTCAGTGTAGTGTCTGCGCTTATTCCACGTCTTTGCAGAGCCACCAATGCCGAATAAAATGTGGGAAATATTTGTCTTCTCATAGCTATAACCAGAAACCTCACCGTTTGTTATCTTCCGGTGATCAGAGACTAATATCTTATTGCATTCAGGGCAAGGTAGCCGTTGAGATGGATTAAGGAAGGAGTAGAAGACGAGGGAGATTGAAACGACGGTACAAATAGCTATAGTTGCTTTTAGGAATAAAGAGAAGATATCACTGACTTTTAGTGTTGGCAAAACCAGGAATTTCCAGGCTTTGAAGGGGTCTTGATCGATTGGAGATGGCATCTTTTCCCCTAAAAGATAAGAGTTTCAGGGGATAGCGGGTTTTTTTCTTTCTTTCTTTAATAAAGAAGGAAATAAGGAAGAATTCTTAGCGAAGTTGATGACCACTTTAGTTTTTGTCGCTTGAAGGTTTCCTTTTTAAAGGGGATATTTTGAAGCAAAAATCTATGAATTGGCCAGAAGGACGAGAGAAAGGAAAGATTCTGGTCAAGGTAATAACAAAGAGGAGATAATGACCACAAAGCTGTCTTTATTTAATTATCTCTTCAACCAAAGAAGTGATAGGCATAACAGTGTTTGGGATGGTTAATTCGTCAATTCGAATCATATAGGTATTTGGCAACGGAGAAGTGACAGGCACAACTATTTGTGGGAGGGTTAATTCGCTAATTCAAATCGGATATTTGACAGAGTTGCAGCAGTCATATTTTTTAAATCCGGTCTGGTTTGGCGGGTCGATCCAGAATCCGTCCGATTCAAAGCTGGAACCAGGCCAGGCCGGGTTAAAAAAAAATAAAAACAATTTAATTGAAAATAATTTAAAAAATAGAAATATTCATTTTTATACATTTTTCTAATATAACAATACATTCAATACATTTCCATTTTTTTTTTTCAATCAAATAAAGACTTTTGTATCACAGCAAATCCAATAAACCTATCATTTCATTTGAATGAAGAAAAAAAAAAAAACCAAACCACTGGAATAGATATAAATAAATCTACAGATAAGATCTAATTACCTAGATTGGATTATATTTATTTGATACACTGTTGTCAATATGAATGTAAATCTGTTAATAAAAAAATACACAGACCCGGTGGATTGACCTGACAAAACCTAGTAAAAAACTCAGTTACAACTTGTTGATTTTTGTTTTTTTTACTAAAACGACACCATTTTGAATTTTTTTTAAAAAATAGGGATTGATCCGGCTGACCTGATGACCAGGTCAAAACCCAGAATCCGGATCTTGGATCCGGTCAGCCACCGGGCCGAATTTAAAAATTATGATAGCAGATCTTCGAGGTTGCGCCGTAAACATGGGCGGGTCTATCACTATGTATTTTTCTTTAAAAAAAAAAAGGAAAAAAAAGAATTAACTAAAAAATAAACTTAAATTAGCAAAATTAAAAACTTATTTAGAATTAACTAAAAAATATACTTAAATTAGCAAAATTAAAAACTTATTTCTTAAAATGGCTCATTTTTATAAGACGCGTAAGTCACACATGCACGATCCACTTAATGCACTGCATCTTGAATACCATCGAACAAGAACAGAGGCTTTTCGGCCCTTCCGCCCTTCCGTATAAAATAATTCACTTAATATATAACAAAACGTTAATGATCATATATAATATAAAAATAATAGATTTATTAAATGTTATAAAAACTAATGCACATCAATTTATTACATCTCAATTCATGAGATGCATTGGATTGCATGGATGTCTTATAATACACTCCTATGTCACTATAATGTCGTTATAATAAATTATCGTGTTATATTTATATATCATGTCGTATAGATATTTAAATTAATGATCAGAGAAGAAGAAAATAAGAATAAGTACAAAAGAAAAAAAAGGTTTTTACTTTTTTTTTTAATTTGATTGGATGCGTAGGTTGCCTGCATGTCTAGGTGCGTCGCGCAAGCTATACATCTCATAAAACTATATTATTATAAAAAATAAGTTTTCAAGTGTGCTAATTCAGATATGTATTTTAATCAATAAGCTAGTTTTGAAAAAAAAATTAAAATATGAATTATTTTATTAAGTCTAATTTAACGTTTTAGTGTTCATGCATTTTAATATTAAAATAAAATACTAGTGAGGTGATTTAAGTTGTGATAATTACCTAAACAAATTAAAAGAACTGGATTAAATTATGGAGCTTTATTTTTCATATTAGTGAATGTCTTGATTCTTTTGATTTTTTTTCCAATTCAGTTACTCTCTAGCCTAATTGGATGAAATTGGCCTTGAAATTATAATAAACATATATATTAAAAGATAAAGGATTGAAATTTAAGACATAGAGAGATTATATGCTTAATATCAAATTTTACCAATTTATACTTTGATCATAAAATTTATTTTTATTAATTTTCAGTTCTTTGAGAGACTTGTTGAAAAATAATTATAGAGAGAAAAAGTATTTGATTATCGTGATTCCGACAACAAAAATGATCAAGTTTAATGTCAAAATGTTCCATTTGACGAGAAGAGTTTGATGGTGGTGGTTTTTGGTCCTTATTTTGCCAAAAACAAAAATCAAGGTTTGGTAAGATTTGTGGTCTCAGTTAGGTTTTTTGTTTTTGTTTTAATCGATTTTTTGCTACTTTAAAGGCTTAAGTGGGTTTATTGAGGTTTGTTAGGTGTTTCATAGATATTTTCAAGTCAGAAATTGGTTGAAAAATAGGTTGGTTGGTAAAAAAAAAAAAAAAACAGCTCGCTTTTTTGCTGGGTAAAAAGAAAAAAAGCTCGCTTTTTTGCTTAGTTTCTGGGCATTTTAGCTACCAAAAACTAGGCTAAAATAGGAGTCATCTATCACAACAAACGATGTGTTGTCATCTAATTTTTTTTCAAGAAAATAAGAGGTGCATGAATTAAAGCAAGACCATGTATGAGGGCCTAGCCTCCAGGCACATGGGACGGTCAGCTATGGAGTAAAAGGGAAGATGGTTTTTAACAGTGAGGAAATGAGATGGCCTTTTTGCCTTTGTTTTTTATTTGCTCTTTCTTCAAATGTTAGTGTGGGAAGAGGATTGAGATGGGTTACCGAACTTCGATGGTGGCTAGGTTAGTGGTGTCTACTAGTGTGAGACCAGTGATGAGTTAGAGGAGATGGGATTTTGGGTTTTTTTTTTTGGGTTTTTTTTTTTTGGGTCTTTTTCATGGCTAGCGGCTGGTCTTTTGAATAATGGGTCTAGAGGGTTTTTTTTTTTTTTGGGTATAGTATGGGTGTTTTTTGGGAGAGTGTTTTTGTGTGTGTGATTTTTTGCTCTCACTAATTCTCTCCCCTAAAATCTCTCCCTTTATTTTTGTGTGGTATAACCACCTATTTATAGGTAAAATAATTTTGTTATCTTCCCTTTAATTGCTTGGTCCCCAAGCAATTTAAATTTTCTTTGGTCCATCATTTTCTTCCTTTTCACTTTTGGTCCCTTTGTCCATTTATATTTTGATTTTTTCTTATTTTTTGTATTTTGATTTTTTTTTTAAAAGCAACATCAACGTCGATGACTCAATAAGCACGTTAACAATTGAACGCGTTGAAAGTAGATTTTTTTTTAATTTTAAATTCTTTAGAAAATATGTTGAAAGTGATGCAAATACATCAAGATCATATTTTTTGGGCTTTTTGTTGTTTTATTCTATTTGTTGTTTTTTTTCGCAATTCTTTTTTAAAAAATGGGGTAAAAAATGTGTAGCAACAAATGCCTTCTCTTTACAATACTTAGGAAACAAAGACTTGTTAAGTCCTTGGCATAGTACGTATATAAAGACAAATAAACTGTTCTTCCAAAACAAATTTTCTCAAAACTTTTAGTTTGGTTTACCTGAAACTTTATCTTCACAAGAATCCTCTTCAACCAAAACTATGATCAAATTGTTTACAACTTGGTTAACTTGAAATCTCAATCTACCGGTTCCCTTCAACCATGACCTTGATCTCTGATACCTTTTGATTACGAGGTTTAAAAACATGGTGCTTCTTTATTGTAGAGTTGAAATTCTTTGTGTTTTCTAATTGCAGGGTTGACCTGGAATTGCGCATCTTCGTGGTTCCTTTGAACCAAAATTTCATGTTATAGCTCGATTAATCTAAAATTTCAATATGTCAATTCCCTTTAATCAGAACCAAAATTTCTATAAATAGCTCGATTAACATTAAATCCCAATCGGGTGATTCCCTTTAACTAGAACCAAAATTTTGCCTTCAACTTTGTCAACCTGAAATCTCAACCTAGAGACTCCATTTAACCACAACCTTGGTTTTTGCCTTTAGCTCGGTCAACTTGAAATCTCAATCTGTTGATTTCTTTTAACCAGAACCTTGATCTTTTTCTTCAACTCGGTCAACTTGAAATCCCAATTTGGCAATCCCCTTTAACTAGAACCAAACTTTTGTCTTCAACTCAATTAACTTGAAATCCCAATTTAGAGACTCCTTTCAACCATAACCTTGGTCTTTGTCTTCAACTAGTTTAACCTAAAATCCCAATCTAGCGATTCTCTTTAACCTGAACCTAAATTTTACCTTCATTTCGGTCAACCTGAAATTTCAATCTGATGATTTCCTTTAACTAGAACCTTGGTTTGTGTCTTCAGATCGGTTAACCTGAAATCTCAATTTGGCAATTCCTTTTAACAAGAACTAAAATTTTGCCTTCAGCTTGGTTAACCTGAAATCTCAACCTTGAGTTTTTAATTAGAACCTTGGTCTTTGTTACTTCCCGATCACGGGGTTTGAAGACTTGGTGCTTCCTAATTACAAGGTTAACCTTATACTTCCCGATTATAGAGTTCAAAAACTTGGCACCTCCTAATTACAAGGTTGACCTGATACTTCCTAATAACGGGGTTTCAAAACTTGGTACTTCCTGATTGCGGGATTGACCTGATATTTCTCGATCATAGGGTTTAAACTTGATGCTTCTTGATTGTAGGGTTGACCTGAGGACTCTTCTTAATGACAGAGTTGATCTTCTTCTTTTCTTGAGAATTTTTTAATAGTAGGATTCTTCTCACTTTTCTTCCTGATTACAGGGTTTAAAAACTGAGTTTCCTTGTTATCATAACTCAAGGATTCTTTCTTTGTCAACTCAAATTCATCAAAATCTTGCTAGATTTCATTAAGGATCTTCCTAAAAAATTCAAAAACATATATACAATGCTTTGAGGTTAAATGACATGCATGCATCTTTATCTGGTTTCAAAAATAGGCTCCCTCTCTTTGATGCTTCATTGTCATAGGGTGCCTTTGTTTGCTATCTAAAGCCTTTTCAGTTTTTCTAATTCATTAGCTCATTTGAGTTTACCACTAAAATATAAGTGTAGTGCCCATCCTAGTTGTATGCGATGATTACTACTCTCATTGTTTATTAAACCTGACGATGCCCCCAAGTGTGGTATTGCTTGCTTTATTATGAAAGAGTTTAACAAATCATTCACTTCTTGGATTCTCTCAAGAACTGCCCTGTGATTAGCTGTGTGCATCCTACCAACAATTCAAAAGATTTTCTAGTACCGATCTCATCTTAAATTTTCAATCAGCCACAAAGTTGCCTTCAGTTGAACTATACTCTTCAAACATATGTTATCATCAACCTCCATAGAACTGTTAAGTCATCTATACATGCAACAAATGCTCATTGTTGTATGCTCAATATTCTTCTCAATAAATTCCTCTCAGCCCGTCTAATCAGATAATGAAAAGAAATGCATTGTCATCATCAATGATATTTCTTTTATGACTCACATTCATGTGGTGAAGTGCATTTTGAATCGATGGGCTTCAACATTGATTGTTCCACGATCAGTCTAGGTAACGTGCATATTTCCAAAATTTATCCAAATGTATCCATGTGACAACATCTTTCTGGAGTCATAATCATATTTCAGATGGTAAACCAAGATTTCAGACATGAAGATGTCCATCAAGAGCAACGTTACTCTCAACTACCTATTGGATTTCATTAAATCATAGACTGTCTTTGAGTAATATTGCCCTTAGCTAATCTGGTCATACTTATTCTTCTTTCTATCATTAATAGGCATTTGTCATTGCCAAAACTAATCATAGCTTTGATGGATTTCACTAAATCATCATTTGATATTGCCTGCCAGCTAATTGGAATATTGCTGTTTTCCTTCTTAGGGTGCACTGCATTGCGCCCGGCTGCTCAACTTTTCAAGGATGATTATGGAGTGTTGTAACCCATTTTTGGATCCTCGCACAAAAGGGAGAAAATACAAAAAAATCAAATAAAAAAATATATTTGGAAGAAATTAAAAAAATAAGAAGATAATAACAGTGAAAAGAGGGTGCTAGAGCGCCCAGAAAATGGCTAAAAATTGATCAAAAAGGTTCACAAATACAAAGATTGAAATTTGACAGTATATCGTTGACTTATGAGAACCTGACTGACAAAGAAAATTCAATTTAAGGAAGAAATGTCCAAAATCAGATGTTTACTAGACTCAATTAAATTTATTAAGGGTTTAATTGAGTTTATAAAGAGTTTGATTACAAGAAAAATTGATTTTGAAGTCAATTTGGGCTTTAATTGGAAGAAATTAAAGTTCTGGGGTCAAATTATAATTTTTTAGAGTTAATTTGGTCAAATCGGGGGTTTAATTGCATAAATATTGAAGTTTGATGGCCAATTAGAGACTTAATTGAAAAAATCTGAAATCAAGGACCAAACTGGAAAAGGCGCGTAAATAGAAGGACTGGAATTAACCGAATCAGGGACTGAATTGAAGAAATTGAAAGTTTATTGATCAATTGAGGGTCCAATTGCATATATTCGAGACCGAGGACCAATTTGAAACTTCAGGGCCGACGATTGAATTTGTTAGGGATGCAATTGAATTGATTTTTAAAATCAAAATTGCAATTGAGGACTTCATTGAACAAATCACAAATTAAGGATTGATTTGGATTTTGACATGTTTTTGGCGCCATTTTCTTTTAAATGAAACGACATGTTTTGGGTAAAACGATGCCGTTTCAAAAAAAAAAAGAAAAGAAGAGAAAATCCCCAAACAATGTCGTTTTGAATGGCACTGTGGGTCTTCTTCTTCCCCTGGACACGCGAGGCAGGGGAAGATGAAGCTTTCGTTCCCCTGCTTTTCACCTCTTTTTTTTTCTTCTCCGAAAGCCCTAAAAAGACGCCGACAAAGACCCCCACTTGCCTAAGCTCTGACCCGTGGCTTACCACGGGGTGAAAACAGAGGGGATATGCCCCTCAGGTGGTCCTGGGGTGGCTGCACAGGAGCCGCCTCGTCCACCTTACCCTTGTGCCATGACTGGACAGGGGTAGAGAGTGCAGAAGAGGAGGGCAGAAACGAGAGAAAAAGGAGAGCAGAAGAAGAGAAAAAAAAGAAGAGAAAGAAAACAGAGAGAGAAAGAAAAAAATAACAGAGGAATAGAAAGAAATAGGAGAGGAGAAGAATAGAGATAGAGAGGAAAGAACCGAGAGAGTGAAAACAAAAAAAAAAGAAGGAGAAGACGCAGGGACTGGTTTCTATACACGGAAAAAGAAGAAGCATTGCAGCGGCCACCACCGAGCTTCCCAGCCACCACCTTTTCCACCGCAAATGACAGCGAATACGCTCCTTCACTCCAGATAATCTTCTCTCCTTCTCTGATCTGTCTTCCTGGTTGGTTTCATTTGCATGCAGAGCATGAGCAATTCACGTTCTGCAACAAATGAAATTATAATTAGCCGGTTACTGTGCACAGTAACCGACTAATTATAATTAACTGGTTTATTCAAGCATCAACCATTCCTTAAAGAGATGAGACTTATTCGACAAGATTGGGAAAGGCCCTTGTTGGTAAAAAGGGAAGAATGAAGCATATTTGAATCATCATTCAGTTAGAATTATGCCGTTTGGAGAAATGAAAAGCTTCCTGGAGTGTTAGAATCCTCAACACCTACACAGCCAGAATCAGTAATGGAGTTATCGAAAAGAAAAAAGGACTAATAATAAGGAAGAATTAAGAAAACAGCTGGAGAGATGTAGAGTTGATCTCAGCAAAAGCAAAGGGCAACAACAACTCTTGGAAAAACAACTGGAGGAAGAAAATACAATGAGGAATTACTTGAACTAGCAGTTGGAAAATAAAGATGAGCATTTAACATCTTTAAAAAAATGGCATAAAAGGGCCGAGATAGCTGAAGAAATAGCAAAAAGGTTCTAGGATGAGTTAAGGAATCAAATAACTGAACATGATGAGCTGGCTAACAAGAATGGGCTCACAGAAAGAGAGTTGGCCAGGATCAAGAGATCAGTAAAAGGCAAGATAAATGCAGATAGGGAGGTGTTGGATTCCTTGAAAGAAAAGGGCAGTCTCTTAAAGAAGTTGGAAGTTGAAAAAGAGAAGAATCGGCTGGCCCACATTGATATAGAAGAAGAAGGAAGACTTCGTTCCCAATATATGGTGCAATCAGAGGAAGAGAGAAATATGAGAATAGCTGCTGAGTCTAATATGAGAGATTACCAGAAAAGAGCCGAGTCTTCAAAGGGATGGATAACAGCTCTGCAACCCGAGCTAGAAATACGAGAAAAAGAGTCGAGGAAGTGGAGAAGCCATTACTTCGAGATGGAGGAAGAATTGAATAAGATTCAGCAAGAGCGTTAAGAATGTCAAGACTATATTGACAATTTTGTAGTTCAAATTAACTCCAAAATAGTCGAGCTAGATATCGAGAGAGAAGAGCTACAAAGGGCAAAGGCTAAGTTAGCACGGTTGGAGGCTATGGTCCAAGTATTGGAAAGAAGTAATGAAGCTTTAGGAGCCATCAACAAAGTAATAATCGCAGATAACACCTTGTTCCAGGACAAGATAAGACATATGACAAGACAAGTCGAGCAAGTGGCCCGTTATGCGGAAAGGTTGCAACAACAAGCCACCCAAGTTAGGAATAATGCCGCAAAGTATCGCGAATACATGGGGACCATCACCTCATTTATTGGGGACTTAGCTAATAGAGGAAATGCCTTTTAAGGTTAGCGATGTATATGGCCTTTTGTTTTAAAACTTTTAATGAGCTACGGTTAGTTATAAAAAGGCATTGACCTATCTTTCTTTCCAAATGTGTTATGGTAATCAATCTTGATAAGAACTTGGCAAACACTCTTTTACAGCAATCAGTTCAACATAGAAATCTTGCCTAAAGGATTACAAAATTCATGAATCAGTTTTAAAATATACATCGCACATGCATCTCATTTTCATCATGCATTTGTTTATAACTTATCATTTGCACCACCAAATCATGAAATATAGGTCCCTCATCCAAGGTCCAGTACACCAGGCTAAGAACAAGAATGGAAAACGAAGAGAGGGCACTTCTAGAATCCCGTTACCAGAGCGAATTAGAATCCATGAAAAATGAAGTTGCCCGGATGACTAATCTACTTGAACAACTTCTAAAAGTCAAAAATAGGGAGGGAACGTCTGCCCAACCACTTATAGGAGCACTAACAACTCATGTCCCCGTAGCATCTCAAAACTTGGGGGCAGATTCAGTAACGGAGCACACTTTACACCTGTCCTCCCTATCCAGCTAACTCAAGCTCCGATCACTGTAGATTTAATAGCGGATGGGCCTTCCGATAATAGCTCCACTGGTTTCATAAACCTCGATAAGATATCCGCCTTGGAAGAACGACTGAAAGCAGTCGAGGGAAATGATTGGTTTGACCCCATGCAGGCATCTGAAGTATGTTTGGTACCAAACATCACGGTACCAAAAGATTTTAGGATACCAAAATTTATTAAATACACTGAGTTGGAATGCCCAAACACTCATCTTCGATCCTACTGCAACAAAATGGCTGAGGTGATCCATGACGATAAGTTGCTGATTTATTTTTTCCAAGACAGTCTAGTAGGGTCTGCGCTAAACTAGTATAGGAGGTTGGACAATGCCAATGTCAAGAAATGGAAAGATTTGGTGGAGGCTTTCCTTAAGCAGTACAAGTTCAATTTAGAAATTACTCCGGATCGAACGAGCCTTATGTTAATGGAGAAAAGAAGCCATGAGTCAATAAGGGCTTATGAGCAAAGATGGAGGGATGAGGCAACACATGTCCAACCCTCTTTGATAGAGACGAAGATGGTGACTCTATTTGCCAATACCTTTAAGGCACCTTATTATCAGCATCTAATGGGTAGCTCATCCCAGCATTTCTATGATGTTGTACGCGTAGCAGAAAGGATAGAGCAAGGTATTAAAGTTGGGTACATAGTAGAGCCTTTAAAGAAGAAATGTTTTACTAGAAGAAAAAAGGAAGGTGACGTTAACAACTTGGAAGGCGGGTACAAAGGCACGAAAGTAAATTACCAAAACCTACAAATGCCTTCCCCTCAATTCACAAACATGAACTTTACCAAACCTTTTAACACTAATCGAACAAATCACCAGCCAAACAACCAATACAGCCACCAAAGGTCATATACAGGATATACTTCGAGCAGTTGCCTCCACTACCCATGCCTTTAAAAGACTTGTACGCTAAACTGCTGAGTATTGGACACATAGCTCCAATCCTTCTACCGCCAATCCAACCACCCTTTCCCATATAGTACAAGCCAGAATTAACTTGCGAATACCATGCTAGTAACCCTGGGTATGGAATTGAAACCTATTACGCCTTTAAAAGGAGGTTGTTTGAGCTTATCAAGAGCGGGTGGGTGTCTTTCGAAGACGCGCCTAACATCAATTCAAATCCGTTGCCTAATCATGCCACACTAAGTAATAGTGGAGTGGGCATGATAGAAGGTGGGAATCAAAGCAAGGCGTTAAAGCTATCCATGAAGAAGTTGTACGACATATTGGTACAATCAGGATTCTTGAAAATGAACACTGAATATCATCTAGAAATAGGTGACTATTATGAGTTCCACGGGAAAGAGGGACATCATATCGATGATTGTATCGAGTTTCGCTAAAAAGTTGCAAAGATGTTAATCATAGAGGAGTTGAGGATTGAAACCATGGATGGCAACTGTGAGGTGAGTATGATAGAAGGTCAACATAAACTGTCAGAAGTATGTATAGTCCAACCGACAACTAATGGGCCACTAAAGTTGATCCTGACTAAGCCTTCCTTTACAAAAAAAGATCACAATACAATGCCTTATAATTATGGCTATGCCTCCAACATTCAAGCCCCTCTTTCTTTATTCCAAACTGAGATCAGTGGGCTGACTCGGAGTGGTCGATACTTCACGCTCGAGGAGTTAAGGAAAGCAAAAGGCAAAGAAGTGGTAGATCTTGACAAAACACTAGAGGTTAATAAGCAAGTAACTGAAGAGGAGTCAAATGAATTTCTAAAGTCGATAAAGCACAACAAATACTACATAGTAGATCAACTAAAAAAAATTCAGCCAGGATCTCTCTTATGTCCTTGATACTCAGTTCTGAGCCACACCGAATTGCCTTGTAAAAGGTATTGAAAGAGGCGTATATACCTCACGACATTGAACAAAAAACCATGGAGCATCTGATGGGGAGGATCCATGCAACTAATTACCTGTACTTCACGGCTAATGAGTTAGATGCTGAAGGAACCAGACATAACAAACCCTTGTACATCACTATTAGGTGCAAGGATTGCCTCATAGGAAAGGTGCTCGTCGATAATGGCTCGACTCTCACGTGTTGTCGAAACACATGTTAAAAGAAATGCAGGTCGATGAATCTCATATGAAGTATAGTACCATGATGGCAAGAGCGTATGATGACTCACCTAGACAGATAATTAGAACTTTGGAAGTGAAGCTATATGTGGGACCACAATGTTCTTGGTGACACTTTAAGTTATGGATATCCACCCTTCCTATAGTATGTTGTTGGGAAGACCTTGGATTCATACAGCCGGGGCGGTAACTTCATCATTACACCAATGCTTGACATATATCATGAACGGGATACTGGTAACTGTCAAAGCTGAGGAGATAGTATCTATGATAAAGAACATGGCTATACCATTCATCGAGACAGAGGATTGCAAGGATGAGAATATCCATGCTTTTGAGATTCTGAACACTGACTGGGTGCCTGAGAACACGATGTTAAAAAGTCCAAGGATTTTAGAAGCAACTAGGATAGTGGCTAAATGCCTTTTAGAATGAGGGGTTCCATTTCAGTACAACCCTATCACCAGAGTGCCAGAAAGGGTTAATCTGATAAAGATAAAATGTGATGATCAAAGATTTGGGTTGGGGTATAAGCCTAAAAAAGAAGATCATCTATGTGCTGCTATTAGGATAAGGGAAAGTAGAATGCCTAAAAAAGAAGATCAGCTTGAAGAAGAAGAGCTAGAAATCCATCCTTTTATAGTGTCGTTCCCAAAGGCTGCATATGTAATGCAACCTGATAAAGGATCGGAAAGCCTTGTTCAAGAACTGTCAACTATGAGCATAAACACCTTGGAGGAAGATAAGGTAGAAGAAGGTGGAACGAAGATGGTAGCGGGAAAGGAAGACGAAGCACTGCCACAACTGACTGTCCATATTCTAGAAGAAGTCTCCGCCAAGACCTTTGTGTGAAAGCTGGCAAAGGATGAGAAGTTTCAAAACTGGGTGACCCAAGAAGCTCCAGTAGTTTTTAAAATGTAAACCAACCTTGTTTACCTTCGCATGCTTTTGTCATTGCCTTTTGTTTTCTTTTATTTTTTTGGTTGAAAATCAAGGCTCATGATGTCAGCTAGATTTTGTCTTTGTCATTGAGCCCACCTTTGTTTTAAAATAATGAGATCATATGTTTTCTAAGTTTGTCTCTTTATTCGTGCTTTTACACCAAACACTTTTCGCTTTCAGGAATCCTGAAAGCGGATCTTCTATAACATCACATACATTTAGCATCAATAATGAATGACCAAACTTTAACGAACATGTGATCACTATGGAAGAAGAAAAATGGGATTAAAGCAGTATCAGGGAATTCATAAAGCTAGTGGAGCAACATGAACAAACCTGGAAACCTACTGAAGAAGAACTCGAAACCATAAATGTGGGTAATGACCAGTTTAAAAAAGAGTTGAAAATAGGGACTTTAATCACGTCGGAGCAAATATCGGAGGTAATTGCCCTACTACAAGAATATGCATATGTTTTTGCTTGGTCTTACGAGGATATGCTTGGTTTGGATACAAATATTGTGGTACAAAAGATCCCATTAAAGGAAGGTTGTAAAGCAGTTAAACAAAAATTAAGGAGAGCCCACCTGGATATCTGGATCAAAGTCAAGGCAGAACTCGAGAAACAGTGGAATACGGGTTTCCTAGAAGTAGTTAAATATCCACAATGGGTGTCCAACATTGTTGTCGTGCCAAAGAAGGGAGGAAATATTAGAGTTTGCGTGGACTTCCATAACTTGAACAAAGCTGGCCCCAAAGATGATTTTCCACTACCACACATAGATATTTTAGTTGACAACGCTGCCCGTAGTTCCACATATTCCTTTATGGATGGTTTCTCAGGATACAACCAGATAAAAATGGCTCCAGAAAATAAGGTGAAAACAACTTTTATCACCCCTTAGGGAACATACTGCTACAAGGTTATGCCATTTGATCTAAAGAATGCAGGGGCTACCTATCAAAGAGCCAATGTGACTCTGTTCCATGATATGATGCACAAGGAAATTAAGGTGTATGTAGATGATATAATTGCCAAGTCTAGAAGGGGAGAAGATCATGTAAATATTTTGAGGAAGTTATTTAAAAGATTAAGAAAGTATGAACTAAAGCTCAACCCTGCAAAATGTTCGTTTGGAGTTAAGTCCAGCAAGCTGCTAGGATTTGTGGTTAGTAGCAAAGGTATAGAGATGGATCCTGATAAAGCGAAAGCCATCCAATCCATGCCAACCCCAAAGACAGAGAAGGAGGTGAGGGGATTCTTAGGAATATTGAACTATATTGCCCGATTTATAGCTCAACTAACCACAACATGTGAACCTATCTTCCGGTAACTGAGGAAAAAGAGTAATGGGACATGGAATGAGGAGTTTGAGGAGGAATTCAATAAAATCAAGCATTATTTACAGAGTCTACCTTTGCTTGTTCCTTCTGTATCAGGAAGACCTTTAATACTATATCTGACAGTGACTGAAATAACTATGGAATGTGTACTGGGTCAATATGATGAAACTGAGAGGAAAGAAAGGGTTATTTATTACCTAAGTAAGAAGTTCACTGAATATGAGTCTAGATACATGATGATAAAGAAGCTATATTGTGCATTGGGATGGGCGAAAAAAAGATTACG
>Ga0307509_10007010_pt1 | contig 14920 bp, 17 predicted proteins | sample 10_EM_MG_FD_202245 | JGI IMG/M metagenome (GOLD analysis project Ga0307509, IMG submission 202245) | Populus trichocarpa ectomycorrhiza microbial communities from riparian zone in the Pacific Northwest, United States - 10_EM | ecosystem: Host-associated > Plants > Roots > Unclassified | place... | reverse complement strand
GCGAAGAAGGCGCCGGTGTTGCCGGAGTAACCGCTGCGGTACAGCAGCCCCTTGGCGGCGGAGTTGTCGGCGGGCTTGATCGTGGCGGTCGTACCGTTGGCGATGAGGCTCTTGGTGACGGTACCGAAGGAGCCGTGCAGCACCGGGTTGCTGCTGTCGCTGATGGCGGCCGGGTAGCCGGAGCTGATGTTCAGCGAGTCGATGGAGAACCCGAACGGGTCGGTGGAATCAACGCTGTTGTTCGTCATCAGGTCGTTGAGGATCTGGACCGCGTCGTACCCGTCGCTGTTCCGGTCGGACCCGGTGTGGTCGGAGATCATGAACAGCCCGCCACCGGCCTTCACGAAGTTCATGATGGCGGTCTTCTCGGCCGTAGTGAACTTGATGTTGGGCTCGGGGAGGACCAGCGTGTCGAAGTTCGAGAGGTCGTTCGCCGACGAACCCCCGTAAGTCAGCGCGCTGGTAGCGGTCTTGAGGCTGTAGTCACCGGTCTTCTGCAGCGCGATGCCCCACGAGGAGAGGGCTCCGGTCCAGTCCTTGTCGGAGGAGGGAGAGGAGTCCTGGGCCAGCGGGTCGGGCTTGCTGGTCGAGATGATCCAGTCGGCGTTGCCGGCTTCCTCGGCGTGCCCGTCGTCGAACAGCACGCGGTGCGTGGTGGCCGTGGTGGCCGCAATGGCGGGGGTGACGGTGGCGGCCTGGGCGACGGCGCCGGTGGCGAGCAGGCCGAGGACGGTGAGGGTGGTGAGCCTACGACGTGACGTGAACTTGCCAAGACTGAGCATCCGGTGAACCTCCGTGAAGTGGGGGGATTCCATGAGTGGGGGGTGGAGTGAAGTGGAGTGAACAGGGGGTGCGGGTGCTGCGGGTGCTGCGAATGTCGCTGACTGCGGTGAATCTTCGCGCGTAGAACGGTGGTTGAGTGATCACCGATCAGCACAAGGGAGGAGGGTACACACGGGATCGGGAGCGGCGGGAGAGGCTCCCGGCGGTTCACGTAGATCTCTTACTTGGCGGAGCGGGCATGAGGAAATGGCGCGGTGCCGGGCGCGGTGATGCATGGCGGCCCGGCACCGGAGCGCTGACGCGCGGTGTTGCTGGATTGCTTATCGCACGTCGACGAAGTCGCCGGGCGCTGTCGCCGCGGCGGTGGTGGAGGTACCGGCGAAGACGTACCGGTAGTACCCGTCGACCGTGGCCTTGGTGGTGGTCTTCAGAACGCCGATGCTGTTGGTCTTGACCGTCTTGAGGGTGGTGTAGGTGCTGCTGCCCTTCTTACGGAACTGCAGCTTCGCGGGCTGGGACACATACCCCGCGTACTTGCCCGTCGACCAGTTCGCACGGGCGAGCTTGCCGGTGACCGTGATGGTCTTGCCCTTCTTGACCGGCTCCGGTGTGGCGTTGGCGGTCAGCGTGGCGGCCTTCTTGATCGCGGCGGTGGCGACGTCGTCGTTGTAACTGGCGTTCGCGTACAGATCCCAGGCCCCCAGGAACAACTTCCAGGTCCCGGCAACGCCGTTGTCCTTCATGTCGGTCGCGGGGTGGATGTTGAAGGCGGCCTTGCAGGTGTACGTCCCCTGGGTCGCAGTCTCCGTGCAGGCGGGGTCGTCGTCCGTCCCCAGTCCACCGGTGATCCCGTCCGTGGTCGAACTGTCCGTCCCCTGCCACAGGAAGGCCTCGGTGAGAGCGACACCGCTCGCGTCCGTGGCGGTGTACGTGACGGTGACGGACTTCGTGCCGGTGGTACCGAGGACGATGTCCTTGCCGCCGTTGATGACGGCGTGCGAGAACTTGGTGTTGCCCAGGGAGTCTCTGGGCTGAACGGCCGCCGAGGCGAAGGAACTTAGCCCTGTCGCGGCCCCCTTACGCTCCGCCGCCTGAGCGGCAACAGGAAGAGCGAGCGCGGACAGAACGACAGCACCGGAGACAACGCCGGCCGCAACGCGTATACGCATGAAACCCCCACAGGAACCCGAGAGGCCCGCCCAAGTCTCTGCTTGGCCAGGCCTGTTGATCTCCGCATCATATGGACTCAGGTCGGAAATGGTGAAGATCTCTTGTGCAATAAGTGCGTAACGGACCAGTGGGGCTTGGGAGTTGGTATCGACCAGACCTCAGCAGCCCCGCTGGCCGACGCCGGTGCCGTTGACTCTCAGGCGTTGCGCCAGAAGGCAAGGGCCTTGCTGATCAGGCCCCTTGCCGAGTCTCTATGGCACGCCGCACCGCTGAGGGCGTCGAACGCCCTGTGATGAAGGGCCAGTTCACCGGCGTCGGTGATGTCTACGCCGCAGGAGACGAGTTCGTAGTGGACGCGGTCCTCGCCCATGTTGAATCCGGGCATGGGGACGATGTCGAACTCGGCGGTGGCGGGGAGGATTCCAAGGCCGAGAGAGGGGAGGTCCATCTCGCGGAGGAGACGCTCCAACTGCTCGCACATGACCAGACTGCCCCCCACGTTCGTGTACAGGGCCTGTTCGCCGAGGACCACGTCATAGCGGTGCTCACCGTCGTACAGAACCTGCTGCCGCTCCATGCGCTTGGCCACTCCCGCCGGTACGTCGTCCGGAACTCCGAGAAAGTCGACGACGCGGCGCAGGATCACGGTCGCGTACGCCTCGGTCTGGAGCGTGCCCCAGATCATGTTCGGGACGTACGCCTTGCCGTGCCGGGTCTGCTGATACCAGCCGATCACCTCGTCCTGGATGTCTTCCGTACCGGTGGACAGCCGCTGCTGCCATGGGGTCGAACTGGTCACGGTGTCTCTCCTGCCGGGTGTGTGGAAGAACCTAACCACCAAACCTGCCGAAGGTGGTGTGAAGCAGTTGGTACGGCCGCCGAGGTCGCGCGTCAGCCACTTCCTTTCCTCGCCCTGGCTGTGTGCCTCCGCTACCGCGAGTGGGCTGGCAGGGCGCCTTGATCCTTCGCCAGACTGGATAAGCGAGGCGAAACCAGCAGATCAACAGCTCCCGGTGAACGGCGAGTTCGTGGCAGGATCTGCCGACATGGAATTCTCCGAAGTGGTCCGTCGGCGACGCATGATCCGTCACTACTCCGACAAGCCGCTGGCCCCGGAGGTGACCGAACGCATCCTCGCCTCCGCGCTACGAGCCCCCTCGGCCGGCTTCTCCCAGGGCTGGGCGTTCCTCGCCCTGACCGACCCGGCCGACCGCGCCCGCTTCTGGCCGTTCGTCCCCACCCGGGTTGAGAACACCCCGACCATGCAGGATGCCCCGCTGGTCGTGGTACCCCTGGCGCACAAGGCGGCGTACCTGGCGCGCTACGCCGAACCAGACAAGGGCTGGGAGGACCGCGCCGAAGCCCGCTGGCCCGCGCCGTACTGGTACATCGACACGGGAATGGCCTCCCTGCTGATGCTCCTGACCGCGGTCGACGAAGGCCTGGGCGCCTGCTTCTTCGGCATCATGCCGGAGCATCTGGAGCCGTTCCGTGCGGAGTTCGGGGTGCCGGACGAGTACGACCCCATTGGGGGGATCACGGTCGGGTACCGGGCTGAGGATGTCCCCGAGCAGAGCGGCCGTGTCGCAGAACGGCGACGGGGCGTGGAGGACGTCGTTCACCGGGGGCAGTGGGGGCGGCACGCCTGAGGGTGAGCCCAGGACCGGGCCGCTCGGGTGTGGCATGAGATGCCCCGCCATTCGGCCCGCGGGCATCGGCAGAAGTCATCGCCGGTGATGGTCTGGCCGACGTCGAGAACCTTGGCCCGGGAGGCATAGGAGATACGGCGAGTATCACTCAGAGGGAACGCCGTCGTAGGGGTCACAGCGACGATGCCACTGTGGGAGGCGGGGCGCTGGTGTGTACACGTACGCCACTGCCAGCCCCGGAATTCCGCCACGAGGTTCGATTCTCGTCTTGCGGATTTCGGTGCCGTCCTGACGGGGCGGCCCGAGCAGGACTCCGAGCCTGGGCACTTGTTCCAGTTCCTGCCGGAGGGTCTCCAGTGACTGCTCGGCTCCGAGAGCCCCTTCGCCCGCTCGGCCGCTCGCACCGTCACGGCCGCGAGTACGCCGCTCACAGGCCCCGTGCCTCCTGCTTCAACCCTGCCGCGAGGTCGATGCCCTCCTGCACGGCGATGTCGAAGTCGGGGTCTTGGTAGAGCCGGATCCTCCCCCGGTAATCGACGATCACCGCGGCAACGGCGTTGAGGTCTGTCTCCGACGATGCATCGAGGGCACGCTGAAGATCTGCTTCAAAGGACTCCCGGTCGCCCAGAAAGCCGTGCCCGGACCGAAGGGCGGCTCGGATGTCGCCGATGGTCTTCAGCGGCAGCGCCGCAGGTTCAGGTGTTTCTGCGTACTGTGCGCTCACAATCGTCTGCTCCTTGCTGTTCACCGTCTTGTGAGGAGTGTCCTACAGCGGAACGGCTGCCGCTGCGGAGAAACTCCCTCGTCAGTGAGTCGAACGGCGGTGTTTCAGGGATACCAGGAAGCGCACCATGCGCCGCGACCCACAGTGATGACGGTGCCTGCCCCACTTTTGGAGTCGCGTACAAGGACACGTTCTTCGGCCATGGCGCACTCGACGCACTCGCCTCCAGCGCCGTTGCTGTACGACGACGTGAACCAGACCAGGCGGCTGTGGTCCCGTGCCTCTGCAATGTCCAACTCGCGTATTCCTTCAGAACGGACTTGATCAACTGGGCGGAGCGTTGAGGACTGAGCGCCGCGGCTCGCAAGCCGTCGAGTGCTTTCGTGTACTCACGAACGTGATGCTCGCCCTCCAGGTGCACGGCATCGGTGATGCCGTCCCGGTACACCAGGTCCGGGTCTTCCGGAGCGGGGAAGCCGAGGATGGTGAAGGTGCCCGTGGCTGGATACGTGCCTGAGTCGAGGGGGAGGATCTGCAGGGTCACGCTCGGCAACTCAGCTGATTCTGGGGCGCGTTCAAGTTGCTCCCGCATCGGTGCCCGATCCGCGATGACGTTGCGCAGTGCGCCCTCATCGACGACGAACCGGGCATCCGGGACATCGGCTCGCATCAGCATGGCCTGGTGTTCCATGCGCACCTGCACGGACCTGTCGATGCTCCGATGCCCGGACCTGCGTCAGACAAAGAGGCCGGTCTGCCGCGTGATAAGCGCGACAGCGGTCGCTCAGAGCTTGGGCTCGACGGGGAGCGGCAGCTTGTCCGCCCAGCTCGCAAGGGCCGTGGCCGCGAGCTCATGGGGTTCGCCTTCGGCAGCCGTCTCCGTAAGGAGGGCGCGTTCTGCATTCGGGCGGGTGAGCTCGCGATAGAAGAGGAGGTCCTCGAATCCGTTGACGGCGACGTCGCGGCTGGTAGCGGCGTAGACAAGGCGAGGGATGCGGGCCCAGTAGCAGGCGACCAGGCACATAGGGCATGGCTCGCTGCTGGAGTACATCACGGCGTCTTCCATGAGGTGGCGCCCGAGTTTGGCACCAGCCGTGCGCAGGGCCATGACTTCGGCATGGGCGCTGGGATCGTGGAGTTCGACGACCGAGCTGGTGCCGGTGGCGATGAGATCCCCGTCGATGACGACGAGGGCGCCGAAGGGCGTCTTGCCTTCATCTTCGAGGGCGCGGCGGGACAGTTCGATGGCCTGAATGAGGAAGGCGTGGTCCTGGGGGGTCTCGGGGGCGTACGGCACCTTGTCTCCAAGTGTCCAATTGAGCCGGTCGCGGGTGCACTTACATGTAGATCGAGGGATCAGCGTCGCCGAAGGGACCGTCAAGGTTCGTGTCGTAGCCGGTGAGGGGGGTGGTGGCGCCATTGGTGTTGACGGAGCGCAGCGCCAGTCCGGCTCGACGGGCATCGGTCCAGTCGCCGTTTTTCAGTAGTTCGACCATATCCGGCAGAGGGGCGCGGGCCTCGTCACCGCGGAGGATGAGGCGATGGATGCGAGGTGCGGACGGGCTGTTGGGGCAGAGCAGGACGCTGGAGGCGGACAGGCGGTGCTGCCATTCGTCGAAGGCCTGGTCGACGGCGGCCGGCCGGTGGGCGGCGTCCGGGGTGAGGGGGAGGCTGTGCAGGATGATGCGGGTGATCGTGAGACGGTCGCCGTGACGTAACTGCGCGGCCATCAGGGTCTGGTCGACTTCGTTGCGGAAGGCCGTGAGCTCGGGCCGGAGCCAGGCCTGGTCACACTGCACGACCACAGCCGTGGTCACCTCCGCGGCGTCCAGGTCGGCCAGGCGCTCGCGCCAGACGGTCACATCTATGACGGGGTCGGTCACGTTCCCTCCCGAATGTGTCCGCCGACCAACTGGAGAACCTTCAGGCCAATGACGATGGCCTCGACGGGAGCGGTTTCCTCCTGCTCGGCGGCTCCGGGCAGGATGCGTGCGGCAAGGCGAGCAGCGGCTTCCAGGGCAGAGTCGGAGAGCGCTGTGAGAAAGGCGCGCAGCTCCGTGTCGTCGTCACCAGAGGTGAGCGGGGCCACACGGCAGGCGATGGCGAGGATCATCGCGGCCGGCCGCTGGTGCGGTTCGACGAGCGGGGCGGGTACGCGATAGGCGTGGTCGGCCCGCGCATTCCGTATCTCTGCAGCGGGTGAACTTGGAAGGTCGGCGTGGCTGACGAGTCTCAGCAGGGCATCGCGTGCCCCTACGGCGGTGGTGACGTACCGATGGGTGGCGAAGGTTCGCAGGTATGCGCCCAACAGCCTGTGATCGGCAGTGAATTCGGGACGCACCAGCTCCGGCGGATGGGGCAGACGTGCGTCACGCAGTGTGGCGAGCGCGGTCACGGAGACCAGCGTCCAGAAGTGGTCGAACTCCGCTACTGGACCGAACACGTGCCGGGCGGCGTCGGCTTCAGGCGTGGATATGGCGTCCTCACCGCTGTACAGGGCCTGGCGCAGCTGGGTCAGGATGGACGCGCCGTCCCAGTAGTTGCCCATGAACTTGGCGCCGGTCAGGATCTCGTACACCCCGTACAAGGCGCTGGCCTGATGGGCGCCGTGGAATTCGCTGAAGTCGCCGCTCCACAGCAGGACTTGGAGTGGGCTGGTAAGAATCGTGCCGAGCTCGTCACGGTTGGCGGCGGACTTCGGGTCGGGGTCGACGCAGCGCAGGATCTTCAGCCGGGCGTCGGTGGTGAGGGCGATCAGTTCACGGGCGGCCCGGTTCGAGGCCACGCCGCGTACCGACATCAGCAGCGCGGTGTTGGCAAGCCAGGCCAGGTAGCGGCTGAGAGTGCCGAGCGGTGGAGCGGGGTTGGGCAGGCGTCGGCAGTGACGGATGACTGAGTCGATCAGCGCATGGGCGCAGGCGGTGACCTGAACCGGATCGGCTTCGCTGGCCAACGTGGCCCGCAACAGGCGGTGCAGTACGTCGAGATGAACGGCGATGGCCTCATCGGCAGCCTCCGCCGGAACCTCGGCCTCGACCAGCTGGCCGACAAGATGCCGGATCGCAGTGGGGTCGTTGTCAGTGGCTGCCTGGCTGATGGCGCTCAGATAGGAGTGGACGGTGGGGTCGTTCTCGATGTCGTGGGCTTTGTCGAGGGGCGAGCCGGAACCGGCGCGCTCGCGTGCCAGCGCCCCGGCCAGAGTGCGACGTAGGAGCCGGTTACGACCGCCGATGCTGGCCAGGCCGAACAGGCGCACGAAGGAGAAGATGCCGAAGATGTTGGCCAACAGGAACAGCAACGCACCGTAAGTAGCGCTGACGGCGTTGTCGCCGAGCAACCCGCAGCCCGTGAACAGGGCCGCGAACCAGCCGATCAGCACCCATTCCCGGAAGGCGATGTGGCTGTCGATGGCCCGTAACGAGGGCCAGGAGCTCGCCGCGGAGAACGCGAGCGCGAAGATGACCGCCTCGCCGGTCAGCAGTGTGGCGAAGAAGGCGATGCTGAACTGGGTCGCGTCCACTATGTCGCTGTGACTGCGGGGGTGGTTGAGGGCAAGGAAGCTGAGCGCGACGGCACACAGGCACAGCGAAATCTGTCTCCACGTCTGCAACCGCTACCCCGTCCGCCTCCTGAACCGCACCGGCGTCGTACAACTGTCCCAGGGATCAAGGGTGTTGCCAACGGGGGGCTGGGGTGGGGGTGTGGCGTCGAGCCTAGGATGGCTGGATAGACGAGGTCGGTGTCCGGGCATCGCCCTCGCTTTGGCGGCTCATCTCGCTGAATCGCCCAGGAACTTGCGCCATGCCTCGGCCGATATCGCGACCAGAGGGCCATAGGTCCGCTTGGAGTCCCGGAGCAGGACCCCTGACGGCACGAAGGCGGCCTCCAAGCACTCGGTTGTGTTGCCGCCGCTGTAGGACGACTTGAACCAGACGGGTTCGGAAACGGGCAGAGTGTCGACCGGCATTCACAACTCCTTGCGGGCGCGATGGATCATGGCGGAGGAGGCCTCCATGTCCAACGCTTGTGCTTGGAGGTACTCGAACGCAAGTCTGTATCGCTCCAGTTCCTCTTCCTTCTCCAGGAAGAGGGAGCCCGTATGGAAGTCGACGTAGACCACGTCCAGCGCCGACTCGGTGCCGCCGACGATGACGAAGCTTCCCAGTGCAGCTGCGTGGGCGCCCTTGGCGAAGGGCAGCACCTGAAGCGTGATGTGAGGCGACTCGTTCGCTTCGAGCAGCCGGTCGAGCTGCTCCTGCATGATCTGAGGTGACCCGACGACGCGCCGGATCACGGACTCGTCGAGGATGGCCCACAGTCGGAGCGGCTTGGGGCGGGCGAGAATTTCCTGCCGCTTCATGCGGATATCTACCAGGCGCTCGATCTCCGCTGTCTCCAGGGGTACTTCGTTGGCCTTCTGCAGCGCCGTGCTGTACGCCCGCGTCTGCAGGAGGCCGGGGACGTAGACACACGCGAAGTGACTCTCGCGAACGGCCTCGTCCTCAAGCGTGAGCAGCAGGTTCATGCTCTCCGGGATGGAGTCGGCGAAGGAACTCCACCAGCCCTGCTGCTTGGCGTCCTTCGCCAGCCCGACAACGGCCTTGCGTTCGGTCTCGGTTGCTCCGTACTCGCGGCACAGCGCGTCAACGACAAGCCATTTGACGGGCCCGGCTTGGGTCTCGTACCTGCTGACCGTCGCCTTGGATACGCCAACGAGCCCACCTGCTTCCTCAAGAGTCATCCCCTTGCGAGCACGCAACTTGCGCATCATCGCGCCTAGTTGTCGGCGGCGGGTTGTGGTGCGTTCGGACATTCGGCTCCTTTGCCCTGTGCCGGGCGGCGGGCCCGGAGATCGCCACCAGGCTAGGCAGCGGATCAGCAGACCCACCATGAGATTCACCCGATAGATTTCCATGAGAAGTTACATGGTGAGACTTCTCTATGTCATGCTCGATCGCAGATCGCTACGCAGTGCAGCCGTACGGACACGGCAGGCGCAGCACGAGCGTGGCTTGGGAGGGAGGAGAGTGGCCATGTCCGGCTACGAAGTCACCGAACCTCGACTCCGCTGTGTCCTGCCGTTCGAGGCGGTGCCGGCGGAAGTGCGACTGCTCCGGAGAGCCGCCGTCAGGCAACTGAGCCGGTGGGGCATGCCCGTTGCTGCTGACGAAGCAGAACTGCTGGTCACTGAGCTGGCAACGAACGTCGTCAAGCATGTCGGCGAAGGTGCATCAGCGACCCTGATCCTTGAGTGGAGGGACGAACGGTTGCGCCTTGAGGTTCACGACAAGAGCAGCTCGGTGCCCTCGGCGAAGCCGGCGAGCTGCGACGAGGAATGCGGACGTGGTCTGCATCTGCTCGCCGCTCTTGCGGCGGACTGGGGCACGGTCCTGACTGCGGCGGGTAAGGCGGTCTGGTGCGAGATTCCGTTCAGGGCAGGACGTTCGTGCCGACGCGTTGAGCGAGCCGTCGAAGCGCTTGAGGGCTATCAGGTGTGCGGCGGAAGCACTGTTCTGCGGGGGAAGGGGCAGGGGGTTGGCCTTGAGGAGTCGGCGATCGAGTTGATCGCCGACTTGCTCCACTGGTCCGCTGCCTGCGGCCATGATCCGGACGACTTCCTCGACCGCGCTCAGATGCACTACGAAGCCGAGCGGGATGCGGCCTAGTGGGCGGCCGACTGAACGGACTTCCGTATCTGCTCCCGGAGGGCGGTCGGCGTGCGCCAGGATTCTCCGGGACGGCTCTTGTGGCACATGCGGTGGCAGTTGGCACACAGGCATGCGAGGTCGTCGAGCTTGGTCTCCTGTGTTCCGGAGATGTAGAGGGGAGTGACGTGATGCACTTCGATGTAGCCCTCGCCCAGATCTCCGTAGGTGCGGGCGAAATCGAAGTCGCATGCCTCGCAGCGAAGGGGCTGTCCGCGACGCTGCACTTGCTTGATCTTCAGTGCGCGGAGCTTCGGGTCCCGCTCGCGGGCAAGCGCCCGGCGCACGAGGAGACGCCCCTCGATTGCTGTTGCGCCTGTCTCATCGACCTCGTCGGGTTGCCGGGGGAGGCTGTGCAGCTCCCCCGAGGAGATGCCCTCCTCGATGGCCGCAGCGGCCTGGAGCATCTCGGCCTCACGGTCCGTGAAAGCTTCGATCATGAGCAGTGTGGGTTTGCCGCATCGCCTGGCCTTACCGGAGTACAGGCCGTGGTTCGTCATGAAATCTGCAGTTTTCTGGCTGACGCTGTCGGGAGACCGGAAGCCGGGGAGGGCGAGCGCTTCCGGGCTGTGGATTGGCAGCGATCGAAGCAACTCCGACAGCTCCTGCACTTCCCGGTGCTTGGTCCGCAGTTCACGCCAGCCGTTCTTCACGACGAGCGCTCCGGCCAGCACAAGTTCGTCCTCGGTCCACGTAGGCGTCCGCATGGGCAATATCGTATAAGTGTGCGACGGGTCGTAGGGTGCGTTCAGCGAACCGCGAGGCGTGTTGCACACTTGGTGCGTTCTCGTTGTCAGTGGGGTCTGTCACCCTCAGTGATGGTGGATTGCAAAATGTGTCTGCCGCTGCACGACTGTAAGGAGGGGGCATGACCCGCACGAACGAACCCGAGGGCTCCGTGAAGAAAATCGAGGAACCCGAGTTCACCTCAATTGAAATCTGTGCTGGAGCCGGTGGACAGGCCATCGGGCTGCACCAGGCTGGGTTCGGCCATCTCGCCCTCGTGGAGATCGACCCGTACGCGGCTGAGACGCTGAAAAAGAACGTCGCTTCCCACCCAAAGTGGGGCTGGGAGAGGGAGAACTGCGACGTTCTGCCCCCGACGGACGTCAATGACTTCAAGCAGGGCAAGCACCTGGAAAGGAGCGTGGAGGTACTTCGGCGGCGCGGGCTTGATCTTTTGGCCGGCGGCGTCCCCTGCCCTCCGTTCTCCCATGCTGGCAAGCAACTCGGCAAGGCTGACGAGCGTGACTTGTTCCCCCGGATGCTGGCCCTCGTCAAGGAGCTGGAGCCCCGGGCCGTCATGATCGAGAACGTACGCGGGATCATGGACCCCAAGTTCGATGACTACCGTGACTTCATCAAGGCGCGGCTCCAGGGCGGCTCGTACCGCGGCGAAGATGGCCAGATGGTCAAGGAAGACGGTATCGGCTACAGGGTGTGCGAATGGGACATTCTGGAGGCTAGTGACTTTGGAGTTCCGCAGCTCCGCCCCCGCGCCATTCTGGTTGCCTTCCGTAGCGATGTCCTGAAGGACGTCAAGTACGAGTGGCCTGCCGCAACTCACGAGGATCACGTCAGCGTTGCCAAGGCGTTGGAAGAGTCAATGCGCGCCCGGTACGAGCCGTATTTCAACGGCGCCCAGGCGAAGCTGGCTCGGGCGAAGTTCGACTACTGGCTCGACACTGCGCGAAAGCGTCACGACCAGCTCGTGGAGAAGGGTGGCGGTATCGCCCCCACGCTGGTCGGCGGATCGAAGAAGCACGGGGGAGCGGACCTTGGTCCCAGCCGTGCCAAGGCCGCGTGGAAGCAACTAGGTGTCAACGGCCTGGGAGTTGCCAATGATCGCGACACCTGTAGGGAGAAGGGCACCGAAGACCGTGACCTCTTCGGCCCGAATGGGCCCATGCTCACGGTGCAGCAGGCTGCGATCATCCAGGGCTTCCCGCCCGAGTGGCAGTTCGCCGGCGGCAAGACGGCGCAGTACAGGCAGGTAGGCAATGCCTTCCCGCCTCCTGTTGCAAGGGCGGTTGGCAAGTCGATCGCTGACGTTCTGCGGGCTGCCCGTGAGCGTGACAACAAGAAGGCGTGATCACTCCTTCTGCTTGCCCTCCCGGGTTTGCGTGCGGCGCTTTGTGACTTCCACAGCGATCTGTGCTGCGCAGTCTGCCGATGCTTCGTGCTCCCAGAACCGGAGCACCGTCCAGCCGGCCTCTTTGAGACGCTGGTCGGTATCACGGTCTCTGGCCATGTTCCGGGCGACTTTGTCTGACCAGTAGCCGGGATTCGTCTTCGGAGGCACGTAGTGCTCCGGGCAGCCATGCCAGTAACAGCCGTCAATGAAGACAGCGACTTTCGCCGGACGGAAGACCATGTCTGCCGTCCGGCGGAGATCGGGTAGCGGCCTGGCCGCTACCCGATAGCGAAGCCCTTGGGCGTGGACAAGCCGTCGGATCAGGCGTTCGGGCGTGGTGTCCCGGCTGCGAATGGCCTGCATGTTCCGGCGGCGCGCGGCGGACGACGCCCACGAACCGCTTGGCGCTTGCCATTCGACTTCCATGAGAACCCTTACCTATTCTGACTATCGAGACGGCAACCTCGGGGCAGGCTGGTCGGCTTGCTCGTTCGGAGCTACGACTACCCACGTGGAACCATCGAGTTCGACCGATGGCCGATCACCGTGGTGAGGCTGAGCTCTAGCCACCCTGAAACTAACAAACTCGCCTTTTTCTGGAACCGGTCCGCCGAGCGCATGGGCCACGGCTTGATGGCTTCCAGAATCTCCCGGAATTATATAGCCTTCTTTGCGCAAGGCAGGCCGGGCCCGCGTACCCTGCTTGTCATCTCGGACGCGTGCCATGTAGTCATGCTGCTGAGCCAGAGTGCGCACTACATTGCGGTCAATTCGGCGACCCTGTACGCGCCGGAATAGTTCGTTTACGCGGCCTTGTCCTGACTTGGGAGCGTACAGTGCATGACGCGTTTCGGGGTCAAGGTGCAGAAGAAGATTCTCTTTCAGCGGCTGCATTTGCCAGAGCCAGTTGACAAGGTGGAGGTTAGATTTATTGAGACGGTACTTGTGATCCCGGTTTCCCTTCCGGGTCACCAGGCCATTCCGAGTGAGTTTCTCTAGATCGGCTCGAAGGAGCCCTGCGCTCCACTTGCTCGTTTGGTCATTAGCCCATACAACCAGGCAAATCTCTCCCATTGCCTCAGGGGGGATCATCCAACCGCCCAGGTCCTGAGAGAACTTGCAGTCCACGTCAACGCCAGCGATTTCATAATCCATATCTCGCCCTCCGTTGAAATTAAATCTGCGCTGCAGATTGATCTCAACGAGCGTTCCCGCGTGGGTTTTTTCCGTCTTATGGAGCTGCCGCCAGTCGTACCGCCCTGTGTTCTCCCCGTCAAGGATCTGGTCTATCGTGCCGCGAAGGACTGCCGCAAACTTCTTCCCGTCGGCATCCAGTGACAGAAGGTGTTGCCGTACTCTTTTGATCTCTTCATCAGCGCCAGCTTCGGCGGTCACTGTGGCCGCCGAGATATCAATGGGTAAAGTGTCGTCATGGTGTGTTGCCAAGGCATATCTCCTCACGAAAGAGCGATTGATTGGTCGCTAGGGTCGACTGGCACGCGCAGCAGGCGAGGGAGCTCATCAACGAAGGAGGATCCTTTGCGATACAGCTCGTATACTTCCTCAAGCGTCTTGTTTAAAGTGAAGGTTGCATAGTTGCTGTGAACCAGCTCGTTTCTGATAGACCCTATTTCGAGAAATGCCTCCTGGCCCTCCCTTATTGGATCCTTCGCTGCTATCTCAGCTTCAATCGTCTTTTTTTGATCCTTGCCGAATAGGGCCCAGAAGGGGCCTGCCTTTCTGCGAGGCCAATCAAAATATGTGTGGTACTGGCGGCTAATTGCCTTGCGGTCCACCAGGGAGACAATCCCAGGTGCAGTCACATGCGCTCGCACGTAGTCGCGTAGGTGTAGGCAGACATAGTGTTCAAACTCGCTCGCGGCGGCAAGCAGAAGTACTTTCGGCAGCATCGTCTGGAGGGATGAGTGGAACGAAGGCTCGCGCACTTGCAACTCCACCAGCATTTGTTGCTGGTCGTGATAAAGAAGCGCTACCGGCTTCGCTGGCAGGCTCACCGTGCTGCCTCTTCGGCCAGCACGCGCATGAAACCGTATGTCGCCGCGAGTCGCCCTTTCACGTTCACTGTTTTTGTGGACCCCTCTTGCGAGTAGGTAGAGAAATCCTCACTGCGTCCAAATGCTGCTACCTTTGCGCCGTCCAAGAGTGTCATGTCGTACCCCTCAGTGCGAAGCTTCTGAGCTGCGGAGTAGACTGACTCGAAAAGTAGTGCGCTGAACTTCTTGCGGCCGGGCCAGAACGACCACTCATCCCAGTCGCGAATTATAGTGAGAAACCATTCCCAGTTTTCCCCAATCTCCGCAACCTGGTCCTCGGTGAACCCTTGAGCTTCCTTGCAGAATGAATTAATGAAGCTGGTCATGGAGCCCGAGTATGAGTCTGTTCCCAGATTGAGAGACAGCGCTCGAAGAATAATCTCGATGTCGCGCATACGGAAATCTGGATCGGTTGTTCTGAGGATCGATCGCCATGTCTTGTGCTCATTCAGCGAGAACAGGTTTTCGAAGAACTTTGAGTGGTAGAGGCTTGCTCGAATTTCCTGAGTGTTGAGGTTCACGCCTCCCGTGTTGAGTCGGTTGAACATCTCGAAGATTGAGGAATCGCCGTCCTTCGGGTTGACCTGTTTCACGATAACGTTCCGAATTGTCCGGAGATTAAATTGGTTCTGGTAGTCACCTAGCGTCTCGTAAGCCAGCCGCGAGAAGCGGTTTGGCGCCCCATTGGGAAGTTTGGGGAG
>Ga0307509_10007009_pt1 | contig 14922 bp, 14 predicted proteins | sample 10_EM_MG_FD_202245 | JGI IMG/M metagenome (GOLD analysis project Ga0307509, IMG submission 202245) | Populus trichocarpa ectomycorrhiza microbial communities from riparian zone in the Pacific Northwest, United States - 10_EM | ecosystem: Host-associated > Plants > Roots > Unclassified | place... | reverse complement strand
GTCGGCTGGTAGCCGACGGCTGGATGAACGTTGGGGTTTGGGTATGCATTGAAGCCGGAAGCTCTAGCCTCATGGCGCATTTCAGGGGTTGCGCCCTGCCAAACATGGACCCGTGGTGCCCCACCATCAAATGTGGCAGAGCTTGTGATGCCAAGGTGAGAGGACGACGTGCGGGGAAAGACCGCACGTGCGCTGTCAAATGCACCAAAGGTCGGCGGCTGAGGGACGGCAGCGGCCGGATGGACATTGAACGGTGGATGTGCATTTAGATTGGGTGTTTGAGGGATACCTTGAGGGATTGCGCCCGGCCAAACGTGGTATCGAGGCGAGTTATTAGTGGGGTGAAGGACAGGTTTCATGTTGCGAGGAAGGGTGCCTTGAGAGACATGAGGAACAGGTATGACATGGTTGTCATCACCGAAGTCCCCAAGACTCAGGTTATCGTAGGAGAATAAATCAGTATAAAATGCCTCTTTGCCCTTCGGTTCGCGTTGGTGGGTTGTGAATGGTATCAATGAGAGGTCATGGTCGTCAGAATGTGTATAGTGGTCGGTCGGGATGGGGTTCATCACTAGCCCTTGAGGTGGTAGGCTGAGAGGATGAGGAAAAGCTTTGGGGGGGGGGGGGACTGGGAAGGGAAGAAGACTCGGAGGGGAGATGTCCTTAAGACATGGTGGATGTGCTGGGCATTTCTGTCTCTGAGTCCCCAACTTCACTCAAGTAGTCAGTTTCACACTTTCAGTTGACCAGGTGGTCGTCGCTTAGCATCTTAGGTGAAGATTAGTAAAGGGTCCGAGATCACGACCAGCATGCCTTGAGGCAGTGGCGTTATCTCGTGCTGCAATATGAAATGACGCCAGCATGTGTATGTGCAGATACTTCGAGAGACATTGTACCCCCACAAAATAGATCCGCCGGTCAGTGATCGCCCCTCTGATCTAAGTGGCGGGGCGTACTTTTTTCATATTTCTTGTAATTCCAATCCTGGCCGCATGTCGGTGTATCGTGTACCCTCTCTCATTTCAAATTGTCTAAGACATTTCTCGTCCGTGGGTGCCCTCCTTGTCCGCGTGACTCGTGGTTTGTCTCCAGATGCTCAATCCCAATTCCGTGGTCCAAGGCTAGCTCCAAACTTTTAAACACGCGAAAGGCATGCATTGTCCAGATCCAGACGGCGCAGTGTAGAGCGATAGGCGTCTGCAAGCGAGTTCGGAGTTCAGAAGCAGAGGGTTTCGGAAGGGGGAAACAGATATATATATATATGAAACAGGAGCCTTGTGCAAGTGACAGCAAACTTACTGAGTGCGCAGAAAACCTAGAAAAAGAGGCCAAGTTTCACCCTTACTTCGCTTCCCCGGTTACAAGGAGGCATGCGGGGCTTGGGGGACAATAATAGGGATCCAAACAGGAAGTGAAGTGATGGCCGCGAGGATATCTGTGACGTCTTCTGCTAGTGGTAAGCGCGGGCCCGGCGCTCCGAATCCGACTCGGATGCACCCACATCATGTACTGGCACCCGTGACGCGGCACTGACCGGACGCTCACCTTACAATGGGCTCTTGTGGACAAGGTATCAATCTGGGGTGAGTCACAAATCGTGCGCTGGCGCTATATTGACCCACCTGTATTACGCAGTGACGATTGGCACCTTCATAAGGTACTACAGTAGTAGCAATAGTTGGTCATATCGTATAATCTCTTTGACCATACATCCCTGACTAGCAGTCCGCTACAATCTTTTTAATTTCCAGCATAATATGCATATCATAGATTGTCCCATAGTCTAGTAAAGGGAATCGGTTCTTTGCGTGTGCATTGATCACCTTTTGCACTGAGCGTGATTGGGTGAAAGTCGCATGCCGCGTATTACGCCACAACAACCGGGGAACCACCCCATACACCACGTAGTAATTCACGAGAACCCGAAGGGAGTAAACGGACCCGGGGCCGACACGCGACACTGGCCGACTGGCGTACTGTAGTCCACCAGCCGAGGCCCCTGAAGGGGCTTGCCGTGATTCACTGGGCGTAGTCCACTCCTCAGAAGAGGTATTTGCGTGGGTCACGTAAGATGATGTTAGCACGATATCAACCATCACCCATATTTGTACATCATACAATACCGGGCGCTGCTCAAAGGAGACCTTGTGATCCATTCATCACCTGGAAAACGACGTCCATCAAAGCCTGACATACGCCGGCGGCGGTGACGATCGTGATTCCCACAAGTATTCTCGGGATGCACGAAAGTCTGGGGGGGTGACGTTTTGACATATTGGGACATACATTTGAGACCCGTTGGTATAGGGAGAAAAAGAGATGCCCGTTGATGGCTCACTCCCACCAAGGACTAGCGGCGATTATGGATTACACCCATGAGATAACGTTGAAATGGACCAGAGAGAGAGGTAATATGACATGCTAGATCAGATCTTCAAAAGCCTTGGTCGGACAAGACCTCAGTGACCATCCTGCTTTGAGTTGTTGGGAGAGGTGATGTACAAGGATCTTCCAGAGGCCTCTGAAAGACAAGTGGGAAGGAAAGAAAGGGGGTGTGAGAGTAAGGGGGGACGGACCTGCCGCGTGCCCCTCTGCTGGATACGGTTTTTATTCCCCTGGAAAACAACCCCTGCCTCGTCATCGAGGATGAGTGAGAGAAAGCCTGATGAGAATCGCCGAGGTTATGACCACCCAGGCGACATTTCCTGCGAGTTTCGTAGTGCGCCCGAGTGCAGTGAGGGCGTCGACGGAGGAGTCAGATTCTGTGGAGGGTAGAAGTGGGTTGGATAAAATGTATGGGGGAAGGATGAGCCTCTTGGTCCTCTTTCTCCGCAATGTCCTTTTGACGACAAGTGATCAAAGAACAGTGTAAATAGTGATAGGATTGTGTTTACTTGTCCGTGAGGGCGACCAACCAATTGAAGTTGAACCAACAGTAAGTTAACCCTTAGCCTCTGGCCACAGGGTCCTGAGCGACAAAGGAACAACATGTGGATTCGAACTAGGTTCCAGTTCGGGTCCTGGCTATGGGGAGTCACCACAGGTGACAGGTGACGGGCGACGCTAAACCCTCGCGCAAAACAGACTGCAGATCACGTGACAGGAGGACACGATTGGCTACCCACTCACGGATGTATCAGAAACCCCTCCTCAAGCACTCCGTGACAACCCAGCGGGGTGTAATTCATCTCATCGTTATACTTCGCAGGTCATCACGGTTGCGGCATGGTGTTTGACTGTTGAATCCATAAATTACATTGATATTAATATAAGTCGTATATGATAAGTACTCTAAACAGGGTAAAGTTAACACATGATAAATAATTAAAGGACGCGGCGTAATATCTTAGTCTTGATACGTCATAGATAAGATAGTCATGACGGCCTTGATCGATAAAGAAGGGAGGCGTAATAGAGGGGCGCCGTGCTGCTGTTACACCAACTACTACACACCAGGACTTTGTCGGCGAAAACTTATACCTCACGCGTCATGGGGCTCCCAGGAAGAATGCGCTTCTGCTTCCGCATTCCATGAAAAGTTGAAGTGGAGGACCATCTTCATCACATCTGGCCTGACCCACTCAATGGCGTCGTCAATGCGAACGAGCGGCTGACGCCTGTAGCACGAGCATCGCGGGACGGGTACCTGTTTAGGCTCCGCGCGCACCGAAGCGGTAGCGGTGGTAGCGCGGGCCATCGAGGGGACCGTTGCGTCCCAGGCGCGCACGGGGCTGAGAGCGCCCGTCGGCCATCCGAACGTGGGAGCTACCGAGACGGGATTCATCAAGTTGAGAGATGATGACGACGGCGAAGAGGAGCCCGGAACCGGAGCTAGCGCTAGCACTGGTCCTGACTGTATGGATATGTTCTGAGTGCCGAAGAGGGACAGCTGTTCTCCAGCGTCGAGCGCGGCGGAGCTTGAATCGGCAAGACTTGAGGCCGTGGGATGGGAAAGTGGTGCATATGTGCCATCAAACGTGTCCAAGGCCGATTGTGGGAGGGCATTGAAACCGGCGATCTGAGGAAACGGCCTCACAACATCTTGTGGGAAGGTGCCTCCTTGAGGAGGGACGTCATGAGGAGAAAAGGGGCTCAGGTTAACACCAGAGTCCAAAATTCTTAAAAAGTCGTCGTTCGAAAATAAGTCATCGAAGGAAATCGGGACTTCGTCTAGTGGCCCCTGCTGGGGGAGGATGAATGATGGTGATGGATGGTTGATGTCATCAGAAGGTAGAAGAGTGTTGGCCAGAACGGGGTCCATTGCTGATGTTCGGAAGTCCAGAACGGGGGAAGGAAGTGGAAAGCGTCCACTGGGGGAACGGAGAGGTGGGTGGGGGAGAGATAGGGATTCAGAACATGGCGGAGAAGTGGGGTATTTTGCGCCTTTTGAGTTCGTCTGTCTAGAGCAGAGATTTTGTACTTTGGGGGGCGTGCAGCGAGGGCAAAGTCGGCCCACGCGTTCGGTTCATTCAAAGTTAATGAAAGGGTATGCATTGTTGATGATTAAAATCAGCGGGTTGGCCTGGCGGGAACCGCGCGTTCCCCAATACCAATTACGCCGTAAGATGGAGCACACCCCCAAACATGAAGGTGTCTATAGGAGGATGGCTGCGAGGAGGACGGCTGCGTCATAAATGGTACGATCAATAGTCTTGACTAGACTGCACTCGATTCGACCAACGATGTGATGTGACCACCTTGAGTGCACGTGCAGCGAGGTTATGGGTTTGTCAGTGGGAAAATGGGGGAACCATGCATGCACGGAGGACAGACCTGTCTAATGCCATGGGATTACATCACGACACAATAAGTGAGAGAAATAAGAAAAGGTTTGGGTGAACTGTGGGGCTGGCAAAGAGGAGCAGGCGAGGACGGGAACCAGCAGAGTGGGCCGCGCGGACAACCCGCAGGGCGGAGAAAACGGGCCGACATCCAACAACGATTACCTGATCATGCATCATGGTGGTGGATGAACCGGAACCGTGCCAGTGACTCATGCAGCACTGGCAGTGGCTTGCCAGTGCCTCGCGCGCTGTGCAACTCACCGAACCATGACCTTGGGTACCTTTGAATGTGGGCTGTTACCATCCAGTGACCGCGACGCCCAGTACGTGTGTTATATTCTCAGGCTTCCCGGTCTGTTGGTCTCAAACTAGCCTGGTGCCAGTGCTGTTGCTTTACATCACTGAAAGCCTGTAGGTCTTCCTGATTAACATATGTGCACATACTTATGGACCAATGCGAGACCACAGCCCAAAGTGCAATGCAATGCCATGAGGCCTGATAACAACACGATGTTATTACCATCCCATATAACATGATCTTATGTATGTTGCTTATTCCCGAAACACATTATAACTACGTCGGGCACCTGTTACCCGGAGTGTAACACACCCACGCCAGAGATTATATGAAAAGGCATCACCCGCCGTTGTATAATCTGTCCCAGAATCAAACATACTGACTTGGGAACAGGCCTCCGCGTCTTCGTTTCACATTCAATTGTTTCTGTTTATCAAGCTGTCAAGCATGTCAAGCTTCAAGTTGTCAAAGTCGTGAGTGTCCCCATATAGTAGAGACAGTCTCACGAACACGCTGACCGAGCTCTCAGGCCTGGAATACCTTTGTCAGCATTATACTGCGATCGTATTGTGACAGAAGTCACGACACGGGTGTATAGCCTTGTTCCTGAGCCGCAACTCGGGTTGTGCGGGAAGGAATCAGACAATATGAGGACGTACATCAATGACCTCTCTCCAGCCCAACGCGAACGCTAGCTGATCGCCGCTGCGCGTGGAAAATACTGGAGCCCCGAGACACTCGAACCTGAATTGCAGAGGTAAGGATCTCTAGATGTACTGTATGTTAGATAATAAACACTTGGGATTCACTTTTAAACCCTTAGATCGCTTCGCGATGTGGTGGGTTGGCCCAACCTGTTGAAAAGCCCAGTTTCTTGGAGCGCACTCTGCCTGCAACCTTCTCTCAACTGCAGGCGGATATCCACGAATTGAAGGAAGTGATTGTGTGACTTCGGTCGGATGCACGGCACTAGTTTGTATCCAACAAATGACCTCGATGGTTCTACGAATGCTGACAAGCCTTGTTAGTACACTACGACTTCTCTAAGAGACTCGGAGGACGATCGGGAGGCACTTACTCATCTAAGAGGCTCGGAAGACCATCAGAAAATACACCCTTTGGTAATTTCACTTGGTTAGCATAATCACTGGCACAAACAATGACCGCCGGAACATATATACATGCCAGGGCGCAACCTTTTATTCCTGGCCACAACCATGAATACCCTTCCCAGGCCAGCCCGAAGAGCATCTCTTAGACATCATGCAGCCGCAGCGGGTGCATGCTTGGCACCAACTCCCCTTACAGTCAAGTTCAGGACGAAAACGGTAGACTGTTTCCACAACCGCCCTACCAAGATACACACACGGCGGAATCACAAACATTACGCACGGTCACCTGGGCGCCACCATCGCGCTCACCCTGTGCGACTGACAGCAGTACATAATGTACATATTATAGAAGTGCTACGTGGGGTGCGTTACCTCGAGGTACACGATAATGAACTATTAAAAAAAACAATGGATTCGGTCAATAGCACATGATGTCTGATCGGCCCGGGCATTGGGGTTAGCTACTCATCACGGTTCCGCCATTGACCGAACACTCCACAATAACCCAGCGGAATGTATCCATTCCCATCTTTACCCTTCGCAAGTCGGAGTATGGCGATGACTGCAAAAACCATAAATTAATAAGTAGCAGTAGTATGTACTGCAGTACAAAACAGAGTTAAGTGAAGATGATCATGGTCGCCGTAATATGTTAACACGTCATAGATAAGATAGTCAGGCACAGCCTTGATAGAATCAGATAGATAGTAGCAGGTAACTTAGCAGAGAATAAATAGGGAAGAATAGAAAGATGCCGCGTTATTGCGCTCCACTACACACAGTACCTGTCTGCGAAAACAGCCCTCACGCCTCATGCACCACGGTGCTCCCAGGAGGAATGGGCCTCAGCTTCCGCATTCGATGAGAAGTTGAAGTAGACGACCATCTTCATTACGTCTGGACGGACCCACTCGATGGTGTTGTCAACGCGGACTAGCGGGCGCACACACTCGGGGCACAAGCCGCGGGAAGTAGGCACCTGTCTTGGCTCTGCATGTGCGAAGGTAGTGGTGATGGCGGGGGTTGCAGCGGTGGGGACGGTGCCCATCGGGACAATGGGTACGGAAGCGCCCATCGGTGATCCGGATATGGGACCCACAGGAGTGAGAGATGGCTGGACTGGCGCCAGTCCCGCTGTCATAGGGAATGGTATGTTATGGATGCTGGAGAGGGGGGCAGCCCGCTCCCCACCGCCGCATTCGATGGTAGAGCTTGAAGTGGAGAGAAACGATGACAAAGGTTGGGAGAGGAGAGGGTATGCGCCGTCAAAGGTGTCGAAGGTCGGTTGATAGTCGACGGGCGGATGGAAGTACAGTTGCGGGTTTGTGCTGAGGCTTGAACTTTCAGGCCTAGGGGGCACTTGCGGAATTTCGCCCTGCCAAACCTGAACCTGTGCTGCTCCACCATCATCGAGCGAGGCAGCGCTTGAACCGCCAGGGTGAAAGGGCGAGAGCGATGGGTGGAGAGAGAGCGCATATGCGCCGTCGAGTGCACCAAAGGTCGGCTGTGGGGCGATGGCGGGGGGAAGGGTACCGAATTGTGGGTATGAAGTAGTCGCCTGAGGGGTAACTTGTGGGATTGTACCCGGCCAAATGTGGTGCTGGGGTGGGTGACGGACAGGTTTCACGTTGCGAGAGTGTGTCCCTTGAAGGGCTTGGGGAAGAGATACAACACGGATGTTACTAGTAACATCAAGATCCAGGTTGGCGTCGGAGGATAGATCATTGAGATAAAATGGGACCTCTTTTCTCGTCGGCCCGCACTGGCGGGTTATGAATGGTGCCAATGAGAAGTCAGCATCGTTGAGAGATGTGGAGTGGTTTTTTGGAATGGGGTTCATCGTGCCAGTGGACGCTTAGAATGAGAGGCTAAGAGGATCAGGGAAGAGTACGGCGAACGGGGGCAGAATCGGAAAGGGGGATCGGATGGAAGAGGGTCTTAAAGGACGGTGGATGAAGTTGGGCATTTTTTTGCCTCTGGAGCTGTATTATCAACAACACTCAAGCAAATTCACTCAAGTACGTAGTCGTGTCACACTCCGGCTACTAATTTCTCGCGTAATTCCTCGCGTTTCCGGCTTACCGTCATAGGGTCGCTGTATCCGCTCCTTTGGCGCCAACCTCACGGCTCCCCTCCGCTTCTTGTCCTCACCCCTCCCTTGCCCCCCGCAACAATTCTAGTGGCGCTCTTTTCGCGCCAACCTTATGGTTCCCTTCCGCCTTCCACATCTTGTCGCTGTCCTCACCTCACCTTTCCCTTGCCCCCCACAATTCCGGCGACGCGCTTTTCGCGCCAACCTATGGTTCCCCTCCGCATCTCGTCCCTCTCCCCTTGCCCTCCTCTCCCATCTATCTGATGAGATGTGCGAGCGCTTACAAACTCGAAAGTAATCACATAGCGCCGAATGTTTCCGACTTTCTCTTTGTACACGCGGTTTCAGGCCGTTTGCAGTCAATAGACCAAAATCACCTCTGCCTGGCGTTCGTGTCACCACCGAGTTCCCTTGTCGGAAAGAATTTCTCGTTGGAAGCACCCTATCGTTAACTGTATGGCCCAGGAATATCTCATCTACATTAGCTCGCCCGGAGCTATCGTGGACCTCCGTGCTGATGCGATGCGTACCGCACGGCCCTCAGGATCCTGGGCGTTTTCAGACCGGACGGTGGTCCTATCTCTTAGAGTCGGCTAGTCCACTCCGGTCTGGCTTTAGTGCCTTTGGAGTTGGGGGGGAGGTGGGCCCTCAAAATACCACCGTGACCACCCTCACGGTAATGTCCAGGGATGGCATTTTCGGACCTGCAGGCTGTCAGTGGGCGCAAATGAACGCCTCATGCCTCAAGGCGTTTTAATCGTACTTCCACTAACCTTTGCTCCTCGCCAATGGGGCAGGGCCGGTCCAGGCTGGCTCGGCTTGTGCCTGTCACTCCCGCATATTGCTTTCTTTGGGGGTCACCCACGATCCTATCCGCATGTCCGGGCCCAACGTTGTCGGTGCGAATCAGGCTAATTGATCCCGGCGTTATGGTACTCTAGCCTAAGTCGGGCGTTTGTTGGCACTCTCCCTCCGTTTCCGCAACTTCCTTACACTCCACGATCATAGTCAGTTATCGCAACCCGGAGATCACCGTTACAACCCCACCTACATTATGAAATCAATCAATCGTTGTTCACTAGGTGCGATTATCCCGTTTCGTAATCCTTGGATCTCGACACCAACCGGATTGTTTATCCTCCTGACCCCTCTATGTCCAACCTGTCGGATCTAATAAGCGTCACCTCCCTCTTTCCCCTTCCTCAGGCTTCCTGATGGCAACAATGGATGGAAATGACCCATTCATCCACGCCTCTTGCGCGTCACATCGTTTCTCTGAATCACTCTCCTTGCAACATTAAACTACCCCCGATAGCGGTTAGCTCAATGGCAGGACTGGCGTAATATCATGTTATGGAGCCGTGTGCACAGGGCACCACCCCATATTTTCGTGTGAAGTTCCCCCGTGTCGGTCTTGACCTGTGCATTGATCACGCATGCACTAACTCAGGGTACCTTCACCAGGTCACAATCGAAGTTGCCCTCCGTCGTGTGCTGCCAAAATCGAGAACCTACCATCTGGATCACACTACTGATTTACGAGAACCTAAGAGAGCAACCGGGGTTGACACTGTGACGCGAGATGCGAGCTGACTAGCGTACGGTCCATCGTCTGTGAAGATATGAAGCGCAGCCGCGCACTCCCCACGTGGACACTCTGCGCAGCAACTTACATTAATCGAAGATGTCAGCAATTTGTATAAGATAATATTGACACGATCCCAGAAATCATCAAATTCTGTCCTTCATTCAGTACCAGGTGCTGCCCACAGGAGACCTTGTGATCCATTAATTACCTGGAAAATAACCTCCATCAGAAGCCTGACATACGGCGGGGGTGGAGACGATCGTGAGTTGCGTAACTTCATCGGGATGCACGGCAAAAAGGTCTGATGGAGAAGTTAGACATTTTTGGATAGTGGATACACTTGTGAAGCCAGTTGGTGTAGGAACTCGGAGAAGAGAGATACTCGTGACAGCTCGGTCTCACGGGGGACGCAGATGATTGGTTTACACTTATGCTATCAAGTTGTGAATGGACCCTCAGAGATGAAAAGATTATGCAGAAACTTGGGGTCGAAGGAACATGGATAGGTCATGGGAGCACTGACAATAGGAGCGACGTGTACGACAGCATGAGCGGCCAGAAAGAAAGGGTAATATGATTATTCCTCCAAAATCCTGGGCAGACGAGACCCTGCTGCCCACTCTGATTGAGAGCGTTGGACAGAGGTATAAAGGAGCTGCCAGAGACCCCTGAGAGGGGCTGACATGGTCGAGGACGAGGGGGAGTGTGAGGCGCAGGGGTGCGCGTACCTGCTGCGCATCCTGCTGAACGAGGATTTCGTCCTCGAGCTCGACCTTTGTCAGTCACTGCTCCCGTATGACAGGAGGAAAGCCGATCAGAAGCGCCGAGGTTGTGATTCCACAGATAACATTTTCAGCGACTTTTGTGGGGCGCTTGAAGAAAGACGCTGTCTTTGAAACGACGAGGAGTGGGAGCGATGCGTCATGGGAGGAATAATGTTTTTGAGTGCAGCTGATGTGTCGAAAAGGGAGTCAGGTTCTACTGGGGAGAGGAAGAAGCGCGCAATGAGGTGGATGAAATCCAAGGAGTATGTCGGTCCTCTTCATTGACAATCTGAAAGGATTGTGTAGTATACGTATTTGTACTTGTCTGAAAGGGGACACCGGCTGCTTTATGGCCACAAGATCCACTAGACCAGTGACAACGGAATAATATCCTCGAGTACACAGCCCTCCATCTCTACCACATTACTAAGGGATCACCCTCACTTGTTCGAACTGGGTTTCGTACGGGTTCCATGGGGAGTTGAAGGCGACAGACGGCATACTAACTGCAGACCCACGTGTCCACCCACTGTCGCCGGACAGATCGTAAGTTAGTTGCGATGTACCAGAAACGAAAGCAATCAGAGGACCGTGACCGAGCAGGGGGTCACTAAATGTTAAACGTTAAATAGCAGGAGATAAACCATCGGCCCTATTTGACGCGTGACGCGACTCACCCGCCAACATTCTCTCTGTGCTTTCGCAGTCAAGACCTCTTCCAACAATTCAACCAAAGTAGCAGCGGCGATCCCCTATACTATTCCCCACTCTACGGATTTCATGACCTAGTCGAACAACTAGTTAGCAGGTACCCGGAGCATGTACATGCTATGGGGGGTGAGATAGTGACTCTACTGTTGGCTGCATTGCGCGGGAAATATTTCTAGACCACAGCGTTACGCATCAGCATGGCGCGGACGTCAACGCTCGGAGCGCTTGGGGGCATTCTGCAATTGGATATGAAGTCAGTTTCTCGATTAAATACCGAAATACAGTTGCGCTGTGTACTACAACTAGCATGACGCAGGTCACCAACCAGAGAGGGCATATCTGCCATAGCACCCTCTTACCACGTAGTTTACGTTCACGTTCGCCTTTTGCGGGCTCATACTGGTCAAGCGTCTCTTGAACTGACGGGATACCCTCGAACAGGTAGATTTGGGCGTCCCGACCACCATGTAATGTCCCATCGTTTCCTTGGGCAGGAGCCGCAGGACAACACAAAGATTGAACGCTGTACGACTAAACCGGGCGTTACAGGTCGCACTTTCAATGTCGCGTACCAGAGGGTGATTTAAGCTAAATTTTCATTTAGCTTCATGTCCTTCGTAAAATTATACCAGCGCCGGTGATGCCGTGATGGCAACCCCATCTGGGAAAATGGGAAGTCGGTAAGCAGTCAGTGAGCCTATTCTCAAGAGTTAAGAGAGGTTAAATGGACATCCGTGAGTCTGAGCGGAGCCCTTTCAGCTGAGACATAACCCCTACACATCTTTCCATGATGCCAGATTCTTCCTGGGCAGGTGGAGATGGAAGAATGGGAGATGTCAAATTCGCTGCCAGGCACGATGTAATGACGTAAGCCATTGCGCCTTTCCTCGCTGTTTCCCTTATCATCACCTTTCCGTCGAATTGATCTTGTCCAGCTAGTCTTTATTAGAATTAGATTGGACAAACAGATACTAGTATTACTAGTATTAATGCACAGCTATAGGAGTGGCGTTCCCGTAGGCATATTAGACTGCGTCCCACTGAACATGGACGACGTTCCCCTCTCCTACGCGTGCATAATCCCCTCTAGCCAAAGTCTTATGTCTGGGAATTCTCCCACTGTTTCCTCTCCCTCTTCAATCTTCTTCACCGTCCTAAATGCTGCCTTAAAAATTTACCAGACCAAGCACTGGCATCTCGACCACCCTCTAGCAACCCAACTAGAATCATGCGATTCCGCTGTCGCCATTCTCTCCATCCTCCGAGACCTCGTACAACAATTCGATCAAAGTCCCAGCCTCAATGGGAGACTAAAGAATTGGCTCAGGGGAATTGTGCACGTTCTGTCTTTGTTCTCGGTTACTCATGGCGAGCAGGTTAGAATGGTGAGTCTTAAGGCCATTGTCTCAGAGTCTGCGGTCTGATCGGCATCTTTCAGCTATTCCGATCAGTAAATGTGATCTTTAGCGGGCTCGGAATCATGTTGGTAAGTATATTCGCTTTGATTCCTCATTGCGGATCCTCCTGATGCTATCTTCTCAGGCGGCTAAGGATGTCACGAATTCAGAGATGCTCGCTGATATCTTCTCGCGCATCGAGAAGTTTTTCAAGCGTCTTGAAATGTACGCGGAAGTCCCGCTCCCTGAGACAACGACAAGCATAGTCGTAGAGATTATGGTGGAAGTAGTTGTAATTCTCCAACTCATGACGAAGGAAATCAAACAAAACTGATTGAGTGAGCTGATCCAGGTCTATTCGCCTTTCTTGACTTACTTTTCTTTATTTAGAAAAATATGTGAAGAGACTATTAGGCGTGAATCATATCAAGGACGCTTTGAAGAGGGTGGATATGCTCACCCAGGAGGAAGCTCGGATGGCAACTGCGGAGGTCTTGAAGGTCATACACAGGGTGGACGGCTCGAAATACCATCAGGAAATACGCACTTTGATAATTTCAGTAGGCTAGCATAATCACAAATACCCGAGCTTGCGTTCGTTCAATGGCTGCTGGAACAACTATACATGTGAGAGCGCAACCTTTTATACTACAGGAAGGTATATTACCGCCGAAGTCCCAAAGGAAATAAGCGGGATTCATTCTAATGAACGGTGTTGTAGAACGTACGGGTTCGGGGGGGCACTGGCAGCATTCCATTACGGTATTGCCAGCACACTGCCACGATCAACGTTCCGTTTCGCGAGGCAATGAAAGGTAAGTCATTAGGCTGCGTCAAGTCTCGGTATCCATCAGATTGTGTACCCAATAAGGTACCGAACCGAGCATTGATCTGCGGCAAATCAGGTTTTGACCCATCACAAATTCCGAGGTCCCATCAGAAGCTCTGACACTCGCCGCCTGCCGAAGCACCCGAAGCAATGGGAGTTAGAAGGAAATAGGCCTCGGATCGACCTTTGACGCACGGGCCATAGTGAATTGCGCCGATAATCTCGGGATGCATGGCGTATAAAGTGCGGCGGAGACGTTTGAGGGCCGATCGCACCTGTGCTATGAGGTCGGACATGGACCTGAAGACACGACATAATCATTCAGGAGACTGGGGGTCGAAGGTGTGGTGGCATGGTGCATTAAAAGGTGAGAACAATGCGTACGACAGCAGACATGAACGATAATGTAGTATGAGGAGACTAGATATTCAAAATCCTGGTGGGACAAGACCCTGCTGACCACCCTGCTTGGGGGTGTTGGTTGAGGGTGGGTACAAGGAGCTGCCAGAGACCATCTGAAAGAGGTATGGTGAGAAAAGGAACGTGTGTAAAAGAAAGGTGCGTACCTGCTGAGCCCCCTGCTGCTGAGCGAGCATTTCGTTTTCCTGGGCGACTACCTTTGCTTCGTCCTCAAGGATGAGAGCGAGAGGCAGGCCGATGAGGAGGGCCGAGGTTGTGACTACCCAGATGACATTTCCGGCAAATTTTGTAGTTCGTTTGACGAAGGATGCTGTTTTTGAGACCCTTGAGGCGAGAGAATGACGCGTCGTGGGAGGGACGATGTCCTTGAGGGCTGCCAGACGGTCGAGGAGCGACTCGTCGACGGGAGAGTCGGATTCTACGGAGGAGAGGGAGATGGAGGAAGATGTGCGCGAAGAGGCGGGTGAAATGTAAGGAGAAGCTTGAGCTTGTGGGTCCTTCTCCTCGACAATCTCTACTTTGACCATTTCTCTTGTTATGTGCTGTGCTGGTCAAAGCGTTGGGTTGTTGTGTGTACGTGTTTGTACGGGTGTTGAAATTTTGAGTTGTGCCGAGAAAATGCCTCGGGGCCGAGGTCAAGTGATGACATGGATGGATGACGTGAGGATGAGGGCGGGACCGAGAAAGTGACATGGCAAGGGAAAAGCGAGGCGAGTTGAGGTGAGAAAGCCGAAAACGATGCGGTCATCCGCTTTGCTGTGCTCTCCTGTGCTCAGCTCAGCACTGCTTGTTTTATATAGCCCGATCTCTCGTGTATCGATGGTGCATCAGTGAAACGAGAACGACGATGAACAATAACAGCCCACCGTCTGATGCTTCGAGCTCGCTTTCCCAACAGGCAGCAGGTCAGTTAACCCCGTACAAATA
>Ga0307509_10007008_pt1 | contig 14922 bp, 19 predicted proteins | sample 10_EM_MG_FD_202245 | JGI IMG/M metagenome (GOLD analysis project Ga0307509, IMG submission 202245) | Populus trichocarpa ectomycorrhiza microbial communities from riparian zone in the Pacific Northwest, United States - 10_EM | ecosystem: Host-associated > Plants > Roots > Unclassified | place... | reverse complement strand
GTGGCCAGGGCGGCATTTGCAAGCGTATACCTCCTGGAAAAGTGTGCCCTCGGGTTGAAGGCCGGGGTGAAGATAAAGCCCAGCCATTTCAGGTGGGTCTGTGGGTAGAAGAGCTGTCCCTCTAGCTCTAACTACTGTGACCGAATCTTCTACTTATAGACTCTTCACGCCAACAACCCTAACCCTGGTGACTCATAACTCGAGTCACGCGGTCTTATGACTCATAATGAGTCATACCCGAAATCCGTCAGATGACTCCTATGAGTCACTGCGCAACATGCCTTTAAACCAATCGCAAATCATAAAACATGTCAGGTGCGCAAGGCGCGCCACCTGCGTGGAACTCGTGACTCATAATGTGAGTCACGCGCGAAAGTCATTACATCATTATGACTCACAAGCGTGAGTCATAGAAACATCAACCAATCATAACATAACGATGACACGCAAGTGCGAGTCATGTGAGAACTATGAGTCAACGGACTGCATAGCGTGAATCATAAACATACCTTATGACTAGTAACTGCTAGTCATGTGAAATCTGCCTTGCTTAGTCACGATTTGTGACACCTACTACCAAAGGAACAATATTTCGAAGTAATTGAAACGGTCGAGATCCAATCGAACGAAAAAGAATTGCTCCAAGAAGCAGCAAGACAGGACTCAGAACAACAAGCGATAAAGAAAGCATTAGGAGAAGGAACGCCGGAAATGAAAGGAGTGGCCTTAGGACTATGCCAATGGAAAGATGACCTCTTATGGTACCAAGGAAAGATATCACCTCACCAAAATAAGCTAAGAGTAGAGCTTATCAAACAACATCAGGATATGCTTACAGCGAGACACAGAGGAATGGCAAAAACTAGCGAACTTATCAAACAAAAATATTATTGGCCGCACATGCGGGATTTGATCAAAAAGTACGTCAAAAACTGCGACACATGTTAATGAACGAAGGCGGTACGATAGGTAGCTACAAGGTCTATCACCTTAGGTCAAATGGTATACCAAGTTGTAACCAAAGGTGGTATGGTCTAGTATACTTAGTATACAAGAAAGCTGGTTAGCCGTGGGCTAATTGGTAAGGGTCACGTGCCTTTGTACAAGGTCACGTGTTCAACTCTCCATAGCGGCAGAGTTATTTTATGCGTAACGCGAATGTTTATTACGTGAAAGATTCAAGAGGAATTGAGTAGGCCCTAAACATCGTTACACGGCATAAGGACACCTCAGTAGGAAATATCCAAGGTACCCTACCTTCACCGGCAAAGTCATCCTAGAACTTAGAGGTCGACTGCCTCACATTCTATTGGCTCTTAGATGTTCTTGGGCACAGATGCATGTGCGCGGGGAGGCCCCACGCTTGGGTAAGGGTGGCCCGAACATACTATTGAACATGGGCGGGTTTTGCTAACACCCCCCTCTGGTGCCAGCGTTGGAACGGCGCGTCATAGGCAGATGGCTGTGTAGTTGCTGGTTTACTAGTTAAAAGAGGTCATTAGAGCAGCTGCGATAACACCGTATAAGTCGTCGCCGTCCGTCTGACTGAATGTCGTTCGCAGAATATATAAGGGGAGTATGGGTAACCGCCAAAATGGGGGTCGCCCATATATGGTCTCTCTGGCACCTAGGAGTCTATCTTAGCCTACAGGTAGTAGGGTAGTCTTCCTAGTGGTAGTTAGGTAGTCCACGGAGGCCAGGGTGCTTTCGGGACAAATACCTCAGTAACCAGCCGGGACCTTCTCCCCTTGATTTGTAGCATTACTATGGGTTGTTATTGGACTCTAGAGGTATGAGTCTTATCACGGTAGAGGATGTCCTGGGAGGCTGGCTATGGGTAGCGCCCACTTAGCCAACCATCGGCTACATCTCACCGGGGGAGCTTGCATGTCAATTTATCACATTGGATAGTCAAGTAGATTAGATAATGGACTGCACAGCTTGTATAGACGAAACTACCACTGGGCCAGTAAGGCCACCACCTAGGTATTGACTCTGGTTGGTGTCATGACTGTTAGCCACTGGCATGACTCCGATAGGAAGAGCTTTTCCACCTGCGGTTGTATTGGTGATGCATTGCAGAAACTCAAATCGTATTGACGGAGTTAAGTGTACCCGAGCTGGTCCGACACTTCCGGCAGGATAATTCCTGATGGAGGGTAGACCTCGGACAAACCCTGAGCAGGACAGGGTGCTCGCACAAGGTCAGAGTAGTGGTAAATGTCAAAGGCTTAAATCTGATATCTACTTAAGTTTAAGCGTTTGGCATTCTACTTCGCTAACCAACTTTCCTCGAGAGAACTTATTGCGTGAAGCTTTCTGCCAAACGATATTAAGTTTTACTGTTTTGATCCTTTTGAATTTTACCTCATCTTTATCTTCTACTTTGAGTATTTGGTGCGGTCGCAACCATATAGTTCACCTCTCTATAGGGTGCCCCCGTTACAACTTGTTACCAAGATATGAATGCACGACAATTCGCAAAAGCATTCATAAAAGAAATAGTTCGACTGCATGGATTACGAAAAGACATTATTACCGATCGAGGAACCCTATTCACATCGGACTTATGGAACTAAACAACAAAATTATTTGGAATTGAAAGACGATTAAGCACGGCCTTCTACCCGGGAATTGACGGACAAACAGAAAGAACCAATGCAACACTTGAACATTATCTCCGAGCATATATCAACTATCAACAAGATAATTCGTGCGAACTACTACCAATGGCAGAGTTCACATACAACAACGGATATCAAGAGACTATCAAACACAGACCCTTCTGCGCCAATTACGGAACAAACCCCGAATACGAAGCAATAGGACACCTGATGCAAGAGAAGATCACACCACTGGGAGAAAGGAGTCAACTACATGATGTACTCCAAGCAGAAATGGCGGAAGAACAGATAAGACAAAATCAATAGTACGATCAATGAAGAAAACCTGATCCAAACCTCAAATCAGGAGATATCGTATGGTTTCTAGCAAGAAATGTTCAAACCACGAGACCATGCAAAAGGTTGGACTATAAGAAGATAGGACCATTCAAAATCTTGGCAAAGATAGGAAAGAGTTCTTATAAACTCGACTTACCCAACATGATGAAAATACAGAATACGATCCATATCTCCCTTCTAGAACAATACGAAGACAACAAACCACCATCTCAAAGACAAGAACCTCCTCCCCCTATCATCATCAAAGGAGAACCAGAATACGAACTCGAAGAAATAATTGACTCCGGAATACATCACAGAAGACTCCAATATCGAGCCAAGTGGACCTGTTATTCTCCAGAACACCATAAAGCTTGGTACCCAGCCTCAAACTTTGAAAATGAAGTCAAGGCAAAACACCGATTCCATGAACGATACCCTGAAAAGCCCTCTCCGGATCGACATTACGAAGGAAGACAACGGATAGATCTCAGTATGAGTATCACGACCAACATCAGCTCAAGGAACCCCACCCACCTTTCCACCCACAAGCCCGGACTACTGTCCTATGAGAAACCCCACACCATCCAAGTGCCGAGGTGCGGGAATGAGTTGGACGGCATGCACCGAAGATGCATACCAAACAGACCGAACAGACAAGGAAAGCACCTACTTTCCTCAACCCTAAGAACCAAACAAGTCGCCTCCTGGTCCCTCCGCATGGGAACAAATATGCAAGATATAACCACCGGCGACTGGACCCTGGGGGTTTAACGAAGAGCCACCCACCGGCCCAAGGGCCACCAGCGGGGTACACCAAAAAAAGAAAGAACATCAGTCTCAGACCGACTGGACGAAGTGCCACCGAGACCGCTGTTGGACCTACAAAGAGGACAAAACAAAACATAACTACTACCCCAGGCGGCCGATACCTGGGGGGAAAAAAGAGAGAGGATGGGGAAAGGACGCGAGGACACGCCCTTGGGGGGAGGGGAGCGAAAAAACCGAACTGGATATCGAAGCCTGCCAACGACAAATTCAGGAGTTGTTGGAGGAACGAGACAGAAATCAGAAGACGATTACCGACCTAGAGACAAGCGTCAGAAATCAGAGAAGGACAATTGCCAGCTTGGCAATCATGCTAGGAAGAGCGGAAAAGGAAGTGAGGACCCTCAGTGGAGCATTGGAAAAATCCGAGGTCCTCAAAAGCAATGTCGGGCGAGGTGGGCAGAAGTTGTTAGATATGGGAAATTAGCGTTGTGGGACCAAGGCTAAGGGAGAAGGGAGCTAATGTTACAAATTGTGACTAAGTACGGCAGATTTCACATGACTAATAGTTATTAGTCATAAGGCATGTTTATGTTTCACACTATGTAGTCAGTTGACTCATAGTTGTCACATGGCTGGCACTTGCATGTCATCGTTATGTTATGATTGGTTGATGTTTCTATTACTCACGATTGTGAGTCATAATGATGTAATGACTGTCGCACATGACTCACATTATGAGTCACGAGTTTCACGCAGGTGACGGGGTTTGAGCACCTGACATGTTTTATGTTTTATGATTGCTTTAAGGTATGTTGTGCAGTGACTCATAGGAGTCATCTGATGGCTTTCGGGCATGACTCACTATGAGTCATAGGACCGTGTGACTCAAGTTATGAGTCACCAGGGTTAGGGTTGTTGGCGTGAAGAGTTTATATAAGAAGATGACTGGGTCACAGTAGTTAGAGCTCTTCACGCAACCATCTAAGTACTTTCTTACAATATATCTTTACCTTTACCTTTCGCTTGTATGTAAGGACTCTAGCTCTTAGCTTCAGAGCAACCAAGACTTTAGTGAGATACGAAGAAGTTCTCCCATTATCTCTCCCCAATACGATAATCGAGTGAGATACGCAGAGATTCCCTCACCACATCCTGCCAATAGGATATTGGAGTGAGATACGAAGAAGTTCCCTCACCTTCTCTCCCCAATAAGATATTGGAGTAAGAGACGAAGACTATAATAGAGTCTACGAACAAAGAACAGATTATAAGTAATCTCGGAAAGAAGAACTCTCTCACAATTTGTTACCTGTTGCATAAACTAAAACTCTAGTAGATTAGGATTGTTACACCAGGGTTAGGGTTGTTCACCTGAAGAGGCTATATAAGGAGAAGACTCGGTCACAGTAGTTATATGTTGAGTCCTTCCACCGCCTCCAATACAAAGTCCACACTCTCTTCCTTGATGTGAAGGGTATTAAACTAGGATCGATGGCGACGACAGTATGGCGACAACGAAATGGCAAACGCCAAGGAACTCACACCTAAACGATCGCACACAGGAAAGGGGGAAAAATCTCTTCACTAACCACAACAGTCTCTCGCATCCACGACACTCAACAACAACCATCTAACTAAGGACAAAAGGATAAGTATATATCATCCTTCGCTATCAGGAAAGGATGTGCCCCTGTCTCCTCCTTTCCCAACTTTTCCGAAATCTGATGCTAACAAAATGCAGGAACAAACATCACTGCATACAACCTCCGCTCTTTTTCCCAACTCTCATGTATGAACAAACACCGTTGTTCATACATCCTCATACCCATTTTCCGGGTGTTAAACCTTTCCGCTTCCGTTCCTCCTCCTGTCTGATCCCGACATTCCTACTTAGGAAATGCTTTCCCGACCGTACAAACACACGCCCAAACCCGAAGCCTCCTGATGCTCGAGTCCGAAGCCTTCTCATGCCCGAAGGCAAAGCGCGTTCCCGGAAGCTATCTAAAGACAAAGGAAGTATCCTGCGAGGATGGCGAGCAGCATGGTTTCCAACAAAGGGAGGGTTTGACAACGTGGAGTCTCCCTCACTCCTTTCCCTCCTCCACAGGAAGGGGGTCAGTCCGTACCTGGTCCAATGGGTCGGCTCCTTGCTCAGAGATCGCACCTGCCGCCTGACGTTCCAAGGGTCCCCGCGCCGTTTCGCTTCTCTCTCGGTAGGGGTCCTTCAGGGATCCCGTATCTCCCCGCTCCTATTCGTCATAGACGTCTCCTCCCTCCACCTCGAAATCCCCAGGTCTCTTACTATCTCCTATGTCGACGACTTTGGTGTTACAGTGGTCTCTCCCTCCTACAGAACCAACGTTCGCCTCCTTCAGAAGTCCTTCTCGTCGCTCAAGAGATAGGCCTCCCCGATCAACATCTCCTTCTCCGTTCCGAAAACCGAACTGATCCACTGGAGGACCACCAGGAGTAATGAGCCACCGTGCTCCCTCCCGGTGCAACTAGAGAATCAGCCCTTCTACCCACAATCCCGCCTGAAGTGGTTAGGCTTCATCTTCACCCCTGCCTTTGACCCAAGGTCTCACTTCTCCAGGAGGTACACTCTTGCCAATACCGCCCTAGCCACCATTCGTCGCCTCTCCCCCCCCCGGGATGGGCCTCCCACCCTACCTCTGTCTCTCCCTGGCGTGTTCGCTCCTCGCTCCGATTCTTCTATATGGGTCCGCGGTTTGGAACCCCCCCCCGTCTATCATGGGCCCCATGTCCGTTTTCTGGCATCGGGTCTGTAGGTGGATAACCAACTGCTTCTCCTCAACCAACATAACCTGTTTGCACAGGGAAGCCTGTCTTCCCCCGCTGCCTGTTCTTGTACGCCACCAGCGCCGCCTTGCGGGCCTAAGGTTCATCTACTCCCCCCCGGAAATTAACCCTGCCACGGCACGCCTCCCTAAATCCGTCCCCACCTTCTCGCCCCTCCGTACCGCCTTGATTGCGCGTGGCAACATTACCTCCCAACCCTATCTCTTCTTCAACCTCGACTGGCGTTCTACCCCGGACAAGACCCAGAACTCCAGATACCGGCTCAATGCCATCACAGCTTTGGCCAACAGGGCCGTCCCCCTCATACACGACGTCTCGACGCTACCACCCCTCTCCCTCCACTTAACAGACTATCTACCCCCGGTCCCGGGGGTTGTCCCCTCCTATGCCCGCCTCAAGTTGAGGGCTAAGCAACACCTCCTTTCCGACTGGTCTGACACCCCAGCCCCCCCATACTACCCCTTTCCGCACTCGACGCGCCCCCATCCCTTCCCTTCATGGGCTTGGGTAAGTTCGTTGCACGCAGGATACACCAGATGCGGTCTGGGAAAAGCTATTTCGCGGCCCACCCCTCATAGGACAACCCTGATGCCGACACGTCCTGCCCTTTGTGCTCTGAGGCCCCGCAGACCTTCGAACATGCCATCCTTTCCTGCCCCTCCTCCGCCCGCCAGAGATCCTGCCTCCACCAAGGGGTCTCAGACTTGGCTCCCGAGGCCCCAATCTAGTCCAACCAGCAGCTGCTCATTGCCCTAGCTGAGTTTATTCACACCACCGCTACTGGTTTCCCCCCTAGGATGCCCCCACTTGCCCCCTCCCTCCACACCCCTCCTCTGAACCCCCTCCTCCAAGCTACTGCCCTACCCACCCCTGGCCCTCGCGACTAGTTTAGCGGTTTTTTCTTTCCTTGATTTTAGCTACGGCTGCTGTGCGACGCTTATTGGTCGCGTTGGGGGAACTGGTTATGTTTGTTTCATTTCTTGATTGTTAAGTTTGATTTTCGGTTTTGTTTTGGCCATATCGTTAAAGATGCATGTCATTTCTTGTACCGTAGAAACAATGAACATATGATTTAAAAAAAAAAAAAGAGAAAAAGAGAAAGAAAAAAAAAACGGTCACAGTAGTTATACGCCACCAGCGCTGCCTTGCCGGCCTGAGGCTCATCTGCTCCCCTCCAGAAATAAGCCCGGCCACAGCACATCTCCGTAAATCCGTCCCCACCTTCTCGCCACACCACGCCACCTTGATAGCGCGAGGGAAAATTACCTCCCAACCTTGTCTCTTCTTTAACCTCGACTGGCGTTCTGCCCCGGACAAGTTAAAGAATCCGAGGTATCGACACAACGCCATCACAGCCTTGGCTAACGCGGCCACCCCCCTTGTCCATGACGTGGCCATCCTGCCACCCATCTCCCTCCACTTGACAGACTATCTACCCCCGGTGCCCGGGGTTGTCCCATCATATGCACGCCTCAAACTAAGGGCTAAACGGCTCCTCCTCTCTGGCTGGTCCGCCACCCCACCCCCCCCATACTTCCCCTCTCCGCCCTCGACGCGCCCCCATCCCTTCATGGGTTTGGGCAAGTTTGTTGCGAGCAGAATACACCAGATCCGTTCTGGGAAAAGCTATCTCGCGGCACACCCCTCGTCGGAGGATCCTGATGCCGTCACGTCCTGCCCGTTATGCTCTGAGGCACCGCAGACCTTCGAACATGCCATCCTGTCCTGCCCCTCCTTCGCCCGTCAGAGATCCTGCCTCCTCCAAGGGGCCTCAGACCTGGCTCCGGAAGCCCCGATCTGGTCCGACCAGCAGCTGCTCATTGCCCTGGCTGAGTTCATTCGCAGCACTGCCACTGGTTTCCCTCCTGGGATGCCCCCGCTTGCTCCCTGCCTCCACACCCCCCGAAACCCATTCTTTTCCTCTACCGCCCTTCCCGCCCCTGGCCCTCGAGACTAGTCAAGTCGTTTTTATACCTTTAGTTATTTTAGCTACGGCTGCTTTGCGACAATTATTGGTCGCGTTGGGGGAAATGGTTATGGTTATTTCTTTTGTTGATTGTTATTTTGTTTTCCGGTTTTGTTTTGGCCATATCGTTAAAGATGCATGTCATTTCTTGTACCGTAGAAACAATGAACATATGATTTAAAAAAAAAAAGAAAAAAGAAAAAAAAGAAAAAACGGTCACAGTAGTTATTCCAGGAGGTACACGCACCCAAATGCCGCCCTGGCCACGATTCGCCCCCTCTCCCCCCCAGGATGGGCCTTCCGCCCTACCTTTGTCTCTCCCTAGTCCGTTCGCTTCTTGCTCCAATTCTCCTATATGGATCCGCTGTCTGGAACCCCCCACTGTCTATCCTAGGCCCAATGTCTGTTGTCTGGCATCGTGTCTCTAGGTGAATCACCAACTCTTTCTCCTCCACCAACATAACTTGTTTGCACAGGGAAGTCTGTCTTCCCCCGCTACCTGTTCTAATACGCCACCAACGCCGCCTTGCCGGCCTGAGGCTCATCTGCTCCCCCCCAGAAATCAGCCCGGCCACTGCGCGCCTCCCTAAGTCCGTCCCCATGTTCTCGCCCGATCGTGCAGCCTTGATAGCGCGTGGGAAGATAACCTCCCGGCCTTACGTCTTCTTCAACCTCGACCGGCGTTCTGCTCCGGACAGGACCAAGAACCTGAGGTACCGACACAACGCCATAACAGGTTTAGCCAACATGGCCGTACCCCTCGTAGACGACGTCTCTACACTGCCACCCATCTCCCTCCACCTAATAGACTACCTGCCCCCAGTCCCGGGGGTCGTCCCCTTCTATGCCCGCCTCAAGTTGAGGGCCAAACAACACCTCCTCTCCGACTCGGCCGCTATCCCAGCCCCCCCATACTACCCCTATCCACCCTCAACGCGCACCCATCCCTTTATGGGTTTGGGCATATATGTTGCGGGCAGGATACACCAGATGCCCTCTGGGAAAAGGTATCTTGCGGCTCACCCCACATGGGGTAATCCTGACGCCAACATGTCCTGCCCACTGTGCTCTGAGGCCCCACAGACCTTCGAACACGCCATTATCTCCTGCCTCTCGTCCGCCCTTCAGAGATCCCGCCTCCTCCAAGGGGTCTCGGACCTGGCCCCCGAGACCCAGATCTGGTCCGACAAGCAGCTGGTCATTGCCCTGGCTGAGTTCATTTGCACCACCGCCACTGGTTTTCCCCCAGGGATGCCCCCGCTTTCTCCCTCCCTCCACAGCCCCCCGAATCCTCTCCTCACGTTACCTCCCGGCCCGCCACAGGCCCTCGAGGCTGGTTAAGCGGTTTATACTTTGTTTAATTTTAGCTACGGCTGCTCTGCGACGCTTATTGGTCGCGTTGGGGGAAATGGTTATGTTTGTTTCATTTGTCGATTGTTATGTTGATTGTCGGTTTTGTTTTGGCCATATCGTTAAAGATGCATGTCATTTCTTGTACCGTTGAAACAATAAACATATGATTAAAAAAAAAAAAAAAGAAGAAAAAAGAAGAAAAAAAAAAACGGTCACAGTAGTTATCATCCTCCGTCTCCACTACACCTCCGGCGATTGAAATCTCAACACCACGAGAAATCATCGCCACCTCCATCCACCCCCCTCTCCTCAGACTAGCCACATTGCCGCTGTCTGGGTGAGGCCATCTCCCTTCCCTCTTCCTTTCCCTTCTGATGGTCAGGCCTGGCAAGCTTGTTCCTAGGGGTGGGTTGAGGTCGCCTTCACACGCTCTTCTCCGGGCTCGCTTCGGCAGCCCTCCATGGTCGGCAACCCCTCACCCGTCAACGGTCGGTTTTTGGTCTCGGTCGATCCACAAAGTAGCTGTCCCCGGCAGAACTGCTCTCTGGTATTGCACTATCTCCTTTGTGCTCTGCTGGTACGGTCAGACTTTTCGAAACATCGTGACACCGTTTCCGTCATCCTTCCTCGCACTTCTTGTGTTGGCTAGCCCTCCTCCCTCCCCCTCCCCGACATTTAGATCGGCTGGCACCCTACTGCTTGTGGCTCTACACCCGCCTTCAGACCTCTGCTCCCTTCTGATGTCCTTGGACTAGGGGCGCATGTTTAACCCTTTTCTCCGGATCCCGTTTGCCGAAATAGCAGACCGGATCTTCCTCCCACTGCCATGAGCTCTCCTTCTTTAGGCGGCATCCTCTCGAACTCGATCACTCTTCCTGAGCCTCGGCTGGCAGGGCTATATGCCCCCGGGAGTTACCTCCCCTTAGTGTGTCCCCGTGACCTATCTTCAGGAGTCCCTATCCCTCTGGGAGCTGGGCCCGGTGTGGTTTTACTACGGTTTAGCTTATAGGTTGTTTGATTTGGGGGAGTGGGTTTGCTTTTCTTTGTTGGTTGTGTCTACTGTTGGTTGGGGATGTTTTTCTTTTAGGCTAGGCTTTCGCGGGGGTTATTAGTTCGTGGCTCTCAGGCCCGTGGTCTCATCTCCTTGTAGTTTCTACCCATAGTACCGGGCGGGGAACTTTTTCTTTGTCGGGCAGGTTCAGAGGATTTTAGCTTGGGGATACAGGGAAGGACTGTAGTTGGAGGTTTTGTTCTACATAGCTTACATTCCAGCCGAGGACCCTTGTACCTAACTCCGTGGGATGAGCACAGTTGTGCATTTTGCCCCACTAGAAACAATAAATAAGCGAGATTAAAAAAAAAAGAAAAGAAAAAAAAGAAAAAAACGGTGACAGTAGTTATCATGCTGCCGCTCCCCTGTCCCGCCCCCCCTACATTTCTCAACATCACGTCGTTCTGCGCACGATCCCTTCTCCCACACATTTCGTCCTCACGGCTTGGCCTCGCGTCCCCACCCTCCCGTCCAGATATGGCCTCCCACCAGGGTGGCCCTTCGAGAAACCCTACCCCACCCCCACTCTCTCCCCTCCCAACCACCGGAAATCTCGACTATCTAGTCTCGATTTTCCACAAGACTGCCGCCGACCTAGGGCTCCCCGCCGCAGGTTTCCCCCCCATTACGCCAGCGAACATCTCCACTCTCTCTATCGGAGAACAGATGCTCCTCCCTCTACTCTGCACCTCGCTTCAATCAAGCGTCCACATAGCAACGGCTCTCGAGAATGTCTCAACTGAAATCCACCACTTGTCCTCTCAGATTGCCAATCTGGACCTCGCCCCGCAACCCCCGAACCTCGCCCCACTCCAGGCATCTCTCCGTGACATTGCCTCCCATCTTCCGTCAGCCGCTCAGGCCCCTTTCCCTCCCCAGCACCCTGGTGTCCCATAACAGGCCAAGCCCTGCTCCAGTGGGTCTCGCCCCACCCCCAGCAGCAACACCAACCCCGCTCGCCAAGAGAAAGAGAAAGACAGAGCTGCTCCGGCTCCACCCCCACCACCACCCAACACGGTCTGGCTCTCCCCCGCAGCTGACCCGGATCTTCCGAGATACGACATGTCACCTTCCCCTCCAACACTCTATGGCAACCCTGAGGCGTTTGCCAAAAAATACCCCCACACCTGGGAAGTGGAAGAATTCGCCAAAGGGAAATACCCCTCCGGTCCCACCTGCACCCCCGGTCATCTGGACCCAGACTGGCGATCCTCCAACACCATGGCCACTCAAGCCACCCCCACCTATACTCGAGCTGTTGCACCCCCTGCTAAGGGAAAGAAGGGTCGACAGGCGAAGGCCTCTGTCTCGGCTTCCACCGTTGTGGTTGCGTCGGGTGAGGTTTTTACGAAATCTCCCCCTCCTCTCCCGCAAGCTGTCCGCAGATTCTTCACCTTCAGAACCACCTTCGAACCCCACCCTGAAGCGCTCAAGATAGCAGCCCACTTCCCAGACATTGCTGCCTCTGTTCTCAGAGAACCCAACTGCTCCCTTCCCCTTTCCTTCACTTGCATGGTCAACGACAAAGGCTCAGTGTCACTGCTCGGTACCGATCTTCACACCCCCGCCTCCGCTTATACCCCTTACTTCACCACCCTTACCTCAAGGTTGAACAAGGCCTTTCCAGTAGGCATGTCCCCCTGGGATCTTTTTAAACCGGCTCCGAACGAAACGCAGCTTTTGATTCACTCTATCCCCCTTGCGTTCCTCCCCTCAGACGATGCCCAACTCTTCCCCTCCCTTCATGAGTCCATCCGCAATGCCAGGGGAGTCTCCATTCTCTCAGCGTGTTACGTTAACCCCTACCCGGAATCTCAGGGTGAAAAGTCAGCAACCTCAGTGGTTGTCACTGTGGCCCCACCCGACGCTGTCGCCGTCCTCCCCACCATCAACCTCTTCTCCCGAAACCAGAGACTGGAGCAGATGTTCTCCTCCTCAAAGAACTCCCAATGCAAGAAATGCTGGAAATTCGGCCACATCTCTACCCGCTGTCCCAGCACACTGCCAGTCTGTCCCTTCTGTTCGCTCGTGCACACCAAAGCAGCGCATCGCTGCCCTAACCCTTCTTGCCCTAAGGGTGGGAATCGCCGACCTGTCCTCGCCTGCTGTCCATCCTCGGTGGTGTGCTGTTCTAACTGCCAAGAAGACCACTCTGCGCGCGGCAAGGATTGCCCCTCCCGCCCAAAGACCACTCCAGATACACCAGAGGTGCGATCTCGACAGATGTAGGACAGCATGGATCTAGCTGAAGACCAGGCTGGCCCTTCGACAGTCCTTCGTTCAGCACTGGGGGCCCCTCCTCACACATCGTGTGCCCCTGTACTCCCACGCGATCCTCCTCCACCTAGGCAGAGAGCCCAACGCACCCTCACCGTCCCCGATCTCGCCCCAAGCGAGAGCGGTGATGAATCTTTAGACTCCGACTCCTCCGAGGGCTCTGCCCACTAATGGAGAATGTTTTCACTCGTTACACCGACAGCAGTGCTGTCTTCACGTTCTTTCCAATTGTTCAACATAACTGCCTTGGGAGCTGGGATGTTTTCCTCTCACTCTTACACAGCTTTACCATACTCCCTCACCCTCCTTTGCTTGTTGCTATTCAAGACCCCCCCTCCAGATGTTCTGTTCTGCCGACATTCCCCGGATTTATGCCCTTCGCCCCCCCCCCTCCTGGCCGCCCACGGGTAGCCATTTATGTTTCCTGTACTTTGAGCCAGCACTTGTCCTGCTCACCTGGTTTTCATGACTCCTCGGAGATGCTTTCAGTTGATGTTTTTTCTCCGGAAGGTCTTTTTGGCTCCCCCCACCGCTCCCTCAGGGTCACCTCGGTGTACCTTCTTCGTACCAACCGTCCTCCCTACCGCTCCATATTGCCTGAGCGGATTTTTTCTTTACTTTCATACCCTCACCTGGTTTTAGGTGATTTTAACCTCCACTATCCGTTAGCAGATCCCGGCCGCTCTGTATCCGAAAGGGAATTTATCATTTCTACACGTTAGTTTGATGCCGCTTTTGACGTCCCCTACGACCTTCTCAAGACCCCCGGGGTTTATACTAGGTTCAAATTTGACACCATTTCACGACCCTGTGTTCTGGACCTGGCCTTCACGAACACCGCTCTCTCCCCCCTGGTCTCTTCATGGGACACCCCCCTCCCCTCCACTGGTTCAGACCATGTTCCATGTGTGATAACACTGAAACCTCCCGCGATTATGCTACCCCCTCCTACTCCGCACTGGGCTCTCCTTGACCTCGATGCCATAGGGAAGGCACTGGATACCTTCACTACACTACCCTGCCAGGCGGGGCCCATGCCCAACTCCCTGCGTAGATTGTTCGACATCTCCTGTACCGGCCTTACCTCCCTCCTAACCTCCCATGCCCCAAGCAAGCGCCCGTGCCCCCGCTCGAAGCCATGGTGGTCTCCTCGCCCATCGTCACAGAGAAGGGAGTATCACAAGTTTGCAAGGATATCCCGCCTTGACCCGTCCCCCCTCAACTGGAGCAATGTGAAAAGCTGGAGAAGAACATACTTTAAGGCCATTGCCTCGGCCAAGAAAACACGCTGGTCGGACTTCCTATCGTCGGCCACTCCGCTCTCCCTCTGGACAGCCAACAGATTCGCATTCGGCCACCTACTACAAAGGTTACCAGACGTACCAGGGGCCTCCTGTTAGGCGGGAGCCGATCTCAAAGTCTTGCGAGATAACTCAGGCCGATAATGTTAATCGTAGATGGAGATTGTCTAGGAAGGCTCAATGATTCAAAATAGAGGTAGGTAAAGTGATAAAGATTTTTCTAGCGTAAAAACTTATATTGATAAGATCTCTTCTCCGTTGCTTGATAATGTTCAAATAGCTCGGGAGGCGCCTCGATATTTATATGCCGCGTCTGGGTGGTCGCGGGCTACATCTAGTTCTTATACTAACTAAGTACCTGCTAACAAACTCCAGCTTTGTTCTAAAGGTGCGAACACCATTTGACCCTGACAATTCTGTCATCTCACTTCGACTTCCGAA
>Ga0307509_10007007_pt1 | contig 14925 bp, 17 predicted proteins | sample 10_EM_MG_FD_202245 | JGI IMG/M metagenome (GOLD analysis project Ga0307509, IMG submission 202245) | Populus trichocarpa ectomycorrhiza microbial communities from riparian zone in the Pacific Northwest, United States - 10_EM | ecosystem: Host-associated > Plants > Roots > Unclassified | place... | reverse complement strand
ACCAACCGCACATCTCGCCTATCGCCCAACCAAATCCTACGAACATACTCGTACATACGAAGGAAGTAGAAAGGAAAGAAACAAGCAGGAAGGAGAGGAGAACCCTTAGCGACATCTGCAAAAACCGAGAGGGTGAACAAAAGAAATGTATGAACCCCTGACACATGAAAATTACGTCTGATAAGTGACGTGTATCAGCCTGAGCTAGGAAGTGAGAGTGTGGACCTGCACGCCGAAGCGGTGCCGGGGAACAAAGCGGTGCTGGATAGCAGGATGGGATAGTGAATGGCGGGGACTCTGATGAGGGGTCTCCGGTAGGTGTGCCAAAACAGCATTAGCGACGGCCAGAAGGACGGGCGTAACCGAGGCGGGTTTTTGTATAGCGACCGAAAGATCGACCGCGGGCGGGAAGCAATAAGGTGCCAGCTTAGAGGGTGGGAAGAGGGGGGGGGTGGATGTAGCTGTAACTGAGCAACGGGACGAAAACCAAGAGGGTGGAGAGAGGAGGATGTGAGGAGGAAGGCAGTCCAAACACTTGTGACGACCGACTAGAGTAACCGTGGCCGATGCTTTTCCGAATGCGAAATGAGGATGAGGTGCTGAAGTTACTAACCGAAGTGTTCCCTGATAGGACCACATAACTGAGACGGAAAGGTACTTCGCAAAGGGCTTGGAAAGCTCAGCGCCGACCGTGAGCGAAGGGGGTGAAATGCCGACCGTGCAAAACCTAAGCGAGGGGCAAAGGAAGTGCGGGGTAAGGGGGAGAACTGAACTTCATGAGCGGGAGTCAACGATGAACAAGAACAAGAACCCCGTAGAGAAGGGGGTAAACTCCTAAGCGAGAGGAGGGGAGATAGCATCGCTCTCCTAGGCAGAAGCCATCAAGGGGGAGAAGAGGGGGTGGTGGTGGAATCCCACGATGATTTCCCTGGTGTTGAGATTTCAATCGCCGGAGGTGTAGGGGAGATGGTTCGTGATAACTACTGTAACCGTGTCTTCTCCTTATATAGACTCTTCACTCTAACAACCCTAACCCTGGTGACTCATAACTCGAGTCACACGGTCTTATGACTCATAATGAGTCATGCCCGAAATCCATCAGATGCCTCCTATGAGTCACTGCACAATATACCGTAAACCAATCATAAAACATAAAACATATCAGGTGCGCAAAGCACGTCACCTGCGTGGAACTCGTGACTCATAATGTGAGTCATGCGCGAAAGTCATTACATCATTATGACTCACAATCGTGAGTCATAGAAACATCAACCAATCATAACATAACGATGACACGCAAGTGCGAGTCATGTGAGAACTATGAGTCAACTGACTACATAGTGCGTAACATAAACATACCTTATGACTAATAACTATTAGTCATGTGAAATCTGCCTTGCTTAGTCACGATTTGTGACAGCTGGCCGAACACATACGACCAATTGACCTGCGCTGGGTCCTTGGCTTCCATCCTTGCTTTCATACGTACACATAGTCAATCGGGAATTCATGGTACAAGTACTGTCTTCCATCTGCCTTCTCGAAATTATATTTGAAGTAGGCGAGTAGTGTTGAAGAGGAGTCATCCATACGCTGACGCAGGATAGCTGGATCCTCCTGTTCTGAGAAGTATCTTGGCTGTTCATCTGGAAGATGTAGGGCAAGATGCATGACTGGTGGTTCCTCTCCATGGGTTGAGAATTCAAATAACCGCCATACTGCCTCTATTGGGCCAATATATCTGCCATGAAGATAACGCTTTATCTCATCATGTTGATCATCTAGGATGACTGTAGCACAATCACCGCCCTTGTAAATGTACTTGTGAATGTACTTGACAGCTTTGACTGAGCCACATATCTCCACCTTGATATGTGCCTTGTAGTGTAGAGAAAGATATGGACTATAGGGTACCACTCTTCGATAAGATAACATTCCAGACAGAATCACCAGATCAACATCTATCATCGGGGGGGAAAGGGAGGGAGGTGTAGGAAGGTGGAACACATGTGTAGTTTTTTCCCGTTTCAACACGCTACCAATGTCATTCTTAGACTACAATATAATATAAAGTCTGTTATCATACAAAATGAAAAACATCACAACATTTCACCTTTCTTTCTGATCATTGATCAAATTACACCCCTTTCTCCCCCCGAATTCCAGATTTTTATTTTCCTTTCTTTCTTTCCATCACAATAATTAGAATTGCAAGCTATCGTATAATACACTCTGGACGTGCATCATACCGTTTTGTGATATATATATATATATATAAAACTTATCAAAGCCTTTTGAACTCTTAGCAATAAACCAAGTTTTTTCATATCGTGTCATGAAGTGATGTGGTACAGTACAAGTAGCATGCCAAACCGAACCTTACCCAAAAACACCCAACAATCCCACCCCCTCCCTCGCCAATATATAGCTATCATACCTCACCTTTTATGATACAAGCCTACTATATATACCACTATATACCAGGTTCCCACTCCTCTCATCACTACTATCAAATGATATGTGCCTTTCGTGCTATAATAACTCGAATTCAAGCTTTAGCAAAAAAAAAAAAAAAGACGTTTTTATACCACGGGGATACCGAATAAAGCCTTGACAATTTTCAATTCCAAAACCACTATCCTACATTCGCGCCGGATCCACAAAAGAAAAAAGAGAGAAAAGAAAGGGAAAGAAGAAAGAAAAACAAGAAGAAAAAGAGCGGGGCCATCCATATACAGATACAAGTGATGGAAAAGAAGGGAGGAGAAAAAGAACGGTATACCTCCCAGGATATAACGAGACAAAAAACGCAAATCGTACGCCGATAGGAGCAGGAACCCTTTTCTTTTTCTTTCTATCTTTTTTGCAGGTGTTCGACTCATACGAGACTTGCTCAAAAATGTTGAGGTGGTGGTTATTCGTACAAATCGTGAGGTCAGAAGATGGAGGAGTGAGAAAGGGAGGAAAGCGTTTTATAGGAAAGAGAGAATAGGGGAGGGTCAAGAAGGGAAATGAGTTGGACCAGGAAATAAGAATTGAGGCGGCAATGAGGTAGACCACCACCAAAGCTCTTGGACAAAACAGAAAACAGTTTGCTGCCGGAAATTTTTTGATCCCGTCGTTACGCATGATAAACATAGAATAAGAATGGTTTTAGTAGGAGAAAATAGGAAAACCCCCATGACATTGACATTTCGTTTCGTCGTTGTGTCCCAGCAATCTTTTCAAGGCGCACCCCAGTCGGCCCCAGCAATCCTTCCATTCAAGTGGAATTTCCCAATTTTTTCGAATCCTCTATTACCGTCAGCATACCTCATTGCACTTGAAGGGACTCAGGAGAGGGTGGACTTACCTAGCCAAATCAACACCTTGCATGTCACCAAGTTCATCTTCATCGTCATCCTCCTTGATATCCGGTATGAGGCTTGTCTCGGCTCTTGACCCACCTAGGTGAAAACCACTTCCGCGTTCCTTCAACGGACTACCCAATTCTCTAATCCTACTGCCTCCCTCAGATCCAGAAACAGGAGGTGGAGAAGAGCTATGCAAATCCTTCAAAGGGCTATAGTCTCCGGGTTTTGCAGGTGTAGACCCAAATTGGACGTATTTCCAGAACGGGGCTGGAGATGAGGTTGGGAGGTAGGACGATGGGAGCTGCCCGGTAGAAGGGGGAGCAAGGCGGGGGTGTTGACGCTGCGGTGCAGGTGTCACTGCACTCAGGGCCGGGTGGTCATCTGCATAAGGAGAATGGCGAGACGGCGAAGGCATATTGCCGGAATCACCGTGTACCGATGACGGGTGGTGATTCTGGGAAGAAGAAATCATATCGTTAGTATGTGCCATGGTGATGATACTAGACCTTCGGGGGTTATGAGGGTTAGTCGATAAGTCATTCAAAGCCTCGCCTTGAGTACGTAGGGCTGGAAGACGAGATCCACGATCAGGTGTGTAGGCCTCCAGTGGTGCAACTTTATTATAGGAAGCAACCGGAGGTGGTGTAACAGATCTTGAATTCTTGATGGCAGGATATCCCGCACCCAGGTCGTGAGAATCATCTAGCCTTAAGCCTTGAGAGGAAGGCTGTGGAAGCTGCTGGCTCATTCCGTATTGCACCGGACCTTGACTACTCTTAGCAGGCTTGGGAGAGGACGGTGACCCTGGGGCAGACCCGGGACGCCCGGAGCCAGTCTTGGTAACTTTCTGGATTTTCTTGATGTATTCGTCACGATGTTCAGCAAGCAATTCCCATTTCATCCCCTTACCTGGTTCATCAGTACGTCGAGGAATCTTCCGGAAGGCCTTGTTGAGTGAGAGATTATGTCTGATAGAGTTCTGAAAGGATATGTTAGGTCGACAAAACCGAAAGGAGAAAATAACGGTGACTGACCTGCCAACCCGTGTTGGAATGCCGGTAGAACGCGTATCTCTCTGTGATGAAGGAATAAATGGCAGACAGTGTTAATTGCTCCCCCTCACTAGACAAAATGGCCTGTGCTATCATCATGGCATAGCTATAGGGCGGCTTCATGTCTTTCAGAGAATCATCGGAGTAATCGATATTCTCAGCTGTCAGAACAACCCCACGAGGAAATGTTGGTTCATCCTTTTTCCTAGCAGGCTCCAATTGGGATGAGCTGTCTGCGGCGATGGTCGGTGGAAGCAATTGCTGCTGAGATGACGACGGTCTGGGACCCTGCGAAGAGGGCATTGTGGCAGTATCATAACTTGAGGAGTCGTTGCTCTGGGTAGTCTGCAGCTGCAGATCGTCTTCGATCGGAGCTAGGACCCTTGCCCGTTGCAGGAAGCTAGAATGAATAGATGCGGGCCTATCGGGCAAGACAAACATCATCTGCACCCCACCAATTTCGATAACACTTCCACTCTGAAGCACAATAACCGCGTCCTTCTTATAGGGCTCCTCATTGACCTTCAAACCATTCCTCCCCAAGACACGCAACTGCCAATTTCGGTCTCCAGCCATGTCGTAAGTAATGATAGCATGGCTCCTGGAGACTAATTTGCTCGGTCCTAAGTCAATGTGCACAATATCTTCGGCCTTCTGTTGTGGTGGAGGAGTAGGAGATCCGAGGGTAACAGGACGAGCATCGGGCGGGCGACCGATGCGGATGGTCAGTTCCTTGACGTAATAAGTCCACGAAGCACCGGCAACTTTGGCATACGCAGTGATTCCCTGGGCGCTTTGACGGTAGTTTTCATCGTTGGCATATTTTACAGCCACAACCACGTTAGGATCTGGCATCGCCAAGCTTGCAATCACAGCATTTATCTGGTCCAGGGGGGGGTCAGGCGAGGCTTCAGAAGCATGAACCTATAGCGAAAGATAAATTTAGTATTTTTCGTAAACGTAGTCCCCCAAAGCAATGGACGGCGGTCGCAGAGTGGGAGGACAGTTTCATTCATTTTTTTTTCTTCCGAACGGATTGCTAGACGACTTTACCTTACGTCTCTTGTTATTCCTGGGCCTTGAAGGAGAAGAGTTTTGAGCATGTTGATCGGGCGTCGAATCACGACGATTGCGAGTTCGCCGAAGTGCTGAAGTCGGCATTGTGGTTGAAACAAATTTTGTTTTGTTCTGTTTCTCTGTTTTCCCACGTTACCGGGTTGTCTCTGAGCTATGATGACAAAAACGGTAATCAGCAACCTCGCATCACGCGTAAAGCCCTACCCATCAACTGGGCCGTTAGATAGCCCATGACCGTGATCATGAGATAAAGGAACTGGGGGGGATCTGGAGAAAGTACCGGTCGCTAGAACACTCGGAAAAGGAAGCAATGGAAAGCGTTCTCAGTAGCGCCGATGAGGTAAGAGGCGATGAGATGCGCTGGCTTGTGGAAGGATAACGGCAGAGACAGAGAGCGACGCGGTGTTTGAACTGCAGAAGTGGGGAGAGGAATGAGATCGCGTTGCAAAAGTAAAGTGGAGACCCCCAGCAGCGCTGCACCGCCGCCTCAAATGTCGCAAGAAGGGGGGGAGTAGAGGTAAGGGCGACTTTGCAAACAGAAATTCACTTCGTGGTTGTGCAGAGACCAGAACGAGGAGGCGGATATGAGAGAACAGGTGAGAGTTTGGAAACGAAGTGGGAGCTGACGATGACGATGTGATGTTTACAAGGAAGAGAGATGGTGTCCACCAACCAACCAAACCCAGTTGTACTGTACTCCTCGGGAGCAATAAGATATTAAAGCACAATTCACGAACAAAACTTTATTTAATAGGAAATACACGATTTGAAGGGGAAAAAAAGGATGAGAACTCCGATCTCAAAACACGCGAACTTTGGTGGTAATTGTCTCTCTAAGTGATTCCAAGCGAAATTGATGCCGCGCTTCTGGCTTTACGTGAGGCAAAAAGCAGCAACAACCACAATGGCCAACCGCCTCCCAGAATCTTGGCACCGATTTGAGCCTCCATCTCTTATTCTCAAGAGGGCAAGCAGAGCAGCAAGGTGGACGAAGAAAGAGAAGCTAGACTATAAAGAGTCGAGTAAAGGGAGGGTCCATCTCTTCGTGAACAGGTTCGATCATATGGCTGATGTCAGCTATGATCTGAGGTTTGCACATCTGCGAATTTGTGATACCGGTAGTTTTACAAGGGTTGCGACCTGATAAATAGGGGAGCATGCTTTGTCCTACCACCAACCCTCTCCGTCAAACAACCAACCGCATCCCACACAATCATCAAATCATCAACCATAAACACAAACATCGTCCACAAACACCAACAAGGTAAGTTCACTTCATACCGGTACCGTATTAATATGGTATTCCTACAAATTGCTAGAGTATCGAAGACTAACCTAAGCAGATCATGCTTCAGAGAATAACACTTCTCCGCCCCCTCCTCCTCCGCACCCCCCACCTCCGCCCTCCCCACCTCCGCCCCGTCCTTCTTCGCCCTTCCCTTCTACGTCCCCTCCTCATCCGTCCCTTCCACTGTGAACTCAACACTAGTCTCAGGGAAGCCAGCCTTTTTGCCGGACCCGAAGAAAGCACTACTTCTACCAAGCCTAAGGAGGGCACCACTTCTATCAGACCGGAGAAGAGCACCACTTCTACCAAGCCTAGAGAGGGCACCACCTCTACCGGACCGGAGAAGAGCACCACTTCTACCAAGCCTAGAGAGGGCACCACCTCTACCGGGCCGGAGAAGAGCACCACCTCTACCGGACCGGAGAAGAGCACCCCCTCTACCGGACCGGAGAAGAGCACCCCCTCTACCGAACCGGAGAAGAGCACCACCTCTACTGGACCGGAGAAGAGCACCACCTCTACCGGACCGGAGAAGAGCACCCCCTCTACCGAACCGGAGAAGAGCACCACCTCTACCGGACCGGAGAAGAGCACCACCTCTACCGGACCGGGGAAGAGCACCACCTCTACCGGACCGGAGAAGAGCACTACTTCTACCAAGCCTAGGGAGGGCACCACCTCTACCGGACCGGGAGGGGCTAGCCCTTCTCATGGACCGGGAGGGGCCGGATCTTCCAGACCGGAGGGGGCCAGCTCTCCCACCGGGCCCGGGGTGGGCAGCCCTTTCGTCGGACATTGGGGAGGCAGCAATATCAATGAGGTTAGTCTGCCCTTGTCCTTAACTGTTGTATGCATGCACAGCGTATACGGAGGTACAGCGTGTAAGTTTTGTAGGTTACACAGGTAGTCAGGGTGGCAGTCCTCGTTTGTGGAACCTACAAAACTTATGGGCTATACTTTTGTAATACATATGGAGTTAGGCTAATCCGTAACTAGCGTGTCGCCGCCATGGAAGCTGTTGTTAATTACGGTATTATGATGAAACTTGCCGGTCTAGACACCGCCATCCAGGGACTCGTACAACAAATCATTGCTTCGAGGGCCGAACAAGGGAAATGGGTTATGTGGGTGGTCAGCTTGTTTATCGGTACAGTATGTTGTACAGAAATCCTTTCCTTAATTTATTTTTATTAACACTTCTGCAGATGGTACTTAAAGTCTACTACTACGATGCCGAGAGGGAGAGAGAGACGAAAAAAGAGCTCAGGAACGAGCAGCAGGCGTTCGAGCAACGTTTGAAGAACGAACATAAGACGCTTGAAGAGCACCTCAAAATTTATATTACCGAGGCGATCCAGAAATCTTTCGGGCGTCCCCGTCGAGCCTGGTTTTTTTAGTCGCCTCCCGGGCCCCCATCTACGTCGGTTGGCCGAGGCCGAGAAGAAAAAGAAAAAGGTAAAAAAAGATAAAAAAAGATAATTAAGGCTTGTTTGCCCCTTACCGGGGCCCCGTCAGTTGGGTTGGTGGGAGGGGAAAAAATAAAATTAAAAATTAAAAAAATTAAAAAATTGTATTATAATAAGCCTTTATTCCCACTAATTGTGGGACGTGGGAGGGAAACAAATATATAAAAGCTTCTTGAGATGGCACGAAATTTTCAATGTGATGCTTGATGGTGGCCTGAAAGGGCCGTGGCCGCTCTAGCCGATGATCTAAAAGAAGAGCCAATGACACCCATTCGGTGGGGAGATCACTCAAATACTTTTTGCCCATGATAAGTACCGTAAGAACTCGAATAGAAGAAACATGTGCTAGGACGTTGTAGTTGCCTCTCCTAGTAAGGCGCGGTGTATATTCCTTTTATTTTGTCTCAACTGAGGGCTGAGTTTGCAGTGTTTTCCCCTCGCGTAGCTGAGAAGGGAAATTCCAACGTCCTAGCACATGTTTCTTCTATTTGAGTTTTTACGGTATGATATCTACTTGTAAACGCAGTGTCATACATTCTAGAAAGAGAGAAAGAAAGAAAAACCTATATTCGACCTCGACAACACTACGCTACACCGTACAATACGAGTAAAGTTGCTCGCGCTTAATACCAGTACGGTACTCGAGTACAACAATGAGGAAAAAAAGAAGAAAAAAATCGCCCGCCAACCGCCCCAGCAGCCCCAGAGCCCCACGGACATAAACCTCAACACGTCCTAGCACCGCAATAAAGAACGCCCGCCAAATAAAGTAAAGTAGATGTTATAGAAGAAAATACTCCGGGGGAGACGATAAATGTGTCATTACCTAGTCTACTCGTCAAAAAGCCAAGCCTTTCCCTCGCGGAGCAGCAGCAAACATCAAAGGAGCTCTCCTTTTTTTTTTTCCTTTGGAGAATAAATAAATAAATAAATCTGCATGGAAGAACTGTAACATCATATTTGATCTTGTGGATCCTAATTGTATCAAGTTATTTATTTTATTTCTTAATAATAATAATATTATTATTATTATGATAACAAAAGTAGTGAATACTGGCTAAGAACGGCAAAAAGGAGGGGGGAAGTGAATAGGGTGTATATGATACTCATATAAATTTATGTCGAGGCGATACTTTCTTATATTATTACTAAGCAAGAAGAAAAGAAGAAAAACCCTAAATGATATTATACTTGAAGGGTAGTTTTTTTCGCATCCGACACTGTTTTGTAGGTTACTGCACGGTACTACCTTCTGCTTCTCCAGAGACGCAGTGGAAGTGGTGGTACCTTTCCGTCGGAGGAACTCATGGATGGATAGATAGAGTATAGCCAAGGGTGGTCGAGATACTCACTCAGTACACTACCGTAAAAACCGAAATAATTGAGACTGGCGCTAGGAGGTCCAGAATTTCCTCCTTTAGATTAGGCCGAGAAAAACACAGCGAGAAAGATCCTTCAGCCCTCAGCTGAGACAACAGACCTTACTAGGAGAGGTAACTCCAACGTCCTAGCACCAGTCTCAATTATTTCGGTTTTCACGGTAACTAGGTATGGTTCCGGCCGTCTATACTGTTAACTAAATATTTTGCAACGGGGGACACCTTGGCATCAAGATTATGTATATCGGTTCAACTCCTGTCAAGTTCATTGTTTTTTGAGTTATTTTCAAGCTACAATAATCTTTAAAAATAATCTTGAATTATATATGTATGAGATGAACTTGAGCCTGTAGAAAATATATATCAATTCATTCACAACCTCATAAATCTCAAAAGAAACAAACTTTTGCATTTTTTGTTTTTTTTTGCCTCTACCTATAGTATAACACTATGTAACAAACCAGCCTTCCCTTGAGGTGGTCGTAACGGGAAACGACTAGTGTGGCTATCATAGACTATCGACATAGTCTACGTAGTTTACTTCGTCTATCGTTGTAGACTAACATCTTGCGTTCGTTGTAGGTGTAGTAATCGTAGGAAGTCCTATCGTGTAGGAATAGAGTACTCGCATACAAGCGAGGTATCATAGAGATAAGGGCATTAGGTATCTCGAACATATTGCACATATGGAAGGTCACTGTCAATGGGCTTGGCCCATGCCCCAGTATCTGAGTGGTGTATGACTTAGATGGTTGCGTGAAGAGCTTTAACTACTGTGACTGTTTTTTTTTTTTTTTTTTTTTAAATCATATGTTCATTGTTTCTACAGTACAAGAAATGACATGCATCTTTAACGATATGGCCAAAACAAAACTGACCCTCCTCACCCCAGGAAACATCCAAACTCCCAAGTCCCTCTGGTATGAGACCAACCGCACATCTCGCCTATCGCCCAACCAAATCCTACGAACATACTCGTACATCCGGAGAAAGTAGAAAGGAAAGAAACAAGCAGGAAGGAGAGGAGAACCCTTAGCGACATCTGCAAAGACCATAAAGGTATACAAAAGGAATATATGAACTCCTGACAAAGGAAAAATTACGTCTGATAAGTGACGTGTATCAGCCTGAGCTAGGAAGTGAGAGTGTGGAACTGCACGCCGGAGCAGTGCCGGGGAACGAAGCGGTGCCCGATGGCAGGATGGGAAAGTGGAGGGAGAAGACTCTGATGAGGGGTCCCCGATGGGAGTGCCAAAACGGCATTAGCGACGGCCAGAAGGACGGGCGTAACCTAGGCGGGTTTTTGTATAGCGACCGAAGATCGACCGCGGGAGGGGGGCAGTAAGGTGCCGGCTGAGGGGGTGGGAAGGGGGGGGGTGGGTGTAGCTGTAACCAAGCAACAGGACGAAGACCAAGAGGGTGGAGGGAGGGGGATGTGAGGAGGAAGGACAGTCCGAACACTTGAGACGACCAACTAGAGTAACCGCGGCCGATGCTTTTCCAAATGCGAAACGAAGACGAGGTGCAGAAGTTACTAACCGAAGTGTTCCCCGACAGGACCACATAATCGAGACGGAAAGGTACTTTGCAAAGGGCTTGGAAAGCTCAGCGCCAACCGTGAGCAAAGAGAACAGAATGCCAACCGTGCAAAACCTAAGCGAGGTGCAAAGGAAGTGCGGGGTAAGGGGAGAACCGAACTTCATGAGCGGGAGTCAACAATGAACAGGAACAAGAACCCTGCGGAGGAGGGGGTAGACCCCAGAGGGAGAGGAGAGGTTGTAGCATCTCTCCCCTAGGCAGAAGCCATCAAGGGGGAGGAGAGGGGGTGGTGGTGGAATCTCACGATGATTTCCCTGGTGTTGAGATTTCAATCGCCGGAGGTGTAGGGGAGCTGGTTCGTGTTAACTACTGTGACTTTTTTATTTTTTTTATTTTCTTTTTATATCATTTTGAATTTTGTTCGTCAAGCCAAAAGGCTAACTAGGTACAAAAGGCCCGTTCACCCTGTGGTATGGAGACAAACAACCTCCAGCAACAGTCCATCCCTCATCCCCCTTGCTAAAAACCCTCTGACCCTGCCCGATACCGTTGGGACTAACGAACTATCCGGTGCTATGGGTAGAAAACTACAAGAGAAAATACAGGCCTGAATACAACGAACCAAAAACCTCCGCAGATGTGCAGTGCAGCCCATAAGAAAAAACCCCAACCCGACAGTGAACAACCGAGGAAAAGTAAAGAAATCTCAAGTCCATCTAGAAAGGAACACCAAAACCCAAGAACCGTAGACAACCCACCCTTAGCCCAACAGTAGACCCCATTCTGACGAATCAGGGAAGGGATTAAGAAGCCACCTGGACAAAGTCATGGCCTCAACAGCACGCACAAGGGGTGATGGCACCCGGGGCGTAAAGCCCGGCCGAAGGGGCAAGCGAACCCCAGAGGGAGATCGGAATCCAAACCAACACATAGGAAGTGTGTGGCAGGACAGAGTAAAGACCGTAGGCCCACCGGAAACCGGACCGGGGGAGGTGCATGTCCCGCGAGGGACAGAGGCGGCAGCATGATACCCCTTGGAACAAGAGAATTTCACCAGCACGCACGCAGCCATGTCAGATCCCAACTCGAGACCATCATGAGGGAACAGAGGCCAGGCGGTGAGGGCAGTAGGGCGCCAGCCAAGGAAAGAAGGCAGTAGGGTGCGAGCCGACGGAACCGTAGGAGCGGAGAAAGAAGGGGTACACCCAAACCGAGAAGTGCGAGGGAAGGCGACCGAAGCGAGATCACGACTTTTTGACGATGCCGACCGTACCGGACAGGACTCTCAGAAGATAGTGCAATACCAGAGAGCAGAGCCACCGGGGCCACTACTTCGCCGATAGCCCGAGACTGCGACCGACCCCTTGACGAGGTAAGGGGGTTGCCGACCGTGCAAAGCGTTAAGCGAGGGCAGCGAAATACAATGCGGAGAGAGGAGTTGAGAGTAACCGTGAAACCCCTAGACAAAGACTGCCCGTAGACAATGCCATCAGGAGGGAATCAGAGGGGAGAGGAGGAGGGGAGTAGCATCACGCTTCTAGGCAACCAGGCCATCAAAGAAGGGGAGAGGGAACCGTCCGTGATGATTTCCCATGGTGTTGAGATTTTAATCGCCGGAGGTGTAGGGGAGAAGGTTCGTGGTTAACTACTATGACTTTTTTTATTTTTTTTATTTTTTTTTATTTTTTACTTTTTTATTTTTTATATCATGTATTCGTTGTTAAAGTACAAGAACCCCATCCTCCGTCTCCTCTACACACCCGGCGATTGAAATCTCAACACCACGAGATTATCACCACTTTTCCCAAACTCCACCCCCCGTCATGAGTTCGCTCTAGGGGGTGGAGTGCATCTCCCCCTATCTTCTCCTGCCCTTAGGTTTATCCCTTTAGGCTTTCTTCACTCTGGATTGATGGATTTCGTCTTCTTTTGATGATGTTTCCTCTTCCTACCCCGCTTTTGCTCTACCTCGCTTAGAGCATTGGCACGGTCGGCAACACTCTTCTCAACGCCCATGTTACAGACGGCCGGGTACACGGTTTGCAGTAAGAGAAAACTTTTCAACAGGCCACGGTCGATTTCTCTACTCTCTTTATCTTTAAGAGGCTGCCTAGTAAAGACACGAACACGATTACCGATAGTTTCTACGGCACGGAGTTGGGTCTACCCCTCTTTCTTTTCATCTCCTCACGGTCGGATCGGCTGGCACCCTACTGCTTCTTCACCTTTTTGGCTGGTACCCCCAACTACCTGGCTGGTATCCACAACTACTTCTCTACATTCTGGACTCGTAAGACCACGGTCCATCGGGGCTTGCCTCTGGGAGGATGGTATTGCACTATCTCCTTCTTCTTTTTGGGGTTTGCCAACACAGCGGGATCGGTCCTCGTGACTCAGCGCCCCCCCAGGTTTCTCTTTAGGCGGGCCTGGTAACCCTCGTGCTGATTGTGCGGGAACTTTTCAAGTGGTCGCTGCGTTGTTTGATTTTTGCGTTTTCTTTTTGTCTGGAGGAATGTGCCATGGGTTTTCCTGACTCTTCCTGCTTGTTTTTGATTTGATTCCTTTCGTCTATCTGCTTAGCTAGTCAAGGGTTTCTTGTTGGGGGCGAGATGTGCGGTTGGTTCCACACCAGAGGGACTTGGGGTGTTGGCTTTTTCCCAGGGGTATTGGAGGTTTTTTTATGCCATAGCGTGAGCTGCATGCAAGATTTTGTACCTTAAACAATAATCATATGATTCAAAAAAAAGAAAAGAAAAAAAAAGTACAAGAACTCCATCCTCCGTCTCCTCTACACACCCGGCGATTGAAATCTCAACACCACGGGATTATCACCACTTTTCCAAACTCACCCCCCGTTATGAGTTCGCTCTAGGGGGTGGAGTCATACCTCCTCTACACTTCCCTTCCCTTAGGTTTATCCCTTTGGGCCTTTTTCTCTCTGGGTTGATGGATTTCGTCTTTTTTGATGATGTTTCCTCTCCCTACCCCGCTTTTGGTCGGCCTCGCTTAGGGCATCTGCACGGTCGGCAACACTCTCCTCAACGCCCATGTTACAGACGGCCGGGAACACGGTTTGCAGTAAGAGAAGACACTTCAACAGGCCACGGTCGATTTCTCTGTTCTCTCTTTTCTTTGAGAGGCTGCCTAGTCCAGACACGAACGCGGTCACCAATAGTTTCCACGGCATAGAGTTGGGTCTACCCCTCCTTCTCCTCTTCTCCTTACGGTCGGATCGGCTGGCACCCTACTGCTTCTTTACTTTTTTTGGCTGGTACCCACAACTACCTGGCTGGTACCCATAACTACTTCTTCACCATTCGGACTATGACCACGGTCCATCACGGCCTGCCTCTGGGAGGATGGTATTGCACTATCTCCTTCCTCTTTTTCGAGGTGCGGCCAAAATAGCTGGCCCCTTCTGGCCTCCCCAGGACTTCGATCATGCCGAGCCTGGCCCCCTCCCCGCGCTCTGTGTGCGGAAATTTTCAAGTGATCTCCGCTTCGTTTGCTTTTTGTTTTTCTTTTGTTTGGATGATCGTGCCATGGGTTTTCCTGACTCTTCCTGCTTGTTCTTTGATTTGATTCCGTTCGTCTATCTTCTTAGCTAGTCAAGGGTTTCTTGTTAGGGGCGAGATGTGCCGTTGGTTCCATACCAGAGGGACTTGGGGGGTTGGCTTTTTCCCAGGGCTAGTTGGTCGGTTTTTTCTGTGCCATAGCGTAAGCTGCATGTAGGATTTTGTACCCTTAAACAATAATCATATGATTTAAAAA
>Ga0307509_10007006_pt1 | contig 14926 bp, 12 predicted proteins | sample 10_EM_MG_FD_202245 | JGI IMG/M metagenome (GOLD analysis project Ga0307509, IMG submission 202245) | Populus trichocarpa ectomycorrhiza microbial communities from riparian zone in the Pacific Northwest, United States - 10_EM | ecosystem: Host-associated > Plants > Roots > Unclassified | place... | reverse complement strand
GCACCACCCCGCACGTCTTGCGTTCTGAGGAGTCACCGTGGCCATCTCGGTCTTCGACCTGTTCTCGATCGGCATCGGCCCGTCCAGCTCCCACACGGTCGGCCCGATGCGGGCGGCCCGCATGTTCGCGCGCCGGCTGCGCAACGAGGAGCTGCTCGACTCCGTCGCCTCCGTCCGCACCGAGCTGTACGGCTCCCTCGGCGCGACCGGGCACGGACACGGCACCCCGAAGGCGGTGCTGCTCGGCCTGGAGGGCGAGTCACCGCGCACGGTGGATGTGGAGGGGGCCGATGAACGGGTCGAGCAGATCAAGGCGGCCGGACGCATCCGCCTCCTCGGCGAGCACGAGATCCCGTTCTCCTACGACAACGACCTGAAGCTGCACCGCCGTAAAGCCCTGCCGTACCACGCGAACGGCATGACGCTGTGGGCGTACGACGCGGCGGGCACCGAGCTGCTGTCCAAGACGTACTACTCGGTGGGCGGCGGATTCGTCGTCGACGAGGAGGCGGTCGGCGCCGACCGCATCAAGCTGGACGACACGGTCCTCAAGTACCCCTTCCGCACCGGCGACGAGCTGCTGCGCCTCACGCAGGAGACCGGTCTGTCGATCTCCGCGCTGATGCTGGAGAACGAGCGCGCCTGGCGCACGGAGGAGGAGATCCGGGCCGGGCTGCTGGAGATCTGGCGGGTGATGGGGGCGTGCGTGTCGCGGGGCATGTCGCGGGAGGGCATCCTGCCCGGCGGCCTCCGGGTCCGTCGCAGGGCCGCCATGTCGGCACGCCAACTCCGGGCGGAGGGCGACCCGTTGGCGCACGCGATGGAGTGGATCACGCTCTACGCGATGGCGGTGAACGAGGAGAACGCGGCGGGCGGGCGTGTGGTGACCGCCCCCACGAACGGCGCGGCCGGCATCATCCCGGCGGTCCTCCACTACTACATCAACTTCGTGCCGGGCGCGGACGAGGAGGGTGTCGTCCGCTTCATGCTGGCCGCGGGCGCCATCGGCATGCTCTTCAAGGAGAACGCGTCCATCTCCGGCGCGGAGGTGGGCTGCCAGGGCGAGGTCGGCTCGGCGTGTTCGATGGCGGCGGGCGCGCTGGCCGAGGTGCTCGGCGGCTCCCCCGAGCAGGTCGAGAACGCCGCCGAGATCGGCATGGAACACAACCTCGGCCTCACCTGCGACCCCGTCGGCGGCCTCGTCCAGATCCCCTGCATCGAACGCAACGGCATGGCCGCGGTGAAGGCGGTGACCGCCGCGCGGATGGCGATGCGGGGGGACGGGTCCCACAAGGTTTCCCTCGACAAGGTCATCAAGACGATGAAGGAGACGGGGGCGGACATGAGCGTGAAGTACAAGGAGACTGCTCGGGGCGGGCTTGCGGTGAACATCATCGAGTGTTGAGGGGATGGGCCCTGAACAGCGCGTTCTTTTCGTTCAGCGCTGTCAGGGCCTTCCTTGCTTACGCGGCGGAAAGTCCCTCAAAATTCCCTGGGACAGGCGTGAAAGTCCCCTCTTCACCAGGGTCGCCGACAGCCGCCAGGATGTATCGAATCGATCCCCCACGATCGCCAGAGGGGTACGCTTCGATACATGAGTGCTGCGGAGAACTCGCGCCTGGAGCAGCGGCTGGCCGGCCTCGCCCCGACGTTCACGACGGCACAGGCACGTCAGGCCCTGCTTTCCCCCCGTGATCTGACGTCCTTGGTCGCGGCGGGAGAGATAGACGAACTGTCCCGGGGGGTCTACCGACGGGCAGACGCACCAGAGACAGCGCACGCCGATCTGCTGGCCGTGTGCGCGCGGGCTCCGCGTGCCGTGGTGTGCGGTGAGTCCGCCCTGGCCCTGCATGAACTCATCGACGACATCCCTACAGCGGTACACATCGCCGTGCCGCGCGGTACACGCCGCCCCACGATCTCCTACCCGCCCACCGTAGTGGCGCAGTACGCCCCGACGACCTTCGCCCTCGGCGTCGAACGATTCGAAGCAGCCCCTGGAGAAACCATCCCCGTGTACAGCGCCGCCCGCAGCGTCGTCGACGCGATGCGCCACCGCGGCCGCATCGGCGAGACCCTCGCCCTGTCCGCGCTCGGCCGCTATCTGCGCCAGGGCGGACGCCGTAACGTCGGCGAACTCCAGGACGTCGCGCGCGAGTTGGGTGCTCTCTCCGTCATCCGCCCTGCCGTTGAGGCGGTGCTCGCCTGATGGCCAACCCCACTCGTGACACCACCGCCGGCCGCGTCTACAACGACCTGCGCAACCTGGCCCGACGCACCAGCCGGTCAACAGACGAGATCATGGTCGAGTACGTCCTCGAACGCTTCCTCTACCGCCTGGCCACATCGCCCCTCGGCCGGGAACACTTCGTCCTCAAGGGCGGCCTGCTCCTCGCCCAGTTCGGTGCCCGCCGGATGACCCGTGACATCGACATCCTCGGCCGCTCGTTCCCCGGCGACGAAGCGGAGATCATGCGCAGGATCGCCGGCATCGCCGCCACGGAGATCGACGACGGAGTCCTCTTCGATCCCGCGACACTCAAGACCGTGCCCATCCGCGAGGAGGACGAGTACCACGGTCTGCGTCTGTCCATGGCCGCATCCATCGCCCGAGCGCGACTCAAGCTCCAACTGGACGTCAGCTTCGGGGATCCCGTCACCCCTGGCCCCCGGATCATCGACTACCCCCAGCAGCTCACGACGGACAGCTTCCAGATCCTCGGCTACCCACTCGCCACCGTCATCGCAGAGAAGCTCTCCACCGCCGTCTCACTCGGTGACCTCAACACCCGCGACCGCGACTACGGCGACCTCTACCGCCCGCTCGCGCTCAACAACCTCGACGGCCAGGAACTCACCACCGCGCTGACCGCCACAGCCGCACACCGCGGCATCACTCTGAAACCCCTCAGCACCGCCATCAGCGACCTCGGCGAACGTCGCCAGACCTCGTACACCGCCTGGCGCCGTCGGCAAGGTCCCGCTGCAACCGGCTACCCCGAACGCTTCAACGACGTCGTCCGACAGGTCACCGCCTTCGCGGACACACTTCTCAACGGCGAGGCCCTCACTCTCACTTGGAGTTCGGCGACCCTCACGTGGTCATGAACCAGACCCGGCCAACCGGCCAAACCTTCGGGGCGAACCCGGGACCTACGCATTGCGAGGGCCTGCGCGATCGTGACGGTCGCTGACCCGTGATCGCGCTCGATCCGCTTTTCCCTCGTCAGCGAATCAGCGCGCCGGGGCACGATAAATGCTGTGGCGCGCGCCTGAGGTGCTTCTGTCCGCCCTGACGTGGGTCGAGGCCGGTCCGGGACACTGAAGGTGTTCGTTCCGGTCGAAACCGACGCTTCTGTGATGCCGGTGAGCTCGCAGGTCAGCATGGCGCCGAGGGCCATCCACGGGAACCGTGGAGTGTTGCTGTGAGTATGCGCGTCAGAATCCTTGGTCCACCCTGGCCCTCCCGGAACGTGGACGTTCTGCATGAATGCTGCGCCAGCCTGGACATCAGCAAGAAGGACGCCAAAGCGCGCGTCCGCACCCTGACCACGAAGCGGCGGGGAACGTTCACCACCCAGAGAACCAACAAAAACCTACCTGCAGGCCCGCTACAAACGGATGACTGCCCGCCGCGACTCCGAACGCGCCGTCCGCCGCGCGATCACCGCACTCAACCGGCTCGGATACACCGTCGCCCTCAACCCGGTCCAAGACGCAGCCTGACCATCCACAGACCAAGTGCCCGGCGGCCACAACGACCACCGGGCACCCAGCCTGCCGGAACAGCCCCCGATCTGGACCTACTTACGCGTCCGAGACTTAAAGAGCTCGATGGCATGGTGCTTGATCCAATAGGTGCTGAACCGTCCGTTCACGCATTCGGCCTGCCTGGCCGGGACTCCGGAGGCGACTTCCGAGGCAGCGGCCCGCTCACCATGGGCGGCTGACCGCAGACTCGGTTGGGGACGAGGCACAGATCGAGTGTTGCCGCCCTGGGACCACAGACCGCCTGATCATGAGGGCCGAGGATCAGTCGTCGTAGCACTCGGTGACGAGGAACCGCGTCCCATCGAGTACCCCGCCGACAGGCACCTCGGCCCACTTGGCAAGAAGGTCCGGTTGGCCTTCAACCCGGTTCAACAGATCGGCGATCTCATCAGCGCCCGGCGACCTGGGGAGTACACAGCGAACTACCGCACTACCTGTCGCGCTGTCGCAATCCCCGTAGTCCTCATCGGGGTCATCGGGTACCCAGCGGCCGATCTCGACGTGCCAGGAATCGGCGCCGCCGTCACCGGGCTCCGGCGCATGAACAGACAGGTAGTACCCGTCTGAATCGTACGGCTCAGCGAAGATCGCAAGGTTGGCCTCTTCCAGCCCCCCAACATGTCAGGGAACCGAGAGCAGGCGGTGACCAGCACCCGCAGGTTTGCGACGGCCTCCTCACGCTCCTCGGGAGTGATCCCTTCTTCGAGACGATCCAGCTGCTCACGCGCCTCACGGCTCAGCATGTCCACCCCGCCGTCATACGTCACGAACGGCTGGCCGAAGTCCCAAGAACGCCGGCCATCCGTCTCGGGCGCAGAAGTTCCCTCTGAGTACTCGGCGAGCGCCTCGGACAACTGCCGTGCTTCCGTTTCCAGTTCCGCGTTGATCGCGACGCGGATGGGCTCAGGTACCGCCGTCAGAGCTTCGTCCAAATCGGCGAGCGCCTGGTGGAGTTCCAGACAGGTGTACTCGTACCACAGGCTGTGCGTACCACTCAGAAGATCGGCGCGCGAAGCGTCGATGACTCGACCCCGCCCGGCCCCTGGTAGGTCGCCAGGATCCGCGTCTTCCCGCGGTTCGCGTGCTGAGAGTAAACGGTCATGAGAACGCCTTTCGACCACCGAGCCGAGACAGCCTGGTGGTCACGGAAGAATGCGGAGAGAGGCGGTGGCGAGGGCGCGTTCCGACGCTCCGTACCTCGAAGAGACCGGCGGTGGCCCAGGTCCTGTACTGCCGAATCCGCGCCCATGGGGCATCGGCTCGGCGGCCTCGGCCTTACTTCCCAGGCCTCGAGCCTCGCCCTCGACGCCGCACCCCCGACAGGGCCGGACGGGTCCCTGAAGCACGCCGTCCGGCCTCGTCACCCCGTTCCGTCCGGTCGCCGCAGGCCCTCGCCGGCGCGTATGGCGCGAAAGCGCTACATCCGCCGGGTATCGGTCAGCTCAACGGCCGCCGTCAGCGGCACACGGGGGCTGGGCTCCTGCCACCACGCCCAAGTCCTTCTTGAGGACACCGGGATGGCGGGTGGGATCACCGGATGCGGTACTGATGCTGCTCACCCTGCCCGGTCTGCCGCACGTCCCTCCACGAAGCGTGAGGCTACGGGCGTATGCAGCGATGCGGCCCTGGTCGCGTCGCGGTGGCGCCGGACCCAACGGAGCGCTTCGTCGGCTCCCCAGACGATGAGCGGGAACGGTGCGATGATCGCGAGCTGAGCCGGGCTGAGGGATGCCGTGCCGAAGATGTGCTGGAGGGGCGGTGCGTAGACGACCGCCGCGGTGAAGACCAGCTCGAAGGCGATGCCCCACAGGAGCAGGCGGTTGGTCCGGATGCCGACGGTGAACAGGGAGGCGCGGTCGGTGCGGGCGGCGAAGGCTGTGCCGATCTGGCAGGCGACGATGCCGACGAACGTGACGGTCGTAGCTTCCAGATATGCCTGGTGGAGGGGGGTGCCGCCGCCCGTGGGGTCGCCTGGGTGCCAACCGGCGTGCCAGAGGGTGAAGAGGAAGCCGCCCATGACCAGGGCCGCGGAGATCGTTCCCAGGAACGCCCATGCGCGGAAGAGGAGGGCCCGGTCGATGACTCCCGTCGTGCGGGGTCGGGGCGGGCGGGACATGAGTCCGGGCTCGGCGGGCTCGCGTCCCAGTGCGAGCGCGGGGAGTGTTTCGGTGCCGAGGTCGATCGCCAGGATCTGCAGGACTGTCAGCGGTAGCGGGATGTGGCCGCCGGAGAGTGCGAAGACGAGGAAGGGGACGACCTCGGGTACCGCGTGGGCGAAGATGTAGAGCACGAACTTGCGGACGTTGTCGAAGACGCGTCGTCCCGCGTCGACCGCGGAGACGATGGTGGCGAAGTTGTCGTCGGTGAGCACCATGGTGGCTGCCTCGCGGGCCACGTCCGTTCCCGACTTGCCCATGGCGACACCGATGTCGGCGTGGCGCAGTGCGGGGGCGTCGTTGACGCCGTCTCCGGTCATCGCCACGACCTCGCCCTGTGCGCGGAGGGCTTCGCAGATACGGAGTTTGGCTTCGGGTGAGGTGCGGGCGAAGACGATCTCCTGCCGTTGCGCGAGCAGTTCGTCGAGGTCCTTGTCGCTCATCCGGTCCAGTACGTCGCCTGCGAGGACCGGGCTGCCGACGTGTCCGATGCCGACCTGGCGGGCTATTTCCGCGGCGGTGAGTCCGTAGTCGCCGGTGATGACGTGGATGCGGATTCCGGCCTGGTGCGCGTCCTTGACGGCGTCGGCGACGCCCGCGCGTGCGGGGTCCGCCATGGCGACGAGGCCGATCAGGGTCAGTCCGGATTCGGCTGCCGACCGGTCCACCGGCACCATCTCACCGGGGTCCAGGACGTGGTGGGCGATGGCGAGCACCCGCAGTCCGGAAGCCGCGTAGCCATCGATGGCGGCACTCAGCTCTGCGCGCACGGCGGCGTCCAGTTCGACGCTCTTTCCCTGCGGATCGAGGAGGTGGGTGCAGCAGGGCAGGACGGCTTCGGGGGCGCCGTTGGTGTGGACCGTGGCGGCGCCTGCCTCGTCGTTCACGGTGGACATGCGCTTCAGGTGGGCGTCGAAAGGAAAGATCGTGCGGCGGTCGGTCTTGCGCTGTGCGGGCTCGACGGCAACGCCGAGGTCCTCGGCCAGGCGCAGGATCGCGAGTTCGGTGGGGTCGCCGCTGCCTTGAGGCTGTGCCGGTGTGGGTGCCTCGGCGGTGGTGCAGGCAGCGCCGCTCGCGGCGAGCACTGCCGCCTGCGGCTCGTGAGCGGCCCGGTCCGCGTCCATCTCGTTGCCCGCCAGCCACAGCCGGGTGACCCGCATCCTGTTCTCGGTGAGGGTGCCGGTCTTGTCCGTGCAGATCACGGTCGTCGATCCCAGGGTCTCGACTCCCGAGAGGCGTTTGACGACGGCTCCTCCACGGGCGAGTTCCCGCACTCCCGCGGCGAGGGCGAGGGTGATGGTGGGCAGCAGCCCTTCGGGGACGTTGGCGACGATCAGTCCGATGGAGAAGCTGATGGCCGCGCTCCAGCCCAGCCCGGCGGCGACGCCGATGGGCAGGAAGGCCGCGCCGATCGCGACCGCGACGACGGCGATGATCCAGGTGGCCCGCCGTACCTGCTTCTCCAGGGGGCTGCGTTCCGTGTGCACGCGTTGTGACAGCGCGGCGATGCGGCCCAGTTCGGTGTACATGCCCGTCCGGGTCACGACCGCTTCCGCCTCGCCGCCGCTGCAGGTGGTGCCGCTGAAGACGAGTTCGTGTGCCTCCAGCAGTGAGCCGTTCTCGTCGGACGGGTCGGGCGAGCGGGTCACCGGAAGGGATTCGCCGGTCAGTGAGGACAGGTCGAGCGTGAGGGTGCCCTCGATGATCCGCGCGTCGGCGCAGACCCGGTCGCCCTCGGAGACGACGAGGATGTCGCCGGGCACGAGGTCCTTGGCGGCGATCTCGCACCGCACCTTGTCGCGTACGACCCGGGCGGTGGGTGGGAGGAAAGCGGCCAGTGCCTCCACGGCTCGCTCGGCCTGCATCTCCTGGACGAAGGCGAATCCGGCGTTCAGGAGGATCACGGCCACAACAGCGATGGACAGTGCCGGTGTTCCTCCGGCCCATGCCAGGACCGCTGCGAGGGCCAGCAGGATCGCCAGGGGCTGGGTGAACTGGGAGAGCAGCTCGCCCGGCCAGCGCCTGCCGCCGGAGCGGGTCAGCACGTTCGGGCCGTAGACCAGTTGTCTGCGTGTCGCCTCCCGGCTGGTCAGACCTGAGGGGGAGGTGCGCAGGTCGCGGAAGAGTTCCGCCGGCTGCCGCCGCTCGTCGGCCTGCTCGGCGTTGTCGGGCTCACCGGCCGGCTGGACTTCTCGCTCGTCGGTGTGTGATGACCGGGTCATGAGGGGCTCTCCCGGGAAGAAACGTGCCTGAGATGGTGCGGATGTGCCTTGAAGCCGTTGTCTGTCAGGGCCAACACGCCACGAGCGGGAGGTCGTTGGCCTCGGTGGGCCTGCTTCCCGTCACGCGGGTCGTGGTGGGGGGATGACGACGACCGGGCAGGGCGCGTGCTGCACGCAGTGCTGACTGACCGAGCCCAGCAGGATGCCGGTGAAGGTGCCGTGACCACGGCTGCCCAGGACCAGGAGTTGTGCGGTGCGGGCCGCGTCCATCAGTACCTGCACGGGATGACCCTCGTCCACGCGGATCGTCACCTCGGCCGGGTGGTCCAGCTGGTCGCGTACCGCGGCCACGGTTTCCCGCAGGGCGCGTTCGGCGATCTTGGCGAACTCGGTTCCTTCGGGCACCGACGGGCTCCAGCCAAGGGTGTACGCGTACACCTCGGGGGACTGCCATGCGGCGACCGCTTCGACGGTGCCGCCGGTCAACTCGGCCTGCGCCAGGCCCCACCGCAGTGCCGCCTGTGAGCAGGCCGAGCCGTCGACACCCACGACGACGGGCGAGGGCCTCTCGTCGGTGTACTGAGCCATGCCGTTCTCCTGCCGGTCGGTTGCCAACAGAGCCGGCCTGCCCGAGGGCAGCGCGGGCTCTCGCCGCCGGGACTTCGGTGGAGGCGTCTTGACGGATGTGCCGGCCGTTACCGGGAGACCGGACAGACAGCTTCACGCTACGCACCCTCGCCGAACCCGTGGCGGGCCGACTGGCCCTACTTCCAGGGCCGCATGGCCCTCTCTGCACGACCCACCTGTATCCGGGCCGAGACGAACGCAATGGGGGACCGGTTGGCCCCTGCCTGCGCCTCAGGCGGCGAGCCATGCTGGGAACGCGGCACGAACTGCGGAGCCCGGCCTGGCCCGCCACGAAGGGGTTTTCCCTCTCCTGGCGCATGAGCCCGGTCCAGCTTCTGGTCTTCCTTCGGGCTCCGGCTGGAGCACGAAGGAACCAGAGGTGTCGTGCCCTATCTGAGGAGCAGCACCGTGGAAACACTCATTTTCCTGATCGTCATCGTGGCCGTGCTGGTCGTCGTGGCGATCGCCATGGCCATCAAGGTCGTCAAGCAGTTCGAGCAGGGCGTGCTGTTCCGGTTCGGCCGACTGGTCGGGCCGCGCGCTCCCGGTCTGCGGTTCATCATTCCGTTCGTCGACGTCCTGCACCGGGTCTCCCTGCGGATCGTCACGATGCCCATTCAGTCGCAGGGCATCATCACGCGCGACAACGTCAGCGTCGACGTGTCGGCCGTGGCGTACTTCCGCGTCGTGGACGCCGTGAAGTCGGTCATCGCGATCGAGAACGTGCACGCCGCGATCAACCAGATCGCCCAGACCACACTGCGCAAGGTCGTCGGACAGCACACCCTGGACGAGACGCTGTCGGAGACCGACCGCATCAACCTGGACATCCGCGAGATCCTCGACGTCGCCACCGTCGAGTGGGGTGTGGAGGTCACCCTGGTCGAGCTCAAGGACATCCAGCTGCCCGACAGCATGAAGCGCGCGATGGCCCGTCAGGCCGAGGCCGAGCGGGAGAAGAGGGCGAAGATCATCAACGCCCAGGGCGAGTCCCTGGCCGCAGCGGCCCTCGGTGAAGCGTCGGACATCATGATGGACCACCCCCTGGCCCTCCAACTGCGCAATCTGCAGAGCCTGGTGGAGATCGGCGTCGACAAGAACACCACCGTCGTCTTCCCGGCCCCGCTGATGAGCACCATCGGCGAGCTCGGCTCCTTCCTCGCCCGAGAGACCGCGGCCGCGGCCGCAGGGGCCACGACGCCTCCGCCCGCCGACCGCACCACGGCCGGCCCGGACCCCGTACTGAACGGGGCAACCAAGACCGTCTGATCAACCGCGTCACTGTGGGGGTGGCCTGCCAGGAGAAGCGTTCGGGCAGGCCACCCCCACAGTGACGCGGGGTGGTGGCCCCTTGTGCCTGACCCGAATGGGGCTACGGTGGGGGGCAGACGTCCTGGACCCCGGCGGCTTACTGCCAGTTGACACGGATGTACCGGGGTGGCTTTCTGTACGGCCGCCCGGTGCTTCCCCCTGCGGCCGCCGACTCGGTCCCGACTCCCTTGCCCGTGGGCCGCGTTCGTGGACGCACGTCGTTGAGCCCGGAGACCATGACCATGTCCTGGGGCATCGGCGAGGACCGTTGCTCCGGATTTCCCCTCCCTAAGACACACGCCTTGTCCCGCACCATGGCGCCGTGCCGACCGCTTCCTGATAGAGGCACAATGCCCACCCCTCAGGTACTCACCAGAACAGGCAAACCCGACACCCGGAGCCGGCCGTGGTGACCACACCGGACAGAACCCAGGCAGCCGACACCTCACACCATGAGCTGCGGAACGAACAACTCCTCGCCCGCCGGCGCTCGGTCGTCGCCTGGTGCGACCGTCACCTGATGGCCATCCACGGCCTGTCCACCCTCATGACGGACGACCAGGGCGTAGTCGACGCGGCCCTGTCCGAAGTGCTCGGCGACCCCGTCGAGCCTGCCGCCGCCCAGGATCAAGGAGCGGCCCTCGCCACTGCTGCGCCCGCTCCTCACCCAGCACGCTCGCACCCTGCCCCCGCGCATCTGCCCGCTACGAGGGACCGCTGTCCCGATATAGCCGCCTCCCCGTTCGACCGCGTCGAACTCGCTCTCCACCTCATCGGAGACCGCTCCTGCGCCGCCGTCTCCCACCTGCTCGGTCTTCCCGAGCGCTCCGTCGTCGCCTCCTTGCGCTCGGGACTGTGGGTGCTGTTCACCCCCTGCGACGGCGATTCCGGCCACTCGCTGCGGGAGCAGCACTCCGCCACCGCGGCGGACCACCGCCCAGGCCCGGGCTGAGCCGCAGCGGACGCGGACCACAGCATGCGGTGCCCGTCGTGGTGGCGCAGGCCCTGCACGTGAACAGACAGCGAGGAAGACCCCCATGAGCACCCGCATGGACAACGAGGCGCCCGACGCCGCCCCGCCGGTTCCGCAGGCCCCGGACGAGGCGGCGCCGGCGGGCGAGTCGGACGAACAGTGGGGCGCCCGCATCGACCTGCTCCTGCCCTACCGCGTCACCGAGAAGGTCCTGCACGTCTCCGGAAAGCCCGACACGAAGTTCCTCCACTGCCTGCCCGCCGTCCACGACCGCAGCACCCAACTCGGCGAGCGCCTGCACGAGTTGTACGGCATCAGCGGCGCGGAGGTCACCGACGACGTCTTCGAATCGCCCCACTCGATCGTCTTCGACCAGGCCGAGAAACGGCTGCACACCATCAAAGCGGTCCTCGTCACAGCCCTCGGCGACTGAGGCGACTGACATGCGCATCGTGGCCGCGCTCGGCGGCAACGCACTCCTGCGACGCGGCGAGAAGCCCGACGCCGTCATCCAGATCGAGCACGTCCAGGCGGCCGCCCGGGCCCTCGCCCCGCTCGCCGCGCACCACGAGCTGCTCATCTGCCACGGCAACGGCCCGCAGGTCGGCATGCTCGCCCTGGAGAGCGAGAACGACCTGTCCCTGACCCGCCCCTACCCACTGGACGCGCTCGTCGCCCAGACACAGGGGATGATCGGCTACTGGCTGGCCCAGTGCCTGCACAACGCCGGAGTGACGAAGCCGGTCCTGAGTATCGTCACCCAGACATTGGTCGACGCGCACGACACGGCCTTCGCCGCACCCACGAAGTTCGTCGGACCCGTCTACGACCATCAACGCGCGCTGCGGCTGGCCGAGTCGCACGGTTGGAACGTCGCCGCCGACGGCGACCGGTGGCGTCGTGTCGTCCCCTCCCCTGACCCACAGCGGATCGTCGAGCAGGCTTCGATCACACATCTGCTGGAGAACCAGGCGGTGGTCATCTGCGGGGGCGGCGGCGGAGCCCCGGTCGTCGATGACGGCACGGGCCTGCTCCAGGGCGTCGAGGCCGTCGTCGACAAGGACTTCACCGTGGCCCTGCTCGCCGTCGCCGTCCACGCCGACCAGCTGCTGGTACTCACCGACGTGCCCGCCGTGATGGCCCACTTCGGCACACCCCGGGCCGCCCCGCTGCACCGCCTCGACCTGGACGACCTGGCCCGTATGCGATTCCCGGCCGGCTCGATGGGCCCCAAGATCGCCGCCTGCCACCGCTTCGTCGCCACCACCGGCCGACGAGCCGCCATCGGTTCACTGTCCGAGGCTACGGCGGTCCTGGACGGCAGCGCCGGAACCACCATCACCGATCCGTTCGCGGACCCCAAGAGTCCCCGGACGGGTTCACGCCGTGGATTCGGCACGCTCCTTGAGGGTGAGGAGCATCTTGCGCTCCATGACGAGGCTTCCGGGTTCCATGACGTAGCAGGAGAAGGCCCTGGACGCGAGGGAGGGATCGGGAGTGGCGATGCGGTTGCGGCTGACGAGCCTGGTCGCGCCGTCCTGCGGGTAGAGGCCGAACGCCCAGACCCAGATGCCGTCTTCGGAGCGCAGCACCAGCGTGTGGTGGGACTCCAGGACTTCGATCCGCATGCGCGGACCGTGGGCGCCCAGGGGGATGACGTCGCCGACCTTCAAGTCCTGGAACTGGGGCAGGATTTTGGTCGCGCTGTGCATGTTCAGGCCGAGGAGGTTCTCGATCCAGTCGTAGGTGTACGCGCCGCCCCGGCCGGGGCCCATCTGCACCAGCCAGGGCCAGACCGCCGAGGGTGGCGCATCCACGGTGATCGCCCGCGTCGAAACCAGCGGCGCGCCGGGGAGGAGGTCGTCGCCGGGCATCGCGCGACCTGCTTCCGGGTGGCTCGCGCCCCACGTCAGGCACCGCCTGCGCCAGAGCAGCGGGTAACCGGCACCGGCGAGCACGGCAACGGCAGCAACGCTTCCCACGGCAACAGACCTGCTGTTCATCGCGGCCTCCTCGAAGGTTGTGATCGACGGCACGAGCCCTGCGTACAGGGTCAGGAGGCTTTCCTGCGGCGGTTCCTGGCGTGGAGCAGGGCTGCCGCGACGACCAGCGGGACGTGGAGGGCGGGCAGGTTGTGGGCAAGCCATTTCGGCAGGTAGATGTCGGTGACCGGGGCCCTGCTGCCGCCGAGCGGAACGGCCGGCTCGGTGAGGGGACAACTGGCCCCGTTCGCCAGGAAGATCAGGCTCTCCCCGGCCACGACCGCGGCGGCGACCGCCGCCCGCCGATCGGATCGTCCGGCGAATCCGGAGTACAGCAGATAGACCATGCACGACTCCACCGAGAACCAGATGAGTGTGTGAACGGCCTTGAGCGTCCGCAGCGCCACCGGGTGCGCCGGCTGCGGCTGCGGCGCGGGACGAGTTGTCCCGGCAACGGTGGGCGATCGGACTGCCGTCACCGGAGGGACCGGTACGCCGTCCGGACAGGTCGGGCGTGGGCCGCTCATGCGTCGCGCCGTACGAGAAGGACCGCCGCGAGGGCGAGCGTCGCCGTGGCGTAGCCGGACAGGACGAGAAGTCCTCCCGCGGGGCTCAGCAGGTTGGGGAAATGGACGACGGCCGACATCGCGACCCCGGCCGAACTCGGCAGGTACCGGGTGACGTCGTCGTTCCACGGGGAGGGCAGCAGGGCCACCAGGCCGGGCACCACCAGGAGGACCGCGAACAGCACCGCGACGGCTCCCGCGGTCCGGCGCAGGACGGCCCCCACGCCGACGGCGATGACCGCGATCAGGACGAGATGCGCCACCCCGCCGATCACGGCGCGCAACACACCCGGGTCGGAGATCGAGACACCGGCGTGCTTGGGGGCGAGGAGGGCCTGGCAGACGAAGAACGCCGAAACGCAGGAGACGAGGCCGATCACGGCGACCACCGAACTGAACGTCGTGACCTTCGCGGCGAGCAGCAGACGTCGCTGCGGGGTGGCGCCGAAGGTGAGCTTGATGGTGCCGGTGACGTATTCGGAGGTCATGACGAGCACCCCGAGGACACCGATGGACAGTTGGGCGAGGTTGATCCCCGCGAATCCGAGGAGCAACGGGTCGAATCCGGTGGCCTCCGTGACTGTCAGGTGGTCCCAGCGGCTGACTTCGAGTGCCGTCAGGAGGGCCCCGAGGCCGACCGTGCTCACCGTGGTGAAAATCAGCACCCACAGGGTGGAGCGGACAGTACGCAGCTTTGTCCACTCCGCACGTGCGGCTGCCATGAAAACCCTGGGCAGCGTCGGAGGAACCGGAACGTGGTGAGGGGCGAGGGTCTGGCTCATCGGGTGCTCCGCAGAGGGCTGTCGGCCGGGGCGCGGAAGTCGGCGTGCTCGTGGGTGAGTTCCATGTAGGCGTCCTCCAACGAGGCGCGCTGTGCCGACAGTTCATAGAGGGTCAGTCCGGCTCCGGCCGCGAGAATTCCCACGTCGCGGCACTCCATTCCCTTGACCGAGAGTTCTTCCGCGCCGTTCGCGGTGACCGTCGCGCCCTTCTCGCGCAGCAGTGCGGCGAGGCCGGGGGCTTGGGGTGTCGCCACGCGTACGTGATGGCCCGAGGTGCGTTCGATGAACTCGGCCACGCTCCCCGACGCCAGCAGGCGGCCTCGACCGATGACGATGAGGTGGTCCGCGGTCAGAGCCATCTCCGCCATGAGGTGGCTGGAGACCAACACGGTCCGCCCTTCGTCGGCGAGCGAGCGCAGCAGTCGGCGTACCCACAGGATGCCTTCGGGATCCAGGCCGTTGATCGGCTCGTCGAAGATCAGCACCTGCGGGTCACCGAGCAGCGCGGCGGCGATACCGATCCGCTGTCCCATGCC
>Ga0307509_10007005_pt1 | contig 14927 bp, 16 predicted proteins | sample 10_EM_MG_FD_202245 | JGI IMG/M metagenome (GOLD analysis project Ga0307509, IMG submission 202245) | Populus trichocarpa ectomycorrhiza microbial communities from riparian zone in the Pacific Northwest, United States - 10_EM | ecosystem: Host-associated > Plants > Roots > Unclassified | place... | reverse complement strand
AAGGTATTTAAGAATTTTGAAGGCGAGGTCCGGAGCAAGATTGCCGACGATATCAAACGTGGCCTTAGCGTACTTCTCTAATAGTAGAATCTGAAGGCGAATGTCACCAGGAAGGCATGCTGTGCAGGGTCAGCACCCAACGCAAAATATAGAATCGAGTGAAGTCCGCTTACAGTCCAGTATGACGGTGATTCTGAGAGTACGATCAGATATAATTCATCGCTAAGGTGAATTCGGGGACTTACAGCCTCATACGCTCGTCACGGCTGAGCCCGCGAATGGCTTTTCTGACTTCGACTTCGTTAAACTCACCATCTGCATCCTTTTTCAGGGCCTTGGTTAAATCGGATCCTTCTCTATCATGACTTTCGCCACCTCCACGGTACCCACTCCAGTAATCAGCGCCTCTGCGGCCACCACATACACAGAGGTCATCACTATCAGTCGATAGTGATACCGTCCCCGCGTCTTCCCGCTGTCGTTCGCGTTCGCGCAAGACACGCACTTCGGCTTGTAATGCGTGAAGTTGAGCCGCTGTAGCTGCCTGTGCCCGTTCAAGGAGTCGCTTGTAATGAAGAAGCTTTTTTGTGTGTAATGACAAGAGCGCGTTGAGGCCACCTTGGAACTGGATGGTGGGTCACATAGGTGCTAGGTGGAGACATTATTAAGTATGCTCACATCCTCATCCACGTTCTCGTCTTCAGCTTCAGTTACCATGTCAAGCGTCATATCATCACCATCCCAGACCGACATAGAGCCGGTGAGGTCTTCATCACCATTAGCTTGACGAAAATCAGGTTGCCAGGGAGGCGTGGCCATGGAGATTGTGGATCGAACGGATCCATTTTGTCGATTCCATGACTTGCCGTTGGTTTGCGATGGCACACTAGATTTCCTTGAGGGCGATTCCGCATGAATGGCTCGTGGTGAGGGCCGTGGTGAGGGCCGTGGTGAGGGTCGTGGTGAAGACTTGGGTTTGTTAGATTGTGGACTAGGCGTTGTAAGGTTGATTGACGGTGACGAGACAGAGAGACTTGTATCCAGGGACTCCTTCACGTGCGATCGTTCAACAAGGGTGCCTAAGGACTGAACACGGGAACGCGGAGTTGACGGTACCACCGGCGCAGCAATTTGGGGTGGGGAATTTGTAATGCTAAAACGGTTACTTGAGCGCGCAGTACGAGCGGAGCCAGCCACGGATGGTGAAGCTTTGAGTGTCACCGGATCGCGCTGAGGCGCCGGTACAGCACGAGGAGGAGTCGATATGACGGGTGAACTGACAAGGGATGTGGAACGCGAGTTACTGACAAGTCCATGGACAGGTGCTGACTGTCGTCGAGTGGAAGAGGAGAGAGTTGGGATAGAAGTTGACATACGCTTGACCCGGATAGGATTCACGCCTGAAGGGCGTGTGTCGGCCTCACTGGCATTTTCAGGTGTCACTGTAGTCGTATTGCTCACGTCACTTATGAGCGACGCGTTAGAGATCGTCCTGGACTTCGGAATGGTCGCGTTGCCCGCCACTGATGAACGCCGGGATATGCGAGAAGGGGTCTCTGACTGGGTTGAGGGCCGTTTCAAGGACATCGTGGAAAATGGTCAGAGAGCGGGTATGGATACCCTGCTTTTAGACGACCCTGGAACGAGAAATGCCTAATGAAGAACTCGTGGACGGCAATTTAGACAGTGTTCTGCTAACGAGGGTCGGCTAATTGAATGAGCAAAGCTGGGGTGTGGTAAAAGTAGTCTGACTTACGATGCGAAGTAAGGAGACTCAGGAAACCAGGACCAAGAGCGGGATTTCAAATCCGTGGGGAATTGGAGTGGGAGATGGGATGAGATGAGAAGGAGAGTTGGTATATGGTAAAAGAGTGTGTGAGTTCAGTTAACAATTAATTGCACGTTGGTCAAGTGTCGAAGCAACGCGTCTCGTTTCTCAATTCCGGCTCACGTGCTCGTTCTCTAAGCTATCGATTTACAATGCCACAACAAGTATTTCGTAGCAAAATATTTCAATCTGGGAGGTTCCACGAGTACACCTGTCCGTCGCCATCTCCATGATACAGCCGCTCCCTGAAAGTATGTCACGGTAGAGCTAAGCACAGGTGACAGGCGAAGATCGTCATATCTTACGTACCCTGCGAATCTCAAGGCAGTAACGGCACTTTGTTGCTCTGACCTCAGCACCCTCAATGTGACAAACCCCCACCGAGCTGTTTCCCCTTTTGGAGTATTGTCTGCATTCCAAGTCCTGAGCGTAATCTTTCCATCTGGTGACCCAGTGGCAAGGACTCCCAGACGAGAATACTCCCGTTCGTGGAAGGCAAGAGAACTGATTGTAGGGGGAACGTGTGGGAGTGTTGCTGAGAAGTCGAGGTCAATGCTAGCGATGGGTCTGGCGTTGACTGTGTGCAGACACAACTTTTGTCGTGAACAAGTCGCGATATATCCCTGCAAGGCATGTCATGTCATTGGATCCTACAAAACCAGGAGAAATAGACGCACAGTGCTCTCGTTAATGGCAGCCAGGTGAACTCCGACGGCATCATGTTCTCCATGCCAGATGGATCTCATATAAACTGCCCTGTTTAAATCCCACAGAGCAGCGCTTCCATCCTTGGACCCACTGACGATTACCGACCACGGTCTTGAAGCAGCAACGCAGAGAACGATATCTCTGTGAACCCGCATCATGTTCGAGAGCGATAAGCTCAGGGCATTCGGACCTGAATGGCTGCGTAAAACGCGCCAGAGCCGGACAATATGATCTTGGGACCCAGTAATTAGGTTCTCCGAGTCTGCAAAGGTGGCACAGGTACACTCGATCCCTTCAATAACTTGGATAACCTATTTGGTTATAAGCACGGACACAAGCCAGAGACACGACTCTGACTTACTTGACCATCAATCGAAACGCGTAGCTGGCTAGCTGCAGCCCTACCACTGCGACTGAATCCCCATTCGACCTGTTCATGTGGACGAGAAGGTATAGAGAGTATACCAGAGGGGTGTGGGAATATCTTTCCTCCAATAGAGTCGACTGTTAGGTTCTGAACAGCAACGCCTTTGTGAAGACCTGCAAAGAGCGATATGTAATTCGCATTGGCAGGGTGCGCGGATAATTACCTCGGCCAACGGGTCGCGTTCCTTGAGTCAAGAGATCGTAATTCTCTTCAATCCCATGTGATGTTCCCAGAGGTAGTGATAAGGCCCCTTCCGTGTAGCGCTGGGGATGCGGCGCGCTAAACAATTTTCGGGGTGTTTGACCAACTGTTCTGGTCTGAGTTGAGAAAACATATGCTTCTGGTCATGAACTCACAGTTATGGATAATCCCCACTGTTGCTTCCCGTTCCAGCTCATCCGTGATGGAGTCCAAGTCTTTTCAAGCGTCAATCATCCTGTTGCTTTCGCATGTAATAGACCACACCTATCGATCCCTCGTAGCTCAGTGGATGAAAAACGTTCAGAGCAGTGGTGTCACGCTGTTTGCAGCCCCAGATAAGGTCAATCCAAGCAGGCAAATTTGCGCTGACGTAGTCACTCTCCAGCGCCTAGGCTATGGTCAGTGCTACCGTGCGGAGAAGGCTGGAAACAGTATTTACTCGGCGATTCATAACTATGAAGAGGAGAGGATCATTCTTTGCCCATGGGGGTAGGACGACGTGGTGTATTCGTTGGCCCGTATTTTGCTGAACACCGAAGTCAAGGTTGGCTGAGTTCTCTAAGAACCTATCAGGGGGTTCATCACTATCCGTTGACCAGATGGGTTTCATAGACTCACTCTGGACACGTGTAGAATTCTGGGATAAGTTCTCGGACATCCCCTCTGATGTCTTGAGATGCCGAACTGTATGCTCTATGAATGTTGCTTTCGAAAAGGCGTTGGAAGTCAGTGAAATCAGAAATGATGGAAGCGCACCTGAAGAGGCGATCGGGTAAATCCCAATCTCCACCCTGACAAGGGTTAACACAGACATTCTGTATGAGTCCGGTCTCTCACCTGCAGTGTCTTGAACATGTTCGTAAATGGCGCCAACCTGATTAAGAAATGGCACACAATCATCGAGGAACTGAAGTGTGTGCCGTAGTGGAATGGCTTCTCGCCCACGCTCTCTAGATTCTCGTAGCGCGACTGGGCTGCCTCACGCCGTGCTGGGGTCAGTGCGCCCATCGGCTGTGTCAGACTTTAATAGCCAATTAGTCGCCGGGGCCATGGAACCGAAGGAAAGGGGACTCACTCCCTGAAGGTATTTCTCGATGAGAGGTCCAAAGCTTCAGATACATAGTCTTGCAGTACCCATGCTAGGGAAATACAGATAAGCTACGGTCCTAGTCTAGGAAGATGACATACGGAATACTGGATACTGTGTGGCATCGCTCGGTGTGCGACCGGAAATCTGATTGAGGATGCTCAGATAAGTGAACTGTAAGAGAAGTGAGAAGACAAGTAAGTATGTTAGTCAAAGATTAACGAACGTTACTGATTTCTCTGGCCTGCCACTTTCGCTGAGCGGTTGATAACTCGTCTGCACGGAATCCAGCGAAGACTCGTGCGCTGACTATACTTGCGAACGGGGACTTGATGATACCTGGGGTGAAGCTAGGGGTGAGGCCAGGGGTAAGGGGAACTGTCGAGGTCGCCGGACGCCCGTTCATAGCAGACGACAACCTCCGATCCATGTCAGTCCTCTTCCTACGATCTGTAAAGACAAGCAGGACGGAGCGACTGTCTTTGAGGTATATCTCGAGCCTCGTGAGAATTCTGATAAGCACAGTAATAAACTCAAGACGACCAAGGGGTGCTCACCCAACGTCACGGAAGAGGAATGTCCTATCGCTTATGTTGGCTATCTGTTCGTATGGCCTGTCGAAGACTTGAGCTGAAGCAGTGGGTGGAAGGGATGCCCTTACCATCGTTGAGCTCGTTGAATGCCGTGCAATTCTAGAATGCTACCGGGGACGAAAAGTAAACTTCGGGGAGCATCTTGGGCGTCAATTATCTCGTTGTCATCGCTTTCTACTAGGCCTTCCAGGATGTAGAAGTGGGTACGCCCGCAGATTAAGAGTCCAGCTAATCCCACTGAGCACACTCCTCGTTGATTTCATAACAGACTCACGAGAAGAATCAACGCCAGTGATTCTTGCGATAGTGCTGACGGCCTCGACCACATCTCCTGGCTCAAGCTCGTGACGCACCCTGCGATGCTTGTCGTCCACGACGTCTTCCGCTAACTGACGATTATCTGATAAAAAAAATCAGGATCTATTAGACGAAGCTGGAACATTGGCATTACCGTCTACATCAGTAGATGAGATTTCGTATGACTCAGCCCATGGTGGCACCTCCACGCGGAATGCAGGCTGGTCATCTGGCTGAGGTAGCTCAATTGCTCGCAAGTGGTTATTTTCATCAACCTTTGAGCTCAGCGGCGCAATCATATTCGATTCCATTTTTTTCCTAGGTATGGTGAGAAACTGCGCGACCGATATTCCAAAATCCTCCTACCGCACTCTATGTGGACCTTCCGTCTCATCGAGTCGCCATGCATGACGAAGATCTGGTGTTTCCCAAAGTCCACGCTCAGCAGAGAGTGGGACCATCCAATCGTTCAGTCGAGACATTTGCCGATTTTCCTCTCTCCTAGGACGCGAGTCAGCTAACATTTGGGTTGTGATAAGGGAGACTTACATGTCCAAAAGATTTTTACGCAGGCGCTTACACTCCATCACGATGATGGTGGCACGCCACTCTTGAATTCGAGCCATCGACTTCTGAACCGTGCGTTCACCGAGGTGAAGACTGAGTCTAGACGACGCAAAGCGATGCCGGACTGAGCGCCGCGAGGAGACCAATAATGGGTCAATCTTTGTGCGTTGGTGATTCTCGCCGCTGATGAGTTGTTCGGCGTTTTGTAGAATATCCAAGATCTCCAGAGAGTGTCATGCATGAAGCGAAAACGAAAGAAGCGGACGTACCTCATGCTTCTGGGGACCCGCAACAGCGTGGTCCAAAGATAGGGTTAGACCGAAGTGCATAAGCTTCTCACAAATCCGTATGTGGTTTTGGGAAATCTCGTTAGCTGATGCAAGGCGTGTCACGAATGACCGAAATGCCTGGATAAACGATTGCGTTGCCTGTTGCGACTCAAACAATTGTCGAAACGTGGGACATGAAGACTGTAAAAGGACAAGCTCTTCAAGGATTGCTTCAGCATAGGCCATAGAGCGTTCGTCTTGTTCATTTGACCATAAGGATGAGATTATCTCAAATCCGAACGGGCCATACCACGCACCATGTTCGTTTACCTCAATGTCTTGGGGAGGTGAAACTTTTGCCACTATAACTAGCATTCTAGCCAAGGAACCCAGGATAGCAGGGAGAATATGGGAACAGGCCACAACCGTTCCCTGATCCTGAGTCTGATCAGTGAGCATGCCGAACGCCACGGGATGAATGTTGTCATCCCAGACATGGGGAAGGACGGTCTTTAAGATCGTCCATCCGCTGACCAACTCAAACTTCCGACTGAAAGACTTGGACTTGTTCAAACTAATTGCTATGAGGTTAAGTACTTGCTTGGCAACGAAGGATGAAGGCCTATCTCCAAGGAGAAGGAGGTAGATGCGAGTCACAGGAAGAGCAACGGCGAACCGCGTATAACACTCAGTGGACCCAGACATGATTGAGACGAAGACTTCGAGCAGCTGTTCCGCCTTTTCGCGGGCGTGGTCATGGTCGACAAAGGACAGAACAGACTTTGGAGAGGAGACGTCTACCGTGGCTTCACAAGTTGTTCAGCATGGTACAAGACGACAATACAGACCACTTACAATCATGGAGATGGGCAGCTAAATAGGACAATACAGGCTTGATGGTGTCCTCAACTCTGAATGACGACTCCATCACCGCTTTGAATGACTTCAAGAAATACGGCACAGTTTCTGCCTTATAAAAGGAGGTCTGCCACACAAACAAGAACCGGCGGGCGAGGCCCATTCCAGAGAGCCGTTGTTTCGCATTGAAGTGTCTGTGCCGACTTGATACGGCAAGATCGATAAAATGCTCAAGGTGAACACGCTGAATTTCGCCGCGGGTCCTCGACCAGAGCTCGAAATCGAGGGCAATGAATCGGTAGGCGACGGGATTTGTAACTGTTGAGTGGCTGGGAAATTAAAGTGAGAAGACGACAGTATTTAGGTAGCCCATCACTCACTCTGGGGTCTTAAAATTCATGCCCAAAAATTCAAAGAGTGTCTCAAAGCTTGTCATGTTGATCAGCTCGCTCTTCTTTCGCAGAATCTCAGATAGGATCTCATATCCCCCTTAGTGATAGCATAAGAACATTGTAGTTAGAGAGGGATAGTGACGTACGCATGCGCTCCATGTCCTCTGAGTTCTGCCAGCTATTCCTCAGTCCGTCAGTGAGTATGCCAAGTGCTCGAGAGAGCTCGTGTGGTGTCTGTTTGGGATAATTGAGCTTATTTTAGAAGTAATTGAAACGGCATTACCTTGGCTAGTTGAATCAGTCGTAACGCTACGGCAACCCCACCAATTTCCCACATTGCGGTGTCAATGCAGTAGGCCTTCGTTGAGTGCACATTACCATGTTTTGTAAATAGGCTCAGAGTAGTCAACGTGCCGTCAATACGGGGCATATATGCTGCTGGACTAAACGAAAATACCACCGAGGCTTCCTCTATGCCAATCCCATCATTTATCGCTTTTATCAGGGCCACAACGTCAGGTGTCATCCCACCCTTAGACGAGCGGAGGTTAGACAAAAAAATGTTAAGCGACGTAGACGCCTCGTATGTCAAAAACTTGGCAAGACTCTTGGACTGGAAGGTCGCATTATACCTGGGCCCAAGATGGTGAATAAACCGAGGAAGGTGATCTCCTACACTGTTACTCAGACCAACGTAGAAGTACCACAGATGCACAAAACACACCGAGAGGCATGGATAACAATGTGGCCGAGGCCATACACCAGCTCATGCTTGCTTCCTCTGAATCATCCCCAATCGCATACGTACCAGTCTGCACGCCCAGGTCAGGCCGAGGGTAAGCCCAGTTCATGAGGTCAATCAGGACACCATCAACAAAGAACCCTGTGTGAGGATTAGATAAGTAGAGACGCAAGGAATAGTGCTACGAACGCAAATTGGGGTGTGGCCCTCTATGAGGGTAATGGACCACCGCGATATGAAACCATCGAGATGTGGGAAAGCTGGATTTTGTTATAACCCCAGGAAGGGGTTGGCCATGACTCCATAGCTCTAATCGGCCATCTACCCGGATCTTGATGTGGAATAGAGTGTGTGACGACATGCGGAAGGAGAAAATAGTTTGTCCTTTTTGTGTAGGGTATCTCTCGAGCCAAACCCAAATCTAGACGCAGAGAAACCTTCAGTTATGTGAGAGAAGCATTGATACAGACACACTAGTAATGTAAACCCTGAGGTAGGTAACCCCTTTGTACTGTCCTCGTGGAATTCCAGAACAGCACTTTTTTCAAACGAGAAGTGGTCCGGCCACCTAGACTTGATTCCTGCACGGATCATTTCTAGGATATCTGTGTCCAGACCCCCATGGGACGCAACTGCTGACCGAAACAAGGTCCACGTATCCACTGTGGTGGCACCCAAGTCAAGAGTTCGCCTCAGTAGTTTCTGTATGATCCGCTGTTCCTGACTCGCGGCGGAGGATCCCTTTTGGGACGTGAAGATCCGGAATAGACGACCCAAAATGCCAAGTCCAGACAGAACAACCTTATTCCTATGCTTGAGTGCCGAGAGCCGCTCCAGAAGCCTATAGACCACGTAGTGAAGCATTGAGTCTTCCGAGAGCTTCGGCAGAAGATCAAGGAGAATACCGATAGCGCCTGGCCTGGCGATAAGTCCAAGGCGAACCTCGATATCCTTGATGCGGGAGTCGAGGTCGCTGTACTCAGCGTCACGAAGCGACATGAAGAGGCTGGAGACAGAGAAATCGTGAAGTGCGAAGGAGAAGAGGAAACCGAGGACCTGATCTTCAACTTGGACGTCCATGACAAGTGGTTGCAAAGCTTGAGCGAGGGATTCATACCCCACGTGGCACTGAAAGAAACGTAGGGATAGTGGAGATGGTGGTAATAGATAATATGGCGCACCTCGAAATACTGCGAGTTTAACTCGTGATCGACCATAGCCTCGGATGCAATCACAAATACGAGTCGTGCAACCTCGATCGTATCGCTGAGAGTCTGTTCTCCGCGTTCAGGAGTGGGGCTCCCCTCGCGGCACACGGGGAGCGTCGACAATATGTTTATGATGGCGAGGAAACCATCCATTTCACGGAATACATCCTTCGTGCAGGCATCCTCCAGCATAATCCGGTGGACTTCGGTCAAGACCTTTGAACTCTCGGTAAGGTACCAGCTACATCGCTACGCAGAATTCCTACCTCCACCTCGGAGCGAACATCTCCCGTTGTTTTGAGCTTTTCCACAGCATTCCTCATGAGTTCAATGAGCACGTCGCGTGCAAAGTCTTCGGGCGCCACGTCGTCCACGTTGTCAGGTGGCGTACTTGTCTCAACTCGGGGTTGCGTTTCGAATCTCGCGCGGAGGGGCGTGAGCAAGGCGCTGAACATGGTGTGCGGCAACAAGAACACTGCAGGAACACTGCACTAACGCATGCCGTTGATTGATGTGTGGCAGCAACCGCTGGCTGTGAAACGAACGAATGATCGTTGACCGTCATGGTCGCATTTCCATTAATAAATTAATGAGTCACGTGATGATTATGGCAGTGTGGCGAGTGGCAGTAAGTGGGGCGGGACAGCAATTGGGCAGTACAACAACGACAATAGTGGTGGGTAACAAGTAATTGTGGGTATGCGATTAAATCCTACAAGGATGGGATGTCCAGGATGTCCACGTCCGTCAGTACGCAGTACAGGAATGGGATACAGCGTAAAAAAATTACAGATGAGCGTGCGTAGTAAATTCACTGTGAATGTGAACGAGAAGAGGAACCAGGCAGCGTTGATTTTTCCAAAGCTCGCTTGTTCCTTGCGTCGAGGTAATCTTGTACAGCGACCTCTATTTTATGCAGACGGCCTTCGATCGTGGGTAACTATCATAATGACACCAGATCAGCACGTGTGGCAGCGGGTGACTTATATTGGCACTTACGTGGTCCATAACGTCCGCCGGAAGCCTCCCTCGTTTGGCGGGTCGTTCCGGTCCGCTCACCGAGCCCTCCGCTCTTGCTTCATAAGACCGGGGCGGCAAATCCGTCGGCCCGTGCTCGAAGGGAGGAGGGCCAGCGGCTGCACTGCTCTCAGCATCCGGTTCGGGAGACGGAATGTCCAACGGAAACGTCATGTACATTCCACCGGAGGGAAGCATAGTGGAGTGTGTCTTTTCGGCTACATTGTGGTGTCTCCGGTGGCTCCGCTGCGGACCAACGGAATCGCGGTGGGTGGTGACAGTCTGAGGACCAGCGGTGCCTCTCTCAACACTTGCAGGGCGTTTGCGCTTGCCCAAGCGGTCGTGGGAGGAGGCCGAACCAAGGTATGAGGACGGACGTGATGTCCGAACTCGGCTTGAGCTCCCAACTGACCCTCGTTCCCTGAAGCGTTGAGAATGATCTGGCCATCCTCCTGGGTGGGTGAAGGCATAGCGCATGGGTTGAGGTGCTATACCTTGTCTGTGTTCGTGTGCGTGTGGCTGCGCGAATCCGGAGCTGGGGCTGGAGGGAACAGGACTAGGAGAATGCTCGTGATGTTGGTAAGCGGGATGAGTAGAGGGGGGGCGACTGGGATGTCCAGAAGCGGGTCGATTAGGATGTGGCCTGATTTGGGAGTGTTCTATTGTAATACGGATGAGTGCGACACAGTGCCTTAGAATGGATCTCTCACCAGACCGCCCAGTGATCCCCAAGTCCGCCTGCTCTGGTGGAAGTTGTGCCTGTTGTCGAGGAGTCGGCGCCCCCATTCTCCATCCCATGGAGCTTGAAGGAGAGGCGTAACCACTTGCATGTTTATCCATCGAGGAGGAAACACGGTGGAAGGATGCGATGGTGAGCGTTCCTTGTTGTAAGGCGAGCATCAAGGGTGCTCACAAATTTTATAGGTTGGTTTCTTCAGGCATTTCGATTGTGATGTATACTTTTAATATATGTTTGAATCCACCCACCTCGGCTGTTCATCACAAACCGAGCAGGTGCAATAGTGCATCGCTCCGTGACGAGAACAAATCGCCGTCAACATAAGATCACATAAACAAATTTTGTCAGATCCATTGGAGTCAACAGGCGAAACCGCTTCGGGTAAGGTTGAAGCCGAATACCCTCGCCAATGTATTCAGGACGATCGGTTGGCCATCGGAGACTAACATAAGTAGTGGGTGGAAGCGCAGTCAAAGGCACATCGAGGCAGTGTTCGGAAAGGACTCTAGGATCATGATAGCCAGTGATTTGCGATCCCAGGGTGATATTAGCCATACGCACGCACAGTCACGAAGATCCTGAAACTCGGATAGGTTGACGGTAAGGGCCTGTGCATCGCACACGAATGACGTGTCAAGCGAGACTGCACCACTGAAAGGTGACCCACGACCCACATTTGTGGCGGTGTACCGGAACTATTTACCTTATTCGGCAAATTGCGAGGTTGCGATGCAGACGCAGATTGACTCGGGATCTTGTAAGTTTTCATGGCTGTTCACCCGGGGGTCAGCAGCACAGGCGTCCGACAATTGTTTTTTTTTTTTCCAAGACGTCAAGCTGCATTAAGGTGTCATTAAGGAAAACTTGTGTAGGCCCGCTCCCATAAAATATTTTTATATCCTTTTTTTCATGTCATGCATGAACTCATTTCACCTTCGCACTAATGAATCGCTATGGAATCACGCAAAACAAAAGGACAGGGGCTAGGAATTCTGTAGTATGGAATTATGAAAGACATAAGTGCCGTTACCATAGCATTTCGGAAGAACATATCCCGGTTGATACGCTAACAGCGCCAACGGGACTCGGAGGATATTAGGCTCGGTCTGGTACTTACCCACAAGAACAACAGATACCAAGGGACAATAAGCGGCTGTCGAAGTATTTCCAAACATACAGTAGCCCGGACCCCCTTTGGGGCTCCGACACCCTAATGAGCCCTTGGAACGAACACTGACACAAATTATTCCTCTCGTCACTTCCGGACCTGCAGGGTATTACCGTATTAATTGATTTCTGCAGGGGTGACTTCTGAAAGGCCGCCCGGGTCTATCAGCAACTCCAAAGAGGGAGATTACCAGGGTTTCTCCTCCTAAGTCATAGTGTCAGTCAAACTCCTTTGAGTTAAAGTAAGCCAAAATGACACCTACAACCACCTGGTTTCCGGTATGTGGCCGGTCTCCTAGATGTTAACAATGAACAAGATTTGTACAGATGTGACCTCCGGAAAGCATGGCTTCAGGGCCGATGACTGTTGTCACTCTCCCGCCTTCTTTCCGTGCTCCAAGTATTCTCAGGCTAGCCACGCCATATGATCAGAAATACCGTGCTAAGTTACAACAATAATGGTTAACACAGCTGGAGAGAAACACAGGAATTCCTACATTTGTAGGACCAGGTTTTTACCTCGTGGCCGCCTGCCTCCTGACTTGACAAAAGCGAACGCTAAATTGGACAGCATACGAGCGAACACAAGGAGCTATACTCGCCCTAGAGACAAGCGGGTGGTATGCCGCAAGTTTAATACAGAGGCGTGGCTACGGGCCACTGCCCAAGGAAAGATGAGTCCATTTGACAAAGTGCAGGCTGCCACCAGGAAGTGGGACGAAAGAGGACCAGAAACGTAAGACACAAGCACCCCTCCGTCTGAACTGTAGTACTTTCAAAGTGGCCTAGCTTTGTCAAGTTAAGCTGCATAGCATTGCTGTATCAGGACGGAGACACACCGTCTTGCGGGGACGGCATGGTAATCTTCTGCCTCTGCATGATGGCACACACGCGCTGGTTATAACATACGTTTAGCAGATTAGCTATGTAGTCGCGTAGGCGGAGGGGCTCCCCATACCAACGGTTACACATAGCGCAGTTAGGTTAGTAAAGGGGTTACAGTCCTGATACTCGGTTGACATTTCCAGACAGGTACTAGCATGGCAAGAGGACGCACTACCTGTAATTATGCGCACTGACAGGTTACATGCCCTTCAGGGCATGTGGTCTGCCAGCGTGGGGCCAAGTGTGAGCACAGGTTCATCAGAGCTCACACCGGGGGGGCTGCCAACAGCCCGTGGCCAGTGCTGATGGGTGAGTCTGTTAATATAAGGCACGCAGTTTGCACGTGCACGACGTCAACGCAGCAGATTTAGTCTTCAATGAGCAATCAGTCCAACTGATGAACTTCGCGTGTTAATGAGGGTGTGTACCTACGAAGTGCTAGATGAGAACGATGGTAGAAGTCAAATGGCAATAAATTCATGGCTATGAAATCGGAGGCGCTAATGACGGTCACGGTGATGATATTCCGCAGTGGACACGAGTTCTACTTATCGTCACATTGGCCCCGTTTTGACTTTTTTTGTTCCTCACCGCCCAGACATAGACACCGCCAATGGAGCAAAATGTTGATCGAAAGATCAATGTCATCGAGTCAGAGTTACTGTAGTGTAATGTTTGGTCACAGAAAAAAAAATTCCGGGCTGTCAATCAATGAGTAGGGATGCGGAATCTTCCGTGGTGTACTGTAGGTCACAAGATTTGTAGCAGTGATGCGATCGATGACGATCGATGAGAACACAATTCCGATCAAAATGTTTTGTTTGAGACGGGACGCTCTCGGTTTGTGGCTCAGTGCGGTGGACCGTGAGACTGTGCACGTGTTCAGTGTACCACGGACCTCGGCTTCAACGCGCCGGAGTCCGGAGTCAACAACGAGACCTCGACCTGGGATAACCTCGCCATCTTGTCAGTCCATTCTTCAATCTAGACCTAACAGGCTGATTGAGCACTATACCTCGACATCTCCTACGCAGTGTGTGAATTAGGTCAGTATCAGTCAACAATGTCCTCGGGGTCCCGCCGAGGTCGCAGCTCCAACTACCAAAGTACTGAGTGGGAGGTCATTGAGATTGTCGCAGAGGACGGGAAGCTATTCCAGGTACAGTGGGCCGGTAACGACCCCGAGACTGGCAAGCCCTGGCCACTTGACTGGATTCCTGGTTCACACTGTTCCACCGATCTCGTCAAAGCTTGGGAACGAAAGAAAGGTGAGCATGCTACTCCTATACAACTTGGACTCATTTATATACCGAATAACACAGCGAAGAAACAGGCGTTGCTTGCTTCGACACCAACTTCCACGCCGCCATTGGCTTCAGGAGCTCGTGAACGACCGTCTGGGAAACGCAATGTGGCCACTACCTCCGAACCTCCGGTCCGCTCATCTCGCAAGCGCAAGCACCGCATACTCTCTGGCTCCCCGGATAGTACGGGTGGAGATTCTGTGCCGTCCAGGAGACAGAAGCTTACCAACACTGTCGAGGGTGCAAACGGTAGTGACGGAGATAGACAGTCTACAGCACACGCTCACTCGTGTCCAAGTAAAAAGGATCGTTCCATCTCCGAGACATCTCCATCCCATCCCCCGCTCGAAGAAATAGAGATGTGGGTGCCGACTCCCAATGCAAAATTCGGCCCGCCAAAGCGAAAACGGGCTGCAGGCGAACGTCAGAGGTCCCCTAAAGATAAGCCCAAATCTGTTGCCCTTCCTACTGAAACTCCCACACAACCGTCGAAAGCCCTACCTTCGTCGCGCCGACCGCTGACGCTCTCCGAATCCCAAATTATCGCGTTGCGCGAGGAAGAAGAGGAGGAATCGCAACCACTGTTCCCTGACTTACGGTTCCCATCGAGTCCTCCAGAGGGCCCTACCCCAAACTCC
>Ga0307509_10007004_pt1 | contig 14927 bp, 17 predicted proteins | sample 10_EM_MG_FD_202245 | JGI IMG/M metagenome (GOLD analysis project Ga0307509, IMG submission 202245) | Populus trichocarpa ectomycorrhiza microbial communities from riparian zone in the Pacific Northwest, United States - 10_EM | ecosystem: Host-associated > Plants > Roots > Unclassified | place... | reverse complement strand
AAAGTGATTCACAAGTATAAGAGTAGGCAAATAAATGAATACAGTCTGTTTATTAAAGCTATAGAAGTACAAGGAATTCAACCACTAGTAGTATATGACTCGAAGCTGTAGATACCAGCCCGGGGAAAAGAACTACAAACTTTGAGAAAGCTCTACAACCAGCGGTCGGAAAAGATCAGGAAGCAGACTATTAGAATCCGGTGAACAAGAGGAATAAAAGGGTATAAGGCTCAAACCGGTGGCATGCTTGTAGCACACTGCAGCAAACAATCTGAAGATACCTGCCCGCTGAATAAAAGTACAAACTAGAAGGTAACACAACGGCCATCAGGCGGATCGAGTCGGCAAGTGTACCATTGGAATCCGGCGAGCGAGACGAATCGAATGGTATATGGCTCAAAGCGGTGGCATCCCTGTAGCTGTCAGCAGTTAAAAAGGGAGATAGCTCACCAGCCAGAGGTGTGCCAAAGCCGGGAGATTGCTCATTACATTCAGCTCGGCGAGAGGAATTCAATGGTATAAGGCTCGAAGCTGTGGCATGCATGTAGCACTCTGCAGCAAACAATCAGAAGATACCTATCCGGGGACCAAAAGTACAAACCTGAAGGTAACTCAACGGCCAGCAGGCAGATCGAGTCGGGAAGTGCACCATTGGAATCCGCCGGACGAGACGAATCGAATGGTATAAGGCTCAAACCGGTGGCATGCTTGTAGCCCCCTGCAGCAAACAATCTGAAGGTACCTGCCTGGTGAACAAAAGTACAAACTGGAAGGTAACTCAATGGCCAGCTGGCGGATCGAGTCGGGAAGTGTACCATTGGGATCCGCCGGACGAGACGAATCGAATGGTATAAGGCTCGAAGCGGTGGTATGCCTGTAGCAGTCAGTAGGGTCAGAATGGTGATACCTCCCCAGCCAGAGGTCCGCCAGGGTCAGGAGATATCCCATCTGATTCCGCTCGACAAGAGAAATTCAATGGTATAAGGCTCGAAGCTCTGGCATGCTTGTAGCACTCTGCATCAGACAATCTGGAGGTACCTGCCCGGTAAACAAAAGTACAAACTATGAGGTAGCTCCACAACCAGTGGTTGGATCGGGTTGGGAAGCGGACCATTTAAATCCGCCGGACAGGAAGAATTGAATAGTATATGGCCCGAAGCGGTGGTACCCCTGTAGCTGTCAGGAGGTTAAAGTGAGTGATAGCTCAACAGCAAGATGTCCGTCACGCCTGGGGAGCGGAGTATTAGAATCCGCCGGACAAGATGAACTAGTGTATGGCCTGAACCGGTTACACACTGGCACCTGTAGCAGTCTGCAGCAATCAATCTTGAGGTATATCTTCAGAGAACAGATGTACTAACCAGGCCAGGCTCTGAGTACTAGTTGTGTGATTTGGCGGCTGGGGATATGTAGGAACTTAAGCGATTTGATGCTGTACTTGTTAACTTGAGCAAAATCAGGGGTGTTATGTGTCGTTACCGGGACGATAGCTTCTTAGTAAGCTTCTCTTAATAAGGTGTATCTTGTGGTGATCTTTGTCTGCAGAGTTGGCGTTTTAGATGACGGTAGAGGATATCTGGAGAAAAGATACTAGTCGCCCAAGGGGCACTCTCGCAGGGGTAATTCATCAGGTCTCTTCCAGTGGATCTGAGGCAGAGCGTATCCGCTGGGTGCACCCGGTGTATCCCATCTCAGTTGCGTTGCGCTGGAGGCCTCTGTGCGCAACCAGAGTATGCGGACCTTTGTTGAGCGCATGGGATGAGAAAAAAGGTCCAGCGGACAGTCAGGGCGCACGGGATGCATAGGGTGGACGCAAATCGTTTTTTTGCTGATGTTCTTACTGGCCAAGGGCCCAAATGCTGGCTGGATTGGCGAGTTCGAATTTCAACCACTGGGGTTGTAACGGTGATGGTGCTTGTACGAAAACCTTTTATTTTTTTAAAAAAAACTTTTTCGATTTCGGGCACCCATGCTACTCTAAAGCATATGGCCCTAAACCCATGACTAAGCTACAAGCATCGCCCTCTTCCTAGCCATAAAACAAAAGAAAATTTCCAAGGTCCAAAAACCACTACCACGTGGAAAAACCCCAGCCAGCTCCCCCAAAATGACCGTTCCAAACCAATATCCTCCACCTGCCTTTTGTAATCAGTCCCAACTCAAAGCCCAGGGGAACGGTAGGATCTATTTGAATCCAAGAGGCCCACAAAATCTCTACCCCGAATTGGAACTTGACCATTGGTGATGACCAACAAGAGCCAACCGGCATAAGCAAGCGAGATCAGAGTCGCAGCCCTTCTTTTTGCCCAGCCAGCCCAAGTCAGCCCTGTATAATGCCACTCATAAAAGAGGGCGCCCCAGGTGGCGATCAGAACTTCCCGGCTCATAACCATAGTCATAGCCCCCGATTCTTCAACTCACCCCTGTCCTATCCCAGGCAACGTATCCTCTCTCTTCTTGTCCGACCAACAATCCAGAGATGACACTTGCAATAGATGCCAACGCCTTCATGAAGGACACTACCAGCCACTCACTGATGCGCCATGATGCCACCAGCCACCCCCTCATCAGTCCGTGGACCAATGAAAAGCGTCGAGAGATTTGAGTGCCCTAAAAACAAGGTTAGACCGAGATTAAGACAGGGGAAACATCTCAACAGGAATCTAAAGAAGGCCCGAAAGCTTTCTAGAGATAAAGTTCTGATGGAAGTGGTGAATAAATACCATTCCAAAAGAAAAATTGAAACCATTATGATGGAGTTAAAGACATGAGTCTATTGTCAGATGAAACCCATGGACCCAACTGGCTGAATACCTAAATATGACACGTTACCCAAAGGTTCAATTTCAAACGCTGGGGTTGTAAGCACCATGGAGGATGTTGTATGAATTTTTTTTTTTCGACCTTTTTGATTAACTAGCTTACAACAACTAATAACAAATGAAAACCCTATCAACCGCTAGAAAATACTAAGAGCCTTTTTCTAGCATTAAGTCTGTTTGGCTCGGTACTTGAAGCAGCCTCCTCGCTACAGCCTCCCGACTGTCCCCACAACAAGCCCAAAAGAAATGGCAATATCGCCTACCGAACCCAAGAGATGAAACACCGCCTCGCCACTGCAAAGCTGTGGGACCTCTAGAGAGGCCGCAACCTGAGCCCCTACAGAGCACTCCAAATGTCCCCTCGAGTCAAGTAAAAAGAAAGTAACGAGGCCTAAAGACCTCCTCCCAATCCGGTCTACACCATTTCCATTCTCAGCCACTTGTGTGGCCTTCGCACCCCCGTAGGCCGTATGCCGCGTGCGTACGCTTTCGGAAGCCGTTCGAACCGATACTGTGGGGCTCAGTCCCGTGACTCAGGTATCTAGCAACCAATAGAAAAATGGAAGCGGACACCACCCACAAAATCTTAATCCTCCCCAAGCTGATTTTCGGGGTCAAACGACCTTCCCACCCCAAACCAAATCTCGCCTCGCCTCCCTCCTCTCCCTCCTCTCCCTCATCTCTTGGGGAATCAATCCACCACGGTATCATCGGGCTTCCATCATCCCCTCGGTATCCTCCTCCAGCCTGTCGGGAAGACATCTACCGCGAGTAGACATCCAACTGTTATCAGGTATCCGGCTCCTAGGTCGTTCATAAGCGTATACCGTAGGCGTTAGTGTTTCCACTACCGGAATTGGTTTGCCTGGGGCAGACAACAAAATCGTGAGATAATAAAGCCTGGAAGCTCCCTTTAGGCTCGGTTCCTTGCTGGCCAAGGGCCTAAATGCCGGCTGGCTTGGTGAGTTCGAATATCAACCACTGGGGTTGTAATGGTGACGGTGCTTGTATGAAAACTTTTTTATTTTTTTTTATTTTTATCAGACTTTTCGATTAACTAGCTTACAACAACTAATAACAAAAGAAACAACATCAACTGCTAGAAAACACTAAGAGCCTTTACCAGCCATTAAGTGCGTTTGGCTCGGTACTTGAAGCAGCCTCCTCGCTACAGCCTCCCGACTGTCCCCACAACACACCCAAAAAGAATGGCAATATCGCCTACCAAACCCAAGAGATGAAACATCGCCTCACAACTGCAAAGTGGTGGGACCTCGAGTGAGGCCGCAACTAAATACCTACAGCGTACCCCGAATGCCCCCTCAAGCCCAGTAAAAATAAACTCCTAAACCAACTTCTTTTTGCACCGCTTGCAAAAACTTCCTATTCCACCCCCCATCCTCTTGCACGAGTTGCAATACCCCATATCCCCCACCTCCGTCGCCTTCAATTTCCCCAAACCTGCCGCCCAGTCCAAGTCCGCCTTTGCTTCCTTCCTCGGAGCCAAGGGCTCCCCAAACAGAGACCCTTTCTCCCACTTCATCCCACTCGAAAACTCCACCTTTTCCTCTTTCTCCTCCTTCCTTGGCGCTCCAGTCTCCACCCCCTTCCCCTTACCCAATACCCTCTCCACCTTCTCCCCACATCTTTTCTCCGATGCGGTTGATTCTACCTCCTCCTCCTCTTCACCTCCCATGAACGCCTCCACCAGGCCGAACACCTTCTCAACTCGCCTCCGGTCAGCCTCAAGTGCAACCTTCACCTGACGCCACCTATCCACCTTCCTCACAGGCTTTACGGACACGAATCGCTTGATCGAGTACCATCTGCCGGCCATCCACATCCCCGATCGAAAAAGGGCATCCACCTCCTTTCCTCCCCTTACCAACGCCACCACTGTGGACGAGGTCTTTCCCTCCTTCATCCTCCTGCCCCTCTCCTCTTCGTTGACCAACCAACGGCTACCCTCACAAATCACAATTCCCATCCAACCCAACTCATCCACCACACCTTCCACCCCAACCAACCACGCCACACCACCCACTTTTAAACCCACCACAGGTCCTATTCCCCGCTCCTTTTCAGGGTCAACCCGTGCTCCCACCTCTTCCTCAACTTTCCTCCTCTTCCCTTCTGCCACCTCCACCACCCTCGACAAGAGCCCAGACCCTTCACCCTCCCCTCCTCCTCTTTTCCGTCCCAACTTGAACGGAATCGGCGAAACCGGTGTCATGGGCGTGTTCGTCCGAATCTCCGTAGACGTGATTTTCTTCGGAGTAAACGCAACCACCGTCTTCCTGCCCCATCTGTCTAGCAGACCCTTAAGCCTGCAAACCTCCTCTCCCAAATCTCACTTCTCCTTTTCCAGCTCTTTCTCCTTCGCTTCCAAGCTCAGCCTGGCTGCTTTCTCTACTTCGTTTCGTTGGCGCAGTTCCTGATTCTCACGAACTACCTTGGTAATCATATTCCTTAGGCTCGACGACATAGTTGTAGATAAATGTTATCGAATAAAGCTTTCGCTTTAAAGAAGGGTCGTTCTGTAATTGGTCGAAAACCTAAATTCCGGTTTGTGCGACAAGTCGTAATTTCAAACGCTGTGGTTGTAACGGTGACGGTGCTTGTACGAAAACCTTTTTTTTCTTTTTTTTTTATCAACCTTTTCAATTCTTATTAGCTATATCACAACTATCTAGAATACTATAGGGCTTTTTATAGCATCAAGTCTGTTTGCCCTGGTCATCTTATCATAGTCAACCGCCTAGCCAACACCAGGATCCAACCCCCTTCCCATTCTAGCGGGTCGGTTATACAGGCCTCCCCGGTATGGGTACGATCAACCGCTCACTCCAAAACCCAAAAAAAAAAAAAAGATAAACAACCCTCATCAAAAACCTCCTCCACCTTACCTCGCACACCCATCAGTGAAACCACTAACAATTGGTGGTCACCCCAATGCCGCACGGTATCAACCAAAATAACCTCCTCTCCCCCTACCCCTACCTCCAAAACCCCCATACAAACTCCCACCAATCCTCGGCCTCAGCTGGTAATCCCCACTCCCACCTGGACTTTGGCGCCAGGCGTCCGTCCCCCCGAACACTCCACTGAGGGCATGGTTGGAATTACCACCGGCAGCACACCTCGGACTGGCTTCCCCAAAAATCCTCCCACCTCCTACCACCTTCATCAAACCCCCGTACCTGATCCTAGGACCAACTGGGGCAATCAACTCCTTCACCACCTGCGCTTCCTCCTCGTCCTCCGTACTCTCCCCTACCCTTCTCCTCTTCCCATCTCCCTTCTCATAAGAAGGCATCTTAACCACCGGCTTAGACACCCCCTCCTCCTCATCTACCGCCACACTCTCAGCCACCACACTCGACGCCACATCTAACTCAGCCACCTTCCACTTGGTGCGCCCCCCAAAATGCCCCCTCTCCTCAGCCTCCCTCCAAAAACCCTCAGCCTCCTCCTCGCACCATGGTGCCGGAACTCCGTTACCATGTGCCTTCTTCCTCGCCTCCTCTCCCACCATCGTTTTCACAACCCTAACCCTTGACCCCTCTTCCTCTCCTATCTCCTCATCATCGCTACTAAGGGAAGCGTCACTTGCAATGGATGACGCCACCCTACTCTTGCCATCCTTCACCAGCCGGTCATTCCTCTTGGAAAGCACTGAAACATGATGTCGGAGCCTCTTCACCTCCTTTCTCAACTCGCTCATCTCCAAAACCATCTCCGCCATGACAACCCCAAAATTGGCAACCTTGGCCGCCGAAAAACTCGTAGACTTCTGCTGAGGCATTCTAACGGTTGTTCGTCGTAATAGAAAGCAAAAGTAAAGATCAAAGTAGATGGAAGTGATAAAATAATCACTAGAATCGAAGAAAATACCTTGGTACAAGACAAAGGTAGATAAAGACTTGAAAATATCGCAAGATAAATTCCAAGGATCCTATAGGTCAAAACTCGAAAAGTGACATGTCACTGATGTTGTTATTTCTTTCACTGGGTGTGTAAGAGAGACGGAGGTTGTACGAAAACTTCTCCCCTGGGACTTGTACCCTCAACGTTTTTCTGTGCTCTCCACAACACAACTAGGGTGGTTGCCCGTACCCTACTACACTCAACAGACAGAGCTATCAAGAGACTTGTTTTGAATAAACTATTGAATATTGGACACACCTAGATCAATTTTACATAGCCAACAAAATATCGTTGTCAAGCTCTTGGGATGTGTCCCAGGAACTACCTAAGACACAAACCCTTCCTTCAAGCTCTTTCAGTTTCTCAAGTGTTTTCGGAATCGTGTTGCGCAAGTTTGAGGAACTATTAAAGAGTCTCTCCCTGAATTCGTAACTAGACGAGAAATTTTACCCACCCCCAACGAATAAAAGACGAAGATAGTACAGTACTTTGAAATGAGGTTGTAAATATTAGATAAGAGAAAAGAAAAACTCTCTATAAGACGGCTAGGAACTTCCCCTAGAACAAATGAAAATCGTATGTTCAATAGCCCTTCCCTGGGTAACATACCGTAGGAACTTGAATAGTTGAGCCTTGTGCTAGGGCGTTGGAGCTCCCTTTGCAAGTAGAGTTTGGCACCTTTGTTTTTATCTTGAGCTGGGGCTAAGGAGGATGGCTTTCGTAGTGCTTTCATCCCATCTCGAAGAGAGGAATTTTGGAGGTCTTCGCGCAAGGTTCAATTATTCAAGTTTCTTGTGGCATGCTAGACCAACTTCGCCCGCGGGCTCTATATTGCCTCAATGAATTGCCACTTGTTAGCCAACCGATTCAGGCCCACTGCTGAGAGGTATTCCGTCTCGGTCTGGAAGAAGACATGGACATCATCAGAATAAGATACTGCGGCAACACGTAGCGCTGTGGCATTGTGCATACGCCATTCTTGCCATCCGCCTTTCTTACTCCACCAGATTTCCCTCAATTTTCCACCCCGGATGAAGTATATTCATAGCGTCATGTCGCCAGAACTGTTGAGTACAGCGGCAAGATGAGTTCTGTCTGGTATAGATCCGAGGTCTACGGTTGCTGCTGAGAGGGGTATGTTAGTAAAGATCTTAGATCCCTTCTCGAAGATAGAGCTGGAGAACCCACGATCTTGATTCTGCCAACTGCCATCGGAGGTAGAGTTTCGTCTGTAATCAAAAGACATCAATTTCCCTTCCATACTCTGGTAAAATAATTTTGCTTCCCGTTCGTTCGTGTCCGGGAACGGGACAATGGCCAACCCAGTACCACTCCTTGCCTGCGGGAAGCCTTGCGCCGGTTCCATGCCCTTTCCCCAGCCCTTACTACTATCGAGAGCTGCCTCCCGGATGTATCCATCTTGTCTTTGGTAATAAACTCGGATCCGTAGGGCAGTTTTGTCTTCAAACCAGGTGTAGGCAGTCAAGTAACTTCCTGCCGCGACTGGATCTAGTCCTTTGGATATATCCTGGCTATACCATGATTTGGCACTACTATTCCAAACGGATTCCCACAGAGCGTTGCTTTCACTTACGGTATACACTCGTACCTAAAACAAAATATTAGAATAAAAAGTGGTGGAGTTATGGAGACTGGACATACCTGTAGGACGTTATTATAGAACCAGCCTACCGCAGCAAACCCGGAATCATCCTTGGGTTGCAAGTTAGTTATTTTTAGGGAGTCTTCCTCCCACTTTAACCCATCGTTTTCTCGGAGTCTGATGGTACCATCTGTGTGCTTGTAGAATAATTGAATATTACTGGTGTTCCAATTGATAGCTGCAAGCGGTGTATTCTTGCGAATAGGGTAGGAGATGAAGAGATAGAGGAAGTAGAGGTTACTAGTGTTGCGTTGCCGCCGTTAGATGTTGGTGATGGGCTGTTTCGTCTCCATGTTAGCGCCTTTTATTAATGGAGTGCATATTGTGCAGTTTTGGGGAGCGTACGAAGAGCCAGTTGGTATAGATGAACTTGCCTCTTTGTCTTTGATTCTGATGCCTCTTTATGGGCATTACTTTTCGCAGAGGTGCCCCCTACTCCCCCCCCTACTCCTGCTGCTACGGCGATGATAAGGAATATGAGGACTCCTAACACAATCATAAAGGTCTTCCTTTTCATTCCCCATATTTTTCCTTTAGGTTGTTCAAGCCCGATATCTAGGTCGGGCTCTTTTTGATTATCACTTAGTCCGGACTGGGGGTCGGGTGTGGGAAGTTCCACGGGGCTAGTGCCGTTCTTGGATGGCAAGTCTAGGTGAAGTGCCGTGGGACTAGTGCAGTACTCGGAGGGGAAGCCTATATGTGCCCCTCCGGGTACGTTTCGCAAATCTTGGTCGGTCGTGTTCTGCTAGAAATAATAGTAATGGTAAGTAAAGGCTCTTTTTGCTATTGCCGAGAGTCCAATGACTTACCTCACTCGACATTGTTGGAATTTTGGGGAAATTATGTTTATATTGTAGGTGATTAGTGAATGCAGAAAAGGTCAAAATAGAGAAGAGGTGAAGAGGCATGGGAGATATAGCTCATAATTTTATGTGAGCCATTGGTAAACGAGCACAGTATTATTATTTAAAATGCCATTCTGCCTTAGAAGGCCACCAGGAGCCTTACGCTCTCAAGACCAAGAAAGGTAATCCGATATTGCCCTTGGTTCTAGTCCATGGAAGCATACAAGTATATAATATGGCTGAATTGTATAGCGGAGTGCGGGGGGTATCCGCCCTGCCGTTGAGTTTCTGATCTGTGCTCGGGGGGCGTCGCCTCCAGGCTTGAAAAGTCCCTTCAGACACCCGAATTCCATTCCCAGCCAACCGTGCTATCCTGAGCACAACATGAAGGCTGGCGGGCTAATGACATATAAGCCTGGTATGGTGGGATGCATTGTGGCGCAATTTATGCATGCAGAGAGTTTGTCCAATCCCATTCTATACCGGCAATTAAAAGTAAGGTGAGGTGTAGACTGGGCACAGAAATCCTCTTTCAAACCGGACAAGATCACATACCGCATTTTCTCGTTTTCACGCTAAGAGGTCAGAATAAGGTGTGAGTCATCATTCTTCACAAAGTAACCCTCCCCGGCTAGTTATTTCCTCTAAATCGATGGCAAAAGTCGCCCCACGCTGGGCTCTGTGATGGGGTTTCTACGACGTGTTGCGCGGTTGGCTCCATACCAGAGGCTGCGGGATAGGCAGGTTGAGCTGGCGTACCTCGGGATTGTACTGTACAGGTACTGCTGTGGATTCCGTATGCCTAGATTGGCGGTGAACCTTTTACCTAGTAATAAATCTTGATTGAAGCCCCACAGTAAATGTCTATGAAAATCCTACCCCTAAAGGAAAATCTCTGCTCAAAGAAGTTCGTGTATTTCGCCACACTTTCTTTTGACCTTTTAGCATGAAAACGAGCTTAACTAGAGAATGCGGTACTACTCGGATGCCGTTAGATTAAATATAGAGGTCCAGAGTTTAAAAATCCTATGTGAAACCATCTATAACTAAGCCTTTCTTATATCGAAATTTACTGCTGTTTCTCTTTTCTCCCTTCGTCCCTAGTTGCAATGACCATTGGCTACCAGTATGTGGTTCACCCAGTGTGGGCCAATGAGATAGCAAATCTATCATATAGTGCCTGCAGACCCCCCGCCTTTCCCTCTTTATGAGAGCCTACTCAGCCCGAAATGAGTTGTTATTAGCATTGTAATCTGGCTTAACTGTATCAACAAGCCTAGCTGGTAAGGTAATTATTACCATTTCTAAAAACAACTAAGAAACTGAACTAACTCGAAAATTTTGGAGTGTCGGTGTCCTAGGTAGCCCGAGCCGTCATACGAAGGGGATAGAGCTATCAAGAGACTTCTTTGAATATTCTTTTGAATATTGGACACACCTAGATCCATTTTGCTGATATAGCCAACAAAATATTCTCCTCAGGCTCCTGGTATATGTCCTAGGAGCCACCTAAGACACAAACCCTTTCTTCAGGCTCGTTTAGTTTCTCAAGGGATTTCGGAATCACGGTGTACAGTACAAGTTTGAGGAACTCTTATTAAAGAGTCTCTCCCTGAATTCGTAACTAGACGAGAAATGTTATCCACCCCCGACGAATAAAAGATTAAGAAAGTACAGCACTTTGAAATGAAGTTGTAAATATTAGACAAGAGAAAGGAAGCTCACTTCACAAGATGATCAGGAACTTCCCTAAACAAATGAAAATCCTACACCCCTTAGCTCTTCCCTGGATAACATACCGTAGGAACTTGAATAATTGAACCTGCGCAAGGGGGCTGGAGTTGCCTTGACTGGTAAGGTTTGGCACTTGTTTCCTTCTTCTCCTCTGTCTTAAGCTGGGGCTGAGGTGGTGGGTTTTCGCAGTGCTTTAACCCCCTATCCAAGAGAGGGAATTTTGAAGGCCTTAGTGCGAGGTTCAATTATTCAAGTTCTTACGGCATGCCAGAGCAGCTTCACCCATAGGCTCTATATTACCGTAGTGAAATCCCAGATGCTAACAGACTGTTTCAAGCCTCAACCATGAGAAGTATTCCGTCTTGTCCTGGAAGAAGAACTGGACATTGTTAGGGATGATACTGCGGCAACGCCGGGCGCTGCTCCATAGTGCATATACATGACTGTCATCCCTATTTCTGACTCCATCAGGCTCCCCTCAACTTTCCTTCTCGGATGAAGTATATTTGTAGATGTCAAAGTACGAAATGAGGGCCGCAGGGAAGTAGATGATAGACTAAAAGAATTCAAGTGGGACTTAGACACTTTACAGAAAAGATATGGAACGTAAGTACCACCTCTCTTACTTCGTTCATTCGCTCGCCCTCGCTCTTAACTTCACTAACTCAACTAAAGGTAGTGACAGGTGTATAAGTGAAACACAAATACCATATCCTGATCCTTCTATGGATCACCACACCCCTCTCTGGATTTCCCTCATGCCCTTATTCTTCCGTACACCCCGGTGATAAAAAAAAAATATATATATATATAACGGGTAAAATCTATTGTTCACCATTCCCCGTATCTGTTCCGTCTGCATGCCTCCCGAACGATCCTTCACACTCCCGTAACAGAGCCGAACACATCCGTCCAACAATAGATTCATGTCGCCGGAGCTGTTGACTGCAGTAGTAACCTGTGCTCCGTTTGGTATAGATCCGTAGTCTATGGTTGCTGTTTGAGGGAAATATGTTAGTAGAGATCTTATATCTATTCTCGGAGATAGAGTGGAGGAGCTTATAATCTCGCCAACGGTGGGAGTTACCTGCTTGTTTGCAATAAGACATAAACTCCCTTCGGTGCTCTGATAATATAATTTTGCTTCCAGCTCGTTTGTCTCCGGGAACGATACAATGGTCAACCTAGTACCACTGCTTTCATGCGGAGAGTTTTGTGTTCTGCGCTCTTTTTCTAGCCCTTACCTGAGTTAAAAGCTGCCTCCCGGACGAATCCATCTTGGATTTTATAGCAAACTCTAGTCGACAGCACACTGCCTTTCCACTAGGTGTAGGCCGTCAGGTGACTTCCCGGTGCGACTAGAGATAGCCTCTTGGATGTATCCTCTTTAGATCATAATTTAGCACTGTTATTCCAAAAGAATTCACACTGAGCGTTGTCTTCACTCACGGTACTAGTATACACTCGTACCTAAAACAAAGCATTCGAATGAAAAGCGATGGAGTTATGGAGGCTGTACATACCTGTCGCACTTGTGAGTTACTATTGAACCTGCCTGTCGTAGCGAGCCCGGAATCGTCCTTAGGGGTTAAGTTAGTTATTTGTGGCGACTCTTCCTTCCATCTCAGCCCATCATTTTCTCGGAATCTGATGCTGCCATCCTCCTGCCTGTAGAATGGCTGAATATTACTGGTATTCTGATTGATAGCTGCAAGTGGTGTTCCCACGAATGGGTGTAGGAGTAGGAGCTGAAGAAGCAGAGAGAGTAACGGCTACTAGTGAGTCGTGGTCAAAGCTTGATGTTGGCGATGGGCCGGTTTATCTCCATGTTAGCGTCTTTTACTAATGAACTACAGGTTTTGAAATTTTAGGGAGCTTACGAAGAGTCAATTGGTGTAGACAAGCCTCGCAATGAGCTAGTCCTGGCCCGGGCTGCTAATTCTTAATACTGGCCCAAACCCGACCCAAATAGTTCCTAGCTCACCCAGCCCGACCCGAACAAAGCCGCGGCCACCCAAGAAGCCTAAACTATTCAAACAGAAGCTATTGATCTAGCTGTGCTCGAGGAAGTCAATTGTTTTTAGCCTCCATGCTTGAAAGACGTATTAAAGATGCGGGAATTCTAGGAAATACTGGAAAGGAGAGGTGGATGAGAATAAGTTAGGTCACTTGCATGAGGGAAAATGAAAAGCATGTAACTTGATAAAGGGGTAATTAGAGAGATGAGGCTGGAAATTTCTCCACACTACAATAAACTCGCTCGGGGATGGCGCAAGTCCTCGGGTTGAAAACAATTTTATTTAAAAGTAAGAGATATGAGTGATATCGTGTGACTTGAGAAAGAAAAGTGACAAGCTATTTTTCGGGTGGCCCGGGGTTGCCGCCTGGGCGACCCGGGCCGCCTGAAGCCTAATTGCGAGGCTCGGCGGCAGATGACCCTAACACCATGTTGTCATTACTCTTTGCGGTAGCAGAATGCCACTTCCCCTCTGCTCCTGCTGCCACCGCGGCGCTGGGGTGGATACGTCTATATTTGCTCCCTCTGGTCCACTTCCTAAATGTTGGTCGGCTATGTTCTGCTAAAAAATGATGGTAATCGTTAGTAAAGTCCTTTATGTAATATCTTAGAGTCTAACGGCTTACCTAATTTGACATTGTTAGAAATATAGGGGAAGCTATGTTATCGTAGGTGATTAGTAAGAGCAGGGAAAGTCGAAACGGAGGGGGCTAAAATGGCGGGGAGAGATATACCGGTAGTTCATATATGATTCTTTGGTAGACAAACCCTATATTCTTCAAACAGCCGTTTTGTCTTAAATGGCCACCTGGAGCCTTACGCCCTTTAGATCAAGGAAGGTAGCCGCTTATTGCCTCTAATCCAGGCCCGGGAAGATGCATATGAAATGTCTAGGTTGTGACGGCGGAGCGCGGGGGATGCCCGCCCGGCCATTGCGGTTTTGACGAATGCTAAAGCAGTGTAGCCGCCGGCGCTTGGCAATTCTCTTCAGACACCCGAATTCTGTCCCCAACCTACCGTACTCTCATAGGCACAGTATGAAGGCTGGTGGGCCAATGAGATATAAACCTGGTAAGGTGGGATATCTTGTGGCACAATTTCTGCATGTAGAGGGTTTGTCTAAACCAGTTCTAGTACCGGCAATTAAAAGTAATACTGAGTTTAGACTAGGTACCGGAATCCTCCTCCAACAGGACAAGATCACATGCTAAGTCTGATGCAGTTAGACTAAATCAGTGTTGCAAAGAAGGCTTTTGATAATCGAACTCGGGGGGTTAGAAAGGGAGGGGTTTGATCGGGGCTTCTGAAAATGGGGGTTGAAGAGGGGGTACTTTAATGCCTTAGTAAGCAAGAATAGTAGGAACTCTTATGGGAATTTCGACTTTCGACCCAGCTGTGTGAGTATTTGTTGCTCGGAAGCAGGGGAAGCAGAGTGCTGTTGGTAGTTTATTTGCTTCTTCTGCTACCTCTTGCTTCCTTTTCCTATCATTTCATTAGTCCCTTTGCTTATAACTGCCTTCAAATATCATTGCTTACCATTTTGTTAGAAGAAGTTCTATCTTATAACTCCCCGGTTCGAAAAAGTGCATTCCCAGTCCTTCGATCATTTTTGATCGAACCCCCTTCGTTGCAACATTGGATTAAATATAGGGACTCGGATTTTAGGAAAATATCTTTACCTCTTTCTTTTCTTATATCAGAATCTACCGCTGTTTTTCTTTTCTTTTCTTCCCGAGCAAAGACCATTGACTATAGGTACAAGGGTCCAGGATTTAGTCATGGTACAGAGCCGGGGGGGTTGGAGTTGATTTTAGACGAAGTTCTGGTACAGTGCAACCGAAAGGACATCTCAAGAGAAAAAATATTTGAATCGTGCAGAACCCCTTGAAATACACCCCCAATGGTAAATTTAAACATTG
>Ga0307509_10007003_pt1 | contig 14931 bp, 16 predicted proteins | sample 10_EM_MG_FD_202245 | JGI IMG/M metagenome (GOLD analysis project Ga0307509, IMG submission 202245) | Populus trichocarpa ectomycorrhiza microbial communities from riparian zone in the Pacific Northwest, United States - 10_EM | ecosystem: Host-associated > Plants > Roots > Unclassified | place... | reverse complement strand
CTCGACGTCTACCTGGCCTCGCGCCTCGCCGCCCGCATCCCGCCCGGCACGCACCTACTGCTCGTCGGCGACGTGGACCAGCTCCCGTCCGTCGGCCCCGGCGCCGTGCTCGCCGACCTGCTCGCCGTCCCCGGCGTGGCCCGCACGACGCTCACGAAGGTCTTCCGCCAGGCCGAGCAGTCCACGATCATCGCCAACGCGCACCTGATCCGCCGCGGCCAGCTCCCGCAGCTCAAACGCTCCGACTTCTGGTTCGCCGAGCTCGACGACCCCGAGCGCATCGCCGAACTCGTCGCCGAGATCGCCACCGAGCGGCTGCCCAGGAAGCAGGGGGTGGACCCGGCTCAGGTCCAGGTGCTCACCCCCTCGCGCCGCGGCCCGGCCGGAGCCGACCAGCTCTCCCGCATGCTGCAGGAGCGGCTGAACCCGCGCGCCGAGAACGAGCCGGAGTACTGGCACGGTCCGCGCGTCTTCCGCGTCGGCGACCGCGTGATCGCCACCAGGAACGACTACGCGCGCGGCGCCCACGGCGTGTTCAACGGCACCCTCGGCACGGTCATCGACCTCGACCTCAAGGAGGCGGGCCTGACGGTCGAGTCCGAAGACGGCGAGCCCATCCGCTACGACCTCGACGATCTGGACGACCTCGCGCACAGCTACGCGCTCACCGTCCACAAGGCCCAAGGCAGCGAGTTCGCCCACGTAGTCGCCCCGCTGACCATGGACGCGCCGCGGTTGCTGACGCGCCGTCTGTTCTACACGCTGGCCACCCGCGCCCGGCAGACCGTGGTCCTGGTCGGCCAGCCGCGCGCCCTCAAGCACGCCCTGGAGCAGGACGGCCCGGCGCGCGCCACGCTGCTGGCGCACCGCCTCAACCGCGCGCTCGCGGGGAAAACCACCTGACGACAACAGGAGTCTTCCGGCACAATGTCAACCATGGACGAGCGCCCTGACCTGCCCTCAGGCGCCGACGCGGTCACCGGCCCGCTCGGCGTCGGCCGCGGCGTGTCCATCCCCGCCCGCGACCTGTCCTGGCGCTTCTCCCGCTCCTCCGGCCCCGGCGGCCAGGGCGTGAACACCACCGACAGCCGCATCGAGCTGTCCGTGGACCTGCGCACCTGCGAGGGCCTGACCGACCAGCAACGTGCCCGCGTGCTCGACCGCCTCGCCCCCCGCCTCGTCGACGGTGTGCTCACCATCACCGCCTCCGAACAGCGCTCCCAGCTCCGCAACCGCAAGGCCGCCCGCGACCGCCTCGCCGCACTGCTCGCCGAGGCCCTGGCCCCGCCGCCGCCCAAGCGCCGCCCGACCAAGCCCTCGAAGGGCGCGGTCGCGAGGCGCTTGGACGACAAGGCCCGCAGGTCGAAGGTCAAGAAGCTGCGGAGCGGTTGGGACTAGCGGCTCGCGGCTCGCCGTGGGAGGAATCGCCGCGCCGCTAGGGCTCTCGCGGCGACGCAGGGTGCTGATCCTCGGCCGTGCCGGAGACCCCGCCGCCGGACTCCTGGTAGACGTCCGCATAGGTGCGCGAGTCCTTGACCAGGTCGTCGCAGAAGGCGGCGACGTCGCTGCCGATGAGCTCCAGGACTCCCTTGCCGTCCGCGGCGCCCTCCTCGAAGAAGTCGACGATCCCGGGCAGCAGGTGCCCGCCGGTCAGGTCGATCGGTCCGACTTTGAAGAGGTACTTCTGCATCTCCTTGTAGACGATCTGGTAGTCGGGCGGGAGCGCCTTGACCCGGGCCGTGTGCGCCCGCCACTGCTTCTTGCCCTCGATGATGTCTTGAATGCCCACGTCAGCCTCCTAGCCGGCCCAGTTTCCTCGCGACGTTCCTGTTCAACTGCTCGCGCCACCGGTCGCGATACGTCCGGGCCCCCTGCCCGCCGACGAGCGCCGTGCAGAAGCCCGGGATGTCGTCGCCGAGCACCTCGTGGATGGTCTGCCCGTCCGCCGACGCCTCTTCGAGCAGTCCCAGCGCGGCGTCGAGGATCGGCATCAGGTTGCGACCGGTGAAGCTCCCGTGGGGCAGAAGGTGGCTCTTGACCTGCTCCCACGCCGCCCGGTAGTCGTCCGGCAGTGCCTTCGCGCGGACTTCGAACGCTTCGTATTCCCTGGTGAGATCGCTGCCTGTGATGGTCTCCCAGAACTTCATCTCCCGCCCTCCTTGAGCCTGTTGATGCGTGATGAGACGTACTGCCACTTCGCCCAGAACGCCGCGAGCTCCGCGCGCCCGGCATCGTTGAGCGCGTAGAACTTGCGCGGCGGGCCCACTTCGGACGGTCGCTTCGTCACCTGGACGAGTCCGTTCCTCTCCAGCCGCAGCAGGATGGTGTACACCGTCCCCTCGATGACGTCGGCGAAGCCGAGCTCGTGCAGCCGACGCGTGATGGCGTACCCGTAGGTCTCCTCGCCGCCGATGATTTCCAGCACACAGCCCTCGAGCGTGCCTTTCAGCATCTCCGTCAGGTCGTCCACCGCGACACCTCCTCGACCCTCCTGGTACTTCGTGCTACCGAGTACCACTATACGGTACCACCGAGTAGGCCGCTACCCGCCTTTCCCGGTGCTTGACAGGCAGCCGTTCGGCTGCCTAAGTTAAAGGCAGCCAAACGGCTGCATATTGGCGGCCGGCGATCCGAGGACGAGGGCGGGCATGGACGAGGTGTTCAAGGCGCTGGCCGATCCGAGCCGGCGTGCGCTGCTCGACTCGCTCAACGCCCGCAACGGGCAGACGCTGCGTGAGCTGTGCGCCGGACTCGACATGGCCAGGCAGTCCGTCAGCAAGCACCTCGCGGTGCTGGAGGAGGCCGGGCTCGTCACCACCGTGCGGCGGGGTCGGGAGAAGCTGCACTACCTCAACGCCGCACCCGTGCACGAGATCGCGCACCGGTGGATCAGCCGCTATGACCGGGCCAGGGTCCAAGCCCTGGCAGACCTGAAACTCGCCTTGGAGGAGACCCCGATGGACGCGCCGACCTTCGTCTACACCACCTACATCCGGACCACCCCGCAGAAGCTCTGGCAGGCGCTGACCGAGCCCGCCTTCACCCGCCGCTACTGGGCCACGGCGTTCAGCACGGACTGGGCCGTCGGCTCGCCGATGACCTGGGACAACCACGGCGTGCTGATCAGCGACCCGGAGCAGATCGTGCTGGAGGCCGAACCCTACGCGCGGCTGTCCTACACCTGGCACGCCATCACCCCGGAGCTCGCCAAGCGCTTCGGCTGGGACGAGGAGCTGACCGACCGGCTGGCCGGCGAGGCCCGCTCCAAGGTCACGTTCACGATCGAGGAGACCGCGCAGATCGTGAAGCTCACCGTCGTGCACGACGGCTTCGAGCCCGGATCGGGCCTGGCCGAGATGGTCAGCCACGGCTGGCCGAACGTGGTCGCGAGCCTGAAGACGCTGCTGGAGACCGGCGAGCCGCTGCCGGGCGACGCGTGACACCCGCCCGCTAGACTGCCCTGATCGAGCTCGGATCATCTCAGGGGTGGAACATGATCGGCGATGACGTGTACCAGCAGTACAAGACCACCGATCTGCTGCGGATCCGCCTCGAGACGCATCGGCGGTTCACCGAGACGCCGCTCGACCTCGACGCGGAGTGCGCCGCCGTGCTCGGACTGACCGGCGACGAGGCCTTGCTGGACGTCGGCTGCGGGCCCGGCGCGTTCCTCCGCTACCTGCGCGACCGCGGCCACCGGGGACGGCTGGCCGGGCTCGATCAGTCGTCGGCGATGATCGCCGAAGCCCGGCGCGCCGGGGCCGACATCGATTGGCACAGCGGCCAGGCGGACGCGCTGCCGTTCGCGGACGGGGAGTTCTCGGTGCTGTCGGCTCGGCACATGCTCTACCACGTGCCCGACGTCTCGGCGGCGCTGCGCGAGTTCGCCCGCGTGGTCGGGCCCGGCGGAGTGGTGTTCGCGGCGACGAACGGCGAGCGCAATACGCCCGGGCTCGGTGACCTCGAGGAAGCCGTCGCGGAGGAATTCGGCCTCGAGACGGCGCCCGAAATGACCCGGACGTTCAATACCGGCAACGCTCCCGAACTGCTGGGCGCCGTGTTCCCGGTCGTCGAGGAGACGATCCTGCCCGGCGCCCTGGTCTTCACTGAACCTGAGCCGATCGTCGACTACGTGATGACGCAGACGGTGCCGCAGCAGGCTGCCGACGATCCCGTGCTGTTCGGCCGGATCCAGACCTGGGTCGCGGCTCAGGCCACGAGTCGGCTCGATGCGCTCGGCGGCACGTGGCGCGATCCGAAGAGCGTGGGTCTGTACAGGTGCGTTGCGGGATAGTCGCGGAATAGGGGAGCGCGGGACGTGGTGGATTGGCTCGACGATGCCCGGACCTCGTACGACACCGTTGCCGAAAGCTACGCGGAGTACGTGCGGGATGCGCTCGCGGGAGCGCCCTTGGTGAGTGCGGCGTTAGGGGTCTTCGCTGACTCGGTGCGGGGAGTCGGGCCGGTCGGGGATATCGGGTGCGGGCCGGGGCACGTGACCGCGCACCTTCGGACATCGGGCGTGGACGCGTTCGGGGTGGACCTGTCGTCCGCGATGATCGACGTGGCACGGCGTCAGCATCCGGGGAGCACCTTCTCCATCGGCTCGATGACCGCTCTCGGCGTCGCCGACGAATCCCTCGCCGGCCTGCTCGCGTTCTGGTCGCTGATCCACATTCCGGACGACGCGATTCCCGGTGTGCTCGCGGAGTTTCGCCGGGTGCTGCGGTCCGGCGCGCCGGTGCTGCTCGGCTTCCATCTCGGCGACCGGTCGCGGCTGAAGACGGAGGGGTACGGCGGGCATCCGATGAACGTGTACGTGCACCGGCGGCCCGCCGAACGCATGGCCGGTTGGCTCGAGGACGCCGGGTTCGTCGTGACCTCACAGCTGCTGATGGATCTCGACAGCTCGCACCCGGGCGCGATGCTCTTCGCCCGGCGCGGATGACGCGCAAGTGCGTGCGAACTGAATACGAGTTATGCGAAAGGTGCGACTCAGTGCAGGCCGCGGTGCGCTAGTGTCTGGTCATCGCACCATACCGTTATCGGAAGTTGACTTACTGTGCCCTTGGGCCGGGTAGGAAGGATCGCGTGGAAACCGAGACCGGTGCAGCCGCCGCCGTGCCGCCCGAGCAGGAGCTGACCGAGGCCCTGCTCGCGCTGAGCTGGCCGCTGCCGCGCACCGTCGAGGACGCGGACGCGGCGCTGACCCGGCTCGAAGAGGTCAAGACGGTGCTGACCCGTCTTGAGCAGCAGAGCGTGGGCACCGACGCGTGGTGGGCCGGGCAGGTCGACGGCCTGGCCACGCAGAGCGGCTTCGTGCTCGAGTGGTGGCGCCCGGTGCTGCGCGACCCGGACCTCGACTGGACCCTCAACCACCAGGCGCATCTGACGGCGGATCTGGCCACCCTCGCCTCGGCCGGGGCGCGCCTGCTCGACCAGATCGAGCCGGACGCGGACGCGGAGGCCGCCGCCGTGCACGCCCGGCGCGCGGAGCAGGAGAAGCGCTGGGGTCCGACCGCGGTGCCGCCGTTCCCGCCGTCCGGGCCGAAGCCGCAGCCGCCGCAACAGGTGTTCGGCGCGGCGGCGCCCGGCGACCGCGGCGCGCGCGAGGACCTGAACGCGCCCGAGTTCCCGCCGATCCCCCCGCCGCACCCGCAGCCCGCGTACGACGCGCCGTCGGCCGCGGCTCCGGCCGCCATACCCGGGCAGAATCCGCCGTCCCCACCCGTCCAGAAGGAGCCGGAGTCCGAGGCGAACTCCGGCGCGGCGCGCCACCGCCGCCCCGTGTACGAGTTCGACGACGCGGGCCACCCGCCGACGGCGTCACCTCCCGCCGCCTCCCCTCCCGCCGCCTACCCGCCTCCCGCGGGCCCGGCGCCGCGCAGCCCGCTCGTTCCCGGCCCGGGCTTCGGCGGGCCGCCTCAGGGGCGCACGCTGGCTCCTGGGAACTTCCCGGCACCGCCCGCCCAGGGCCACGTCCCGAGCCAGAGCCGGATGCACTCCGCTCCGGCCGTCGGCGCGTTCGGTTTCGTCGGCGAGGACGAGGACGACGACGAGCCGGAGAGCCTCGTCCCCGGCGGCCTGGCGCTGCGCCGCCATCAGCGCCGCCTGCTGATCCAGACCGGCGCGATCCTCGGCGCGGTCGGCGTGCTGTGCTGGCTGGCCGTCAACGCGCTCACCGGTTCGCCCTCGCACACCTCGGCGGCGGGCGACGCGACGCACACCGCGGAGAAGACCACCCCGTCGGCCGATGGCGGCACCGCGGCCGACGGCCTGACGAATCAGCACCCCACGTCCGCGTCCACGCCAACGCCGAGCAAGACCGCTGACACGTCCCCGACACCCAGCGCCGCCCCGTCCACCGTCCGCTCGTCCGCCCCCGACGCCACGACCGTGAGCTCCGTGCGCGTCACCCTGCTCGGCGGGAGCGCCGCCGTGCCGCAGATCGCCGTGCTGATCACGGTCGACACGGCCGGCACGGGCCAAGTGACGGTGTCCGGCTCGTACTACGGCGCCTCGGGATCGAAGAAGGTCGCGGCGGAGTCCGAGGAATGGGTCTTGTCCGGCAAGACGTCGTATCAGTACTCGGTGCCGATCGCGAACAGCGCGTACTGCGGGACGGAATTCCACTTCACGGTCAGCGCGGGCGGGCATTCGGCGGCCGGTGAGACCGGGCCCGGCTGCTAGCTATGTGACGATCACGCCGCCCGTGGTGTGACTGCCGGCGCGCGCGGTCACCTTTTCAGGATGACGCCGCCCACGATGTGGCAGCGTTCCTCCATGTCCTTGCCCGGCCCCTTGCCGTCCGGGTGCCACGACGTGATCCGCACCAGCCCCGGCGGCAGGAACTCGTAGCCCGCCACCAGCTCCTCGATCTTCTCCATCGAACGCGGCGTGAACTCCGCCTTGTTGTCGCCGAGCAGCGACTGCACGATCTCCCCGACGCGCGGGGCCGGGAAGTCGAGGTAGTGCAGCACCAGGACCAGGCTGCCCGGCGCGAGCGCCGCCATGATCTCCTCCAGCGCCCGCCGCAACCGCTCGTCGTCCCGCGTGTAGTCGAGCATCCCGAGCAGCAGCACGCCCATCGGCTCGCTGAAGTCCAGACGCTCGCGCATCCACGGGTGCGCGAGGATCGTCGCCGGGTCGCGGAATTGGGCCCGCAGCACGTGCAGCAGGTTCGACGGGGCACGCGCGGCCAGCACGGCCCGGGCGTGCGCGGCGGAGATCGGGTCGTCGGTCACGTACACGAAACGCGCATCCGCCACCTGGTCGCGCACGATCGCGTCGAAGCTGTTCAGGATCGGGATCGTGGTGCCCATCTGCACGAACTGGCGCAGCCCGTGCCCGCGCGCGATCCAGGCGCTGGCCCGGTGCGCGAAGGCCTCGGCGGCGCGCGCGATCAGCATCACGTCGGGCCAGACGCCGAGCAGGTGGCGCACGGCGGCGCGGTCGGACTCGTAGTTGTCCTTGCCGCCGATCATGTAGTCCCACATGCGGATCGGGTGCGGCACCTCGGGGTCGAGCTCCGGTGCGGGCGGCGCGGGCGCGCCCAGCACGAGGTCCCAGGTCACGCCGCTGTCCACGGCGGCCTGCCGCTCCTGCGGCGGCCTTCCACCGGACACTGGCCGTGCGCTCGACGCCATGGTCTCGCCTCCCACCGGATCCCCTGCTCGGAAGCGCGATTCCGCCCACCGGGCGCGGCACTCCCGGGGGCATGGTAGTGCACCGGAGTGGGTGCCGGAACCTGCTTCGCCCACACTCGCCACCCCATCCTGATGGCCCATCAGTACACGGCCGTACCGGTGAATGCCAAGGCCGAACACCCGTACCGCGCATCCGGGCCCGTAACCCGCGGGCGACCGCCGCGTTCTCGTAAGAAAATCTATTGAGATGAGGAGGTTGTCTTGACGGTTGAGCGCCTGTACGAGGTCGTGCATCGCGGCTACCGGACCCTCGGCAGGGTCCTGGTGCATCCGGCGCCCGCGCTGCCGCCGGTTCTGCTGGTGGGCGGCGCGATGCAACGCAAGGAGGGCTGGGGACGGCTGGAGACGCAGCTGGCCGCCGAGGCCACCGTCGTCACCGTGGACCTGCCCGGCTGGGGCGGCGCCGGACTGCTGCCCGCGCAGTTCGGCATGGGCTTCCTCGCCGACAGCCTGGCCGCGCTGCTGCGCACCGCCTCCGTCGGCGCCGTGCACGTGTTCGGCGGCTCCTACGGCAGCGCCATCGCCTACCAGCTCGGCCGGCGCCACCCCGGCCTGGTCCGCCGGATCGCGCTGTTCGGCGCCCTCGGCCGCATCCCGCCGGCCATGCGCCCGCGGCTGACCTGGACCATCGGCCTGCTGCGCGAGGGGCTGCGCGAGCGCTTCGCGGCCGAGGTCGTGCAGGCCATGCTGAATCAGGACCCGCACATCCACCTGGCCCGGCGCGGCACCGTCGAGCGGATCCTGCACGCCGTGTTCCGGGCGCTCGGCCCGCTCGAGGCCGCGCAGTACGAGCAGAACACGCTGCGGCTGCTCGCCCCCGGGCGCTTCGACCTGTCCACGCCGCCCGCGGCCCCGCTGCTGTTCGGCGTCGGCGAGCACGACTCGTTCACCACCGTCCGCGACTGCCGCGCGTTCGCCCAGTCCTGCCCGGGCTCCGCGTTCGTCCGGCTGCGCGAGAGCGACCATCCCGTGCACCTGCGCTGTCCGGACGAACTCGCCGGTGTGCTGCGGCGCTTCTTCCGCGCGCAGGATCTGCACGGCGTGCCGGGCTGCCACGAGGTCGAGTATCCCGCAATCACTCGTTAGAGTGATCATCGGCTACGTCCGCCGCCTCTCCCAGCAGGTCGGCGGACCTGCTGGGCCGACCGGGCGAAGCAGTATGCGGATTCGGTGCGTCGCGACAGCGTACGACGGCGTATCGTCCACCCTGGTGCGCACCGCGTGAGGCCGGTGTAATCCCCCGATCACCTAACGGTTCGGGGAACAATTGACGACGAATGGGAAGGCTCGAGGGAATCGTCATGCGACGCTACCCACCGATCGGTGAGCACGGAATGATCGGCGATCTGCAGAGCTGCGCGCTGATCTCCTCCGACGGGGTGCTCGACTTCTTCTGCGCCCCGCGCTTCGACTCGCCCTCGCTGTTCGCCTCCCTGGTGGACCACGAGAAGGGCGGCTACTTCCGGCTGGCCGCCGACGACTCCGAGCTCGAGTTCGGCACGTCCACGGTCCGCCAGCTCTACCTGCCCGAGACCGCGATCCTGGTCACCCGCTTCCTGTCGCACCACGGCGTCGGCGAGGTCGTCGACTTCATGCCGCTCGACAACCCGGAGCAGGCGAGCGCCAACCGGCGGATCATCAGGATCCTGCGGGTGGTGCGCGGCAGCGTGAAGTTCGTGCTGGAGTGCCGGCCGCGCTTCGACTACGCTCGCGCCCCGCACGAGCTGATCATGCGCGACGACGAGACCGCCGTGTTCCGCGGCCCCGACCTCGACCTGCACCTGCAGTCCACGTTCCCGTTCCGCCGCGAGGGCGAGGACGTGGTCGGCACGGTCACCCTCGGCGTGGGGGAGACGGCCGCCGTCGTGCTCGACACGACGCGTCCCGGCTGGATCCCCGAGCCGGTCAGCCTCGAGCAGGCCGAGCAGGAGCATGAGCGCACCACGAAGTTCTGGCACAACTGGCTGCGCGGCTCGGCCTTCCAGGGCCGCTGGCAGACGATGGTGCACCGCTCGGCGATCACCCTGAAGCTGCTGACCTACGCGCCGACCGGGGCGCCCGTGGCGTCCGCGACCTTCGGTCTGCCCGAGCAGTTCGGCGGCGAGCGCAACTGGGACTACCGCTACTGCTGGGTCCGCGACGGCGCCCTGAGCTCGCGCGCGATGGCCGAACTCGGCTTCGTCGAGGAGGCCGACGCGTTCCGCCGCTGGCTCACCGACCGGCTGCGCGACCGCAAGCACAACAGCCGCGAACCGCTGCAGATCATGTACCGCGTGGACGGCGAGCCGCTGCTGATCGAGGAGGAACTCGACCACCTCGAGGGCTACGAGAAGTCGGCCCCCGTGCGCATCGGCAACGCCGCGGCCGACCAGCTCCAGCTCGATGTGTACGGCGAGGCGATCTGGGCGCTGACCCAGTCCCGGGAGCTGGCCGAGGTCTCCGGATATCAGGGCTGGCAGACGCTCGCCGAGGTGATCGACTGGCTCAGCGAGAACTGGGACCGCCCCGACGAGGGCATCTGGGAGACCCGCGGCGGCCGCAAGGACTTCACGTTCAGCAGGCTGATGTGCTGGGTCGCCCTCGACCGCGGCATCCGGCTCGCGCACACGTACGCGCGCCCGGCGAACCTGGCCAAGTGGACCGGTGCGCGCGACGCGATCCTGCAGCAGGTCATGGAGCGCGGCTGGTCCAAGTCGCGGCAGGCGTTCGTGCAGCACTACAACGGCGACGTGCTCGACGCCTCGCTGCTGTTCATGCCGATCGTCGGCTTCGTCTCGCCGCGCGATCCGCAGTGGCTGTCCACCCTCGAGGCGATCGAGATGGACCTCGTCACCGACTCGCTGGTGCACCGCTACGACCCCGAGGCCTCACCGGACGGCCTGCGCGGCAACGAGGGCACGTTCAGCCTCTGCACGTTCCTCTACGTCGACGCGCTGGCCCGGGCCGGGCGCCTCGACCAGGCCAGGTACACGTTCGACAAGATGCTGACGTACGCGAACCACGTCGGCCTGTTCGGCGAGGAGATCGGCCCGACCGGCGAGCAGCTGGGCAACTTCCCGCAGGCGTTCACGCACCTGTCGCTGATCTTCGCGGCGACGACGCTCGGCGGCCAGCTCAAGCAGCGTGGCCAGCGGGGGACCACCCCGCACGGCCGCGCCTGGTAGCCCGCGACGGTTGGTGGGGGGTGCGGCAGGCGCCGCACCCCCGCCAACCGCTATCCGATCGGGAGGTTCGCCGTCATCGCCCTCCGCGGGCTCCCGGTTTAAGAAATAACAGGCCTACCACTGACGAAGCATCAGCCGCACGCAGCTCCCCGCATCGGTGAAAGTACAAGAGCAAAGCGGCCAGGGGCTCAACTCCTCTTTCCTCGGTTGCTCGGTGCCGGCGTGCGCTCGACTGTTCAGGCTTCGCGGGCGCGCTCGTAGGTGAGGTGGGCGAGACCGTTCCCCACGGTCTTCACGCGGACCAGGCGCAGGGGTCGCTTGTCGCTGGTCGCGCCGAACAGGCGCTCGCCCGCGCCGACCGCGACCGGGAAGACGGTCAGGCGCAGCTCGTCGACCAGGTCGTGCTCCATCAGCGTGTGCACGAGCGGGCGACTGGCATACACGACGATCTCGCCCTGTATCTGTTGCTTGAGCTTCGAGACCTCGCTGACCACCTCGCCCGCGAGGACGGTCGCGTTCGTCCATTTGGGCTCTTGGAGCGTCGAGGACACGACGTACTTGGGCAGGCGGTTCAGACTGTCCAACCAATCGCCGCTCATCGTCGACGACCGTGCGCCGAAGTACTCGTCGCTCCGCCGGCCCATCAGCAGCGCCTCGGCGCCTTGTGCCTCGGCCAGTTCGAGCTCCGCCCACGCCTCCCAGTCCTGGCCCATGAACTGAACAAACCAGCCGCCGTGCCTGAACCCTCCCTCGCCGCTCGGGTCCTCGACGACGCCGTCGAGCGTGACGTTCTGGCTGACCACGATCTTTCCCATCTTGATTCTCCTGGTATCCGGGGCGCGTCCCGGACTGGGAGCGCCTCCAACCGGGTAGACGGCGGCACGGCCGCGAATTGGGCGCGCCGGCACCGCCCAGTTCGCGGTGCCCGCGGCGTCGGTACTTACAGACGAGCCGAAAGCGCCGGGCGGAAAGAAGAAACGAGGATGCGTGCCGATGGGGATGGACACGACGGACCTGATCACTCGGGCTCGGGCCGGCGACCACGACGCGTTCCGCGACCTGGTCCAGGGCCACTCGCACGAGTTGCAGGTGCACTGCTACCGCATCCTGGGATCCCTGCAGGACGCCGAGGACGCACTCCAGGAGACCCTCGTGTCCGCCTGGCGTAGCCTGGGCGAGTTCGGCCAGCGCTCTTCACTGCGGACCTGGCTGTATCAGATCGCGACCAATCGGTGTCTGAGTATGTTGCGCGCCGACAGCCGACGCCCCCGTATCGCCGCCCCGCTGCCCGACGCCACGCTGCCCGAACCCACCGGCGCCGGCGACGCCCCGCCCTGGTTGGAACCGTATCCCGACGTCCTGCTCGACCACCTCGTCGACCAGCGCCCCGGACCTGAGGCCCGCTACGAGAGCACCGAGGCGATCTCGCTGGCCTTCATCACCGCCCTGCAACTGCTGCCCCCACGCCAACGCGCCGCGCTCGTACTGCGCGACGTCCTGGGTTACCACGCCGCCGAAGTCGCCCAGATGCTCGGCACGACCCGGGAAGCCGTGACCAGCGCCCTCAAACGCGCCCGCGCCACCGTCGACAACCACCTCGCCGACTCCAGTTCCACCGACAGCGGCGGGGGCGGCCGCGGGCCCGCACGCCAACCCGACGCCGCCGCCGAGCACCGGCTCGTCGCCCGGCTCACCGACGCCCTGGAACGCGCAGACCTGGACGCCCTGATCGAACTGCTCGTCAACGACGTGAGACTCTCGATGCCCCCGGCCATGCTCGAATTCCGCGGCATCGAGTCGGCTCGGCGCGTCTACGCCGCCGTCACCTTCCGCCCCGGCTACACCTACCGCGTGGTACCCACCCGCGCCAACGGCCAGCCCGCCCTCGGGCTGTACCTGAGGGACCCCCACGCCGGTGTCTACCGCGCCTACTGTCTCCTGGTCATCACCACCGCCGGCGACCACGTCACCGCCATCACCAGCTTCAGCACCAACGTTATGACACGCTTCGGACTGCCCCGGACCCTCCCCGAAACAGATTGAGGGAGTGCCGTACTAGGGTGGGGCGGAGGTAGTCGTCACGGGTGGCGGAGGAGTGGTTGGCCGTGGAGTCGATCGAGGTCGCCGAGGTCTTGAGCCGACCGCTCAGCGCGGAGTTGCTGAGCGGGGGCATGCTGCGGATGGCGTACGTGGCCAAGGACGGCACGCCGCGGAACATCCCGATCGGCTTCGTCTGGAACGGTACTGAGATCGTCGTCTGCACGGCGAAGAACGCCCCGAAGCTGATCTCCCTCGCCCACAATCCCGCCGTCGCCCTGACGATCGACACCGAAGACCACCCGCCGAAGATGCTGCTGATTCGAGGTGTGGCCGCGATGGATGTCGTCGAGGGCATCCCGGACGAGTTCGTGTCGGTCAACGGCGGCACGCGGATGACGCCGGAGCAGCGCGTGGAGTGGGAGGCCGGGGTGCGGTCGCTCTACGACGGCATGGTCCGGATCGTGGTGACCCCGACCTGGGCGAAGCTGATCGACTTCGAGACGACGCTGCCGAGCGCGGTCGAGGAGCTGCTCCGGCAGCAGGCGGAGCGCCAGGGCGCCTAGACACCCTCGGTCAACGGCATGAATGCGTCGGGGTGCTGGCTACTGAGGGCCTCGAGCACGCGCACGAACCGCTGCGCGTCGGCGTCAGCGATCCCCAGTTCGGCGAGGACGCGGGTCTCGTTGGCCTGAATCGCGGCTTGGGCGCTGTCGCAGCGGCGGTGTCCCTCGGGCGTGAGCGAGAGCAGGTTGACGCGTCGGTCGGCGGGGTCGGCTTCGCGGGTGATCAGCCCGTCCCGCTGGAGTTGGTCGAGCACGGCGATGATCCGTGTCTTGTCCGCGCCGATCTCGGCCGCGAGAGCCGCCTGCGTCCGTGCGGCCATCGTCTGCAGACGCAGCAGGATCACGTACCCCCACATCGTGAGCCCGTGCGCCGCAAGAGTCGGCGTCTCGGCCGCGGTCAGCGCGCGCCCGAGCGGGACGATCATGGCTGCGAGGTCGCGCCTGGGTGGTCGGTTCTGCGTGGTCACGGGTTAGACGATACCCGTTGACAGATGATAAGCGGCAGCAGATGATAAGCGTATGCCTATGAATAACGACGACATCCTCGACCTGAACCGTCGGGCCACGCTCCGCTGCGTGGACCTCGTCGCCAGCGTGCGTGCCGACGACTTGCAGCGCCCTACGCCGTGCGCGGAGTGGAATCTGGCCGACCTGCTGGCGCACATGACCATCCAGCACCGAGGCTTCGCCGCCGCGGCCTCCGGCGACGGGGAGGATTTCGACTGGACGCCGCAATCGCTCGGCCCGCACTTCGCGCGCGTGTACGCAACCGCGGCTCACGAGGCGTTGAAGGCATTCGACGACCCCGGCGCGCTGGATCGCCAGTTCGTGCTCACCGAAATCCCCGCAGCCCCGAGCTTCCTCGGCGCGCAGGCGATCAGCTTCCACTTCATCGACGCCGTCGTGCACGGCTGGGATGTGGCCCGCTCGATCGGCGCCTCTTTCGACATCCCCGACGACTTCGCCGAGGCGGCCATCCGGATCGCCCTGGCAGTACCCGGCGGCGCCTACCGCGAGCGCCCGGGCGCCGCGTTCGGTCCGGTCCTCGCGTCCCCCGGAGCAGCCGCACCGCTGGACGTCGTCCTCACTGCCCTGGGCCGTTCACCGCTGTGGCCGAACTAGGTAGAGGCTCAAAGTCACTTCGGAACGTCGAGCGTCTCGCGGCTGATGGTACGGCGATCATCAATTTCCCGTCAGGTCCAGGCTGACGGTGTATTGGAAGCGGTCGGCGCGGTAGTGGATGAGGGCGGCGTCGACGACGTGGCCGAGGGTGTCGTAGGTGACGTTGGTGGAGCGCAGGACGGGGGTGGCGGTGGGGATTTGGAGGAGTTCGGCGATGTGGGGTGGGGCGGCGCAGGCTTCGACGGTGTTGTCGATGCGGGCGAGGTCGAGGGTGGCCTGGTCGCGGAGGAGTTTGGTCATGGGGGAGCTTTGCAGGTCGTCGGTGGCGATCTTCGC
>Ga0307509_10007002_pt1 | contig 14935 bp, 12 predicted proteins | sample 10_EM_MG_FD_202245 | JGI IMG/M metagenome (GOLD analysis project Ga0307509, IMG submission 202245) | Populus trichocarpa ectomycorrhiza microbial communities from riparian zone in the Pacific Northwest, United States - 10_EM | ecosystem: Host-associated > Plants > Roots > Unclassified | place... | reverse complement strand
CTACAAACAAAAGTGCAATCAATGATGCTTTGAAAACATTCTCATCATAGGATTTACGGATGGGATATGCTCCGTATTCTTTGTTGCGGGATTCAAATACTATCTCCTCCCAAGTGGTTCTGGTTACTTCAGTTTTCATAGAATTAATTTTTAAGTTGAGAAACTAAAATCTATGAATTGCAATTCAACCTAAGAATCCACAAGGATTAAGAAAGTCACAACATGTTTGACTTATTTTTAAAGCTATTTTGAATAGAAAGAACTGAAGTCTTTGTTCCTTTCTTCTTTAATTCCCTCTCTCTTTCAAGTCGCACTAGAATATATGAAACCAATAGCAGTAAGAACGTCACAACAACCGCAATCAAAAGAGAATAGATAAAAAACTGCTTCGTTCTTTTAAAGCGTTTCGCCTGTTTGTGCTGTTTTAGCAAAAGCGAATAATTGCGATGACGCTCCAACGTAGTGTCATCGATCAACCGCTTTCTTAATTTTATTTCATTCCTTGCCATCGTACTTGATCTTAACGTTGAAATCTTTTCGAAGTCTATCCAGAGCTCGGTACGTTCGCATTTTTGCACCACTCTCAGTGATGTCGAGAATGAATGCAATTTCTTTAAAATCTTTGTCTTCGAAGAACCGCAATTGCAAAACTTCCAGCATATCGGAGGGGAGCTCTTTCATCAGGTTCAGCAATTTGATCAATATCTCTTCAGAATAATCTTCGTCTTCGCGGGAAAACAATTCTCGTAAACGCACTTCTTCCAAACTATACGTCTTCTGCGACTTGATTTTACGATAATGCTTATTTACTTCATTGCTGGCTATTTTATAAAACCAGGCTGAAACAGGCACGCCACGAAATTCAAACTTGTGAACGTTACCTAGGGCAATCAAAAAAGTTTGGGAGCACAAATCAGCAGTCAAATCTTCATCGTCAGTTTGCGTATAAATGAAATTGAAAATGCGATCGAAATATTTTTCATACAACAATCCGAAAGCTGAAGGATCTTTTTTTGATCGATCAATTGCCTCGTATTCTTGTCGTATTTCTTCCTCTGACATTGCGGGAAGTTAATTAAAACTTAGATTTGTTTTTTCAACGTCTCATCAACTTTAATGAAAGGCCTTGCCCTTAGCTCCCTCCGTGTTGGTAAAAAGTACCGACTTATCAATTTTGGCGATACCAATGAATTTGTGATTGAGCGTGTCATGGGCAGCAACGACTTTGCCGTAAAAGATCTCTTAACGTTAGAACGCTACCTCCTGAAGGACTTATACAAATTCGGAAAAGGAAAAGATTTTGAGATAAGAGAATTAGAAAATTAAATTACTTCGTTAGCAAGCGAGCTCAGGCTTTGAGAAATTTTAATTTGATGGCTTTCGGATTCTTTTTTATTGATATCAAAACGTAATGTGTTATTGTCCAGCACCACGAAACTGAAACTCGCTCCCTTTTTAAACAGACCTTCACGCTCAGCGATGATCATCACCGGTTTTCCCGCCAGGGATTTTTGCAATTCGGCCAGCTGACTGCTCTTTCCATCGGGTAAATAAACGATCTGCGCATCACCGATACTTTGAATGTCATCAGATTGAGTCACAACAATTTTTTTTCCACGTATATCTTTATTGGCGGTTGCCTTGGTTAGTTCATCAAACACTTTGGATTTCCCCAACACCGCAATTTTAAAATCTTTTGTTCCTGTTTCCGGCCATTCAGAATATTTGGCTATACTCATCACAAAAACAGCGTAAACCTGGTGGTTTGTGGTTTGCGCGTAGGACTCTACACCTACGAAAAAGAAAAGTATTAGAAAAAGGATATTTATTTTTCTCATCACTACAATTACTTTTTAAAATTCAACTGGTACGACACTTTCACAACAAACTCACTGCTTCGGCCAGGGATTGGCGCATAGTTTCCGTTATAAGTTTGGGGTATTGCAGGTTTTTGGTTCAGCAAGTCGTATCCACCAAAACCCACGGTAAAACCTTCCGAGTGGTAATTGATAAAACCATTGACCAATAAATAAGGATCAAGCTGCGTGGCCTCCGGCGTGCCAGTTGCATCGCTAGTAGTGTAGGCAAATCGCTTACCGCTATAAATGAGCGTGGTGTTAAATGAAATGCTTTTTGTGATCGAATAATTAAAGATGGCCACTCCTTTGTGTGCAGCAATGCCAGCAAATTGATTAGCGGTTTGAGGTATCTTGTAGTTATCTACGGCTGAATTATGGTTCGCTCTGGCGTAAGAATAATTTACATTGAGATCCCATTTCTTTTTTTTCAAATTAAATACCGCTTCAATGCCACTACTTCCTGACTTGCGATAGTTTTGATAACCCTGTTGATCTAGTGTAACATACTCATAAATGATTACATCGTTGGTGTTTAGCGTAAAACCATTAATCGACAAAAGCATTTCAGGAGTGAATTGATAACCCAGTTCCAATTCAGCTATACTGCTTTTCTCTGGCACCACTTTATCACCGATCGAGGTGTGTAAATTTTCAATTGCTGGCGTGCGGAACGCCTCGCTATACAAGGCTTTAAAATGAAAATTTTCTATTTTTTTTGTAAGCGCTAATCTTGGAACAAAAGCATCACCTGCCCGGTTATTCTTTTCATACCTGGCTCCCACAGTTAAGTTTGCCAATCGATGTTTAATAAGGCCTTGGGCAAAAATTGCATAGTTGTATAGATTATAATCCTCGCCATTAAAATATGCATTGGATGGTAGCAAATCGTTTGCTTTATCTGCAAAATAAACTGCACCCGCTACCATATTGATTCTTCTATTTAGATTATAGTTGGCGGTTATGTTTGCGAGGTTGCGTGTGGCTCTTACTCTTAAGCCGTAACTTCCATCACTTACCGAGCCATACGCCCATGGCACTTGGTTCATATAAACGTACTGCGGGGTAACAGTTAACTTAGGATTAATTTTGAAATCATATTTTATATCAGCCGAGTAGTTATCAAATTTTGCAAAGAGAATCGGATCATTGGTTTTGTAGCCATTGTACATACCACGCAGTTGAAGCCCTTTCGTGCGAATACCTAGATTTATGTTCATGGGATCTGCATTAGTCACTGTGGCCAAGTTGGAAACTGGATAAGGTATGGAGTCACTGTTTTGGATTTGATCAACATAATTCGTTTGGTTGCTCACAATGCCTTTGCCTTGAAAAAATCCAAAATCCCATGAAACATCTTTTCCATTTTGAGCGAGCATTATTCCGCCATTGGTTCGGCCTATAGCATTATTAAGAAGGCCAACCGTGCCATACGCTTTTATTCCATTCAGCGATGATGCTTGCTTTGTAATAATATTGATCACGGCGTATTCTGCTGAACCTCCATAAATAGCCGAGCCTGGTCCACGAATGATTTCAATTTTTTCTATGGCATCAACAGGGAAATTGTTGAGCACCGGAACGGTTTGATAAAGTAAATCATTGATTTGTTGGCCATCCAAAAGAAATAACACTTTTCCCTCGTTGGCCCAGTTACCTCTGAAGCTAACACCAGTTACAAACTGTACATCCTGGCCAATATCAAAACCAGGTACAGTCCGAAGGATGTCAGTAATATCGCGGGCACCCATTTTCTGAATATCCTCTGCCGTAACTACGCTAAGGATTCCAGGCGTTTCGCGCGTAGCTTGAGCTTTACCCGAACCCACACCGGTGGCTTGATTAAGCTGTTTTTGCAAATCACTCTCCGCTGTAAAAGCGCTTAGCTTCAACAGCGAATCGAGTTCTTGTGAAAAACCGGGGAATGAAAGAAGGGAAAAAATAAAAATGAGAGAGCCAAATTGCCAACGAGCCATGCTTTTTCAATTAGGTACAGACGCTCAAAGATATTTAACTTTTTCATTTTAAAATAAAAAAAGCAAGACTTTTCAGCCTTGCTCTCTGTTTAAAAAATCAATTAATTATAACCCATTCACTTGTTTGTCTTTCGGATACTTTACTTCGTATTTGAAAACCATTTTCTTCGTTTCGTTGGGCTGCAAATTCAAATCCCATGAAAGTTTACCGGTGTCTTTATTGTACTTCCCTCCGGCAATGTCAACAGCTGTCACTTCAATCTGACTGTTTTGCGATACCGGAATCTGGTCTTCCAAAGAAATTTTTATTGCTTCTGCTTTGGTGTTCCGTATTGAAATTTCCCAGGCGTACGATTCCTTTTGGTTAGTGCCAATAAACTTGCGCGAAGTCAACTCCTTTTGCTTCTCCCGTTTCACTACGATTCGCTTATCACGACCCAATGAAAGTGAGAGTGTGTCTTTAATGTTGTTGGGATCGATAAAAGATTTTCCAGTAAAAGTTCCTTCAAAGAAAATATTGGCTTCGCCTGGCAATAAACTCAACTCTTCCCAGCCAGTGGCTTTGGCTAACAAGAATGCATCTTTATCAAGCTTAGGTGCTGCCGAGTAATTGTAATCTGCTTTCAATTCATAATTGCGAATATCAACGAGTGTAGGTTTGTTCGCTGATGAAACGGTGTATGGCAATGAAATATCAAACTCAGTATTCAACGAAGTTTGAATCGTACTCACATATTCAGCCACTGATGCGGCGGGTGCCTCTTCCTTAGCTATTTCTCCAGATACATCAACCTTTCTCATTGCCATTGAAGGAGCCGGCGATTTAGCTTTCTTATCATAACTATAACTGTAGCTTACAGGCTGATAGAAATCCAAGTACCAGGCAATCAATTCAGGTTTCAATCCACTTTCATTTGGATTAGCTGTAGAAAGTTTCAGTTTCACATTTTTCCATTCTTCGCCTGTGCTTTGAAATACATTGGCTTTATAACTCAATTGCAATGGACTCTTGGTATTGATCGCTCGAATATCATATTGAGGAACCCAGCCTGCGTTGCCTACCACATAACTAATCTCGAATTCAGCATTGGCTGGTGCATCGGCCGAAAGGCCGATGACAATCTCACTCGTGTTGCGTTGGTACATTTCATTTTGTGAATTGATCTGTTGTTGCAACTTGACAACAAGCTCATTTAGCTTTTTGATTTTATCGTCTTCTCTCATCCGTGTTGAAACTATCTCCGTCAATCGGCTGCGATAAAAATCAGCCATCGCTTTTAATTCGGCCACTGTAAGATTTTGATTTGCTCCACCGATCTTCTGATTGCTCATCAACATCTGCTCCTCTTTATTCAAAATTTCCTTTTGGCTTTGTTCAAGCTGAACTTGTTTCTGAAGCAGCTCTACAGAATCCTTTAAAGATTTTAACATCTTCGGCATGTTCAGCTCCGACAAATAATTTTGCTGATGACTCGTACCGAGAATAATAAAATTTCCCTTCCCCGATACCTGGATGCTTTGCGGGTCCAGCATTGAGGTAAGTCCACTCACAATCAGGTTGGTTTTGCCAGCATTCAGTTGTGTCTTCACCTGTCTCGTTACTTGCGCCCGATTGAGGAACACCGTTACATCGGTGATTTTAGAGTTAGTATTCTGGTTGGTTTGCGCGAATCCCTGGATAACGATTAGCCAAACTATTAGTACTGAGATTGTTTTCATAAGTTATTTTCTTTTGTACTACGATTCATTCCTTCAAAAAATTCCATAAGCCAAATGTAAATTTATTTGCGCTTCTGATCTATTTACATCGATTGCGGAGGGGAATTTGGCAAATTTCTTTTCTCCACCATTGGAATCTATGGTTTAAACTGATTACTTCGGGAACTCAAATGCAAAAGCAACGCGCCATATTCTCTTCGTTTCACTCCGGCAATACCGTTGCAACCATTTCTATTTTGGTGATTACCACCATTACTACAATTATTACGGGGTAACCCGTATATATTACCATATCGCCCCACTCCATTCATGCCGTTTCCAGGAAGCCGCCTCTGAATCTTTATTTCAACACAAACTCAATCTTAACACGGCAATGAAAATATTAAAGTTTGGTGGTTCTTCGGCAGCCACTCCGGAACGGATAAAATCGATCATCGAAATTGTGAGGCCATACTTGCAAGAAGATGTCGCACTCGTGTTCTCAGCATTTGGAGGAGTAACTGATCAACTGATTCAATTAAGTCAGCTCGCGCTGGAGGGGAAGCTCGAATACAAACAAAAACTCGAGCAGCTTGAAAAGCGGCACCTCGATGCTGTAAGAGACCTCACTAAAATTTCTACGCAAAGTGGAATCCTTGCGCAGGTCAAAGTTCAAATCAACGAGCTCGAAGATGTGTTGCACGGAATTTTCCTGGTGAAAGAAAGAACACCGCGAACGTTGGATTACATCATGAGTTTTGGAGAAAGGCTCTCTGCTTTTATTATCTGTGAAGCTTTTAAGGATAGTGGTTTGTCTACCGAGTATCTGGATGCTCGCAAAGTCATTCGCACCGACAATCAGTTTGGGTACGCCAAAGTTGATTTTGAGTTCACACATAAATTAATTCGCGATTATTTTAAGAACCACAGCGATGTTCAAGTCATTACAGGTTTTATCGCCACCTCCGAAAGTGGAGAGACCACAACGTTAGGCCGAAGTGGCTCAGATTATACAGCTGCCATTTTTGCTGGCGCTTTACTAGCATCAGCTTTGGAAATCTGGACGGATGTAGATGGCATGATGACAGCTGATCCACGATTAGTGAAAAAAGCGTTTACTGTCCCTCAAATGAGCTATGAAGAAGCGATGGAGCTATCACACTTTGGTGCGAAAGTAATTTTTCCATCTACCATGCAGCCGGCCATGGCGCATCTCATTCCCATTTGGATTAAGAATACCTTCAATCCGAAAGCAGGAGGTACACTAATCAGTTCTGATTCAACGAATGGAAAATTAATTAAAGGAATTTCTTCGATGAATAACATTACGCTGCTCAACGTGCAAGGCAGCGGGTTGCTTGGTGTTGTTGGTGTTTCGATGCGATTGTTCTCAACCTTGGCGCGCGAAAAAGTGAATGTCATTTTAATCAGTCAGGCTTCTTCTGAGCACTCTATCTGTATTGCGATTGAGACTGATTCAACAATGAGAGCAAAGGCCGCTATCGAAAAAGAGTTTGTTCATGAAATCCATGACGAACTTATTGATGAAATAAAAGTGGTTCAGGGCTTATCGATTGTTGCTGTGGTGGGTGATGGAATGAAACATCATCCAGGCACTAGTGGTCGAATGTTTAGCGCGTTGGGCAAGAACGGGATAAACGTAGTTGCCATTGCACAAGGCTCATCAGAAAGAAATATTTCAACCGTTGTTCAACAGACTGACGTTTCAAAATCACTTAATGCTTTACACGATGCCTTCTTTCTTTCTGATAAAAAATCAGTTCACGTTTTTCTAGTCGGTACAGGACTAATCGGCAACACATTGGTGAAACAAATAAAAGATCAGTTTCAAAAGCTTTCGGATCAAAATAAATTGGAAGTGAAATTGATTGGAATAGCCAACAGCAAAAAAATGCTGTTCGATGAAGACGGACTTTCTCTGGACTCATGCATTCTACAAATGAAAGAAAATGGTGAAAGCATGAATCTGAAAGACTTTACTCAAAAAATGATTCTCCTTAACTTGCCAAGCAGTGTGTATGTGGATTGCACTTCAAGTGCGGATGTGGCTGGTCAATATGAAGAAATTCTTTCGGCCAACATCTCCATTGTAACTCCGAATAAGAAAGCGAATTCCGGAGCGTATGGAAATTATAAAAGACTAAAGGGTCTTGCTCAAACAAGGGGTGTTCGGTTTTTATACGAAACCAACGTGGGTGCTGGGTTGCCGGTAATTAACACGCTTAACGATTTGTTGTTAAGCGGAGACAAAGTGATTCGCATTGAAGGAGTGATGAGTGGAACCTTGAATTTTATTTTTAGTTCTTTCGCCAAAGGAAAAAATTTCAGTGATGTAGTTGCCGAAGCAAAAGCTAAAGGTTATACAGAACCTGATCCCCGGGATGATCTTAGTGGAACAGACGTGGCAAGAAAAATATTGATCCTTTCACGCGAAGCTGGAATTCCACTTGAGCTTTCTGACATTTCAATTGAAAATCTCGTTCCTGAAAATTGTCGAGGCGAAATGAGTGCGGATGCTTTTCTTAACAAATTAAAAGAGGCAGATTCTCATTTTGAAAAACTTCTGGCTAAAGCAGAGGAGAAAAATGAAAAACTTCGTTACCAAGCAATCTTTGAAAATGGAAAAGCGTCTGTGCAATTAGGAACGGTAAATAGTAGCCATCCATTCTATTCTTTGTCAGGGAGTGATAACATTATTTTATTAACAACAGAACGCTACCATGATCGGCCTATGGTAATTCGCGGACCCGGTGCCGGTGCTGAGGTAACTGCCGCGGGAGTTTTTGCGGATATTATTCGAATTGGGAACTATTCAAACTAGAAGCATGGATAAAAAATCTGTAAAAGTTTTTGCGCCTGCTTCAATAGCAAATGTTTCTTGTGGATTTGATGTGCTTGGCATTGCTGTGCAATCTCCAGGCGATGAAGTTTTCATCTCGCTAAATGATTCGGGTGAAGTAACCATGAAATTCATTGTGGGTGATGATGGTCGATTGCCCATGGAAGCAAGTAAAAATACAGCCGGAGTGGCTGTGATTGAGCTCTTAAAATCTATTAGAAGTAAACAAGGTGCAGAAATCACTCTTTATAAAAACTTGCCGCTAGGCAGTGGCATGGGCTCAAGCGCTGCTAGTGCTGTAGCTGCAGTTGTCGCAATCAATCATTTAATGGGTGAACCTTTAAAGCGGGAAGATCTTCTTCCTTTTGTAATGGAGGCGGAACGTGTTGCTTGTGGCTCTGCCCATGCCGATAATGTTGCACCGAGTTTGTTAGGTGGATTAATTTTGATCCGTCAAAATAATCCTTTGGATATCATAAGCATTCCGACACCAAAAGAGTTGGTCTGCGTGTTGGTTCATCCGCATATTGAAGTAAAAACAAAAGATGCCCGTTCAGTTTTGAAGTCAACTATTTCATTGAAAGATGGAATTACACAATGGGCAAATACGGCGGCTTTAGTTGCTGGTATGATGAAGGATGATTATGAACTCATAGGAAGATCTCTCGTAGACGTAGTGGCTGAACCACTGCGGTCTGACTTAATTCCCGGATTTGCAAACGTAAAAAAAACGGCCATGCAAAACGGAGCATTGGGCTGCGGAATTTCAGGGTCCGGACCAACAATCTTTTGTTTGTGCAAAGGAAATGAGAATGCACAAAAAGCAGGGAATGCTATTCAACAAGAGTTTAATAATATGAACTTGGAGAGTGAAATTTATATTTCGGAAGTAAATCGTAAGGGAGCATATATCATTGAATAGCAGCATGAAATTTTATAGTACCAATAATTCAAAAAATCTCGTAAGCCTTCAGGAGGCGGTGATCAAGGGCTTGGCTCCCGATAATGGACTGTACATGCCAGAAAGAATTCCTGTCTTCTCCACTGATTTTTTCAACTCTCTTTCTCAAAAGTCTTTTCAGGAAATCGCCTTTGCTGTCGCCAAGGAACTTGTTGGAGGAGATATCTCAAGCGATCAACTAAAAAAAATAATTGACCACACAATTAGCTTTGATGCTCCACTTGTCGAGGTGGAAAAAAATATTTTTGCGCTCGAGCTATTTCACGGCCCAACTTTAGCCTTCAAAGATTTTGGCGCACGCTTCATGTCTCAAATGCTCGGTCATTTTGCTAAGCAACAAAATCGCGAGATTGTAATTCTAGTGGCAACTTCTGGTGATACTGGGAGTGCAGTGGCTAATGGGTTCTTAGGGGTTCCAGGAACGAGAGTCATCGTTCTCTATCCTCAAGGCAAAGTGAGCGAGATCCAGGAAAAACAATTCACTACGTTGGGCAAGAACATTACCGCCATAGAAATGAATGGCACTTTTGATGATTGTCAGCGATTGGTGAAGCAAGCATTTTTGGATCAAGAGTTGAATAAATCTTTCTTTTTGACCTCTGCCAATTCCATCAACATCGCCCGACTAATTCCTCAATCATTTTATTATTTCTACGCTTGGTCCCGCCTTCCAAAAAATAAGAATGTAGTCTTCTCCATTCCAAGTGGAAATTTTGGAAATCTCACCGCAGGATTGATTGCGAAAAAAATGGGGTTGCCCATTCAACATTTTATCGCAGCGACAAACATTAACGACATCGTACCTCATTATTTGGCAACCAAGGAATTTTCACCAAAGCCCTCTGCATCGACAATTAGTAATGCCATGGATGTAGGTAATCCCAGCAACTTTGCCAGAATGTTGGATTTATTTAATCATGATCATTCCTTCATGAAGAATGAGATCACAGGATATTCTTTTACCGATGAAGAAACCCGTGATACGATGAGAGAAGTCTATGAAAAATTCAATTACACATTGGATCCTCATGGGGCAATCGGATATCTTGGACTGAAAAAATATCAGTCTCAGAATCCTGAAAGCGTTGGCGTGTTTTTAGAAACAGCTCATCCGGCCAAATTCCTTGATGTGGTCGAGTCAACATTGCAAAAAAAGGTTCCAATTCCTGATGATCTAAAATTATTTTTATCAGGAAATAAAAAAAGTATTGCTTGCGAAGCTGATTTTATTTCCTTCAAAAATCTTCTTCAAAAAGTATAAGGCTTCAAGATTACTTTTCGTGATCTGCAATTAAGAATTAGTTTTGCATGATATGAATGATTCTATTGTTTCTCATCAACAACTTCAGTCTTTCGCTTACCAACTCTTTGTAAAAATTGGCTGCCCCGCCGACCAAGCTGAACTTGCTACTACCTCATTGCTGCGAGCCGATTTGCGCGGTATTGATTCGCATGGTGTTGCTCGATTAAGTGGCTACGTGCGGTTGTGGGAAGCAAAACGCGTGAATAGTAAACCCAACATTAGAATTGTTCACGAAAGCCCAAGTACTGCGGTGGTCGACGGAGATGCCGGACTTGGTTTGGTAGTAGCACGCAAAGCAATGGACATTGCTATCGCAAAAGCAAAAAATGTAGGTACAGGTTGGGTAGCTGTAAAAAATTCAAATCACTTTGGTATTGCTGGTCACCATGCCATGATGGCTTTGCCTCACGATATGATCGGAATGGCGATGACCAATGCAAGCCCATTAGTAGCTCCCACTTTTTCCGTTGAAAGATTATTGGGCACCAACCCAATAGCTGTTGCAATTCCTGCAGACAAGCAACCTCCTTTTGTTGCTGACTTCGCTACTACTACAGCGGCCAACGGTAAACTTGAAATTTTACAACGAAAAGAAAAAGAAGCGCCATTAGGATGGATTCAAAAAAAAGATGGCACGCCTTCATCAAACCCGAATGAATTAAAAGACGGAGGTGCGCTCATCCCTTTGGGCAGTGATCGCGAACATGGGAGTCACAAAGGTTTTTGTTTGGGTGCGTGGGTAGATATTTTTTCTGCTGTACTAAGTGGTGCTAACTACGGGCCTTGGGTTCCACCATTCGTAAGTTTTTTGGCCCCACCCGCTGACCCAGTGGGTGACGGTATTGGTCATTTTTTCGGGGCAATGAGGGTTGATGCTTTTCGCCCTGCGAATGAATTCAAAAACCATATGGACAATTGGATCACTCGTTTTCGCTCGGCTAAAACAATTGCGGGCGAAGAGAAACTAATTATTCCTGGTGATCCTGAAAGAGAATTTGAAATAGACCGAATGAAAAATGGAATTCCAATTAATGAAAAAGTAATTGCCGACTTGAAAGAGCTAGGGAAGAAATTCGAAATAGAATTCTAAATAGTAAAGTAGACCCGAAACACATAGGGAGAGTTGAAAACACTTGGGACCTTATAAAGAACATCATACATAGCCAAGACATTTATGGCTCCCTTTCTACCCAAAGGAGAGGAGTAGCCTAAGCCAAAAAATAATCTAGAATAATTTGCATGCACTACTTCACCTACGTTATTGTAGGATGGAGCATTGATCAAATCATACTCTGCCTGAAAAAAAAATTGGTTGAAGTTATACCTTACGAAAGGCCCAATACCGTATTGCGTAAAGGCGTAACTGCCAATGGGAGTATTCTTATAATTGTATTGTTGATAGGTAATACTTGCTCCCACAGAAAACTGATCCGTAAGGCGGTAACCAATTACTGGTAACAAAGAGAAATAAGTATAACTATACCCATAGGCATCAGTTCCGGCTCCGAATCCACCGCCGCCACCAAAATAAAATCTGTCTAGTGTTAGCGATTTGCTATTACCCTGCCTAGTGGATTGATTGTATTGTCCTTGGGTTGCGATCGCACCAAATATCACTATGATCAACAACACAAACCTTTTCATATAATTATGAATTTATGTTCAATTTTCCTGAATAATAAAAATATCCTCTGTCGGCTTTTTCATCAGGTATTTCTCACGCGCAAATTTTTCCAGTAACTCCTTGTTCGTGGTCAACTCCTGGCGATCTTTTTCTACTTCCGAAATCTTTTCCTGATAATATTCCTTTTCATCCTCCAGTGAATTCAATTTCGCTCCTATTCTAAACCTTGAAATCAAATCGTTGGAATCAAGAAAAATCATCCACATCAAAAAACAAAAACCAGTGACAGCATAAAAATTTCTGAATACTGGCGGCAGCTGTTTAGACATAAGTTTAAAAAATAGTTTAACGAAGGTAGTAATTTCATGTGTAAAATCCATTTTTCAAGCATATGTGCCATGCTCAGCATTCTCTTTTGGTGAAAGAGTGCGTGACCATTTCCCAGGATTAAAATCAACTGGACTACTGCGTTAGTTAGTTAACCACACTTACACTAAATGTCCTTTTGGTTTTTGCTCCAGAGAATTGAATTAGGTAAAGCCCGCTGGAAAGGGAAGAAATGTCTATCGCCAATTGGTTTATTCCGGATTGAATCATTTGAAAGTCTTGCTTAAAAGCCACCTGGCCGGTCGACTTATAAATCGTTACAGTAACATTTTCATTTTCAGAACTTATCCAATCAAAATTAATTTGACCGCTAGCAGGGTTGGGGTAAGGATAAAACAACACGTCATTACTTGTCATTGATAAACACTGCCGGTTGTTGTAAATATTAACATCACCAGTTGGTGCTACTTCAGCGCATATGTATCCCAATGCTCGTGGAACGATTTGCAAACTCAGTGTTTGTTGGATCGATTTTCCTGGCAAAACAGTTGCTATGATTTTTTCTTTCAATAGTGCATTCCCTCCCAAATCGATTTGCACTTCCGGATTTGTTAAAGGCGTATTCCCAAGGTTTAAAATTGTTACCACAGGTTTTGATGAATTGCTGTTGGGATCCTCAACTAATGAAAAATTCTTCATTGCTAAATCCACCCGAGGAACCACAACGTAAATTTTTGTACTTGTAGTGTCAATGCAGCCATGAATGTTACTCGCTATAAGCAGCACTTTATACTCACCCAATTCGGTAAATGTAAATTCCGGAGAGACCTCATTGCTTGTTGAGACACCGGTGTTCCAAAAATAGGCATCAGCAGTTGAAGTATTATTGCAGGTGACAGTTAGGGGAGCTGGCCCACTTTGCTCAGAAGGAGTAAACCTCGCAACAGGTCCTTCATAAATGGTAATATTTTTAGAGGTTGAATACACACATCCTGAACTTCGAGTCGCGCTGAGTGTCACGGAATAGGGTCCGGCAGTTGTGAAAGAATAACTAACCGGTGAACCGGTGCCGCTCCCCGATCCAAAGTTCCAATTCCACGCAACGCTTGGATCTTGTCCTCCCGGATTGAGTTCTTGAAAAACAGTCGGCTTGCCTGTACAACTTGGTTGAAAAATAAAATCCATAACCGGGGGAACAGGGACATTAATATTTTTTACCACTTGATTCTTACAGCCATTACCTGAAGTTGTGGTTAATGTAGCTGGAAAAGTTCCGGATGATTTAAAGACGTAAGGTGGTGGATTTGGCCCTGTCAAAATTATGCTTTGAATAACCCATTGATAAGAAGTGATGTTGCCCGAAGAAGCGTCTGTGAATTGTGTACTCTGATTTACACAGGCTGGTGTGTTGGTAAAGCCAGCTTGAGGAGATGGATAGATTATTACACTTTGAAGTTTGGACCCAGTACATCCAAAATTGCTGATCGCTTGTAGGGTGACATTGTAAGTGGTCGCAGCTGCAAAGGTGTAGGCTGGATTCTTTTGGTTTGAAGTTCCATTTGCAGCATCTCCAAAATTCCAAGTCCATGTTGTGATGTTACTGTCGGAAAGAGGAGGTGTGTTGTTATCAAATTGGGCAGGATAATTGGCGCAGGAATAGGGAGGTGATTCAATCGCAAAATCTGGTAGGGGATTGGTGTAAACGGGGAAATTTTTTGTAAGAAAGTTCTGGCAACCTGCTGCATTAGAAGCCGTCAAGGTGACAGCAAAATTTCCTCCAGATGAATATGTGTTGGTCGCATTTGTTTGTGATGAACTGTTTCCATCTCCAAAGTCCCAATGGTAACTTGATATAGTTCCTGCTGAACTATTGGTAAAAGAAACAACTGAATTTACGCATCCGTTAGCTGCTGAACTGAAATTGACTAATGGTCCATCTTGAACGGTAGGTATGCTTTGAGCTGATTGTGAATTACAGCCCGGAATAGAAGCCGTAAGTGTTACGTTTTGAGCAACGGTGGATGGAATTAGATAGCTTAAATCTTGAGATACGGCAATATTGGTTCCATTCACATTCCATTGCCAAGTAGGGTTGGAGCCGCTATCAAAGGTTGAAGAGTTGGAGAATAAATAATTTTGATTGGTGCAAATTGGTAATGCCGCAGGAAGATTAAAATTGGCTTGGGGTACATTAAATATTTGTAATTGCCTTTGCGATGAATTCTTGCAGCCATTGGATGCGGTTACCTTGACCTCAACGGTATAAGTAGAAGCAATTGAGTAGGTATAGCTTGGGTTACTCACCAAAGAAGTACCACCATTTCCAAAAT
>Ga0307509_10007001_pt1 | contig 14935 bp, 9 predicted proteins | sample 10_EM_MG_FD_202245 | JGI IMG/M metagenome (GOLD analysis project Ga0307509, IMG submission 202245) | Populus trichocarpa ectomycorrhiza microbial communities from riparian zone in the Pacific Northwest, United States - 10_EM | ecosystem: Host-associated > Plants > Roots > Unclassified | place... | reverse complement strand
ATGATTGCCATGTTGAAAAAGCAACGAATTCCGTCCGATCAGCTATCAGTTTAGACAGTTAATACCTGCTATGAAGCGAAACCTGAATTCAATTGTATATATCAACACAACAGTATATGAACAAATATCATCGGAAGCATCATCTCTCCCAGCAGTGTTATAGAAAGGCATTGGCATAGTTATATCTAGGCTGTGTCATAGCAGATTTTGTTATGATATTTGGTTACTTGTCAAAAAAATAAATAAAATAGAAATATATTAATATAATATTTTATTTTTTAAAATTTATTTTTAATATTAATATAAAAAAAGATTTAAAAACACAAAAAAATATTTTTTTAAAAAAAAATCATGCTGGGCTGCAAAATCAATCCACCCCTGGAGCAATATACAGCCTCCATCTTTAAAATTTTCAACATGACCTCGCAAGATATATCACGTTCAACAGCTTACAAGTTACAAAGCAATCAATTTAAGACATCTTCCATTATTTTAATTCAAAAACGTTTGCTGATCAAATCGAAAAGAGGTGCCGCAGATGAGTGGAAATGAGCCCATGATCTGACATTTCAAAAGATAAAACAGGAAATGAAAGTGCCCTAACAGCATCCCTACTACTTCAGTTTCGAAAACAGCTTCAGAGCAACCTGTCCAAAATGCCAAATTCAGTTGATGACCTGAATCAAAATCTTGACGAAATTTGAAACACTGAAAGCCAACTTACGCATTTATCAACACAGGACCAGTAATCAAAGTACTGTCCAGTACAATGTTTGTGGCCAGTCTCATCACCTTGAATTCTCTTCACACATGCCTGTAATAAGTGCCACAGAAGTTATATGCTTTTGGCCATAAAATCAAATCCTCAAAGCTCAAGAAATAGCCATTCGGAAGAAACCAGTAAAAGAAATGATTTTTCAGTAGTAACTACCAAAGAAATGATTTCCAAAATTCATATAGCCAAAAATTATGGCACCCAGTGGCGGAGCCAAGATTTTTTAAATGAGAGGGCAAATTACTAACAAATGCTTAATATTATATACTATATAGACATGTGTTATATATAGAGAAATCAATTTAAAATGTATGTACTAACTCATGTCAAGCAAAATTAATTTAAGAATATTTTTAAAATGAAAAAACTTACATTATAATTATTCTTTTCAAGTTTTTATATTTTGAAACTGCTTTATAATGACTTCATTCTTAATTTCATTAAAGATATTCTTTCTTAATATATACAATCAAACTTTCATTCATCTATTTCTAAATCTTCCAGGGACTATTGAAGTTATTGGCAACAATTCTTTGTTGGCTTGTTGTTTTATACAATTGGGTTAAATATAAACATTAATATATTTTTAATTTTTTTTAAATTGTGTCCCTAATTTTTTGAGTTGTCCAGTACTTTATTTTTAATAACTAGTAAGTTTATCACTATAATTTTTCATATGAAATTCATAATAAAATATATATTAATTCATCAAAACTCATTCTCATTTTTCATATGAAATTCATAATAAAATATATATTAATTCATCAAAACTCATTTCAATTCATATTCATATGCATATAATATTATCCATACACATATTAATTTAACAAACCCATAAATTATCATAAACTCTAACATTTTTAAATAACTAATTATAAAGGAATAAAACTAAAATTAGACAATGGAATAAATAGAAAAAATGAAGGAAACCTACCTAAAACATAAAGCATACGAGGTTACTTGCTTAACTAATTAATAGTTTAGGACTTGAAAAGAAATTTTGTAGAAAGGAGAGAGGCAGGGACAATAGTTCACAAAGGAAGAAGAAGAGCTTGTATCAATTAATAGCTAACAAAGAAAATTAAACTTGTTAAGTTATTATATTAAAATTCTAATATAAAAAATATTTTGAAAAAAAAAATTAAAGGGGCAACTGCCCCTCTTTCCCCTCGTGGCTCCGCCACTGATGGCACCAACAAGGAGATGATCCACATTTTCCCAACAAGTTATCGAACATGATCTTATATCTTATCAAGCAGCGAAGGATTGAAAATGAAGTAAACAGGAGCTTTGATGGACCCAAAGTTTTTTTTTTTTTTAAGACGTCAGATTTCAGAAGTCGCTGAAAGAAGGCCACATTCATTTGATATCTAGATACTGGAAAAATGAAAAGATAAAACAAAATAAACTACAGGTACAATCCATCATTTTCACTCACGCATTCTATAAACAAGTTTGAATATAAAAAAGCTTTACCTGATATTCAAGCAAAGGCCTCACACATTTAGGCTTGCAAGATTCCTCAAGATACTTCTTCGGATCGACAGGTTCCTCGTCCGCCCTAAGTTTAATTGAAAGGGAGCAAATGCATGTATAGGTGAGAAACAGAATAGTGTGAAATACAAAAATACATTCAAAACCATGCAGGTATATAACTCCTTTATCTTCCCTGAGACAGGTATTATTAGCACATCTCCATATGACTAATGCATTTGCAAGAACATGGTGACAAACATATCTCCAAATATAAAAATGCTAGTTTAAAAAACAGCAAAACAAAGTTCTTGCTTAAAGCTGATCCAATAAACGATATCTGCATAACAAAATAACTAAGCCAGAACAAACACGCTTACACAAGCCTTTAATGGTTTCTAAGCATAATTGTCCCAAATGGTGCTACAAGATAGTCATAGTCATTCCATTGTTATGGAAAACAGTTTCATGATCAGGACCCTTAAGACATCATACCTAAACCAAAAAAAGTGAGAACCTAGACAACATGGCCACTTTCTAGGAGATTTTATTACATACTTGAAAAGCAGGAAACGTATCTAATCTATCTATATTTATCTCATTTACTTAAACAGCAGGAATACATGTAAAAGGAACCTCGCCCCACCCACACGCACGAGCGCGCACAAAAATTATTGATTGAGGTCCCAGTTTATCACAAATAGACCCATTAGATTGGAGCACTCAGTGTTGCCCAGCAGTTTCTAGTCCATATCACAATAATTGTTTACTCCATTGTAAATCCAAAACCCACATCTCAGTCACGTCAACTAGCACATAATTTAACAAATGAACAAAAAAGATAAGATTAAGAAAAACAGACAGATTGCTATAAGCTTAAGAATCATCACATACATTTGAATAAAATACAGAATACTCACTCACATGTATTAGAACTAAAAATCACGGTAAGACAGTTCGCGAATTCCCTGCAATTATTTGAAATCAATCATCGGAAAGGAATGGTTCGATTGTTAACGACATCCAAAGGCAAAAAATAAAAAACTGCGAGGGAGACCTAAATATTTGGATAGGGGTGATTTGTTTGTAATTAAAATACGAAACCAACCGTCAAATTAGAGAGAGTACTGAAAACAAAGGATGGACGACGAGAGCTCGAAATAGGAGTGGTTAAGGGAAGTAGAAGAGAAACGTGACAAGGAGAAGAAATCGCACCTTGGTCGGGGGAGTTGGAGAAACGATGATCGGGAGATTGACGCAGACAAAGCGACTGTTGGCCCTGTGAGATTTACTTTTCTAATCGAAGACCTCGGACTGGGACTGGGAGGTGTAATGGACCTGCAACATTGATTGGACTATAACTACATAAAGGGCCCTAATTTGACCCACTTCAGTTCGGTCATTTCGAGTGGTAAATTTTAGAAAAGAAAACATAAAAAAAATATCGTTCTTTCTTCTTCTTCTTTTACAATTTCCCAAAAATATTGTAATTTTTTTTTACTATTCTTCTATATCTCATTTACTTTGGGATTATCAGCTTTTTTATATGAAGAATAAATTTAATACTCCCTGGAAATACATGAATTATTAAAGGAGGAAGGTTAATCTTGGATTGCACCGTACTTGTATACATATTTTTGCTGCTTTGAAGAACTACCAGGTAGATGGTAACAAGGAAATGATGGCAATTGGGTTAATGAATGTGATTGGCTCCGCCACTTCCTGTTGTGTTACAGCAGGTGCTGACATGTACAGTCTACTATCCTTCCTTTCTTTTCTGTTATGCTATTAAGTGCTTAAAAAGAGAAGAGACACGTCTATGGTATTATGACACAACTTTGAATTTCAGGAGCTTTCTCTCGTTCTGCTGTCAATCACAATGCAGGAGCCAAAACGGCACTTTCCAACATTATAATGTCAGTGACAGTTATGGTGACCCTCCTCTTCCTAATGCCTCTATTCCAGTACACCCCAAATGTTGTATTGGGTGCCATCATAGTAACAGCAGTAAATGGCCTCGTAGACATCCCAGCTGCTTGCCAGATATGGAAGATCGACAAATTTGATTTTGTTGTGATGTTGTGTGCATTCTTTGGTGTTATTTTTGTCTCTGTCCAGGACGGCCTTGCCATTGCGGTGAGTTTTCAAGTTTTAGATAATGGTACCAGAACTGAACCTGTACAGGCTTGAAAAAGTAAACAGGAATTACTTATTAATTAGGATTTAAGTTGCTTTTCCTTTTTCCAATTATCTTGGGAAAAGACACTATGGAGTGATTCCTGCTTTCATGTTATTGATGATACAAAACAACCATGATGCTGTTGATGAACAGGTAGGGATATCAATATTCAAGATCCTTCTTCAAGTCACAAGGCCAAAGACTCTGGTTCTGGGAAACATACCTGGGACAGATATATTCCGTAATCTTATCATTACAAGGAAGCTATGAGGATCCCTGGTTTCTTCATTTTAAGCATTGAAGCTCCAATCAATTTACTTTGCTAATACAACCTACCTCAAAGAATGGTTTTTCTGTGCACTCAGTAGCTCATAAAGCATACTTGCACTTCCCATCATGACTCTAATAATTCTCCTTCAATTTTTCCGTATTTTTTCTTTTTTTATGGTAACTCTCCTTTAACTTTGTAACAGGATTCTGAGATAGTAGATGAATATGAAACTGAAGAAAACACAAAGAGACAGTCAAGTATTCATTTTCTGATATATTTTTGCTCTTCTTGTTGCTGATGCTTCACTAACCAGGAGATTATTCTCACTTGATAGTTGATCCTACGCAAGTCCCCACCTGGGCATGGAACTAGAGCACACGCACGTTCTCCTAAGATGCAAGCATTGATAAAGCATTCTCTTCTGCTGGTATTTTGAACGCCCCAATCCCACACTGGGAACAAGGGAGAAGGTAGTTTTATGAAGATGATCGGTGTATTTAGGCAAAATCCTAATCAATCCCCATTGATCTCCTTCTCCCGCTATGATTAACAAGCATAAACATATCAGTGTATTTAGGCAAAATCCTAATCAAATAATCATCTGGGAACCCAAAACTTCTCTTTAACTTGTTGAGTAAAACAACATTAAGCCCATGACTCCCACTCATCATCAACAACTATAAAACTTTCTGTAGACACATGACAAATATAAAAATTTAGCTCCGGGAGTTGCAAAAGAATACAATAATTAAGTTTTTCCTCTAAAAATACATATTAAAATAATCTATCAACCATAAACATTCATAAATTTATAATGAGAAACACAAAGTACGGCATGCTTCTTACTAAGTTCTTTTATTTATTCTTCCACTAAATATCTGGAATTATACTCAACATAATTTCATCATACAAAACATATCAATTAATTTCATATTTAATAGGAGTACAAATAGTTTTTTAATTGTTCCAAACATTGGTATACTCTAAAATAATTAACATCCTTTTCAATTCAAACAAGTGTCAAACTATTCTCAAATAAATGTAAAGTTCGATCTAAAAAAATTATTTAGATATTCATAGAAAAGTGCGCGCGTGTCTATATATTTCTGCTTCGATGCAGAGGGCAGTCATTACCCTATATCATATATGCCCTAGCAACAAAAAGGCTGACTGCCCCCTCCAGCCCCCCCGGATCCGCCAGGCTGGTTCCATAGAAGCAATGAAATACTAGTAACCATTCGTTTCTGTTTGCTGAATTTCATGGTTAAATATTATGAATAAAAAGTAAAAATATGACAACAGGATCTCTCCTTAGATCTAATAACTCTCCAATAGAAACTCTGTTCCGTTGCCCTTTCGCGTTCCTCCAGGGCAGAGTTTAACTGTTACAACATATTCAACCGCAAGAACATGCATGATTATTTTGGCATTCCTACAATCCCTCGCCAAAGGCTTTCCAAATCAACACAAAGGCAATATAAACGAATTTTACACATCAGATTGCCATTAAACATGACAGTATACCTCCCTTTCTGAGTATCTAACATTATCAAGATCGAATTAGAATGAGCAAGCTACAACAATCCACAGCAGAAAATGGTGTTGCACATACTTGCAAAAGATAATACCATGAACCCATAGATAATACCATGAAACCCCCCCCCCCCTGCTTAATTTAAAAGAGGATGCCTTACCCTGAATTTTTTTTGTGATTGTTCTTGGATTATATGCCATCTGTGTTTTCACCGACAGGAGCACGCTAAAGGATCACAAAAAGGGTAAACATTCACACTATACTAGGCGGATCCCCCACCCAATTGCAAACTGCACGCGACCAGCGTGTTCTAATACAGTCCACCAGTGGTGCATGCTGGGAAGGCTCAGGTTTTGTCACCTCAGTGTCTTTACCACTTGATTCGTTCCCAACAGGCCCAGAAGTCACTACCACATCTGCCATGAATTCCTCGGGAGTCCACCTTGGTGGAACTGAAACCCTCAATTTTGTGAGCCTAGGTCTCTGAACTGGTGTTTCACCCCCAGAGGTTGTGTGGCTTCCATTTAAATCAGATTTTGCAATCCCATTAAAATGGTAAAGATCAAACACCTTCTTACCCATTAACCCACTTGAATCCTTAAGGCCTCCCAAACTTTTGTCCAAGTCCAAAATAACCTGCCAGAACTCACTCCATACAATAAAGCCAGTGCTGCAAAGGTGATCAAGTTTCTCGGATGGAAGTCTAATTCCTGCTTCCCTAAGGACTTGATGGAAACCTTCAACACTGATAAAGCCACCGCCGCCACTCTGATCTTGTGCATCAAATGCCCTCCGGATCTGTGATTCCCTTTCTTCCAGCTCATTCTCATCTTGAACAGTGGTGTCGAGAGCAAATAGAACTGTATAATGGGATTCACTTCCTACAACCCATATTGGCCATTTAGGGCATTTTAGATGCTGGCCAACCTTACAAAAATTGAGGGATTCTAGTAGAGTGAGAAATCCAACTTCCACACTCGTGAATATGCCCTTTAGAAACATGCCTCCACCCAAGTCCATCCTACCGTCAAATACATTAGGGACAGCCTGTCCACAGAGCAAAAGGTTCACAATTTCCTGTTTCACAATGTTCAAAAGAATCATCCCAGAAAAATTCAATCAGTATTCAAAGATTAACCAAAGGACAGATACCATCAAAGCAGAGGGGGACGAGATAACACAACCTAGATCAATATGTGGGTATTATACCTGTGAAGCATGCCCAAAAGGTGCAGTGACTAGGGGAAGGCTGGGATCGTCCCTGTCAGATTGAATGGAGTCCTGAATAGAAGAGACATTTTTCAAGCATAAGTGGCATAAGCATCCAATTTTAAAAAGGGAGAACCACTAATTCACAAGGAAACTTCAAAAGGCTGTTAGAGATCTACAGCATAAGACTGGAGAAAGACAAAGCCATCTTTTTTTTCTACTAACATAACATAACCCCAAAGTAAAGCTCAAAACTCCCATTTCAAAAGGCTTTGAAATTAAAATCTCAGACACCTCAATCCCACCCCGCTCCTACCTTCTTCCACAAAAGGAATAGGTTTTGAAATGGACTAGCGATGCCCCCATTTCCAAGCATAAAATGATGAGGATTAGGTCAAACTCTCAAATGGGAAAATATTAAAGGGCATATAAATGAAGAGATAGCTTTGTAAGCATACCAATCCCCGGGACAGTAATGCAGAAATAAGGAACAGTAGTGCCCCCATACGAGATTGGAAAACAGGAAGTGCCTTATGGAGCTTCTGCAATGCACTTGCTTGTGATGTATGTGTTTCGATTCTTAGAATTTTTTGCAAATCAAAGGCAGATTCAATTGAAAGACCCTCAAGTGCTTTTGCAACAATCTGCAAGATAGAAGACAACCCCTATCAGCAAATAAATATCCAAAACAGCTGTGCAAAATAGTCATCACAATCATGATGTTTCCACTAAATCAATCTCTAAACTTATTATTGCAAGTACATTGATATCAAGCCTAAACCAACTTACCTCGTTCTTTGCAAAGCCCTTGGTGTCAAGGCCAACAACATTCAAAGTGGCAATCACAGCTCTTTTATTATCCCCACACATAAACAATATCTCGCCCATGCTTTTGACCAGGGCTCTGTGAATGGGAAAAAATTACAGCAATGAAATGAAAATGGAGAAGTGAGCAAATATAAATGAATTTCTATAAGAGATTGATCATGAACCGTATAAGTTTTTCAACGCATCCCGACATTCATTTCCAACTAAAACAGGCAGAACGCTAGTTACACATAATTGATAGTTAATCAAGGGTATAACAAGTTTTCAAACCACTACTTGCTGTTAAACCTTGCCCACTAGTCTAGATATATGCAGTGGCAAATTATTCAAAAACCTCAAGTACACAGGAACATAAGCTATTAAAGTTAAATTTTAACCAGGACTGAGTTGCACATGACACATGCAAATATAAGATCAAAGAGGTTTGAATATTCTACAAAAGATCAAGTGGCATAAACAGGAAAAAGCATATACACCTCATATGGTATCCATCACCAGGAAACCAACTCCATCACAAACTCAAGGAACATTGTATCAATAACTTGATGACACCCAATTAGCAATTTGTAATAGCTCAACCATACATATAAATCAGAATTCCCTGATAAAGAATATCATTGCAGAAAATAACTCACTTGAGAACAATGGAAAACCCTTAGATATGAAGTTATTAAACTGTGACAACTTAAAAATAAAACAGTTCACGGCACTTAAAAAGCAACTGAGCACATCTCAGGAATGAATACCACAATTTCGTTGTTTGTAAATCAAAGGATCATAAATAATAGCATAAAATGAAAGTAAACAAAAAATGGAGCTCCAAGCTTTAAATGCAACTGAAAAAAAGGGTAGGCTACAGGCAGGAGGAAAACCATGTGAAACCATGAGTGGTAAATTTCTAAGTGCATAAGGTCTTCCATTGTGATATTTAACCGATGGTTTATAATCACCTTGCTTTTGCATCTTCAGTGAGAGAACCAAAATTATCCGATGCAACATATTGGCCTTTAGACAATCTTCCAGGGCCTAAATTTTGTGGCGCATTTGATGTAACTTTGCCTATTTCATTCGGAAAGAAAAGAAGGTATTTGAGAACAAATGCCTGCACAACCCCACAAAATATTGTAAGAAAATCAATAAGGATTTTGAACTGATTCTGAAGCTATGAATATTGCAAATCAGTATAGCACCAAGAAAACTAAAATAAAAGATGAAATGGTATAAGGAGATTAAGAACTGCACACTTAAATTGCAACCAATACCTGGTTCAAAGGAATGATGAATGATACAGTTATATAACTTCAATTACTACCTTATACAAAAACAGAGGCTACCCATTTCCAAGTAAGAAATCAAACTCCAACCCTCCTCCATTTTGGAGAAGTTCAAAAAACCAGCCATAGCATCGTGAAATGATCAGGCCAATGGCTCAATACCATTATGAAGTGAATTTTTTTTACTATGGTTGGTTATGGCCTATGGACCTTGAGTTTGAGGTAGCCTATAATTCTCTAAACCCTTAATGACACACAATCCAAAGATTTGAAAATAAAACAATTTTTGAAAAGGGCTATGCCTAGAATTTTTTGCAATAGCCACAAAGTCAAAAGATATAACAATTATTTCAAATATTTAGATAGTTAAAATAATCATCTGATTTACAACAGATTGTCAAAATCACACATGTGTTAGCTAGTGTTTTGAAAGATTATCACCAACAAACACAGGGAATTGATACATGACACAATAACTAAACTCAACTCTGCTAAACCCAATGTAGATTATGATCAATCACATGAATCATTCTTATATATTATAATCCTATTAAAGCTAAATTTACTATAAACTATCAGCTATTAGATAACTTTTAGTCAGCCTTTCTCCATTTTTAATACTGACTACTAGATGAATCCAACCAATCTTCCGTGTCAGGAAGCCTGAAAATGTTAGTTGAAGAAAACTTAACATCAACGGATAGAGCTAATATTTTGGCAATGGCTCCTGGTGCTTAGTTGACCTCGAGCAAAATTTCTAGTAAACTCCTACCGGGATTAAATATGTTCATGTTCATGTTCATGTTCATGTTCAATTCAAAGCATTTTCTCTCATCTCTGTGAAATCTGCAGCAGTGATTGTAGCATCCTCACCCTGCATTTGGCTTCTTTGATAATTAACTAAATTCTTTCACACGCCCATGACTTCAGCTTGTCATGAGCCCCCATAAATTCCACTATCAGTTAAAACTTTACATGACTATGTTATGGTATTTTATATTTTTTATTTATTTTCTATTGATCTAATCTTATTTGGGAAGATATATATTTTAGATTTATATAATATAGTATAGTATAATATTACTTCTTTTTTTTAATTTATAGCATATCACCTTGGTTCATTCAGGCATGCGCCTCGGGCATTTTATAGGCTTGGACTCTTTTTAGCGCCTTTTGCCTTTGACAACACTGATTATAAATAAATCTAAAATTGAATGGCATAGACATCCATTTAAAAAATCAATTCTATGAATGACTAGACTGTCGCCTAAAGCATGAAAATTTTAAAAAAGATGACATCAAAACATCTATGATGAAATTGCATATTGACATTCAAGTAGCCTGGCAAGAGAAAGCTCCATTCTTCAGCATCACACCATGGTTAATGATCCATCAAGGAATGCATCCAAATTCTAATTAGCTTTATCCAAGGGCAAAAAGCAGAGCGGCATAAAATGCACATGCACCATTCTAACTCATGCGTACCCCCCTTCTTCCCATAGCACAAGAAAGAAACAAAGAAAAAACTAATCCTTGATTTATTCGATATAACACATAATGTAGAAATTGATTAAAGATACTAGCAACAACAGAAAAAACAGCATAGTTCGAAATCAAGGGGATTACTTGTATAGTTGCTAAGACGCCACAGGGCCCGCCTTCATGCTGCACTAGGCCCATAGATGTTTCTGGATCAGGACTAAACCTATATGAACGTTCAAAATGATATTAGCCAATAACGGGTATGCCAATGAAACTTCTGCAACATCGTGATTTTGAAAACGAACCAGATCTCAAACAAGTTGTAAGACAAATAATTTAGTATACAAATTCCTATGGGATCCCCATGGGGATAGCCCTTAAAAGCACACAGTTCTACCCTTTCATCACTACACTGAACCAATAAGACCACTTTTTCTCCACTTCAGTTGCTGAACATGAATCAAATTGCTAAAATCCACTATTATGACCCATCAAAATGTGTCATAACTAAACATGTAAAACCATTTGCAATATGGAAGTCACCACATTATCCAATACCTTATGCCCTGGTTACTCCACTGAGCAAGAATGTCCTTCGAAACTCCGCTCCCAAACACCATCGAAAACAACTGATTAACTTCCTCACTCGATAATTCCAGTCCCGAATTCCCCTCCTTCGCACCAAAATTCACCTCCTTTCTAACACAGTCCGCACTTTTACCAGGATTTCTATCAATTGTTGCTTTCGAAGGTGAAGGTGAAGGTGAAGGTGAAGGTGAAGGAGAAGGAGAAGGCGAATGCGACAACGAAGGAGAAGGGGAGGCAATTCTCGTCGCGATCATCCGCTTCTCAGCGGCCGCTGCCATGAGCTCTCGTTGCATCCGCCTCGATTCCTCTGGTGACGCCGCAGGAGCTCCAGCGTCTCTCGGCTTGCTTCGCTTAGGTTCAGGAGGCGAGTTTTGCATGCTCATTCTTAGAGCCACTCTCAACTCCTCTTCTTCTTGATCCGCCATTGAAGAAAAAATCAGAATCAGAATCAGAATCGCAGATCCAAAATGGCTTGCAATTTGGCGAGTTTAGGGTTTCATGCGTATATACAGGTAGATTTAATCCAGTAATTACAATGGATAAGAGGATTAGATTTGATTTAAAGATGAAGATATCAAAAAATATTGTAATTATAAAAACCCTAGTGAATTAGGGTTTGAGATCTTTTATTTAGTACGTGAATGGATTTGGATTTTATTTGTGTGTGGGAAGTGACATTTGATTTTCGACGAGAAGAATGATGGTAGGATTGGTATTTTAAATTCTGGATAGGGTCAAAAACGGAAAGAAGATTAATCTGAGAGCGAAGATGCAGGTGCCTGAACGATGTCGTACGCTTTATCAACTGTGTGCTTTTTGTTGAGGATGATTTCTACGAGATGATACGTTTGACCTCGTTTATTGAGTTTAGGTTGTGGATGTCTTTGGATGAAGGATCAGGATCAAGAGTGTTTTTGTTTATTTGTTTAAGAAGTGATTTTGAACATTTTTTTTTAAAAAAAAATTAGTTTTTTTATATGATTTTAGATATTAATATTATTATATTAAAGATAAATTAAAAAAACAATATATTAATATATTTCTAAATTTAGAACATTTGGTTTATCTTTTAATTAATGAGTGAGATTCAGTGACCTGTCTATCTAATTCTTTTCTTCCTCGGAGAGCAAAGCGTTTTGCTTTAGTTGTCTGAAGAGAATCTTTGCCAGAATTGGAACTGGGATTTGATTAAGTGTTACGGTTGGGCAGGAAGGCTTGTATTCATGATGGATTTATAACCATCGGATGTTAGAGTGTTTGAGGACGAACGCTTGATGTTGATTGCAAGTCCTTGAGGTGGAAGAAAGTCTTTTCTTGTCAATGCGGGGCAAGAGGGATTGAGAGTAGACAATGGTAGCCTATAAAATGGATTTGAGCTTTTCTTTTTCATTTTGTAAAAGAGAAAAAGAAAAGGACGTTTAGGATGGAGAGGAGGTGGAAGAACGCACTGAAGTTGCCGCCCATGAATCATGAATGAACTCTGTCTGTCCATTTTAATAAAGCCCACGCACAAGATCTTTCACATGCTGCTGCAAGTCGCCCTCTCAGGCGCAACGTTATGGCTAGGCATATTGATGATGGATCTGCTATTGTTAGCCATCCTTTTGATCCAGTAATCCAATCCGACCCCGCCCAGACCACTAGGACAAGCTCTGAAATAGCGTTTTTGCTGTGAACAATATATATATATATATATAGATCACCCTAGCTACAGGCCGGTACAAATTTTTTTAATACAAAAAAATAATATTCATCATATGAAACAAATTAAATTAAATTTACTAAAATACGACGAGGTTATAAAATTAAAACAACCCGTAAAAGAATAAAAAAAATTATAAAGTTTAAAATCTAATAACTTAATGTCAAATATGAAAAAAAATTCAAAAAATATAATATTGAATAAGAAAACTCAAGTCAACTCAACCTAACTTGACAAACCTACAATTCATGATATGAGATTAGAATAAAAAAAAATCAAAAGAAGTACCTAGTAAGAAAAAAAAACAAAGTTCAACAAAAAAAAAACTTCAAAAAAAATCCTCGCTAACCCAAGTCAATAAAAATTAATTTAAAAAAAATCGAGTAACCTAAATTAAACTCAACTAACTTGCGATCCGATATATGAGACAATGATAATCCAGTCAAAAAAAGCAGAACAAATCGTGAAACTCAAAGCTCAATAATTAAATGTTAAATGATAAAAAAAATTTAAAAACTGAATTTAAACTAAATTTATCATCAAATTAATAGACCGAATCATGAAAAAAAATGAGAACCAACAGTGGAAACCAAATAAAATTCAATTCGACTTTACCTCGCTGGCAGGACAATTAGGAAATGTAATAAAGGGTAAAACGGCTAATATGCTGTCTGAATGTTTTCACTCAGAAAGCATAGGAAATAACTGGGCTCATTTAGTTTTTTTTTTTTTTTTTGTAATAATCTTGATTTTGCTATTGCTGAAAACACGATCACAGTTATGACTTGCCAAAATCTTCGCAAACAGCAATTTAATACCAATATTTGAATCAGTATATTTATTCTCTTTGGTGACCGCCAATTGAGAATATTTATGCTTAAAAGCTAAATACATAAACAGAATTTGTTTGGAAAATACAGCTATTTGTAACTCTCTAAATTTAATTAAATTCAAAAGTTTAAATGAAGTTTCATGTTTGTAATCATTTTAAATGTCAATAATTAAATTTTAAATGAGATTCAATCTAAAAAAATAATATAAAAGTAAATTAAAAACCAACCCCTCTAATTTACTACACTAAATATAATAAATTAATATTAAAAATAAATTCTTCTAAGTATCCATCTACTCATCTTTTCTTTTATTTTTCACTTTTATCCTTCTTGACGATATTACATGTGCACCACCATTAAAACTCAACTACACCATCAGCAAGACACTATTTACTTCTCTTCTCGTCACATTCTTTGTGCTCAATTTTGTAACTTGTATGGTCTTGAGAAAATAAGACCTTAGGAAAAGGTATGTGAATTTAATTTTTTGGGTTATTTGTGGTGATTGTAGTGGAATAGATTTGGAATAAAAATGAATGTGATAAAGTAATATAAAAAATAAAACGAATTAAATTTGGTAATATAGTATTTCTTTAGATTTATTTACTGATGAATTCAATTTTAATGCTATAATTTAATTTAATTACAGTAGATAATTAGTTAGAGGCTGACGAAAGTTTGTTTTGAATTTGAATTTTTCTTTTGAAATAATAACCTTTGGCATGTATTGCACTGCCATGTTATGGCATACTATCATCCCCTTTCTCATTTTCTTATAAGCATGTAT
>Ga0307509_10007000_pt1 | contig 14943 bp, 10 predicted proteins | sample 10_EM_MG_FD_202245 | JGI IMG/M metagenome (GOLD analysis project Ga0307509, IMG submission 202245) | Populus trichocarpa ectomycorrhiza microbial communities from riparian zone in the Pacific Northwest, United States - 10_EM | ecosystem: Host-associated > Plants > Roots > Unclassified | place... | reverse complement strand
AACTCGGTGAAATCGTCCTTGCGGCCGCTGCCATTGAGGTGGTCGCGAACGCTGTTCTTGTCGCGCGCGAGATCAGCCGGGATCAGGCCGCGTTCCAGTGCCGCCGCATGGAACACGCCGTCATAGCATGCGATCGTATTGTCGAAGTCGATCCCGATCCGCATCGTGTGGCCTTGGATTTCAGCGCAGCGACATGTCGATCAGCGGACGGCCGACCTTGCCGGCGGCGAGGTCCTGCAGCGCCTGGTCGGCCTGGGCCAGGCTGTAGGGCTTGGACAGCAGATCGCGCACCGGGAAGCGGCCGGAGCTCAAAAGTCGCCCATAGCGGCCGTAATCACGATCCGGAACGCTGTCGCCGCCCCAGGTGCCGAGCAGGCTCTTGCCCTGGTTGAACACGCCGGGATTGAGGGACAGGACCGCGCCGTGCTTGGCATTACCGATCACGACGGCGCGCCCGCCCTGCTGCCGGGTCGCATTGATGGCCTGCTCCATCACCGCAGGCACGCCGGAGGATTCCACCGCCAGATCCACGCCCTGCGGCACGATCTTCCGGATTTCGGCGATCACGTCTGTGGCCGATGGGTCGATCACATGGGTCGCGCCGTAGATCTTGGCGAGCGCCCGGCGGGTCGGATTGGGGTCGATCCCGATCACGGGCATGGCCCCGGCAAGCGCCGCCGCCATCAGCGCGTTCAAGCCGATTCCGCCGGTGCCGAACACGGCCACGGTGTCGCCAGGCTGAACCTTCAGCACATTATAGACCGCGCCCATGCCGGTCGGGGCCGCGCAGCCCAGGAGCACCGCAACGTCCATGGGAAGGTCCGCGGGAAGCAGGGTCAGGCGGTTCTCGCTCACCAAGGCGTGGCGCTGGAACGTGGTGACGCCGCCGGCATTGACCTTGCGGCCGTCCCAGTCATAGACGGCGCCGCCGGCCTCGATGCCATTGCCCTTGATCCACGACAGCACGACCTTGTCACCGGGCTTCACCTTGGTGACGGCGCTGCCGGCTTCCAGAACCGTGCCGGTGCCCTCATGTCCGAGACAATGCGGCACCCATTTGTCTTCGCCCTTGTCGCCGCGCCATTCCATCACCTGCGTTCCGCAGGCGCCGGAATAGGCAATCTCGACCAGGACTTGCCCAGGCTTGAGCACGGGAATCTCGATTTCGGCCAGCACCAGAGGTTGGCCGGTCTGGACCAGAAGGGCAGCTTCGGTTTTCATGCTCAATCTCAGTTCAGGGCGTGAATGATCTTGTCCGCGATCTGGTGGCCGGTGAGCCCCAGCATTTCGCGGGCATATTCCTGTTCGCCGGATTTCTTGAAGAAGGCGTCGGGCGTGCCGAAGCGCAGGAACTTCTGGTGCTTGGTCTCGGTATCGACAAGCCATTCCGAAACGGCGGCGCCAAAGCCGCCGATCAGCGAATGCTCTTCGATAGTCGCGACCAGCTTGAAACGCCCAAAGGCGGTCTTCAGGCGCTCCTCGTCGAGCGGCTTCACGGTGTGGAAGCTGACGACCTCGGCGGAAATGCCTTTTTCCTTCAGCTGATGCGAGGCCTCGATGACCTCAGGCAGCATGTTGCCGGTCGAGAGCAGGCAGACATCGGCGCCCTCGGAAATGGTGATGGCCTTGCCGATCTTGAAGTCGGCGATCGGGCCCTTGTGCACGACCGGCTCGCCCTTCTTGCCCATGCGGATATAGACCGGGCGGTCCTGCTGCATGGAGGCGCGCAGCGCCGCGCGGACCTCGAAGGCGTCGGACGGGCAGATCACCACCATGTTCGGAATCGAGCGCAGAAAGGAAATGTCCTCGCAGGCGTGGTGGGTGGGACCAAGCCCGGAATAGGCCAGGCCGGCGCCGACCGCCACGATCGTCACCGGCGCTTCGTGATAACAGACATCCGTGCGGATCTGCTCGAGGCAGCGCGTCGTCACGAACGGCGTGATGGTGTAGGCGACCGGCCGCAAGCCGTTCATCGCCATGCCGGCGGCAACCCCCATCATGTTGGCTTCGGCGACGCCGCAATTGAAGAAGCGCGAGGGATGCTTGTCCTTGAACTTGTCGAACAGTCGGTTGCCGATATCGCCCGAAAGCATGACGATGCGGGAATCCTCGTTACCGAGCTTGGTGAGTTCGTCGGCGAATGCGTTTCTCATGACAGCCCGAGCTCCTTGTGCGCCTTCACAACCTCTTCAGCGGTCGGAGCGCGATAGTGCCAGTTGTTGTCGTCCTCCATGAACGACACGCCTTTGCCCTTGACGGTATGCGCGATCAACGCCAGTGGCTTGCCGGAGCCGTTTGGAACGGCCTGCATGGCTTCGGCCAGCGCGCCGACGTCGTGACCGTCGATTTCATGGGCGTCCCATCCGAAGGCCGCCCATTTGTCCCGAAGCGGTGCCAGCATCAGCGTCTCGTTGGATCGCGCCGTCGCCTGCCACTTGTTGTAGTCCACGACAACGCAGACATTCTCGAGCTTCTGTGCGGCGGCAAACATCGCCGCCTCCCACACCGAGCCTTCGTTGTTCTCGCCGTCCGACAGGAGTGCATAGACGCGGAAGCTCTCGCCCTTAATCCTCCCCGACAGCGCCATGCCGCAGCCGAGCGGAAGCCCATGCCCGAGGGAGCCAGTGGCGGCTTCGACGCCGGGCAGGAGATTTGCCGGCGGATGTTCGGCCAGCCGACCGCCGTCCTTGCAATAGGTGTCGAGCTCCTCGATCGGAAAGTAGCCCTTCATGGCCAGGGTTGCGTAGAGCGCGGCCGCCGCGTGGCCCTTCGACAGAATGAAGCGGTCCCGCAGCGGGTCGGCCGGCTTGTTCGCATCGAGGTTCAGCACATGCCAATAGGCGGCCGTCAGCACATCGGCGCAGGAAAGCGAGGATGCCAGATGGGCCGCCTGCGCCGCATGCGACATGTCGATGATCTTGCCGCGTAACCGCGCCGCCTGCGCTCGCAGCGCCTCGACGTCGGGTTGCGCGGCGGTGCTCCGGACTGCAACGTTCATGGTGCTCTCCAGTCACGCTCCAGGACAGGAGCGCATGGTGTCAGGGTTTGTGTTCGTACTTGGCAGGCAGTTTGGCCATGTCGTCGGCGAACCGCCTGGCCCAGCCGATGACGTCGTCAATGCCCTGTTCCAGCGAAACGGTGTCGCGCCAGCCGAGTTCTGTCCGCAGCTTCAGGCTGTCCAGTGTGTAGGCGATATCCTTGCCGAGTCGTTCCGGACCGATTTCGACGCATTCGTCGAATGACTTGCCGAGCCGCTGCAGGATCATTTCCACCAGAGCGCGTATCGAAACCAGTTCGTAGCCCGATATGTGATAGGTCTCACCAGGGATGCCCTTGTGCGCGATCTTGAGGGTCGCGTCGGAAACATCCGTCATGTGGATGAAGACGCGGATGGATTTGCCGCCGCCGTCAAGCCGCAGTTTCTGCCCGCCCATCGCGGCCACGATCGTTCGCGGCACGATCCGGTACAGCTGCTGGCCGGGACCGTAGACGTTGGCGGCGCGGGTGAAGACGACCGGGAACTGGTAATTTGAAAAATAGGTGCGCAGGCTCATGTCGCCGGCCGCGCGCGAAACGGCATAGGGCGTCGACGGATTGAAGGGCGCGTCTTCCCTGACCCATCCTTCCGTCGAGCCGTAGACCTCGGGGGTCGTGACATGGACGTAGCGATCAAGCCCATCGTAGTGACGCAGCAATTCGTGCAGGCGTACCGCAGAAACCACGTTGGTCATCATCCAGTGATCAGGATAGAGCCAGCTTTCCCCGACCATGCTCTGCGCCGCGAAATTCACGACGTGCGTGGGGCGCTCGGTCGCAAGCAGCGATTTCAACGCCTCGAGATCGTGGTTGAGGTCGATCCGCCTGAAGGAGACGCTGCCCGGACGCTTCTGCCATTTGTAGGGCAGGAATGCATCGTGAGGCTGTTCGGAGCGGCTGGTCGCAAGCACATCGTGACCGCGTGCCGCCAGGAAATCGGCGAACATGGCGCCCGAAAACGAATTCGAGCCCAGGATGAGATACTTTTCGTGCCCTGCCATCGTACTGTCTGTCAGACCGCGCGCTGCAGCGCGATCTCTGCGCGTTGCCCGTAGAGCCACTGCATCAGCATATGACCGATGATGATCTGGGCATCTTCGGAAATTTGCATATCGTCGACGTTGAAATGGATCGGCACGTCCGCAAGAGCCTTGGCTTTGCCCCCTGAGAAGCCGAGCACGGCATAGCTGGTCATGCCGATCTTCTTGCCCTCTTCGAGAGCTTTCAGGATGTTCGGTGAATTGCCCGAGCCCGAAAAGGTGATCAAGACGTCGCCCTTGCGCGCCAGCACCGCGAGTTGCAGCGAGAACACCTGATCGTAGCCCTCATCATTGGCGAGGCAGGTGATGACCGAGGGGTTCGCCGACAGCGAATGGACGCGCAGGCCCGATCCCGGGGTCTTCGACAGCGCGTAGAGGAAGTCGTTGGCGAGATGGTTGGCATTCCCGCCGCTGCCGCCGTTGCCGGCAAAGAAGACCTGGCGGCCGGTCTGCCAGCAATCGCGCAGATCGTAAGCGAGGCGTTCGACCGGGCTCCAGTCGAATCCGTCCAGCGCCTGGCCGAGGCGCTTGGAGTAGTCGCTGAACAGCTTTGCCGGTGTCGAGAATGCGAGCGCGTTCATTTCACGACATCCCTTTCCATCCATTTGAGATTGTACCAGCGGTCCTCGTTCTTGAGCTGGCCCTGCGAATACATTCCGATCAGTTCGGTGATGGCATCCTCGACCGTCTTCTTCGGCCGAAAGCCGGTGGCCAGCAGCCGGTCGGAATTGACGCGGTAGCTGCGGGGATCGTTCGACGGGGTCACCGTGATCTCCGCCTTGACGTGCTTCGCCACCAGTTTGGCAATATCAAGGATCGAAATATTCTCGAAGCCGGCATTGTAGATGCCGGTGTGCTCGGGGTGATCGAGCAGGAAGATGTAGAGGTCCGTGATGTCATCGATGTGGATGTTGGGGCGGGTCTGATCGCCGCCGAACACCGTGATTCGTCCGTTCATCAGCGCCTGCATGGTCAGCATGTTGACGGAGACGTCCAAGCGCTGGCGCGGCGAGTAGCCGCAGACCGTGGCCGGGCGCACGATCTGCACCACCATGTCGTCTTTGTAGGACAGCACGATCCGTTCGCCGCACATCTTGGTCTTGTTGTATTCGGAGATCGGCAGCAATTCGAGATCTTCGGTGACCTGATCCTCGTCCTTGACGCCGTAGACACTGCCCGACGATGCATAGATGAAACGCTTGATGCCGTGACGCTGAGCGCGATCAGCGAGCTGCATGGTCGCGAGACAGCTGATTTCCCAGGTCAGTTTCGGATCCAGATCGCCGCATGGGTCGTTGGCAACGCTTGACAGGTGGATGATGGCATCGACGCCGGTCAGGTCGATCTCGTCTGGGTTGCGCACGTCGCCCTTGACCACCTTCAGGTCCGGATGCGGCTCCAGGAAATTGCCGAACCACATGATATCGAACGCCACAACCTGATGGCCGGCCTTCAGCAGCTTGGGAACGAGCACGCTTCCCTTGTAACCACAGGCACCGGTCAGAAGAATCTTCATGCTTAGTTCCTCAGCAGCTGGCTTTCCCGCTCCGTCCAATTCCACGTCGAACTCATCTTTCGAATGGAGAAAGACTCTTTAGATCGGGACGGCGGTCACGACCGCCCTTCGACGGCCCGATCGTGGCGCAGCTTTGGCTTAAACTCAGAATGCGCTTGGCGCAAGCTTTCCGGATTTCCGATGTCCCGGTGATAGCCCTCGGTTTCGACACATAAAATTCGGCCCAGGTAGCTTGGGATGACCTCCGTCGAGAGGTCGACGACGGGCTTTCCGAGGTTGGCGATGTCGTCGATGACTTGCGGTTCAAAAATGTAGACGGCGCCGTTTGCGAGGTTCCCAGGCGGGTCCTTGACCTTCTCGTGAAAGGCCAGAACGCTGCTCTTGTCATTCAATTCCAATATTCCGCAGGAGCTGGGATCGTCAGTGCGAAAACCGAGCATCGTCATCACGTGTCCTGGCGGGCGATTGCGATGGGCGGCGATGAAACGTCCGACATCGAAGTCGGTCAGGTTGTCGGCGTGGGCCAGCAGGAAGGCGTGGTCGTGGAACCAGGCCCGGTTGGCGAGCACGGTGCCTCCGGTGCCAAGCAACTCGTCCTCGTGGACGAGATCGATGCGCGAACGCCACGGCGAGCTTGCCACGTGACTGCGCACCTGTTCCGCCAGCCAGTGGGTGTTCAAGAGAAGGCGGTCGATGCCGCCCTCGAAGACGAGATCGAGCCAATAATCCAGCAACGGACGGCCGTGGATCGGTACCAGGCATTTCGGGGTGGTCGCGGTCAACGGCCGCAGACGGCTTCCGATTCCGGCGGCAAGAAGCAGCGCGCGCATGGGGGCGTCCATTACTCGCGGCTAAAGCCGGACTCGTCGATCTCGGCGACGAGTTCGGCCGTGGTCAAGGGCAGGTTGCCGACCCGGGACACCTGAAGGGCCGCAGCGAGCGAGCCAAGGTAGGAGGCTTGCCAGATATCCGCGCCGGCCCGCAACGCCATCGATGACGCCATGAAAAAACTGTCGCCGGCGCCCGAAACATCCTTCGGCGAAGGGTTGAAGGCCGGCAGGCGGTCGGACTGGTGCTTGCCGTCAGCCATCGTGTTGACCAGCGCGCCTTCAGCACCAAGGGTGATGACGAGGTGGTCGGTGCGCGCCTTTTCGATCAGCCGCTCGCTCACCACGCCAAGGCCAGAGATGAAATCATTGAGCGCGACACGGGCCTCGCGCTCGGTCGGGGTCAACAGCTTCATGCCCTTGAAGCGGGATACGTCGCCGGTTTGCGAGGACACCTGGCTGTCGGCGGCCATCATCACGCCCTTGGCGCGCGCGCGAGCGGCGATCGAATCAACCAGGTCCTGGGGCAGGCAGCCATAGTTGAAGCACGAGAACAGCACTAGGTCGCAGTTCTTCAGCGCTCGCTCCACCGCGTTCAGCATCTGCCGCTGCACCTCGGCCTCAGCCGGGTGCTGGCGCAAATGATTGACCCGCAGCAGGGTCTTGTTAAGCGCGCGGAAGCGCTGCTTGCGCGTCGTCGGCCGCGTCTCGTCCATGAAATGCTCGCAGGCGACGCCATGCTGCTCGAGTGTGTCGCGGGCGAAGCGGGCCGCTTCGTCATTTCCCACCAGCGTGAAAAAGTGGACATCGGCGCCGAGTCCGTGCGCATGGGCCGCGACTGCGCCGGCACCGCCGACGAAGGTGCGCGTGATCAGCGGGGTGACGACGATGGTCGGATCTTCCTGCGACATGCCCACGGCATCGCAGGTGACGTACTCGTCGACGATCAGATCGCCGATGACCGCAACGCGCAAGCCGGACAGCTTGCCGAGCAATTTCTTGAGGCCCGAGATTTCGAAGCTGTGGCGCTTGGGAAATTCGAGCGGCTTGCGAATCGAGGAAATATCGACGTCCGCATCGCGCTCCAGCAACGCCAGCGACGCAAACCGCAATTCACCGGAAGAAAAGATCAGCCGTCCGCCATAGGCCTCGACGGCTTCCTGCTCGGGATTGGACCTGTCCTCGAACTCCTTGCCCTTGACAACGAGGCTGGGGCGCAGACGCGCGATAAACTCTGACGCGGAGTCCGTCAACCGCACCACATGGTCGACCAGAGATATCGAGCGGACGTTGTCGAGCCTGATCTCCTGAGCGAGGGTGACGCCGGGGGTGGCATCCGGATTGACGCCCACGACAAGGATGTCGGCCTGTTCGGCGGCGAACCTCAGGAGTCGCAGATGCCCCGGATGAACAACGTTGAAGTTGCCGGAGACGAACGCGACGGTCTGATCCGGGCCGCATGAGGCGCGAATCGCCTGGCACACGTCGTCAGGCGAAGTATTGATCGAATCGTCCAAGAAACCGGCCTCCGATCCTGTATGCGCCACGCCGGAGCCAACGGTGGGCGCGCGCGGCAGACGGATAGCCCAAGTGATTGGCTGAGAGAAGCAAGATCATTCCCGATCCCGGCCGGATCGCGCGTAAGGTTGCGTTATTGGAATTAAACTATTGAAAATATTTGTGTTTTCGTCTTCGGTCGAATTCCACGTCACACTGAACGGAGGTCTCTGTATTGAGGTATTATGATACTCCGAGATTGGTGATAGCCTAAGCACACCGGCCGACTCCGCAATTGTCGAAAATTCGATGGCGCCTCGACCGGGCGGCCACGACCGCTATCCGATGAACTACGGCGGCACCTCGTTCTCGGCGATGCCGTGGACTTAAACCTGACGTTAAAGGTTGCGTAACAAAAATTCGACCGATGCTGGGACGCATGGTTCCGTGCTGCATTGATCAGCGAATGCCGATAAAAACGTCGTCACCATGAGGACTGATTCGGATGCTGAACTTGAAGTCGTCTGCAAAGTCAGCTGAAGCATCCGACGACTCAGCGTTCTCCGTCTCAGACGACCCGACCTTCTCCGTCTCGGCCGCATCGATCTACGCAAGTTTCATACCCTCTGCGGCCAATGTCGACGGTCACCTGGTGTTTGCCAATGGCGGCACGGCAGGCAGCAGCAGCGTAGCGGGCTCCGTTGTCGCCGTGAGTTCGGGCGGCATTAACATCAACCTGCTGTTCGATTCCGCTGCGATGGCGGCACCGGCAAGTTTCCGCGCCGGGATTACGCAGGCGGCGAGCATTCTGGCGTCGACAATCTCCGATAAGATCACGGTCAATCTCAACATCGACTATAGCGGAACCGGCGGCGGCGCGGCTGCCGGACCGGACAACGGACAATTTGTCAGTTATTCGACCGTCAGGTCTGACCTGGTCAGTCACGCCACGGCGGGGGACACGACGTTCAACGCGCTTCCCAGCGGATTTTCGGTCCAGGGGCAATCAAATGTTGCGGTTTGGAATGCCCAGCTGAAGTTGTTCGGCATCATGTCTGCAAATGATGGCACGACGGACGATGGCAGCGCCTATTTTGCGACGGACATCAATCCCGGTCTCCTGGTCGGCGTTGCACTTCACGAACTGACTCATGCGCTCGGCCGCATTCCCTATGGTCCTCAACCGGATGTCTTCGATCTTTATCGTTTTACGAGCCCTGGAGTGCGGCTGTTTCAGGGGACTGCGACGGCGCCAGCGGCCTATTTCTCCGTTGATGGCGGGGCTACGAAACTCGCGGATTTCGGCCGGACGTCGGATTCGAGCGACTTTCTCAACAGCGGTGTGCAGGGCTCGAACGATCCGTTCAATGAATTCTATACCGGCAGCACGAACCAGACGCCGTCGTTGGTCGACCAGGAAATCCTCGATGCGCTGGGATTTCACCTGACCTCTAATGCTACGGTGGTGATCGAATCTTTAGGCTTCACCAGCCTGGTGCAGGTTGCAAACGGCTTCTTTCTCAACCCAGTTGGCGGCGGCACCGGGCCGGCGCTGAAATTCGGCGGCTCGCCGGTCACTGCCGCCCAGCTTGGCATCTGGGCCCCGATCGCCGTCGAGGCTGTCTCCGGCGGCTACGAGGTTGCCTTCAAGATCGCGAGCACCGACCAATACGCCGTCTGGAGCACCGACAGCAACGGCAACTACACCGGTAACCTCATCGGCACGGTTTCCGGCAGCAGCGCGGCCCTGGAAGCCCTGGAACCCAGCTTTCAGCAAGACCTCAACGGTGACGGCGTGATCGGCGTCCAGACCACGGTGATCGAAGCCTCAGGCTCGACCAGCCTGGTCGCGATGGGCAGCAACTTCTATCTCGACAACATCAGCAGTGGAACCGGCCCCGTGCTGAAATTCGGCGGCTCGCCGGTCACTGCCGGCCAGCTTGGCGTCTGGGCGCCGCTCGGCGTGGAGGCTATCTCCGGCGGCTACGACGTTGCCTTCAAGATCGCGAGCACCGACCAATACACCGTCTGGAGCATTGACAGCAACGGCAACTACACCGGCGGCCTCATCGGCACGGTTTCCGGCAGCAGCGCGGCCCTGGAAGCCCTGGAACCCAGCTTTCAGCAAGACCTCAACGGTGACGGCGTGATCGGCGTCCCAACCACGGTGATCGAAGCCTTAGGTTCGACCAGCTTGGTTGCGGTGGGCGGCAACTTCTATCTCGACAATATCAGCAGCGGAACCGGCCCCGTGCTGAAATTCGGCGGCTCGCCGGTGACTGCCGGCCAGCTTGGCGTCTGGGCGCCGCTCGGCGTGGAGGCTATCTCCGGCGGCTACGAGGTTGCCTTCAAGATCGCGAGCACCGACCAATACACCGTCTGGAGCGCTGACAGCAACGGCAACTACACCGGCGGCCTCATCGGCACGGTCTCCGGCAACAGCGCGGCCCTGGAAGCCCTGGAACCCAGCTTTCAGCAAGACCTCAACGGTGACGGCGTGATCGGCGTCCCCACCACGGTGATCGAAGCCTTAGGTTCGACCAGCCTGGTCGCGGTGGGCGGCAACTTCTATCTCGACAACATCAGCAGCGGAACCGGCCCCGTGCTGAAATTCGGCGGCTCGCCGGTCACTGCCGGCCAGCTTGGCGTCTGGGCGCCGCTCGGCGTGGAGGCTATCTCCGGCGGCTACGAGGTTGCCTTCAAGATCGCGAGCACCGACCAATACACCGTCTGGAGCACTGACAGCAACGGCAACTACACCGGCAACCTCATCGGCACGGTTTCCGGCAGCAGTGCGGCCCTGGAGGCCCTGGAACCCAGCTTCCATCAGGACATGAACGGTGACGGCGTGATCGGAGTCCCCTCAGCCGCCGTGGCTTTTACAAGCTTTCAATCGGTTGGCGGGGAGTCCGCCACTTTCGACGGGACGACCTTGGATCTGAAGACGCCTTCGACGTTCACCGGCCGGATTATCGGCTTCGCCGGGGTTGGCTCCGCGGCAGGTTCGGATCAGATCGATTTACGCGGTATGAACTCCAACTCGATACATTTGAGCTTTGATGCATCGACAGGTTCGCTGGCCGTGAGCGACGGCACGACGACTGCATCTCTTCAATTTCTGGGACACTATTCCAGCGACAGCTTCCATTTCGCCGACGACGGTCACGGCGGAACGCTGATCCTGGGAGCCGGAGTCCTGGCCGCTGCCGACAACCAGGCCTCCACGCTGGCCGCCGGCGGCCATGACACGTTCGTCTTCGCCGCGAATTTCGGGCAAATCACGCTCGTAAATTTCGCGCCGACGACGGATAGCATCGAATTCAACCACACGGTGTTCGCCGGCATCGCCGCGGTCCTGGCCGCGGCCCGTGATGATCAGGCCGGCAATGCCGTCATTACTGACGCGGCTCACGATACCATCACCCTGCAGCACATCACGAGCGCGCAACTGGCTGCACATCAGACCGCATTCCACTTTGTGTAAAAAGAACGGCTTGTCCACCTGTCGCACATGTTGGAAGTGATGGCTGCGGCGTAAGCATGCTCGTCGCAACGACGAGAGCATCGGAGAACGTTCCCGTAAAAGTTGCATTCCCAGCCGCGCGGGTACCGGAAAGCTCCCACACCAGCAACCCCAAGTGTTGCTTACATACCTTGATACCATTATTAAGGGTCCTGGATCGGCGCATCCCCAGCCCAGGCAGATCAATGAACATTGTCCTCGATTATGAAAATTCCGCTCTGACGGCACCTCAGAGCTTCAGGGACGCGATGCAAACGGCCGCCAATATTCTCGACGCGGCAATCTACGACAACATCACAGTTACACTACTTGTTGGATACGGCGATTGGAATAACGGTGCGTACATCACCCAACGCGGACAAGCCGTCGGCGGGTCTTTGGACAATTTTTTGGTTAATTACTCAGACCTGAGGCCCGCACTTGCAGCCGCCGAGACCTCGGTGGTCGATCAGTCGGTCGTGAATTCGCTGCCGAATACATCGATCGTCGACAATCATTATGCTTTTGGCGTAAGCTCCGCGGTCGCGAAAGCTTTGGGTCTGATGTCGCCAACGGCCTCGGTCATAGACGGAGCCGTCGGCTTTGATCCCTCGATTCCGACCAGTCTTTTGGTCGGCGCCGCCCTGCACGAGTTCACCCATGCGATGGGGCGTGAGCCCAGTTCCGGCGTAACCGGTTCCGGCGTCGCAATTGCTGCAGGCACTTTTGATTTTGTACGTTACACGAATGTGGGCAACCACCTGTATTCTACGGGCGGCACGGCTGTCCCGGGTTATTTCTCGATCGACGGCGGCGTCACGAAACTGGCTGACTTCGGTCAGATGTCGGACTCAAGCGATTTTCTCAATAGCGGCGTGCAGGGATCGAGCGATCCCTTCAACGAGTTTGGCAATTCAACAACCATCCAGTCGCTCACGGCTGTCGATAAAGAACTGCTCGACGCGATCGGCTTCAATACCAACGGCACGCCGGTCGCCATTCAGACCGATGGATCAACGATCCTCGTTCAGATTGGGGCAAACTACTTCTTGGATTCCGTCGGCAGCAACATTCTCGGATCCGCGATCAAATTCAACGGTTCGGCCGTGGCGAGCGGACAGCTCGGCGCTTGGACACCGATCGGCGCGATCCAGGTGACTGGCGGTTATGAGATCGCCTTCAAGATCGCGGGCGCCGACCAATACATCGTCTGGAGCACCGACAGCAGCGGCAACTACACCGGCAATGTCATCGGCGCGGTCGCCGGGGGCAGTGCGGCCCTCGAAGCCCTGGAAACCACGTTCCACCAGGACCTCAATGGCGATGGTGTCATCGGCGTTACCACCACGGTGATCGAAGCCTCAGGCTCGACCAGTCTGGTCGCGGTGGGCAACAATTTCTTCCTCGACAACATCAGCAGCGGAACCGGCCCCGTGCTGGCATTCGGCGGCTCGCCGGTCACTGTCGGCCAGCTTGGCGTCTGGGCCCCGATCGGCGTGGAGGCTGTCTCCGGCGGCTACGAGGTTGCCTTCAAGATCGCGAGCACCGGCCAGTACACGGTCTGGAGCACTGACAGCAACGGCAACTACACCGGCAGCCTCATCGGCACGGTTTCCGGCAGCACTGCGGCCCTGGAAGCCCTGGAAACCAGCTTTCACCAAGACCTCAACGGTGACGGCGTGATCGGCATCCCGACCACGGTGATCGAAGCCTCAGGCGCGACCAGTCTGGTCGCGGTGGGTAATAATTTCTTCCTCGATAATATCAGCAGCGGAACCGGCCCCGAATTGACGTTTGGCGGCTCGCCGATCACTGCCGGCCAGCTTGGCGGCTGGGCCCCGATCGGCGTGGAGGCCATCTCCGGCGGCTACGAGGTTGCCTTCAAGATGGCAGGCGCCGACCAATACATCGTCTGGAGCACCGACAGCGGCGGCAACTACACCGGCAACCTCATCGGCACGGTTTCCGGCAGCAGCGCTGCCCTGGAAGCCCTCGAGACCAGCTTTCAGCAAGACCTCAACGGTGACGGCGTGATCGGCGTCCCGACCATGATGATCGAAGCCTCAGGTTCGACCAGCCTGGTCGCGGTGGGCGGCAACTTCGATCTCGACAACATCAGCAGCGGAACCGGCCCCGTGCTGAAATTCGGCGGCTCACCGGTCACTGCCGGCCAGCTCGGCAGCTGGGCCCCGATCGGTGTGGAGGCTATCTCCGGCGGCTACGAGGTTGCCTTCAAGATCGCGAGCACCGACCAGTACACGGTCTGGAGCACTGACAGCAACGGCAACTACACCGGCAACCTCATCGGCACGGTTTCCGGCAGCAGTGCGGCCCTGGAAGCCCTGGAAACCAGCTTCCACCAGGACCTCAACGGCGACGGCGTGATCGGTATTCCTCCAGCCGCCGCGGCATTCACAAGCCTTCAATCGGCTGGCGCGCAGTCCACCACGTTCGATGGGACAACCCTGGTTCTGGAGATGCCATCGACGTTCACCGGCCAGATCATCGGCTTCACCGGGGATGGCACTCTGGCGGGTTCCGATCAAATCGATCTGCACGGCATGAACTACAATACCATCCATTCGAGCCTCGATGCATCGATCGGCTCGCTCACCGTGAGCGACGGCACGACCGCGGCAACTCTTCAATTCCTGGGACACTATTCCAGCGACAGCTTCCACTTTGCCGATGACGGTCACGGCGGAACGCTGATCGTCGGGGCCGGACCAGCCTCAAGCCCTGCCGAGAGCGGGGCCACCATCGGTGGCGGACACGACGCGTTCGTCTTCGCCGCGAATTTCGGGCAAGTCACGATCGCGAACTTCGTGCCGACGATGGGCAGCATCGAATTCAACCACACGGTGTTCGCCGACGTCGCCGCGGTGCTGGCAGCGACCCACGATGACACCGCCGGCAATGCCGTCATCACCGATGTAGCCCACGATACGATCACCCTGCAGCACGTCACGACCGCGCAGCTGCTCGCAAATCAGAGCGCATTCCACGTCGCGTAGAGGCGGCGGCAAATCGGAGCAGGCGTCGCGCATGCGGCCAGCCGGGTGGTTGCACCGTCGCTCCTGATGCCCGCCAGCGCGGACTCCTGCCTTCAACGCGGCGGTGCGGTCGTTTTTGTCGCTCCGCCGCCTGGCGGCGCTCATCGCCGCCATCGCACGGACATTCGGATTGTCATGGTCTCCGAATTCCCGGGCGGCTCCGTGCTGCTGAAATCAGAACGGTCCACGTCCCTTTTGGGCCAAGATGGCTCGAAAACTCGAGAGCCGCTCGAGCTGGCTCAGAAAGAACGTGGTGTATGCCTTTGCGCCGTCATGATCGAGATGCCCACCGCCGTCACCGGAGGTATAGTCAGCGGTCGGCGGAATGATCGCGTCCAATTGCAGGGCGTCGGCGATCTGCCTGACCCTGAGCGGGCAGAACGCGTAGTAGGGAATGAGCATCAGGGCCGCATTGCCCTTGACGCTCCGGAAGAACGCCCGCGCCTTGTCGATCTCGGCTGCCGTAGCTGGG
>Ga0307509_10006999_pt1 | contig 14943 bp, 17 predicted proteins | sample 10_EM_MG_FD_202245 | JGI IMG/M metagenome (GOLD analysis project Ga0307509, IMG submission 202245) | Populus trichocarpa ectomycorrhiza microbial communities from riparian zone in the Pacific Northwest, United States - 10_EM | ecosystem: Host-associated > Plants > Roots > Unclassified | place... | reverse complement strand
CAACTCAGACAAATGATGTTTTTAAGTGATCATTCTCTCATTTCTCTTATTTTTAGTTTGGTGAAGGAATATTTATCTAGAATGAATCTTGAAATCTTGATCTTGCATTTTGAAAACAAAAATTGCTTTGATGTAAGCTTAAAATAATTTGCTTTTGAAATCTTGCAACTCTCTGGTTTTTTCTTAGAAAAGAAATGACTATGTTGGCAATATTTGTCATTTGGTGAAGGTACGTCAAGAGGTGACCATCTATTTTTATGGGTTTCAAAGTGAAGGGCTTGAGCAAAAAAACTCGAGGTTTTGTTTGAGAAAAATTTGTCTCTTCTTGAACACTCATTTTATCAGCATGAATAATAAATGGTAGTTTGTTCTTGATGTCATGACTCCTATGAAAAAGTACTCTTTGCATTTTGAGAGCATTGTTTGTTGTCCCCGGTTGCTTGTTTTCTTGATTAGAAAGGACTTTTACAGGCACGTAATGTAGGCCATGGTTTTTGGCTATGAAAGAAAAGGATTCATAAGGCTAAAAAAGTGTTGCAGGGTTTCAAAGACTAAGGATCACTATCAGCAGTTCGACTCTTTGTGTCATTCATATTTTCTTTTGTCACTCTTCTTTGATTTGCTTTTCATTTCTTTACTAGGGCATATTCATTTTGTCTTGGTTATCACTCTTGCTTGTGATTTGGGCATGCCCCCTAGCATTTGAGTTTCTTAGACTCCTTTGCCTTTTCGGCTTTCTCACCGCTTTTTCATCTTTTCTCATTGAAATTTTCACTTGCCCCATTGTGGGATGTGATCTTAGTCGGGATTTTTCATGAAAGAAAAATTATTCAGGCTCAAAAAGGGACCGCAAGGGATATACCTTTTTTAGAATGTGAAAGGAATAATAAAGATGGCCTTTTCTCATTTCAAACGCAAGCAGTTAAGATCAATAAACTTTGGCCTCGTCCAATATGATGGTTTGGTCTTTGCAAAGAGATGCATTTCATGAGTCTATGAGCAATTAGTTCACTACATACCATTATTCATAAATTTAAGACAACATGGCTCAAGAGTCATGGTGTGAGAATGACAGTTCATTTTTTATTCTTGCATTTTGGTTCAGAGTTTAGTCACCTCAATGAAGGAGTTGCTTGATTCATGTGTCATTCTACAAGTAGAATGTCAAAAATATCATTTTAAATAAACATCAAATTATTTTTGAAATCAAAATGCAAGTTCAATTTTCAAAATTCCAATGGGGAAATTGATTTTGGTAGAAGAGATGAATTAAGTCTACGAGATCATGCGAGGCTTCAAAAGTGTATTTGTGAGTGCGTTAAGGGAATCCCTTTCAGGATATTTTGGTTGTAAATCAAAGGAAGAGACACAATTGAAGGATAAACTCATTATTTCATTGAAATCCTAAAAAGTAACAAAGACCTTATACTAGCAAAGGTGACACATAAAAAGGGTTAAACACTTAGCAATCATCGATTGGAATTTCTGGAATCTTCCAATCGTCCCTCTCCTATGAATTCCTCGACAAGGGCACCTTTCTAATAGTCAGTTAGGGTCACACATAGACCAGTCTTGGACTAGTGGCACTGTAGCTTCGTCTTCAGGACAAGTGATCTCTAGATGTCTTTGTTTTGGTAGCTCTTTCTCTCGCCTTTGTAATCACCTTCAATATTATAAACCTCGGTTTCTTTCTTTTCTCTAGTGAAACATTTCTCCTTGGTCGAGTCAGCAATCCTTCCTAAACAGATAGCTTGTTCAATCCTCTCAGCTATAGCAACCAGGCTAGAAAAATGTTGTGCAGAGCTTCCAACCAAGTATTCAAAGTACGGGGCCTTGAAAGTGCTGATAAACAAGTTGATCATCTCCTTTTCCAACAAAGAAGGATTAACCTGTGCGGCAATCTCATGCCATCTTTGAGTGTATTCTCTTATGGACTCCTTGTTATCCTTTTCCATAGCTTGCAAGCTTGACCTATCAGGGCCCACATCCATATTGAACTTATGTTGCCTAATGAAGGCATCAACCAAGTCCTTCCATTTTTTTTATCTTGGTATTGTATAAACGCATATACAAAGTAAGGGCAACGTCACTCAAACTGTCTTGAAAGAAGTGAATCAATAGTTTCTCGTCATGGACCACCTCGGCCATTTTGTTGCGGTATGCCTTGAGATGAGTTACAGGGCATTGAGTTCATGTATATTTGACGAACTTTGGCACCCTAAACTTCTTAGGAATGACTACGTTAGGTACCAAACACATCTCGACGGCCTTTATATGGTCATGTAGGCTAGTTCCCTTAAATGCCCTCAGCCTTTGTTCCAGGGCAGCCCATTTGTCCAGGCCATCTTCTTTTACCATCTTGTTCTTTTGAGATGCCTTCATTGTAAGGTCAATGGTAGATGACATTCTTATGGGATATGTTGGTTGAGCAAATTGGGAATACATAGCCTGTTGAGACACCGCACTTGCCCCACATTCTGTGGATTTACGAGCATAGGTTCAGGCTGAGATATAAATTTTGCTTCTTCAGGTTTAGATCTCAAAGCCTGTTCGAGTAGGCTAGTAAGCCTTATGAATTCTTCTCTAAGACTTTCCATCTCTTTTCGGTGTTGGGCTTCCAACTGGGCTTTCTCTTTGTTTTTCATTTGTCTTTTTCGCGGTCGAGTATTATAAGTGTGTTTTAATGGGGGACCCATATTTTTCACCTGGAGTGCAGTATTATAACAGTTTATAAATGTATGTTCAAATATGCATAAAGATGAATACAACATATTGGGTATGGATTCGCCTTTTAGGGGGTGACATAATGATCGTTATTTCGATATGCGGTCAGATCCAAATTCGATATGCATTGACATACCGAGAGGAGATCTGTTTAGCCTCTTATCATCTAAGCTTTCAGCCACATTCTTGATGTCTTTCATTATGCATCTAATATATTTGAGTAGCGGTATCTCACCAACATCCAGTCTAGGGCAGTCTCCGTCGCTCATTTGCAAGGATTCAGACTCGAGTCCATACTCAACAGTTGTTATCTTAGGAATAGCAGCCATTACATCACCCAAAAGCACGTTTAAGCTTATTGCAAGGATTAACCTAAAGGATAGGTTCTAGTCGTTAAATGTATCGGGGTAGTTTTGCTATCTAGTCTCAACGGTCTTTCGCATGCTCAGTGATCGTCCTCGAAAGGTTGATATGAGGTTTACAAGTAGCATGAAGATAGAGGCCCTAAGTAATATCAGTTCGGCATATCGACCACCATCGAGCAAACAATCATACGAGAGTTGGATAGTTTCGCGAGCCTTACCCAGGCTAAAGTCATTGGGGTGTCGTTACTCCTCCACTTATCTTAAAGTTGATACTATACGTATTAAAAATGAGATGAGTAATGTGTGAAGGCCTTAGATCCATATCCAATATATATGCATGATAAACATGAATAACTATGCGTGCTAAAATAGTAAAAAAAGCAAAAAATAAAACTTGATAAACACAACAAGGAGGGAAAAAAAAGTACGACAAATATTGTTTAACAATAAAAAGACAATTAGCAAAGCTTAGTCCTAAGGTCCCTAGTGGAGTCGTCATTCTGTCACACCCGAACATCGCGGCGACCAATTAAAAAAATAAATCCCTTTGATTGGAAAAAAAAAAAAGATATCTGGCATCTTGTTTTTTTAGGGGAAAAGGTCTTGTTCAAAGAGTCGCCACCTAGTATTATGGTCACTAGGAACCCTAAACTGGTCAATAGAGATTTTATGGTACGGGACTGGTTACGCAAAGGGAAAGAAGCTATCATCCCTTAAGCGTCCTACCTAAAGCAGTCTGCATTACTGGTTTTGTCTAAAATTGCTAAGAATTTGTTCTCCTTTTTTCCTTTTTTTATTCTTCCTTTCATGTTCTTGACTCTAGCATCACTGAACAATTCCTACGAATATTTCCAACTCTGGCGTTGGTAAATATCGCATAAATCCAAAAAATATGATACTCCTGACTCTGGCGTCAATGAATATTTTTGCAAAAAATGAATTTGAAGAAGAAATTTTCTATGTCATTTTTTTCTTGTTTATCCTTTATTATTATTTGCCCTTTTTAGATGGAAATAAAAAAAACATTGCACGATAGATTTGCATTTAACAATAATAGGCCACAGATTGAGCACATAACTTAAAACAATTACAAAGCGCAAAGAAAAAAAATAAATCAAAGTGCGAGGGGCCCACAAATAAATCAACAAAGATCCCCAAATATTTTTGAAACTTTCTGATATAAAAAAGGGGCTCGTTTGGCCAAATATCAAACTAAAATGGGCATAAAAACTATGGTCAAGGCATAAGGGTGTGTTTTGCCAAACACACCCTTAATAAACATAATTTGGGCCGGCTGGGCCTAAAGCACAGATCCGGCCCACTCTTTTTTTTTCGAGTTGGGTCCAGCCCAGCCTAGTGGAGGCGGTATTAGGTGTACATGCAGGAAGTGTAAAAATAAAAAATATTTGCATCTAGATATTGTAACGATTCATCTTCTCCACAAGGGGTTCATGGAGGATTACCCGTGTTGGTATGCACACGGAGAACTATTTGTTCGTAATGAGAGCATGGTAGAAAGGATAGTTGGGTTAACTTCTAGTGCTAGCAACGTGCATGAAGTTGTAAATGACAACAGTAATCCTTACAGGAATATGGTTATGGATGCAATGAGAATGAATCAAGATAATGCCACTCAATGTCCAACTGTCTAAGAAGAACTTAATGCAGATGCAGCCAGGTTTTTGATCTATTGAAAGATTCTAAGGAACCATTATGGGATGGCTGCACGAATCATAGTAAATTATCGATCGTTGCACAAGTGTTCACCATCAAGTCAAATTGTGGGTTAAGTGAGGCCGGTTATGACAGAATTATCAAATGGGCAAGAAGTATTTTACCTGAAAAGAACATGCTGAAAGAGAATTTCTAATGCTGCTAAGTCCATGATGAAACCCTTTGGTTTAGGATACTAGAAAATTGACATGTGCCCTAACTTATGCATGTTGTATTACTTTGAAAATGCTAAGCTAACCGAGTGCATGACATGTGAGCATTCATGTTACAAACCCAGAACTAGCATGAGAAAGACTCTCGTGGCATATAAAAAACTTAGATACTTCCCAATCACACCTACACCGTAGAGGTTATTCATATTACCAAGGACTGCTGAGCACATGACATGGCACCAATCACATGATGCGGTTGATGGAGTGATGATGCATCTTTCTGACGGCGAAGCATGGAAACACTTTAACAATGTGCATCCTCACTTTTCAGCTAAATCAAGGAATGTGCATCTTGGGTTGTGTATAGACGGATTCAACCCATTCAGGTCATTTGCTGCTTCTTATTCTTGTTGGCTGGTCATACTCACGGTTTATAACTTGTCATCGGGGATGTGTATGAGGCCAGAGTTCATGTTTTTATCTATGGTGATACCCGATCCGAGTAGTCCGAGCTGGAATATAGATGTTTGTCTTTAACCATTGATTGATGAGTTGATGCAGTTGTGGTCCTCCGGAGCTTTGACTTATAATATATAAAGAAAATAGAATTTTCTTATGTGGATAGCTTTGAAGTGGACTATCAATGATTTTCCAGCTTATGAAATGGTTTCTGGTTGGAGCACGCATGGAAAACTAGCATGTGCATACTGCATGGAAAACAACAAGGCATCACGCTAACAAACGGAGGTAAAGCTTCTTTTTTTTACTGTCACCATCGTTTCTTGCCAACGAATCATATGTCCAGAAAGAATTAGAAAGGATTTCTTTGTTGGCAGAGTTAAAAAGGATGTTGCACCCCCACGTCTTTCTAGTGAAGAAATTGCATGATGTTGTATCAGAGTACGGTGACATTGTGTTTGGTTTTCAATCTGGTAGGTTCGATTCGGTTTTATAAGCCTGAACCTGAAAAAACCGAACCGAACCGAACCCAAACCGAAAAAAACCAAAAAAAACCGAGCCAAATCGGAAAAACTGAGCCAAACCAGAAAAAACCGAGCCAAATAAAAAAAACCAGTTTTTTTTCTAAAATAACCGAACCGAAATCGGTCGGTTTGAATCGGTTTCGGTTTGGTTTTGGTTTTTTTTTTAAAAACTGGTTTGGTTATTATTTTTGATAAAAACCAAACCAAACCAAAAATGATCACCCCTAATGCAAACACTCATTCCATTAGCTTATCGTGATTTGTTGCCAAAGGAGATATGGGATGCATTCACGGAGATTAGTCATTTCATTAGAGATATATGCTCCAGCAAGTTGCAGACAAATCACATTGAGCGGCTTGAAATGAATATCCTCGAGACAATATACAAACTTGAGATGATATTCCCTCCATCGTTTTTTGACTCGATGGAGCATCTACTCATACATTTATCGTATGAGGCAAAAGTTGGAGGACCAGTCTAGTATAGATGGATGTATCCATTTGAGAGGTTAGATATTACAGATGCAATGTAATTCATAAGGTATTTTCATTGTTTTTCTTAATTGAAAAATATTTGTTTAATTCCATGCAAGTACTTGTTCAATCTTAAGAAAAAAGGTTAAAAACAAGGCGTATGTTGAGGCTTCGATATGTAAGGCCTATATTGTTGAAGAGATCTCAACATTTATCTCGTACTATTTTGAAACTCATTTAAGAACAAGAATCAACCACGTTCCACGACATGATGATGGTGGTGAAGTGCCTTCCAGTGGGAACTTATCAATATTCTCAAATCCTGGACAACCCACACCTAAAAATGTCATAAGGGGAAGATATTTGTCTGGGCTAGAGTTCAGACAAGCACACAATTATGTTTTATTTAACTGTGATAAGCTGAGACCTTTTAATAAGTATATGTAATACTTAAACTTTGTTAAAAATGTACTATTTATATATTGTAATATCATAAACTCATATAATTTTGAAAACCTTTTAGGCAACATCGACAATATTTACTGTCCAATAACTTACAGCTGATCGAATCCCAAATCTTTTTGGATTACAACATGAACAATTTTCCATGTGGTTCAAAAAACATGTAAGTACTATCACAAACTCATTATCTCTTGCAAGTTATTGTATTTCATTGTATAATTCTCGTTTATTGTTCATTGTTGTACTTGATATACAAGGTTTATCAAATGGGAAGAAGTGCTGTTATTTCATTGTCTTTACTAAGCCTGGGTCCTGAAAGAAACGTTAAGTGCTACAATAGGTATTTTATCAATGGATATGTGTTTCATACTGAAGAATACGAGCATAGAAGAAAGACATATAACAACGGTGTTTGTGTTAAGGGATCGACTTGTAGTGAGTTTAAAGTTGACTACTATAGTAAATTAGAAGAGGTCATTGAATTGCAATATCATAGCAAGCAGAATAAATTACTTTTATTCAATTGCTATTGGTATGACACCACTGATAGACAAATCAGAGTAGATCCTCACTATGGTCTAGTGGAAATCAACTCAAAAGCTAAACTCCGCAACGTAAACAATGTCTTTGTTTTCGCAAAGCAATGTTAACAAGTTTATTACACATACACCGCTTCCTTTAGAAAGAACTGATAAAGAGTTGATTGGTTACCCTTTTTAAAAATGAAACCCAGGGGTAGTGTCGAGGTTGTTTAGGATGAGAACAAAGACACAAGTGTGCGAGATGAAGTCTTTCAAGTTAGTGAGTTGGTTGAACCATATCGAGTTGCTACTTCGATTGACTTAGAAGAAAATTTATTTTTTTGTATTTTCGATGATAGTCTTGTTGTTATTGACGTAAAGGAGTTGAATGTTGTTCTGAGCTCCAGCAGACAAGTACTTGTCGATGAAGATGATGATGATGATATCCACATTGAAGATTATGATGGAGCTGATGACGATTCAATTGACGAAGAAGAAGAAGAAAATTCTGACTAAATATCATAACACGAAAGTGTAAAGAATTTTTTATAATGTAATATTATGGATGAAATTTTCTACCACAAAATATTTATTTTTATAATTTTTCACTGTTGTTATTGTGTTGTGCGGGTAGTTTGCAATTTAAGTGTTTGCAGGGAGGATAAATAGGCAATACAAACACAATTTATCATGCTCTGTGCACATCACTAACGGATCTACAAATGGAATGAGTCCGTCGGCATTTCACATAGAGTTGTAAAATATTTACTAAATATACCACAATCATTGACGCCCCTACATATGGAATGAGTCCGTCGGCATTTCACAGAGAGTTGTAAAATATTTACTAAATATACCACAATCATTGACGTCCCTATAGATGAAATGAGTTTGTCGGTATTTCACAGAGAGTTGTAAAATATTTACTAAATATGTCACAATCACCGACGTCCCTATAGACGGAATGATTCCATCGGTATTTGCCAGAAGATGGGAACTGTTCACCTCCTATATCGGTGAAGTCCTCTGAATCACCGATGGAATTACCGATGAATTGTAAATTCCAAAACGTGGGTAATTAATGAATCTCTAACTGTGTGTACTTATTTCACATTACCGACGAACAATGAAAATTCTGGAGGGTTATTTAAAAATTTCATGTGAAATTCGAAATTTTACTGACGAACTGTGAAAATTCACCGACAGAATAATTAAAAATGATATTATTTAATAGTCTGTTGGTAAGTCCGTCGGAAAAATTACAATATAACTCCCACCGAGAGCCCCTTCAGTTCATTTTTTTCTCTCCTTCGTTTCTTCTCATTCGTTTTTTTTCTCTCATCCATTTTAAAACTCTTTTTTTTTCTTGTAATCTCTAATTCTATATTCAACAAATTAAAAGATATGTATTGTGATTCAATATACTTAATGATTTTCTTTTTTTCATCTTTTCTTTGTTTCATTAACAATATATTTTTGTTTTGTTTTTTGTTTTTTTGTATTGTATGTAGATGAAGTCTAGAAATAAACACACTATTAAGGTAAGCATTTTTCATTCTTAAAGTCTATAGTTTTTTTTTAATTTGTTGTCTATTTTATTGTTTATATTGCCATAATAATTGAATATTTTGTTAAATTTTAATTGTTACTGTTAAATTTGCCTTGTAAATGTTAATTAAATATATAGGATTAAATGTAATTATTTTATCTCAATTTTACTCTATTATTGCATAATAGAGTGTTTGATTGTTTCCATGAATTTTAATTGTTATTTATGAATTTATATAGATGTTAGTTGAATATCTAGAATTATATTTTATTTTATTTTGTATTTTATTGTTAAATTTGTATAGATGTTAGGTTATATATAATATTTTTTTTCTTTATTTTACGGTTAGAAACATTTTATTATCATTTCAAAAATAAAATAAAACCAATTGGTTTGTGGCATATATATTGTCAATATTTACAGGTTTGAAAAATTTGGGTAGTCCTCAGTATAATGGAGGTGCTGCCAAATATATTTTTAAATAATTGAATTTGATTATGCAATTATTCGTTCAACTTGTATAGATGCGTAGAACGAAATCAACAGCACGTCATGAACATATGGTCGCAACTAGTTCTTTTAGCAATGAGGATGACTTGCCCTTAGGTGCTGATCAAGAATAGTCACTTGCGCCATTGGAAGGACGACCTTTCAATGTAAGTTTGTTGTGCTTTTAGTTTTTTTTTTACTTATAACATAATTTGTGAACAACTAATTAATATTTCATTAATTTTATTTATTTTCAGGTTCACAAACATTGAGGTCGCCCGAGTAATAACATTGGCATTTAAATCATCGATGGAGATTTCATTATTTCAATGGAATTAGGTTTCCAAACATCCTGATTGGAGACCTTATATCGATGCATGGTTTCAAAGATTTAAGGTTGGTGTTAACTTCTAATTTTATTTATTTTTAATAAATTATTATTTTTATTTTAAATAAATTATTTATACATAGAAAAAATTTGAGTGGGAAAGCGCGTATGACAATGTTGCGAGGAGGGTGTGGGAGAATCAGGCGGCAACTAGGTAATATAAAAAACAATACGATATTTTTTTTAAATCTAATTTGTCATTAACTAATATAAAATTCATTGATTGAAGTAGGTTGCGTGATTTTTGGTATGAAGCACAGAAAAAGGCCAAAAAATACGCCAGAGATAATGGTCTACAAGGCTGGAATGACGTGGCGGTTTGGAGGGATTTCAGGCCACCATACATCCCGAAAGATATATGGCCGTAATATATCTAGCACGTGATGTCTGAGCGGTTCACACGACGCTCACAGTCCAGTGCTGACAACCAGAACCGACAAATTCATGCTTCGGTGACCACGCACACCGGTGGCTCCAGTCTGTTCACTGCACATGCGAAGTGGATGGTAAGATTATTTTTAATGAAATCTATCGTTAATTAATTTGCTACTATTTATAAATATATTTAACTTGCAACATTTTTTTTCTTACAGACTACGTTTCTTGAACATGAGTCGAGCCCAATGGAGCTGTTTGTAGAGACGCACATGCGAAGTGAAGACTACCAAAGGGGAATGCAATAGTTCATTGACAACCACGCTCAACACTTTGTGGTATGTTCGTTTAACCTTTTTATTTTGTAAGTTATTATTTTCTTGAATTGAATGTGATGATTTCTTTTTTAATTTTCAGGAGACATACAATAACCGGTTGAGGGAGAGATACGGGGACGATCTTTCTACCCACCAGAATTTCGATCCAGAATTATGGATGGAGGCAGGATCGTTGGTGGACCTGATAAAAATCGAGTGTACGGACTCTCCAACACTACGGCCAAGAACTTGTGGGCGGCTCGTAGTGTCTCAGCCGTTGGGAGCTCTCAATCAGTATCGAGCACCCAGTCTGAGGAGATTGTGGCCTTGAAAAAACAATATCAGGAACTCTCAGCAGATTATGAACAACTCCGCCAGCTCGTCATGGATATGAGATAACAGATGGGTGGTACGTGTGCACCTCTTTTTTGGCTGTATGGTCCTGGGAACGACCAACCTCCTCCTCCTCTAGCTCTGCCATTGTTCTAGTTCAATTTTTTTTTGGAAACACTTTAAAATTGTAATGAATATTTGGATGAATATTATTTAACTTTATTTTTATATTTTTAATGTTTTATACAATTTTATTTGCTTAATTGGTTTTTTTTACTATTTTCTATATAATTTTATATTATTTATTCTACACAATTTATTTTTAAAAATATTTTTAAATTCTAACTGATGGATTTACAGACGGAATTATTTTGTTGGTATGTCACAGAAAGTTGCAAAATATTTACTGCATATGCCACAATCACTGACATTGATACAGACAGAATGAGTCTGTCGGTATTTACAAAGAGTTGCTAAATATTTACTACATATGTCACAATCACCAACGTCGTTATTCCGTCAGTAATTTACCGATGAAAATACAGATGAAATAAGTATATTTCTAGCGGGAATGTTTTTTTTTTATGCGCGAATTTTCCGTCTGTAAAACCATCGATGTTTTTTTTTACCGACAAAAGTAGTGACCAAATATGGAATTACCAATGAACGGTATTCCGTCATTGAATTCATTGGTAAAATGTTTACCGACTGAATGGTAATCTTACACCGACTAAAAATGACCGTCGCTAAAACTATTACAAGTTGTAGTAGGGCTCAAGGAGCATGGGCTCGGTCATGACAACCTGAGCCCATACTAGGCATAGGTGCATGGGCCCAGACAACATGCTCGAGCCCATTTTGGGATGGGCACATGCTTATCATATTGTGCATGTTTTCATGCCCAACAGGTGTTGGGCATGCACCCAATGCCTAGTAGAGGGGTTGGGCACCTCAGCACCCCCTTATACTCGGGCGTGCACCCGAGCCCAACATGCTCGGGATCAGGAGCGCTTCTCGAGCCTAATATGCTTGGGTCTAAGCAGTGCGCCTGAACCCATTTCTCACTTCAAATGGGCTCGAGCCCAACACCCATCAAAGATTTTTTCGGGATTCCACATGAGTCCCTTAGTATTGCATATTGATCTAATACTTATTATTTTGAGTAGAATACAACTTAGAATATCATAGGAATAAAATTACACTTCAACCCCTTCTCCCCATAAAAGAACAAGATTTATGGGCTATAAATACGTCAGGAATCCTTCAAGTCAAAGGTTCACAATCTCTTCATTCTTAACATTTTTAGCATACATATTTTCAGAGTCTATCTCTCTAAAATATTGTTGCATCTTTTCTCTCTACAAAGTTACTGACTTTACCATCAGAGAGTCCCCATGTCCATAACAGGGGACCTTTTGCTGGTGCCACCTACCAACTACCTGGTTTACCAGGCACCACTTCGTACTACCACAACTACCGATCACCTAATTTACTAGGCACCATCTACTACTAGCACATTTATCGGTCATTTGGCTTACCGGGCACCACCTGCTGCTGGTTACCAACTCTGTGGGCTTTCCATATCGAGTCACCAGATACCATGACTACTTTTTTTTATCTAGGTGCTTCACCTTGTAGGCACCGTTTAGGAGTGAGTTTCAATCTGCTTTTCGTTAAAATTTAAAAATTGTTTTTGCTTCAAATTAGTTTTTTAGTGTTTTTAGATCGTTTTGATGTGTTGATGTCAAAAATAAATAAATAAATAACATTATTTTGATGTTTTTTCCTAGTAAAATTCACTTTGAAAAGCAACCACTACCACACTCTCAAACACCCGTCTAATTTTCTACCTCAACTTTTCTTTTCTTGATTAAAAGAAGAAATGCCACGTGTTGTTATGTTATACAAGAGGCAGGTTCCCTTAGTAGGTTTCACAGATATTTGTTTCTTTCTAAGATGAATTGTAGATTATTATAGTTTAGTTTTCTATAGTATATTTTTTGGTGTTTGGAAGTGTGGTAGTGGTTGCTTTTCAAAGTGTTTTTCATTTGGAAATGCATCAAAATAATATTTTATTATTATTTTTTTAAAATTATTTTTTATATCAACATATCAAAATAATCCAAAAACATAAAAAAATAATTTTAAACAAAAAAAAATTCAAATTTTACTCAACTCTTGTTTATAACGCAATACCAAACAAGGGATTAGTATCTTAGTGTTTGCCATGAGTTGGAATTGATTTATCTCTCTTGCATTAGATGTCATATTTTAGTCCACTTCTAAATCAGTAAATGAAATTTTGATCTCTGTATAGGAATGTCTATTAGAAACCAAGTCTCTCCTTCCTTTGTCAGGGCACTTGTGGAAGTTGTTTTTTTTAATTATTTTTTTAAGTGGATCTATCATAAATTTATAAAATTAGTTAAGATTCTTTCATGCGTGTATCTCGACTAATTATATTAGAGTTATATTGGAGTATCCACCAGTTTCTTGCATGTATCTTGATCAGTGTTTTAAGACCCGGCCCGGCCCGGCCCGGCAGGTCGACCCAGGACCCGGCCGACCCGGGCCTGTGGCCGGGCTGGGTCTAAGCAAAAAACAGGCTGGGAATTGGCCCGGCCAGACCCGGTCAACCCGGAGGGTCAACCCATCTGACCCGTGACCCGATCACTTGACCGGGTCAATGACCGGGTCGGGTTTCAAAACTATGATCTCAACTAATTTCATAGACTCTAAAATTAACGATCATGTAAACCTGCAGTAATCTTGAGAGAACTCGAATCTTTAGAGCAACCTTATTGTTTGGAAGGGTAGCGAATAATATTTTTTAAATTGTTTTTTATTTATAAATATATTAAAATATGTTTTAAATTTTATTTATTACATTAATATAAAAAATTTTAAATTTAATTAAAAAAATATGTTCATCTGCAACTCGTACAATACCTAACCGCGAAATTTCACGGAAGAGTTGCTGAGATTGACTCGTTTTCATATTGCCTTGAAATTAGGGTATTGTGTTTTCAGATCAACCTGAAAGTTTGACAAGTTAGATTATCTCAACCATTGAATGCAAAGATTATGCAAAGATTGTCCTCATTGTTTGACTAATTGGCTCTATCATTAAGGCACATTTATTTCACGGAAAGTGATTTGTTAAAATCATTTTTCAAATTTTTTATATTTATTTGTTATTAAAAAAATATTAATCAATAAAAAATATTTTTTAATAAAAAAATTAGTTTGATTTGCATGAAAGTATTTTTTTTATTTTGAGCAAAAAATTATGTTTTAGAAGTTGTGAAAAATTTAAAAATATCATGTTATTTATTGATTTTATCAAATTTGATCCTCAAATTTTTTATTGTTATATATATTTTTTTGAATCTTTTTTTTAATTTCATCCTTTAGAATTTAATTTAATTTTATTTTTATATCTAGTTCTTATTTTTATAATTGTTATTTATTTTTCTCTTATCATTTTCTTAATTGAAATTAATTATCAATCAGATTAATTTGGTCTTTATTTTTTTATTGTTATTTATTTTATTTGAAATAATTTATGAAATTAAAAAAAAATTAATTCATCATCTTTCAACTTTTTTTATCTATTAGATTTGATCTCTATTATTTTGATTGTTATTTATTTTATTTGAGATAATTTATGAAATTAGATTTTTTTAATTTTACTTTCATTCAACTTTTTAATTTGTAAGATTTGTTCCTTATTATTTTAATAAACTTGAAAAAAAATATTAATAATTTATTTTTCAGTTTATTTTTTATGACATAGCCGAATACTGGAAAATATTTTCTAATTTATTTTTTATAATACTACTAAACATTAATAAATAATTTACTTTTAAAAAATTTATTTTTTAAATAACTATTTAAAAAAAATTATTTTACTGCGAACAAACTCCTAACTCCCGGATTGCGTGGATACTCCAATATAACTGACAAACATGAACAAGAAACTGGTGGGTGGAGACAAACACAGTTTCAATGTTATTCAGGATCGTCTTTATGGTGCGTGTCTTAGTTAGCTTAGCAATAGCAGCCTCTCAAGATCTC
>Ga0307509_10006998_pt1 | contig 14944 bp, 14 predicted proteins | sample 10_EM_MG_FD_202245 | JGI IMG/M metagenome (GOLD analysis project Ga0307509, IMG submission 202245) | Populus trichocarpa ectomycorrhiza microbial communities from riparian zone in the Pacific Northwest, United States - 10_EM | ecosystem: Host-associated > Plants > Roots > Unclassified | place... | reverse complement strand
ACCTTGATGCCGACCTCCATCGAGGTCGTGCCGGTGTAGTTCACGCTGGCCATGAAGGTGACGAGCTCGCCGACGTGAATGGGCTCGCGAAACGTCACCTGGTCGACCGACAGCGTCACCACGTAGCGCCCGGCATAGCGGCTCGCACACGCGTAGGCCACCTGGTCGAGCAGCTTGAGAATGGTGCCGCCGTGGACGTTGCCGGCGAAGTTCGCCATGTCGGGCGTCATCAGCACCGTCATCGTCAGCTCGTGTTTAGGAAGGTTCATCGCGGGGCTCCGGTTCAGACAAGAGGTTGGACGTCGATCTGGGCGCGGCCGCCGACCCACGCGGCGAATTCGTCGCGCAGGCGCTCGCTCTCGGTGAGCGCCCGCGACCACGCTTTGACGCGGCCCGCGACATCGTCGCCGAAGAATTTGAAGTCGGCCCGGTCCGGCAATTTGCCATTCGGCAAGGTCGCGATCCACTCCGGGTTCGGCGATAGCACGATCACGTTCGACAGCGCCGCGGTCGCGCGATGACGATGCTTGAAGAACTTGTCGAGCCAGCCCGGGATGACGCTCTGCTGGAAGTGCGGGTACAGCACCAGCGCCGGCTCGGGCTCGTCGGGCATTGAGGCGTAGTTCAGGTGCAGGTGGTAGTCGGTGATGCCGCCATCCCAGTAGGCACCGAGCGGCGCGCCGGGGATGTTGTGCACCGGGTCCAGCCAGTACGGGATCGAGCAGCTCGCCAGAATGCTCAGCGGCAGGTTCTGCGCACTCAGTGCCGCGCTGTGCGTGCGGTAATCGCGCAGCGAAATGGGCATGGGCTCGCGCGGGTCCGAGAAGACCACGCGCTCCCACCAGCCGCTCATCGCGCGCCGGCTCACCGCGTTGGTCGCGAACGAGCCCGCGTAGCTGAGCGGCGTACTGATGCTCGACAGCGCGCGGCCATGCCGCCGCAGCAGATGCCGGCCGCGGCTGGTGAACACGTGCAGCCGAAAGCGCGGGTTGTTCAGCAGCTCGTGCGTGCGCCCGCCGAAGCGCGCGACCAGGTTCGCGCCGAACACATCGCTGACATGGCGCGGCGTCGGCGGCTTGCCGGGAGCGTGTTCGTAGTTCTGATGAAGATAGTCGTCGGCCATTTGCGCGAGCGCCCTCGCCGGGTCGTTCAGGCACGCGGCCGCCATGCGCCACGCGCCGATCGACGCACCGAGCAGATGCACCGACGCGGTCGCGCGCGTCAGCCACTCGCCGAAGATGAACTGGTCGAGCGCGTTCAGCACCAGCCCCTTCGGGCCGCCCGCCGCGGCGGGAATCGCGCGCACATGCTGTGGCTGCAAGCCGTGCTCGCGCAGCGTTTGAAGAGCGCGCGGGCCGGCGTGGATGCTCAGGGCTTGCATGCCCCGGACTGTATAGCGCCGCGCCCCTGATCGATCCGTCAGCGCTTGGTCTGCAGGCGCGCGAACGCGTCGGCCATCGCCGAGCCGCCGGCTTGCGGTGCAGACGGGCGCCCCGCCGCGACACGCTCACCACGCGCCGGCGCCCGGTACGCGTTGTTCGCACCGCGCTCGCCGGCTGGGGCGGGCTTCGCATCGAGCTTCATCGTCAACGAGATGCGCTTGCGGGCCAGATCGACCTCGAGCACCTTGACCTTGACGATGTCGCCGGTCTTCACGACCTCGCGCGCGTCGTTGACGAACTTGTTTGCGAGCTGGCTCACGTGGATCAAGCCGTCCTGATGCACGCCGAGGTCGACGAAGGCGCCGAACTGCGCGACGTTGCTGACCGTGCCTTCGAGCGTCATGCCGGCCTGCAGGTCCTTGATGTCTTCGATGCCGTCGTTGAAGCGCGCGACCTTGAAGTCCGGCCGCGGGTCGCGGCCCGGCTTCTCGAGCTCGGTCAGCACGTCCTTCACGGTGATCGCGCCGAACTTCTCGTCGGCGAAGGCCTCGGGCTTCAGTGCGCGGATCACGTCGCTGCGACCCATCACCTCGGCGGCGGGCTTGTTCAGCGCACCGAGCAGGCGCTCGACGAGCGGATAGGTCTCCGGGTGCACGCCCGATTGATCGAGCGGGTTGTCGCCATCGCGGATGCGCAGAAAACCCGCGCTCTGCTCGAAGGTCTTCGCGCCCAGGCCGCTCACGTCCATCAGCTGCTTGCGGTTGCGGAACGCGCCGTTCGCATCGCGCCAGCGCACGATGCTCGCGGCGACCGCGCTGCTCAGGCCCGACACGCGCGACAGCAGCGGCGTCGACGCAGTGTTCAGGTCGACGCCGACCGAGTTGACGCAGTCCTCGATCACCGTGCCCAGGCTCTTCATCAGCTCGCTTTGGTTCACGTCGTGCTGGTACTGGCCGACGCCGATGCTCTTCGGGTCGATCTTGACCAGCTCGGCGAGCGGGTCCTGCAAGCGCCGCGCGATGCTGACCGCGCCGCGCAGGCTCACGTCCAGATCAGGCAGCTCCTTGCTCGCGTACTCGCTCGCCGAATAGACCGAGGCGCCGGCCTCGCTGACGACGACCTTCTCGAGCACCGTGCTCGGTGCGATCTGCTGGATGCGCTTGATCAGGTCGGCGGCGAGCTTGTCGGTTTCGCGGCTCGCGGTACCGTTGCCGATCGCGATCAGGTTCACACCATGCGTCGCGCAGAGCTTGGCGAGCGTGTGCAGCGAGCCCTCCCAGTCGCGGCGCGGCTCGTGCGGGTAGACGGTGTCGGTGGCCAGCACCTTGCCGGTGGCGTCGACCACCGCGACCTTGCAGCCGGTGCGAATGCCCGGGTCCAACCCCATCACGACGCGCGGGCCGGCCGGCGCGGCGAGCAGCAGGTCGCGCAGGTTCTCGGCGAAGACCTTGATCGCCACGGCCTCGGCCTCTTCGCGCAGGCGCGAGAACAGGTCGCGCTCCAGGCTCAGGCTCAGCTTGACCTTCCAGGCCCACGCGATGCACTTGCGGATCAGGTCGTCGGCCGGGCGCTTGGCGTGGCTCCACTTCAGGTGCAGCGCGATGCGGCCTTCGGCGAGCGAGATTGCCGGCGAACCGGCCGTCGCAGCTGCGTTCTCGTCGAGAACCAGCTTGGCGTCGAGCAGCTCGAGCGTGCGGCCGCGGAACACCGCGAGCGCGCGGTGCGACGGCACGGTGCGGATAGGCTCGGCGTAGTCGAAGTAGTCGCGGAACTTCGCGTTGTCGGGGTTCGTCGCGTCCTTGCCATCCATGAGCTTGCTCTGGAACAGCGCCTCGCTCCACAGCCACTCGCGCAGGCTGCGCACCAGCGTGGCATCTTCCGCCCAGCGCTCGGAGAGGATGTCGCGCACCCCATCGAGCACCGCAAGCGCGTCGGCGAATCCGGCATCCGCATTGACGAACGCGGCGGCCTCGGTCAACGGGGTCAGCGTCGGGTCGGCGAACAGCTTGTCGGCGAGCGGCTCGATACCGGCCTCGCGCGCGATCATCGCCTTGGTGCGGCGCTTCTGCTTGTACGGCAGGTAGAGGTCTTCGAGCTCCTGCTTGGTCGGCGCGGCGTCGATGGCGGCGCGCAGCTCGGGCGTCAGCTTGCCCTGCTCCTCGATGCTCTTGAGCACCGCGGCGCGTCGCTCTTCGAGCTCACGCAGATACGATAGGCGCGCCTCGAGCTCGCGCAGCTGGATGTCATCGAGGTTGTCGGTCGCTTCCTTGCGGTAGCGGGCGATGAACGGGACGGTGGCGCCGCCATCGAGCAGCTCGACGGCTGCATTGACCTGCGCCGGCCTAACCTTCAGTTCGGCGGCGATCTGCAGAAGAATCTTGTTCAAGGGACGTGGCCGCGGCCCATGCCGCGCGGGAGCAAACTGAAGCGGCGCAGTGTGCCACAGGCCCTGCGCCGCGCCTCGATTACTGCGACGGTGCCGATGCGGCCGGCTCGATCGTCCTCAGCTCGCGGTAGATGCCGCCGGCGCTCGCGCTGCCGCTGACCGAGCCCGCGCCCTTCATGCGCAGGCGGCAATCCTTGGCTTCGTCACCGCTCAGCGCCTTGCAGCGGTCCAACTGGTTGCGCCGATAGTCGGCGTTGCCTTCGTCGAGCAGGCCGCGGCGCGCGACATCACGGGCCGCGCCGGCTTCCTTCAGGCAGGTGGCCTGGTCCTGGTTGGACTTGCCGCTCAGGCACACCGCGCGCTCGCGCTCGTAGCGGGCCTGGATCTCGGTCGACGTGGGGCTGGGCGTGGCGGCCATGACCGCCGAACCAGCGCTCAGCAGCAGGCCGGCCAACAGACATCGTGTCGGGAACGAGGACTTTCGAATCGTGGTTTGCATGGCGAACTCCGCTGTCGTTGTTGACATGCCACGAATCTAGGCGCCGCCTCGTGTCACGGCTATCGGACACCCGCTCGCCTGCACCGCGCCTGCGCCGACGTCGCTGTAGGACATCGCCGCATTCACACGGCCGTTCGTCAGCGCGCTAGGGTCGCCAGGCGAGCACACCGCGGGCTGCGGCCACGCCGCTGGCCATGCACGCGGTCAGCAAGTAGCCGCCGGTCGGCGCCTCCCAGTCGAGCATCTCGCCGGCGCAGAAAACGCCCGGCAGCGCGCGCAGCATCAGCCCCTCGTCGAGCGCCTCGAAGCGCACGCCGCCGGCGCTGCTGATGGCCTCATCGATCGGTCGCGGCTTCACCAGCGTCAACGGCAGCGCCTTGATCGCGGCGGCCAATTGAGCAGGATCGGCGATGGCGTCGCGCGGCAACAGTTCGTGCAGCAGCGCGGCCTTGACGCCGTCGATGCCGAGTCGGCTCTTCAGGTGCGTGGACAACGAACGCGAGCCGCGCGGTCGTGCGACCTCGGCCTGCACGAACTCGGCGCTGCGGCCGGGCAGCAGGTCGATGTGCACGAGCGCACTGCCGTCGGCCGCGATCAGATCGCGCACGAATGCCGACGCGGCGTAGACCAGGCTGCCTTCGACCCCGCCCTCGGTGATGACGAACTCGCCAGCCTGTTCGAACACCGGGCCGCCCGCGGCCTGCACCGACAAGGCCACGTTCTTCATCGGGTGCCCGGCGAAGCGGCTGCGGAAGAACTCGCTCCAGCCCGACACATCGAAGCCGCAGTTCGACGGCTGCAAGGGCGCGACATCCGCGCCGCGTTGCGTCAACAGCGGCACCCACGCGCCATCGGACCCGAGCCGCGCCCAGCTGCCGCCGCCGAGCGCGAGCACGACAGCGTCGAACATCGGCATGCTCACCTCGCCGCGCGGCGTCTCGAAGCGCAGCGCGTTCGCCGCGTCCCAGCCCAGCCAGCGGTGCCGCATGTGAAACACCACGCCCGCAGCGCGCAACCGCGTCAGCCACGCGCGCAGCAGCGGCGCGGCCTTCAGGTCGGTCGGGAACACTCGGCCCGAGCTGCCGACGAAGGTGCTCACGCCCAGCGCTTGCGCCCAGGCGCGCAGCTCGGCCGGCCCGAACGCGCGCAGCATCGGCTCGATGAGCGCGCGCCGCGCACCGTAGCGGCCGGCGAAGGCATCGAAGCCCTCGCTGTGCGTCAGGTTCAGCCCGCCCTTGCCGGCGAGCAGGAACTTGCGGCCGACCGAGGGCATCGCATCGAACAGCGCCACCTGTGCGCCGCCCGCGACCAGTGTCTCGGCCGCCATCAGCCCGGCGGGGCCGCCGCCGATCACGGCGACGCGAGTGGTTGAAGGCAGAGAAGACATGGGCTGCGTGATGATCAATGAACGAAAGGCGGCGCAGTGTGGCACAGCGCCGCAGTAAGAATGGCGCGGCCGACGCGACCTAGCGCATCCTCATGTGCGGAGCATCTTCGATGGCCCTGATCCCACCCAACGCCCTGCCCTGCGGGCTGCTCGCGTTCGCGATCCTCGCGCCGGCCGAGGCCGCACCGGTGTGCAGCGCGCGCAGTGCCGCCACCATCACGCCGGTCGTCGAGCTCTACACCTCGGAGGGCTGCAATTCCTGCCCGCCGGCCGACCGCTGGCTCTCGACGCTGAAGGCCGATGCACCGGTCGTCGCGCTCGCATTCCACGTCGACTACTGGGACCGCCTCGGCTGGAAGGACCGTTTCGCCAGCCCCGCCTACACGCAACGCCAGGCCGAGCAGCAGCGCAGCAGCGGCGCGCGCTTCAGCTACACGCCGCAGGTGATGATCGATGGTGCGGACCGCCACGACTGGCCGGGCGCAGCCGTCACCGGCCCGCGCCCGGCGGCGACGGTCGACGCGCAACTCGTACGCGACGGCAACCGCGTCACCGCATCGGTCACGTCACGGCCCGGCGCGCCGACGCGGCTCGCGGCCTATTGGGCCGTGACCGAGCAGGCCCACGTCAGCGCAGTGAAGGCGGGCGAGAACGAGGGCGTGACGCTGCACCACGACTTCGTCGTGCGCGACTACCGGCAGGTCGCTGCATGGGCGACGCAGCCGGACGCCACCACGCTTCAGTTCGAGCTGAGCAGCGCCGGCGACCCGGCGCATCTGCGCCAGATCAACCTCGTGATCGTCAACGCCGACACCGGCCGCCCGGTGCAGGCCGTCAAGCTCGGCTGCTGACGAGACAGGTGTCGCAGCGACGCAGCGTGACCCCCAATTTGCCGGACCCTGTGGCTTCTCGGCACGCGTGAGTTGTGCGCCAATAGCGGCCATGACCGAACACTCACCCCTCGCCCACCGTGCCATCACCCACCCACTCACCGCGGCTCTGATCCAGCACTCGCTCGCGCAGCTCGGCGAGCATCGGCTGCCAGGTTTGCTGCAGGCCTACGCGGCCCAGTCGGAGGCCTTCTTTCAAGACCTCGAGGTCGACACCCACGCAGTGCTGCGCGCGTCGGCCCAGGATCTGTCCGCGTGCCTGCGCGACCTCGACGCCTTCAATGCCCTGACGCCCGACACCGAAAACGACGCTTGGTACGACCAACCGGCCGCGTTCACCAGCATGCACCTCGATGCCTTGCTGCTGGGCTTCTCGCGACGCCGATTGGAGATGGTCGCGAAGCACCTCAGCGAGCCCGCGATAGCCCACGCCGTCGTCCTCGACGTGGGCAGCGGCAGCGGCCGGCTCGCCGCCATGCTGCTGCGCGAGCACCCGGGCTGGCAGGCGGCGCTGGTCGACCGCAGCCCGGCGGCCGTGAAGTTCTCGAGCGCTTATCTTGACGCGACCGGGCTGGCTCGCCGAGCCGAATGCCGCCGCGGCGATCTGGCGGCCATCCCCTACGCCGACGCGAGCTTCGACGTGGTCATAGCGGCCGAGGTGCTGGAGCACACCAGCGATCCAACCGCAAGCGCCGCCGAGCTGCTTCGGGTGCTGAAGCCGGGCGGCCGGCTCGCGATCAGCCTGCCGGTCGACCTGGACATCGCGATGCACCCCACCGTCTTCGCCACCGAAGACGCGGTCCTGCAATTCTTCAGCCGACTGCCGCTGGTTGTGTCGCGCAGCGACGCGGTGACGGCCGACCCCACGCTCGATGCGATCTGCGATGTCTTCCCCGACTTCAAGGGTTGCTTCAACGTGACCTTTGTCCACGCCGCGGCGGCGCAGACCGCATAGCTGACGCCGAGGACGCGTTAGGCATCGAATACAGACCGCCCATTCACATCGGAGTTCACCATGGCACGCCCATTTCTCGGACGATCCGCCATCGTGGATGTCATCAAGAGCAAGGATCGGACGAATGCAATCCAAAAGCGTGAAGGCCTAACCGATCGTCCTGTCAGGTTTACCGTGTGCGGCTGCCCAGATCCAAACTGCGGCGGCTGGCACACCATCGAAACGGATCGAACAATTCCATCCTCAAGAGAATGTGCGGCCATCATCAAGGCAAACAACTCGACGCGAAAACGGAAGAGCCCGAAGAGCGAGTAGCCTCATCTTTGCAACTCAGGTCCGAGCCGGTATGAGCCAATTCGTTGTATGTTGGGTGAGCGGTTCCGCGATGCCTAACTCTTTCTTCAAGCGGACTGGCCTCCGGCCAGCCGCTTAAGCCAAACGTTAGGCCGCACACGACGCGTCGCGCCGTTCAGCCAGGAGCAAGCAATGCGAGATACGACCCTGTTCGAAGCGATTGGGGGCGCGGAAGGTGTCCTCCATCTTGCTCATGCTTGGCATCAGCGCGTCATGGCCGACGAGATCGTGGCGCACGCTTTCAGCCATGGTTTCCATCCGCGGCATACCGAGCGGCTGGCCGCCTACTGGAGTGAGGCATGGGGTGGACCAATGACCTACAGTCAACGGTACGGTAGCGAGTCTTCGGTAGTTCGAATGCACAGTGGCAACGGACCGCACGAGGAGATGGACCGTCGCGCTATCGAGTGCTTCGACCGCGCACTGAACGATGTGGGACTCGCCGACCCCGTACTTCGCGGCGTGCTCCACGAATACTTCGCTTGGGCCACGACAAGCTCGATGGCCTCTTACCCCGAGAGCGCGGAGAACGTGCCAAGTGACCTACGCATTCCTCGCTGGTCTTGGGAAGGCTTGCAACGGTGAGGGCTGGGACCGGAGCCTCGCCCCCGGGCCCCGGTAAGCGCAGCCGCCGCCCAAGGGCTCCAACCAATCTCACACGTTCCGATCATCGGATTCCAACACCTACCAGGAGTAACTCGTGCAAAGCGTATACATGCCCTTGCAGCTGGCGCCCAGCAATCTGACGCAGCCTATTCTGCCGAACTGGTCCTTCAACCTGTTCAACGTGAACATGGGTGCCTCCTCCAATGCCGCGGTCGAACAAGAGGCACTGGAGAAGGTCGGCAGCTATGGCCGGCAGATCGGACACTTGGCAGAAGCGCTCGAGCTGATCGTCGGGCGACTCAAGCTCCTCGAGAGCAAGGACCTTTCCCAACAGGAGAAGGATGTTCTCCAAGTGTTCCTTGGTGATGTGTCGGCCATCAGGCAAATCAAGTCATCCCAACCCAAGGCCTAGCCGCTAGCCGTCACTGCGTCTCGCGCAGCTGCGCACGCAGCGCGTCTCCCAGCTCCGGCTTGTGCGCGAACGGGTCGGTCGGGTTGCGCGGGGTCATGATGTCCTCCAGCCGCACCTGCACGCTGGCGAGCGATTTCGGGTGGCTGTAGACATAGAAGTGCCGCTCAGCCACCGCATCGAACACGAACTGCGCGACCTGCGCGGCCGTGATCTTGCCGCTGCTGACGGCCTTCTCGCTCATCGCCTTGCCGATCAGCTGGCTGCGGGTCAGCGGTTTGTCTTCGCGCATCTCGGCCGGACGGTTGCGGTGGCTTTCGACGATGCCGGTCGGCACGAAGAACGGGCACAGCACCGAGGCACTGATCTGGTCGGTGACGAGTTTCAGGTCCTGGTAGAGCGTCTCGCTCATTGCGACGACCGCGCTCTTGGTCGCGTTGTAGACGCCCATGTTCGGCGCGTTCAGCAGGCCGGCCATCGACGCGGTGTTGGTGATGTGGCCCTCGTAGCCCGGGTCCTTGGCCGCGGCTTCGAGCATCATCGGCGTGAACACGCGGATGCCGTGCGCCACGCCCATCAGGTTGACGCCGACGACCCACTCCCAGTCCTTCAGCGTCGTCTCCCAGATCAGACCGCCGGCACCGACGCCGGCGTTGTTGAAGACAAAGTGCGGCGCACCGAAACGCTTGAAGGTGGCGGCACCGAGTGCCACGACTTCGTCGGCCTTGGCCACGTCGAGGCGAAACGGCAGCACCTCTGCGCCGAGTGCGCGGATCTCGGCGACGGCCTTGTCCAGTGCGTCCTGCTGCACATCGGCCATCACGATGTTCATGCCCAGGCCCGCGGCGATGCGCGAGGCCTCGAGGCCGAAGCCCGAACCCGCGCCGGTGATCACGGCCGTGCGGCCCTTGAAGTTCTTCATGAAGTCGTTTCTCTCAGACAGTGACCGTGGTTTGTTTCTTGATCTGGAACGCGATGCGCGGGAAGTGCACGTGCACCGTGCCGGCCCGCTCATCGCTGCGCTCTATCACGACCTCTTGCGGGCCGAGGCCGACCAGGCGGCCGAGCACCGGGTCGTGCGCGTAGTCGGTCGGCGTGACGCTGACCTCGTCGCCCTCATTCAGGCCCGGTTCGGCGACGAACGAGGTCGCCGCCATCAGGCCCTGCGCGGCCACCGCGATCGCCTCGGCGCTGGTCATGCTCGTGGACTGGCCATGCCCGAATGCGCCGACCTGGTCGCACCAGGCCTGCACGCGCGGATAGGCTTCCAGCAGTGTCGCGACCGGCGGCGCGCGGCGGATGTACCAGATCGATTGCGCCGCCGAAAAATCGGCAATGCTCGGCAGCGCGCCGAGCAGGAACGGCCGGCCATCGTCGAGCAGGTGTTCGAGCCGCGCCAGGTAGCTGTGCAGTTGCGCCGCACCGTCGGCCAGCGTCGCGCGCCGGAAGTTCGGCGACATCGCCGCGCGGTCGGCACCAAAGGCTTTCAGCACCTCGGGCGTCGCGCCCGCGAGCAGATGCGCGACGCCGGCAGGCTGCATCGTGTACGGCACTGCGGTCCAGAACAGCGTCGTGTCGGCCCACTGCGCGATGATCTCGGCCACGCCCGAGGTCGGCTCCGGGTACAGCGGCGGCTCCGGGTTCAGCGTGTCGATCACGTGGCACATCAGCGTGGTGTCGCAATAGATGTCGGCGCCGATCTGCATGAACGGCGTGCGGCGGTAGCCACCGGTCAACGCCATCACGTCGGGCTTGGGCAGGATCGCCGGCACGCTCACCGAGCGCCAGCTCATGCCCTTGAAGCCGAGAATCAGCCGCACCTTCTCTGAGAACGGCGAGCCGGCGTAGTGGTGAAGGATGAGTTCTGTCATGGGGCTACATACGCTCAGTGCGGCATCGCACGCTGGATGATGGAATCGAATGCGATGCCCGACGGCAGCGTGCCGAAGACCTGCGGCCCGCCGCCGGCCAGGCGCGAGCGGCAGAACGCGTCGAATGTGAAATCGGGTGCGTGGCGGCGCAGCAGCGAGGCCTGTACCGCGAGCGCCACGTCTTGCGCGAGGCGGCGCGCATCGGCCTCGTCGCCGGCGCCGTCGGCCAGGCGTGCGAACAACGCGTCGGCGAACTGATCGAGCAGATGATTTGCACCGCGCGTGGTGGCGAGCTCGGCCTCCAGCGCCTGCAACGGGTCGCCGCTCGGGCCGCCGCCGCGTTTGCGCAGCGCGCGCATCAGGTCCAGCGCCATGATGTTGCCGGCGCCCTCCCAGATCGAATTCAGCGGCATCTCGCGGTAGATGCGCGCCATCACGCCCTCGCCGTGCTCCTCGACATAGCCATTGCCGCCCAGGCACTCCATCGCCTCTTGCGCGAGCGCGCTGCCTCGCTTGCAGACCCAGAACTTCGCGACCGGCGTCAGCACGCGCCGCATCAGGGTCTCGAACGGATCGCCTTGCCGGTCGACGGCACGCGCGAGGCGCATCGCGAGCGCCGTCGCGGCCTCGGACTCGAGCGCGAGATCGGCAAGCACGTTCTTCATCAGCGGCTGATCCACGAGCAGCTTGCCGAAGGCCTGGCGCTGCGAGGCATGGTGCAGCGCGAGCGACACTGCGCCGCGCATCAGCCCGGCGGTGCCGAGCGCGCAGTCCAGCCGCGTCAGCGTGCCCATCTCGAGGATCTGCGCGATGCCGCGCCCTTCTTCGCCGACGCGCCACGCGAGCGCGCCGTCGAACTCGACCTCGGAGCTCGCGTTCGCCTGGTTGCCGAGCTTGTCTTTCAGGCGCTGGATCGCGATCGCGTTGACGCTGCCGTCGGGCAGCACGCGCGGCAGGAAGAAGCAGCCCAGGCCTGCAGCCGTCTGTGCGAGCACCAGGAAGGCGTCGCTCATCGGCGCCGAGAAGAACCACTTGTGGCCGGTGAGCCGGTAGCGTGCACCCCACGCGTCGTTGTCGACGAACTCGGCGCGCGTGGTATTCGCGCGCACGTCCGAGCCGCCTTGCTTCTCGGTCATGCCCATGCCCATGGTCACACCGGTCTTCGTGCCGACGAAGGCGAGGCGCGGGTCGTAGCGTGTGCTGGCAAGCTTGTCGAACCAGGCGGCGAACACCGGCGCGTTGTCGCGCAACGCGGGCGTCACCGCATACGTCATCGAGACCGGGCACAGCACCGAGGGTTCGAGCTGCGTGAACATCATGAAGCCCGCGGCGCGCTCGATGTGCGCGCCGGCACCGCGCGACCACGGCGTCGCATGCAGCCCGGCCTCGACCGCCGCACCGAGCAGCACGTGGTAGCCCGGGTGGAACTCGACCGTGTCGGTGCGATGCCCGAAGCGATCGTGCGTGTGCAGCTCGGGCTTGTGCACGTTCGCGAGCCGTGCGTGCGTCTGCATGGCTTCGCTGCCGAGCAGTGCGCCGAAGGTGATGCGCCCCGCCTCGTCGGAGCCAGGCAGGTGGAACGCAAGCGCGTCACGCAGCGCACGATCGCCCGCATACACGTTGTGGCCGACCAGCGGCACAGGCTGGTTCGTCACCTCATGCGTGGCGGCGCTCATCGTTCACACCAGCTTGACGATCTGCTTGCCGAAATTGCGGCCCTTCAACAACCCGAGGAAGGCCTCGGGCGCGGCAGCCAAGCCTTGCGCCACGCTCTCACGATACTTGAGCTTGCCGGTGGCAACCAGCGTGCCGAGTTCCTTCAGCGCCTCCGGCCAGACATCCATGTGCTCGCTGACGATGAAGCCTTCGAGCGTGAGCCGGTTCGTCAGCAACAGCTGCGGCTGTTTCAGCGGGATCGGTTCGCCGTCGTAGCCGCTGATCATCCCGCACAGCGCGATGCGGCCGAACGCATTCATGCGCGGCAGCACCGCATCGAGCACCGCACCGCCGACGTTCTCGAAGTAGCCGTCGACGCCGTCCGGCGTGGCGTCTTTCATCGCATCAAACAGCGACTTCGCATCCTTGTGCGCCTTGTAGTCGACGCAGGCGTCGAAGCCGAGCTCGTTGACCACATAGCCGCACTTGTCCGCGCCGCCTGCGATGCCGACCGCGCGGCAGCCACGCGCCTTGGCGAGCTGGCCGACCACGCTGCCGACTGCGCCGCTGGCCGCGCTGACGACGATGGTCTTGCCGGCTGCCGGCTTGCAGATCTGCGTCAGGCCGTACCACGCCGTCACGCCCGGCATGCCGACCGCACCGAGGTAGGCCGACAGCGGGATGTGCGTGGTGTCGACCTTGCGCAGCACGCCCGGTGTGCCGGCGTCGACGACGCTGAACTGCTGCCAACCGCCGAAGCCGACGACCTTGTCGCCGACCGCATAGCCCGCGTTCTTCGACGCCACGATCTCGCCGGCCGTGCCGCCCTGCATCACCGCGTTCAGCGGCTGCGGCGCGGCGTAGCTCTTGGCGTCGTTCATGCGCCCGCGCATGTACGGGTCCAGGCTCATGAAGTGGTGGCGCACCAGCACCTGGCCATCTTTCAGTTCCGGAACAGGGGCCTCGACGAGCTTGAAGTTGGCTAGCGTGGCCTCGTGCGTGGGGCGCGACACGAGATGAATCTGCTGGTTGGTCGTCGTCATCGAGGACTCCTTGAATGGTTCAATCGGTGGAAAGCGGCGGCCGCAACGGGTGCACCGCGGAGGCGCTGACCGGCAGCCGCTTGACGTACTTGAACGTGCCGGTCGCATGCGTGCAGGCGCGGCCCTTCGCGTCGAAGATCGTGGCTTCGGTGAAGGCCATCGTCGCGCTGCGGTGCATCAGCCGGCCTTTCGCGACGAGCGGGCCCGTCGCGGGCTGCATGAAGCTGGTCTTCATCTCGATCGTGACCACGCCCATGTCGGGCTGCACGCTGCGCGCCGCAGCCGCCATCGCGACGTCGAGCAAGGCCATGCAGGCGCCGCCGTGCGTCACACTGAAGCTGTTCAGGTGCTCGGGCCGCGCGGTGTAGCGCAGCTCTGATTCGCCGCCCTCGAAGCGCTCGAGCGTGAAGCCCAGGTGCTCGATGAACGGGACGTGGACGCCGAACGGGATGCTCATCTCGACACCGTATCGCGTGATCGCGTGCTCAGGCCGCGCCGAGCACGACGCTGACACCGCCATCGACCGCGACCCATTGGCCGGTGATGTGCTTGCCGGCCGCGCTCGCGTACAGCAGCGCGATGCCTTTCAGGTCGTCCTCGTCGCCGAGGCGGCCGAGCGGCGCCTTCGCCGCCATCTTGTCTTCGCCGAGCGAGGTGATCAGCCCGGCGGCCATCTTGGTCATGAAGAAGCCGGGGCAGATCGCGTTGACGTTGATGTTGTACTTGCCCCATTCGGCCGCGAGCGTGTGCGTGAAGCCGATCACCGCGGTCTTCGAGGTGTTGTAGGCCAGAGTGTTCATCTCCGGCGGGTTGCCGTTGAGCCCGGCGATCGACGCGATGTTGATGATGCGGCCGCGCTTCTTCGGGATCATGCAGATGCGCGCGACCTGCTGCGACAGGATGAAGTAGCCGCGCACGTTGAGGTTCATCACCTTGTCCCAGGCCGCGACCGGGTGGTCCTCGGCCGGTGCGCCCCAGCTCGCGCCGGCGTTGTTCACGAGGATGTCGATCGCACCCATGCGCTCCATCGTTTCGTCGGCGAGGCGGCGGGTGTCTTCTTCCTTCGAGCAATCGGCCGCGATCCAGCGCGCGTCGATGCCGGCGGCCTGCAACTCGGACGCGGCCTGCTCGAGGTCCTCGGCCTTGCGCGAGCTCAGCATCACCTTCGCGCCGGCCTCGCCGAGCGCATGCGCCATCTGCAGCCCCAGGCCGCGCGAGCCGCCGGTGATCAGCGCCGTCTGGCCAGTCAGGTCGAAGAGTTTGTGGACGGATGTGCTCATGGTGTGGACTCCTAGGGTTGATGTTTGTCGGTGCTCATGCGCGAGCGTATCCAGATCAGCAGCACACCTGCGGCGACCAGCAACCCGCCGATCACCGCGACGACGCCACCGAACGACGCATCGCTGCGCCGCACCGCGAGGCCCAGGCCAAAGACGATCAGGCCGGCGTAGACCAGCACCCAGACCCAGGTTTCGATGTGTGCTGTTTTCATCTCAGTTGCTTGAG
>Ga0307509_10006997_pt1 | contig 14944 bp, 5 predicted proteins | sample 10_EM_MG_FD_202245 | JGI IMG/M metagenome (GOLD analysis project Ga0307509, IMG submission 202245) | Populus trichocarpa ectomycorrhiza microbial communities from riparian zone in the Pacific Northwest, United States - 10_EM | ecosystem: Host-associated > Plants > Roots > Unclassified | place... | reverse complement strand
ATCTACCTCATTTAATTTATTTTGATTTGTTGAGTTACTTAAGGTCACATAAATTAAATGGGATCCTAACCCACTAAGAGATCTAAGCAAGATTTCTTGAATTAATTGTGAGGGCTATTAATTTACAGGAAAATAGTGGGAGATAAAATTATAATTAAAGACCTTATATAAATTTGGTTATAAATATTTATGCATGAAATCAATACTTGTTATCTTTACATGAATAGGTTGATAGATTACCAAGAGTAAAAATAAATATATCCCTATATAGCATACTTAATGCTAATAAATTGATTAAACCAAACTTCTTGGACTGATACCAAAATGTGAGAATTGTTCTCAAACAAGAAAGAATGTTATATATTCTTGAAAATCCAATTCCTCATGTTCTTAATAAAGATGTTGATAACAAAGAAAGAGACCGATTATCAATGTCATATTGATGACGATAAGTAGGCTACATGTGTGATGTTAGCCACCATGTCACTTGAACTTTAAACACAACATGAGAATATAGATGCCCATATAATAATTATGCATCTCAAAAGTTGTTTGATGCGGCTAATGCACTGAGAAGTATGAGACCTTTAAGGAATTGTTATGTAGTAAGATGACAAAGGATTTCTCGATGAACACCTAAGTGTTGAGGATGATTGGCTATTTTAAGATATTAGGCCAATTGATCTTTGTCATGGACCATGAGTTAAACGTTGACTTGGTCTTGCAATCCAAGCATAAAAGCCTACATAGGGCATCAAGAATGACAAGGGAACTTGTCATCATTATGGCAAGGACAACCATTAAAAGAGGAATTACAAAAATTATCTTACAACTATAAAGACTAAAAAGTTTATTGAATTTTTTTTCTTCATGTGTGTTTATGATTGAATAAAGGTAAAATGAACCTACGAGTTGGTAATAAAGCAAGGTTTGTCACATTAAATTTGTCAAATAAACTAATACTAGAACTTGATAATTGTTATTTTATTCTAACACATTCTAGAAACATTGTATCCATTTTTTAATGGATTAAATTTATTATTAAGAGTAAATGTTGTTTCTTTTATAATAATGATGTTTATTATGGATTTAGTACTTATACAGATGGTTTGTATATACTTGATCTTGAAATGTCCAAGTTTAATATAAATTGCAAGAAGAACAAATTAGATAATCAATATCCATATTATTTATGGAATTATAGACTAGGTCATATCAATAAAATAAGAATCACCGAGTTACATAAAGAAGGATATTTGATCCTTTTAATTATGAATCATATGAAACTTGTAAATCTTATTTATTAGGTAAGATGACCAAAACACCCTATATCGAAGAGTGAAAGATGTGAATTATTAGGTCTTATACATACAGATATATATGGACCAATAACGATTTATGTCATAGATGGATATACATGTGACATCATTCATGAGCATCTTAGATGTGGTCATGTGATTTTGATGAAAGTCTGAATCATTTGAAATGTTCAAAAACTTCAGATTTAAAATTAAAAAATAAATTGGAAAGAGTATTAATATGATTTGATCGGATCAATATGGTGAATACTTTATCAAAATTTTCAAGATTATTTAAAAGAGAATGGGATTATCTCATAATAAACATCTCCTAAAAGGACGAATTGTAGCATATTGGATATGGTGCAGTCCATAATAAGCTATATAGACCTTCCACCTTTCTTTTAGGGTTATGCCCTACAAATTACTGCTACCCTTTTAAATAAGATTCCATCAGAATCTATTGATAAGACTCCATATGAGATATAGAATGGTAAGAGATCAATCTTATCATACTTAAAAGATTTGAGATGTGATGCTTATGTAAAGAGTATTGTATCTGAAAATATAGGAGTTAAGTAAGATAAATATAAGTTTATGAAATATCCAAAAGAAACTATTGGATATTATTTATATCATCTTGTTGAGAAAACATGTTTATCTCAAAACATGCTACCTTTCTAGATAAAGATTTTGTTCTTTAAAGGAGTAGTGGGAGAAAAATAGATCTTGAAGAAATTCAAGAACCACAAACTGACATATAAATAAAACCTAAATCTAAGGCTATAACATTGGATGTTCAACCTAAAGCTTAAGAAACATAAGAAGTATGCAAATATGGTAGGACACGTCATGCACTAATGAGATATGGACTTCTCATAAAAGCTAAAAATGACTAGTTGCTCATACTTGATGAGTCTACCAATTACTTGGAATCAATATCTGATATTGATTTTAAAAAATGACTTGAGGCCATGAAATTTGAAATGGATTCTATGTGCATTAGCTAGGTATAGACCTTGGTTGATCCACTTGAAGGGATAAAACTCATTGGATGTTAGTGGGTCTTTAAGAGAAAGATTGGCATGGAAAGCAATGTACAAATATACAAAGCTAGACTAGTTTCCAAAGGTTACAAACAATGATAAATAGGTTGACTTTGATGAAATCTTCTTGCCGATAACTATGTTAAAACTCATAAGGATTTTTCTTGTTATAGCTACATAACATGATTATAAGATTTGGCAAATGGATGTCAAAACTATATTCCTATATAGGGAATCTTCAAGAAGATGTGTATGTGACACAACATGAAAGTTTTGAATCTAAAGAATTTTTCAATAAAGTATGCAAGCTATAAAAATCTATTTATGGACTTAAGCAAACTTCAAGGAATTCGAATATCTATTTTGATGAAATAATCAAATGGTTTGATTTCATAAAAAAAAAAAAAAGTGGATAAGCCTTGTATTTATAAAAGGTTAGTAGGACTAGAGTTGTTTTCCTAATATTATATATAGATGACATATTATTAAATAGAAAATGACATTTCTTTACTCTAGTCAGTAAAGATCTGGTTGTCCAAGAATTTTTTCCATGGAAGATATAAGAGAAGCAACCTATATATTGAAAATAAAGATCTATAAAGATATATCTAAAAGGTTGTTTGGATGTCTCAATCCATGTACATAGACAAGATGTTGAAACGGTTTAAAATGAAAGAATCCAAAAGAGGATACTTACATATTTCGCATATGATATGTCTCTCTAAGGATATGTGCCCTAAAACACAAGTTGAGAGAGATAAGATGGAAATAATTCCATATACTACGAATATAAGATCCATAATATATGTGATGCTATGTACAAGACTAGATGTATCTTATACTTTAAGCATAACAAGCAGATACTAATTTAATCCATGTAAGAGTCACTGAAACATAGTTAAAAATATTTTAAAATACTTAAGAAGAATTAAGAATGTTTTTTGGTCTATGGAGGGGATGAACTAATAGTTCATGGTTATTTGGATGCTAGTTTTCAATAAGATATTAAAAATAGAAAATCAAATCTTGTTATATTTTACTCTAAATAATGGTGTTGTAAGTTGGAAGAGTTCCAAATAAGATACCAATGTAGATTCTACAATTATAGTTAAGTACACCTCTATGTTTGAGGGAACAAAATAGGATATTTGGATCAAGAAATTCATAAATAAACTAGTTGTGCTTCCTAACATTGTTGATCCAATAGCCCTATATTGTGATAACAATGAAGTTATTGCATAAGCAAACGAACTAAAGTCTCATCAATGATCTAAAAATATACTCAAACAATTCCAATTTATTGCAAAATCATAAAAAGAAAAGATATAAAGATAAAGCAAGTACTTACTGAAAACAACCCTATAGATCCTCATACTAAGCCAATATCTTAGTGAAAGCATTATCGTCAAGTAAAGTAATATGGTATTTGATATATGAGTGATTAGCTTTAATACAAGTGGAAGATTGTTAGTGTATATGCCTTGTAGCCAATCAATTGGTTACACGTGACATTAACTTTATTTATGTAAATATATTTAATTTATTGATTAAGGCTTATTTATTTTTAATATTCATAAAATGTTTGATTAATGAATAAAATATTTGATTAATAAATATAGAGTAAAGATAAAGTTATTTGGACAAAAATATAATTATAGGATTCATATTGCATCAAAGCATTGTTCCTAAAATGTTATTGGTCAATACTCTATTAAGACCAGATATTAATTAGAGTTGTTAAGACTGATACATATTATATTCTTCTTTTTTTTTTGCGAACATAAGCAGTTATTCTCATAAGTTGAGGTATGAGGGATACCTAGAACTAATATGTAAGTGATTGTCAAATGACATGTTCATTGAATTGACTCATATGAGAATTCCAAGTGGAGAGATCAATTGTGTCTATAAAGATGATCACCTAATGATTTTGTAAGTGATCCTTAGACTTGAGATCACTAAATTATCTTATATAGGGAGTGTTGTGTTTTGATCTTATTATATATTGTCCTAATTAAGGGTAATAGATGGGCAGATATTGGACATAACATAAGTTATATGAAGGTATTTAAGTAATCGAGAGAGGATTCATCACTCTTGGTGAATTAGAAAAAATGTTCCATCTGTTCTTAAATAATATTGATTGTAAATCTTTATGCAAGGTGGAATGAGATTTGTAAAAAGTTTCAAATCTTATTCAAAGAATCAACGACTATGGTGTTAAGAACAAACATGATTTGACATAGTAGACACACTTCATGCTATAATGCCTAAATCAAAAGATTGTTGATGAAAGGATAATAATTATACCGAGAAACTGGTCTCTAAAAGGTTAAGTCAAACCACTTATGGTTTTCCTAATATATAGGGGATCATGACAAGTTTCTAAACTTTGTACTTGATCTTCAAATATAAAATCAATCAATTGTTAAATTAATAGTAAATTAATTGATTTAATTCTATTTTATTTAGGATTGTAATTTGTACTTGGGCCAACTTATTAGGGAACCTAATGGGTCACACACATAAGAATCATTGCTTAAAAATTAAAATGGGATGATTAATCAAGTGTGGCTTAATTATAAATAAGTTTTTGAAATTGAGGAGTAAAGTGTAATTTATACAGGGAATTACAATTCTAGAACTAGAAAAATCAAGTAGGGACTTGATTGAATAAATTTCTAAAATTAGCCTAAAATAATTATATTATATTATATAAAGGGAAAATTGATATGTTTCCATTTATAGGGTTTTAGGTTTTCTTATAAATAGAAAGTTGTGCCTCTTATTTCCTGTAGATAGAGTTTTAAAGTGAGAAGAGTACGATACATAAATACCCAAACATAAAAGAAAAAAGCTAGCACTCTAAGGTATAGCAATCTCTCTCTCTCCTAAAAGGATTTAGGAGATTTCTCATTGATGGGTCATGTGGATGATCGTTAGAGGCTGGACAATTGGATGACTTGAGGTTTGCAACAACCCAGTTTTGAAGCATCTATTCAAAGCCAAAAAGAAGTTCAGATCTTTAGGTAAACTTCAAATAAACCCTAAACAACTCTAGATCTGTATAACAGGATCCTCGGGACTCCCAACAAATTTTTAAATTTATCATTTCTGCTATGTGTGTATATTTCAGGAAACTCAACAACCAGGTCATATGGGCTTTTTAGTTTCTAAAGACTACTTAAACCATAATGTATTGGGATGGCAATTGATGTTAATAAACTAAACATTAGTTTCTTAGTTTCCAAATACTACTTAGACCACAATGTATTGGGGTGATATCTTATGTTATTGGAGTGGGTAACATTAGTATGACATATAATTATCAATTTTATTAGTTTGGATTGAATTGGAATGGTTACCAAGTAATATTGGTATCATATATGAATAATCAATCTAATCATCCTAGATTAGAGTGATGAACGAATTACATTTATTTGCGAATGAACTGTCAATCAGATTATGATGATCGGGTTACATTGGTGTTACATAAGAATTATTGAACTACTTTGACTTGGTTGGAGTGCTTGTTTCTTTTCCAAATTAAATACAATACCACCATATTTATGGAAGAGTTATCAAAATGATCTAACTTGGTTGGATTGTTTGTTTCTTCTCCAAATGAAATCCATTGCTCTCATGTTCTAGGTAAAGTTTGCAGTCTAGTCAGACTAGTTTAGAGTACTTATTTCTTTTCTAATTGGAGTCTTAGTTAGAAAAAGAAAAAAGTTTTGTTTAAAAGTGATTATATCCCATCTCTATATGAAGATAACATATATGAGGGCATTGTTTACACCCAAATTTGATTTTGGATTTGGGTCCACACAACATCGGATTGAATTGGAATATGTAGGTTATGGCTTAGACATTAGTCAATATTGTATTGGATTGAAATGTAATGGTTACATATCAGGCCTGTTAAAGTTGAATTTTTGGAATCTAAGTAATACATTTTTAAAAGGACGCAAATGATAGCGGTCTTGAAGTTATTAATTCAAATTCGAGTAGGATTTTTTAAATTTCTTTAGAGTCAATTACCAAAGAATTTGATGTGAACCCCATGGATATTGATCATATAACCCACAATCAAGATCAACACAATCCTAGAAAGCAAAAAATCAAATTTGATAATAAATGTGACACAATCATTACCTGAACCAAGGCACCAAAATTATTGAAATGAACCCCCACCTAATGATAGTGAATCATGAATGAGAAGTATAAAGAAGATGTCATGAAATCAATTTTTCTTTGATAAGTCAAATTCACTTCGTTAGAGAACCAAAGAATGTGATTATCATCATACACACACATTAGCAATATTATTTTGAAATCAAAGTCTGTAAAAAAAACTAAATACAACCTAAACAATCCTATTTATAATAGAAAAAAAAACATTCAAAACAATTTTGGAAAAAATAATAAAAGAGTTATAAATAAAATAGAAAAAAGAATCTTAAATCAACTAAGAAACTAATATAAGTCTCATACAATAAGTTCTGGATCTTATTGCAATGCCTTCTTGATGTTTGATTGACCTAAGATTATAATCATATATAAAATAAGACATTTGAAAATCTCTGGTAAAATTGCAGCTCAATCCAATGATTGGATTGAAAATTATATTTGTTAGCGTAAAACTATGCGTTATGAAAAATCAGCCCAAAACTAATTTTATCTCTCCTAAATAAGCATAGAAATCTTTGTAATAGCTCATGTCTATTAGTTTCCTTTTAGAATATGAAAAATCCCAAAATATTCTGCCAAAATATCTTTGTAATGTTAGAATCAATTGTTCAAACAAGGTTGCCATCATAACACCAACCCTAAGCCCATGTTGTCGAAGAATTGGGCTTTTATTGCACTTGAATTAGGTTGATTATGGACTACCTCATATATGTTGTAGCCTCCTTGAAGTTAGTTTTGGCCCAAATATGCTAAACAAGCCCATTTAGTGCCCCATTTAACTTCTTGGCCCTTAACCTTGTGATTGACAAAATCGGCACCTCTATTGAATCCTTTTTATTGGTAGGCTAGTCTGTATCATCCACTCTCTCCTCAAAAGGATTCAACTTCAAATCATCAACTACGTCAAACAAAAAGAGATCAAAAATATTGAAAGTAGCATTAACATCATATTCACCTAGTAGATCGATTTTATAGACATTGTCATTAATCTTTTCAAGGATTTGGAATGGCCATCTCCTTACGGATGCAATTTTGATTTTTAATGGGCCTGAAACCTCACCTTGTACACATGCACTCAAACCTAATCACCTGGTTGGAAAATAACTTATTTATGCCCTTTATTTGCCTTGGATGCATATTAGTCATTCTTCTTCTCGATATGTTGTCTTACACTCTCATAGAGTGCCTTCACCATATGTGTTTTTTTATTACCATCAAAATTAACCCTTTCATCAATAAGTAAAGAAATCAAATCCAATAGAGTTAATGGATTAAAGACATAAACAATCTCAAATGGTGAAAAATCAGTAGTAAAATGTGCAATATGATTATAAGTAAACTCAATGAATGGCGAGCAATCTTCCCAACTTTTAAGGTTCTTTTTGAATAATGGTATGTTAAAGTATAGTTAAAGTCTTATTTACTATTTCTATTTGACTATTTATTTATGGATGACATGTAGTCAAAAATAAAAGCTTAGTTCCCAACTTTCTCCATAAAACCTTCCAAAAGTAGCTAAGATATTTAACATCTTGGTTTGAAACTATGCTTCTAAGAACCCCATGAAGTCGTATTATCTCTCTAAGGAACAAGTTTATTGTATTAGTTGCATCATTTATTAAATGACATGTTATAAAATACATCATCTTAGAAAACCTATCAACAACTATAAATGTAGAGTCTTTACACCTTTTTTACCTAAGTAAATCTAAAACAAAAGTTCATAAAAATATCTATCCAAGGTTTCTTAGGTACAAGCAAAAGGGTATACAAACCATGCAATAAGACTTTAGACTTTGCTTTTCTACATATAATGCATTTATCACAAATTGTTTGTACATCATTTTTCATTTTAGACCAAAAGCAGTGTTCATGGAATACATCTAAAATCTTTGTGACACTAAAATGTCCAACTAAACCACCATCATGTGCTTTACTAACAAGCAATTCACATATAGAACTCATAGGCACACAAAATCTATTCTATTTAAACAAATATCAATCAAGTCTATAAAATTTACCAAAATCTAAATTCTCACATGCATGATATACATTAGCGAAATCATTATCATTCAAATACAATTCCTTCACATACTCTGTCATAATCCAATTTTTGACTCTCTATTTTCTAAATATTTTCAAAATAAAAAAACAAATATTGATTTATTTGTGTCATTTTCATCGTCTTTTCAAAAGAATTCAAAATTTAAAAATTTTGTTTTCAACATGTTCAATTATTAACACGCATATTTCAAAATCTTTGATTAATTCTTCTCGTTGAGTTAACGTTGATATTGCCATATTTAAAAAAATTAAGAAAAATAAGAAAAATAAAAAATAAAATCATAAATGGAAAATGAGATAAAAAGTGAAAAGGAAGAAAATAAAAAATCAAATCTTTAGGTTGCTTGGGGACCAAGTAATTAAATGGAAGAAGATAAAGTTTTTTCCTATAAATAGTGAAAGATTCTTTAGCAGGGGGGAGAAAATGCCAAAAAAATGCCTAAAAACATTCCACGTTCCTTTTTTTACAACGTCAATTGCCACTTTTACTGTCAACATACACAAACCCATAACCACCAGCACACAAAATATGTCTCCCCCTCTTTGAAAAAAACAAACCCATAATCCCTTATGAAGAGAAGGTGAAAAAAAAACACTCAAATAATTAACTCCCCTTCATCTTCCAATAACCGAGCATCATCCCCCCTGCCATCGTGACCTCTTGGTTCCCAGCCTCTGATCCACAACAGCACCACCTGACAGCTCCATCATCAACGGTTCCCTCTTCCTTGTGACAAACCATCCAACAACACCAGCGACCACCTTTTCTACACTACCAACCCACACACGGCTGAAACTCATCTTCAACTCTTCTCCTTCATTTTGTTAAAGCCAGCAATTTTTTTCTCCTCCCCCGAACACTGGTAGACAGCAAGACCACATTTATAGCAGTAATCTCTTCCTCTCCAACCCGATTGTGGACCAACGACACCCACTAACTAGCGCTGCCTCCTTCCTTCCTTTATTTTCAGACCCAAAACCGATAGCCCCCTCCTTTCTCCATAAAACAAAGGCCATTAATCCTTTTTATTGTGTAAACCAACACCACAGCCTCTACAACAATAGTTCCTTAAACTCGAAAACAACACACCAGTGTTAATCATGTTGACATCAACCCTGAGCCCTTGGTCTTCATAAGTCAGTCTTTCCTCCCAAAATGATAAATACAGATCTGAGGAGAAGAGATGAAATTGTTTTTGTTTGTGGATTTTTCTTGGTTTTGCAGGTGGTGGTAGCTCTCACCGCCAACACAGGAAGAATGAGAAGAAGGAGCAGATCCCGATCCACCTATTTTTGTCTCAACGGCGACGGTACTTGGTTGCACATGCCGGTAGTGGCAATGGCGCGTAGAGCACATGTGTCACCACTATTCTTAAGATCTGAGAATATTCCAGTGTGGTTGTATTTTTTTTATGTTTTTTAGCATGTGTTTAAAAAAATATAAAAGGATGATTTTTTTTAATTAACCAAGTGATTTAATTGCATATGGCTAGTTTTTAAAAGTTTTTTATGAATATCTTCTAAAGAAACAAAAAAAAATATATTTTTATCATGTTTTAAATATACAAAATGAATATTATAACTAGTTTATAATTATGCATTAAGATTTGGCTAAAATTTCAAAAATACCACAAAAACTAATTGGTTTAATTAATATTCGGGATATGAATTTTACAATATAATGCATATTTTTTATATTAAATTAAATAAATTAATAGCAATAAACATTAGGAATAGTTGTAGATTTTATTATTTCTGAGTATAAAATTGCACTGTAAAGTGTACCCTCATATATTAAAGAAACCAATTAGAAAATAAATATGATGCTAAAATATAGACCTTAGAACAGTTAGAATTTAACTTGATAAGGTAGAAACTTTCTCATGAAGGAAGATCTATCATGAACCTTATATAAGACCAACAAATAGAAACATGACTTAGAATAACAATCAATTAAGCTTACCGTTGGTAGGGTGCACTAGGGTGATATGTATTCTCTTTGCACAACAAGTCCCCTTACCTAGACTCTCGTAGACCGTAGGTTTTCTAGTGACCATGAAATTAGGTGGCGACTCCATTAAATCATAATTTTATGATTAAACCCAAAACTCCTTTAATCCAAGAGGCAGCTTCTTCATTCGATGTCCTGTTTATTTTGTTAGTCTGTGTAATTTAATTTTATCATGCATTTTTTTACATAGTACTTGTACATAAGTACATCGAATATAGATTAATACCTTCACATATTTTAATTTTAAGAATAAACTCAATTCTAAATTAGGTGGGGGAGCAGTGATCTGCCACTTAACTTTTAGTCATGGTTCAGATTCGTGAAACACTTAACTATGAGCTGAGCATTTACTTGGTAATGATGGTCATATTGTGCCACAACCATTCCTTGTAAACCTTTATACTGCCTTCATGAAAGGTAGCCACTGGGTATATCATAGACCTTATTGAGACCAAGTAGTAAGCCTACTTTTTATGTAATGGCTAGAACCTGCCCTTAAGAAGTTGACTCTCTAATAATTCATTTTGCAACAATGCGAACCTGATAAAAAATCTCGAACTCTGCCAAATTTAATCGAGTTAAGACCATGACTTTCATGACCTGTTATGAGTTTAGGAAATTAGTTGAGGGGGATTGCCCAAAGACCAAGGCTGGGAAATTACCGCACATAAAAACTATTTTGTCTTTTTTTTAATGAAAGGGGCCTAGACCCATTTTTTTTTTTTTACACTTCAATGTGTATGGGATTTAAATGAGATGAGGACTTGGGAAAAATTTAAAAATTCATCAGACTACAGATTATTTCTCGTATTCAACAAAGAAGTCATGGATTAGCTCTTTGAACAGGTTAATCTATATTCGATGTACGTGTATATTAAGCATTCGTGCATTCATGCTTTGGGGTCTAAAATGTCATGTGTGCATATCCAGGTTGAAATATAAGTCCCTGGAAAGCTCAAATCCACAGGGTTTACAACACCCGACTTTACCAGATAAACATGGAAGATGAAGAACACGCTCATCGTGATGCTCACTTCCAAAAAAAGTTGGACTCTCTAAAGGTTAATATGGCCTGCCTCACTAGCTTTCTCAAATAAAGGCTCAAAAACATCTCCGGTGAAGGCCTGTCCAATTTTCCTATGACTTCTATCCAGACTCAGACAACAATTCAGCCTAAAGAAAGGATGGGTGGACAGAGTTAGGAAGCCTGATGTAATACAACATTTGGGCAGTAAACAATACTTGCATCGACCCCAACAGTTGTGGATGCATTCGCTAATGAATCTCACTAGACAAAATCCTCTAAGGATATTATTGATCATGATAAGATAGCAGCATTAGAAAGCAAAAGTAAGGGTTATCGAAGGCATTGACTTGTATGATCCTGTTCAAGCCATCGATATGTGTCTAGTCCCAAATATGGTTGTACCAAAGAAGTTCTGTGTACCTGAGTTTATAAAGTACACTGGAACTCACTGCCCTACCACTCACCTCAAGTTCTATTTCAACAAAAGGGTAGAAGTTATGCATTATGAAAAGTTGTTCATGCACTTCTTTCAAGATAGATTGGGTGAGGCTGCATTAAGCTGGTGTATAAAGCTAAATGACACGAAAACCTAGAGCTGAAAGGATCTTTTACATGCTTTCATTAAGCAATGCAAATTTAACATGGGCATGGCTCGAAACAAATCTAGTTTATTAGTGTTGGAGAAAGGAAGTCATAAATAAGTTCGAGAGTATGCTCAACAGTGGAGAGAAAAGGTTGTTAAAGTTAATCCATATCTACTTGAGAAAGAAATAATCAATCTATTTTCTATTATTTTCAAAGACCGTTATTTTGATCATCTGATAGGTGCTCCAACCTAGTACTTCACTGACATGGTGGTAGTGGCTGAGAGAATTGAACAAGTAAAAAAACCTGGTAAAATTACCATGTGACCTGCTTAGTGGCAACCCCATTAGTTCTTTAAACACTCCCTTAAAATCTAGCAACATGTCTTCAAATTGTTTTGGAATCTCACTCTGAACCAAACTCGTCTCCCAAATCTGAAAAAACAAGCCTCGTGCTACCCTTCCCATCTCTTATAAAAATGTTGGTCAATAGTCTATCTTTGACCCCTCAACTCTCATACCTTTAATCTAAATCTTTTTACCACAATGCTGGAATTCCATTATCAAGGCCACGAAGTCCTAAAGAATTGGCCCATGACTTTTGAGCCATTGGATTCTCAAAATGATATCACAACCACCCAATTGAATAATATAGACATGTGTAATGAACTAACCATCCTAAAATTAATAATTTAACATCTGAACAGCTTTCCTCACTCTATATCCTTGAACCATCAGTAATGTTCACTCCAAAAAGCTTATGTCTAGAAACATTTAGCCCAACCCTTTTAGACACTCTTGGATGTAAGAAGTTATGTGTACTCCTTGTGTCTATTAAGGCCGTAAAATTATAGCCATTTGATTTAACTTCCACCCTCATAGTTTTAGGATTCGGATTCCTAATGATAGCATAAAGGGATATGCCTACTTCTTTTGTGTCTTCCTCCCTCCTTAAGGTCCCTTAAATCAATAAGATCTCTTATCATACCAGTTGAGTTTTTTCAGCCTTCTCCTCCATTTCCTCTATCATGAACAACTTTGAATCTCCACACTTGTACCCTGACCCCCACTTACCATTGCATTTAAAGCAAAGCCCTTTTTATCTTTTTTTTCCCTTAATTTGAGCTGAAGTGAGCTTTTGTATAAGAACAACTGATTTGTTTTCAACCTTGGGTTGGGCTTGTGTTATATCCCGAACCTAAAAACTAGTAAAGCTAGGTGTCCAAGATCTTCTCATAACTATCAAGTTGTCCTCCTATATTCTAGCCAACCTGTAAGCAGTTGTTAAGTTTTGGGAGTTCAACATTCATACTCTGATCTTAATCTTCTCCTTTAATCCTCCTAAAAAACTGTTGAGTCAATGAGAATCAGAAAATTCTCTGACCCAATTTGAAAGAATTCTTGAGTTTTATAGATCTCTACTATTGAAGTCTGTTTGATATTAATGAGGGCTTTCATTGGGTCATCATAAGATGTTGCTCTAAAACAAATCTGGAGAGCTTTTATAAAAGTCTCATAACTTGTGATAACGTTTGTTTTCGTTAGTTCTTGATACCATAGTTATCAAACCCGGACTGGGGTTGACCTGGCCAAGGGGCCGGGTCCCGGGTTTCATGGGTCAACTCGGATCAGCCAGAAAAAATTTTAAAAATATATTTAAAGTTTTAATATTTCATATGAAAAAATTAAAAAAAAAATCATGTGAATATAAACTATACATGTTGTAAATAATGAAGTTTAAAAGAATATTTTAAAAAAAAAATTTATCCCACATTAAAAATAACATAACTTTTTTCTTGTGAACATAGAGTATACACTAAAGGGCTTCAAATCCCACATTAAAAAGATATTATATTATCTTTTTAAGTTGAAGTATTTAAACCAAAAAGTTTTTTATCTCATATTGAAAAAACGTAACTTTTTTTTTTTGGAACATAAAGTATATATACGAAATGGCTTCAAATCCCATATTAAAAAAATAACTTTTTTTTAGAAACATAGAAATATATATATTAATAAGTTTTAAATTTCACATTTAAAAAATATAATCATAAAATATATATACTGCCGTGAGCTCATAAAAAAGCAAAAGCATTACAATTATTCTCGTGTTAAAAGGAGAAAGGATCTGGACCTGCGGCAACATGGTTCAATAGTTCTCATGCCTCCCTTCCTAACCACTTGGACATATCGATGTTTGCCAACTTTTTATTTTACACAAACCTTTTTCTTTTGGAACACGTTGTTTTGTTTGACGTGGCAAACAACACGTCGTCGTCTCAAACCCAAAATTCATTGTTGTAGTTGGAATAGCAAGCACGATGATTCTTGTATCAAATACTTTTTTTTCAATCATTTTTATTTTTTTAATATGAAAACATCTATAAAATTCTATAAAGACCTAAGTGCACTCTTTTTCTTCTTCTTTTTTCCCTAAAACACCCCAAAAATCAATGAATAGGATAAGTGACCAACTATGAGAAGGCCGAAAAACAAAGCCCCACAAACCACACGCCTCCACCGAATTAAAGAATTAAAGCAGCAATCTATAGAAAATCCCAACCAGCTGGATATCCAAGCAATATATTCCATCCAAATACAAACTATTAGGGGGGGGGCAAAAATCTCTATCCAAGAAAAGTGTGAACCAATATTATCTTTTTATAGCTAATTGTTGAGCATGTTATTCTACATCCTGGCAATGCAACTGACCAGGGAAAACA
>Ga0307509_10006996_pt1 | contig 14945 bp, 17 predicted proteins | sample 10_EM_MG_FD_202245 | JGI IMG/M metagenome (GOLD analysis project Ga0307509, IMG submission 202245) | Populus trichocarpa ectomycorrhiza microbial communities from riparian zone in the Pacific Northwest, United States - 10_EM | ecosystem: Host-associated > Plants > Roots > Unclassified | place... | reverse complement strand
ATTCCAGTCAATGGGATCCTAGAAACGTGTTGCAATGGAATTGAAGAAAATTTCTGATCTATTTCTGATGCCGACATGTTCCGTGAAACGGATTCCATTTTCCAATCAGTGGCACCGTAATCATAAATGACATAGTATTATTACGTGGGGTGCATTCATGACAATCGTTCAGCGAACGTTCAGCAGTCATCCAAAATTCGGGTCATCACTGGTATTATGATCATGGATAGAAATATCTTGCTCAAGTCAATCAACGACCTGGAACTCCGGAAACAAACTCTCCTGCGCGAAATTGATGACGTGAACTTGGAACTTGGTGTCCAGCGTGCCCAGTACTCAAGACTCCTGAATGACGATTCTTTGGTTTACAGGTTACCCAACGAGCTGTTGACCGGAATCTTGATCAACTATCAACGCAACATCCGTTATTCCTCGAAGTCGGGCGTGGTGCCCCTTCAAGTGGCCGCCTCCCATGTGTCCCATCGATGGCGCGACATTGTGTTGTCTACACCCTTGCTTTGGAACACCATCGACTTCCGTATCCGTCCAATGAATCATGTTCAAGGACGGATTCTATCCCAGCTCAATGCATACTTGACGCGTTCGGACAAGTGTTTCCTCGACATCACCCTTGACTTTCAAGTAGTTGACGACCTTTCTTCCTACATCTATCTCCTTGCCGCTCACTCCCGTCGCTGGAGGCGGTTGGCAATCGTGACGAGATACGAACAAGTCGATGACATCCAAAACCTCCTCAGAAATACCCCAACCACCGATTTCGAACACCTATCAATTAGCATCGGCAGACCACAAGAGGGATCGCTTTCACCGCGCAAACCATACGCCACTGTTTCTCCTACTATTTTATTGGCCGGCTGTCCGACGTTGACGTTTGTCAGGCTCGCAGGCCTGGCGTTGGGCAATTTACATCCACCTCTTACCACTGTTACGACTCTACACCTTGATGGTTGGACCAGAAATTTTATGACCCATGACCAGCTCAAGTCAATTTTAGAGGCCTCTGTTTCCCTTGTGAATTTATCACTGAATCAACTGCATATCCATCATCCCCGCGATCCCTTGGAAGTCATCCATCCGGTCAAACTACCAAATCTGCGGTGCCTGAGGCTACTGGGCCCATGTTCTCCAGTATCGCGGTTGCTCTCCCTCATGGATACCCCAAACCTTTTTTCTCTCTCACTCCAAGATATTGACACATTTGATTCGGACATCCTTCCGTCTGTCCAATGGCTGTCGATAGATGACTGTGCGTTGGATGATCTCGAGGTCGCCCTTTTATTCCGGTCCTTTCCTTCGGTGGAATTCCTTAGCATTGACAAGTCACTGCCCGATATCTACTATATGCTACTTCCAGATCTCGATGATCATACGCCGAAGCCATGGCCTCGACTGCGAACCATATCACTGCGTGATCTCCAGTTGATCGACGTGCCTCACTTTTGTAACCTGGTTTTCAGCCTGCAACAAAGCGACAAGAGCCCTCTTGATAAAGTCTGCCTGGATCGGAGAAGCCGGACGGTGCTTCGAACAAAACATCGCCTTGATTGGCTGCAAGACCGACTACAGGTTGAGCATTGTGACGCTCCCGAGCCATGGCCACTCGGTCTCGGGTATGAGGATGCACACGATCTCCTGGAATAAACCCCATTATAATTTTATCGGCCTGAGTAATCAAAAGTCTAGTCCAAGTTCGCCCTCCATGCCGTCAGCTGCGTCCCAGCCGAGTAGGTCCTCGTGAATCTGTGATGACAGTTCCTTTAATTTTTTTAAGCTCAGTGATACGATTTACTCTGGTCTTTCACAGCTGGTCACCGTTCGCCTTGCATTCTTTCTTGGAGCAATTCCTTTTTCGAAACACTCGTTGGATTTAGCATCGTACCGGGAGTAATTATTGGTGAGTAATGAATGAATCATCATCCCATCATGCCCGTCCTCACCTTTCCTCTTAGGTGTATTCATGCTTCTGGAGCTCAATAGAATTCATCACGTCGTTGACTAGAAGCAGCCTTGTAGTGCAGTCTTCAACTTAGAATGGCTCGTGAGCTTTTGCAATGATTTAAAAGACACCGATGACCGAAGAAATATTCTGGGAGAGAGATGTTGGATGACTACGTTACATAATAGCAGCGGGAGTACTCCGCGCCGGCTTTGTCAACGTGACCGTGACCAAACTTGGTCTATTGCTCCGATCTCTCAGTCAGCGTAGCTGTTTCTCAATTCTCCCATGTTCCTCCTTTCCGTAAAATCTCTCTCATAACCATCTACTTCCATCCTGCATACAATGGTCATTCCAATGTCTGCCCGTGTGGTGAAGCTAACCATCATAACCGATTTCGTTCGCATTTACTCCCAGCTTGTCTCGCTTCTCCTCGCTAATCATTGTCTAGACGTGTGCAAATTGCTGTGTGGGCCAACATGAACTCCTCAACGCCATCAACTATTGCCAGGACGTCCTCCATCTCCCCTTGGCCTTCGAGATGGAACATCTCCCATTCCGTCTTATAAATCCATCCATTCTCACAGAGGATACCCCAAAAGTTGACAAGTCAGATTTTCTCCTGAAGCACATAGGGAAGGAAAGATTCGCCAAACTCCAAGCTGCCGTTTCAAAGTGGGCTGACGAGAAGGGAATCCCAATGTGCGCTGGCATGTCCATTCTATTCTTGTTCCTTTTTCTCACCTGGAGATATCACGGGAATAGTTCCTTCAAAGGTGTCATGAGCCAGACTACGCGCGCCCATCGTCTCTGCCAGAAGGCCTACAAAATCGGCGGTCAGAACCTCCAGATCCCCCTCCTTTGTGCTGTCTTCAAAGCCCACATGGAAGATGCAAAGGATATAGCGGATATCAATGTTCTCGCTGAATTGGCAGAAAGCACGGGTACCATGTCCAAAGCAGAGGTATATGGTACCTTTCCTCAGAACAAATAAAATCAATTGTTTATTAAATCCTTAATGAATAGGCGGTGGCATTTTTGCTGTCGGACGAACTCGAGAAAGAAGTCAACACGATGTGCGATGAGGCCAGGTCCAAAGGCATTACTGGCGTCCCGATGACCATTATCGACGGAAAATGGGCTGTCAGTGGTGGACAGTCATCAGACGTTTTCATCCAGGTACATAACTTTCCAAATCCTGGTGCAAGAGCATCACTGAAGGGTGTGTGTTTTGCCAGATTTTCAAGAAACTTGCCGTTGCTGGGATGCACACCCCTCCCTCTCCGTTCTCTGGTCCGGTTGTCGACACCGTTCTCGTCGCTTAATCCAACGCAGTCTTGGACAATTCATTTCTGATGTGTTCCTTTGGTGATTGTATTCTTCTGTAGCAGCGGAATCTACAACTTCTCGTTTGTTTCGACGACAATATTTTTTCTATTTTTTTCTTCTTAATCTTGTATATCCTCCTTTCCTTGTTGTTTGTAGTTCTTATTAGCCACCTTTGGTGGTTTTATGCGATCTCCTTTGTGTTCGCAGGTTGCGTTCACCACCTTCCTTTATTGTATTTTCTCGCGTCATTCATCTCGGACAAACCACGTTGCTCTATCTAATACTCACAGGCACGCCACAAGCTTACCCAGCGTGGCTTATCTTAGGGTGTGAGTGCTAAATCCTGCTACCTCTCTCCAGTCCCTCTTGGTATCCTGATTTGATATTTTTCCAGGACCAAAACTTTCTGCTGACTAAATGGCTGCAAATCGTCAGAGAAGGTTCATAATTCACAACGGATCACACATCATCTTCACTTTTCTCGAACTCCAATAAAGCCTGTGATACCTACCAAGATTCTTGCCCTAACCACCATTTGTCAACTCTCCTTACTTGTACACGACACCTGAATCACAAAGTTGGACACGTGGCTATTCGTTGAGGTTCTAATACCCTTGCTCATTTCATCGGGGTACATCAAAGCAACCCACCATGCGTCCGCGTTCAGAGGCTATTTATACGATAGGGTCGCATGGTGTTCAACAACGAAACCACTAACCCATGATTGCCAGCAACAGGCACTGGGTGGTTTACCTTGGGTACGTCAGATTCATATCGAGAACTATATTTTCTGGGCTCGCCTACGGCTTATTTATCTGCGATTCCTTGGCATCAGGAAAGTCGACGATAGAGCCCAGAAACAGTGCAATATTGAGCCTTGAACAAACATGCATTCCTTAGTGCTACTCGAGATCCACCCGGACTCCGAGTAGGTCCAATACTCCAAATCCCTATTCATTTTGGGAAACCACCTATCCTTCTGAAGGGGCATTGAACCTCTAGAGTCCAACTTTAAGTGTAACTGACAGGTGTCGGTTGCTCCAGAAGCCATGTAACCTCTAGATTGCTCAGATATTCACTCTGTATCGTCTATTCCGCTTGATGGCGGGGGTGTCTATATTCTAGCCTGAATGAGGTAAAAACCCATGAGGTAATTACTGTATATCCGTAAGTCGTTTGGATGTACACTATGCAGCAGACCTCGCACTCAATAAAGCTCCCAAAACTACAACCACAAAGGCACCAAGGAAGAAGGTGACGAAGGCGACGGAAGTTCGGGCAACGGGAAACTTGTTGTCTGTAAGAGCGTTCTGGATGAGAAAATATCTATATAGGCCTGCGGGCAAGAATAGAGATCAGTTAACCCTGATCGTCGATTTGCAACGAAAAACTTGCCTATCACCAATACTACTAAACCCAACATCACAGCAGTAATCCCAAACGGCTTCGCGAATCTATGCATCCCTTGAGTCGTAACCGATAGTACTTTCTGGCTAGAATTAAGATCCGTAGTGCTAAATAGTTGAACTAGCGCTACGCCCGTGCTCGCCAGCGCCAAACTGGTGCGCGTGTATGCGAGAAAGGTCCGTTCAGAGGCAAGGTGGTCGCGCGCGACGCTACCCCGATTCTCCAGTATCACGGAAGGTGAATATCGCTTCAACCCATCGAACCTGGGAAAGATCGTCTTTTCTCTGGGAGGTTTCTGACATGAAGGTGAAGAATCGGTGAGTGGGGATGGATGGGAGTCGCGTTTCGTGATTCCCAAAGTCCTGAGGCGGAACTCTGTGTCTTGTAGGGTGGCGGCGTCGGCGATGGACTCGGACGTCTGGGCTACAGGCGTCGGAAAATGTATCGGTGAATTTGACCGGGAATTTGCAAACGATGGAGAATTGGACACATCTGTATTGTATCGTTGTTGCGAGGTACAAGGATGGTCTGGAGAACGACTTTGAAAACTCTCATCCACCCGTACACATGTCGAATATGGGTCGAGTTCTTGGGCGGAATACGTCTGCGGTGAATCAGTGCCAAAGGCAAGTGCTTTGTGAAGAATTCGAGGCATTGAAAAACGCACGAAGAAAATGAATGCTTTACATACAGGGGCTGGTGATGTCAGGGCCTCGGATACTGTTCCGGTTCCTCGGCGCTCTCTCCATGCCCTTTTGTCAACCACACTGTGCCTATCAATAAATCATGTGTGTCCAATCCACGCATTTATATATATCTTCCTGGTATCCATTTTCAGGAGTTCGAGAGCTCGCCCTGCATCCGCAAGGCTTCCACATGGAAAGAAACGTTTCTTGGTACCTTCTCGGAGACCCGTCGGACGGCCATTTACGTTCGACTTCGAGTACCGTTAACGTAATATCATACGGGCCCCAGGGATCTTGAAATTTGCACCCCAAATTACTACTGGGATTGCTGACACAGTCCTTATGAGAGTCGGGCGCAGACTTATTGGCATTGAAGCAAGGAGTCTGCTAAACATTGATTGACGGCTTTGTAAACACAAAACACTTGAAACACCGATTCCTTCCTTGTCCGGTCTATACCACGCAAATTTTTGGTCAACGATAAAGGAAGGGGGACAAAGGAGAACAAGAATAGGGAAACGATAGTCGGAATGGATCGTGACATCATTCGGTGCGATCATTCGCAGAAGAGCGCGTCTTAGCCGCCTGTAATTTATTCTAGAAAGACCGGTACTATCTCTCTACGTTATCGACATTGAACCTATGTTTGGATCCCACTCGCCACAGCCGCAATGTGGTTCTGCATGCTTTGGGCTATGCTTGTCGTGTACTTAGCCTCGGGAAGACCAAAATACAAATCAGGCGAAAGAAGCATCGCATACATTTCAGACATTGGCGCCGGCGGCCTGAAACCGCTTTTTATCACTGGATGTGCCATCACGGGCACTGGATTTTCCCCTGTCTGGTCGTCGAACGCATATTAAGGAATTCGGCCAGGTGCGCCACACATTCCTTATAAGTTTTACCCCAGGCACTACACTAAATAGGATCATTCAATTCTTGCCCAATATGCGCAAGGGTGAGCGAGTGTTCAGCGTTTTAGCCGTATTAGGCTCGTTGATAGGCGCTGCCGGCCTTCTCTTTCTTTCAATATTCGATATTAGACGGTACCTGGGCGCCCATCATGCACTTCTCGTTGTCTTCATCGTCGGCGTTGGTCTGAGTGTCACTTTTTCCATTATAGAGGTATTTACTTTTTTAAAGCCCAAATTCTGTTATGTCATACGTAACTCACCTAGGCGTTTAGTATCATTGGATCAGCGAGGACTTTCCTGGCCACAACGATATAAGAATGGCTTATATCGCAAAAGCTATTATTGGTACCGTTTTATAATTAATGCTTCTTGCAGTCGTGTTTACTGACACTTACTTCAAGGAAGAAAACGTCGGTGGTGCGTAATCTCATCCCAGGCCTACACAATAAATACTTCCAGAGTGATTGATTGAGCTTCACAGCCATCATGGAATGGGTTATCGCATTCAGGTTCGCATTGCCACTACATCCTCGCATTGTAGAGTTAGACGATTAGGCCACTGTGTATGTATATCTAACGCACAATCTATGCAAGTTTTTTTAATTAAATAATATATTGTCACCCAAAAAATCAGACAAAGGGTTAATCCATGCACGAAAAGATACTTGAAAATCTTGTCCTTCCGTAAGTTCTATCCATAGTAAAAAAGGACGAGTATGCAGAGCCAGATTTCAAATACAGAGAGAAACTGAGTATCACCAACTCCCTGGCATCCCTGGGCTCGTTGAAGCAGCAGCAGCAGCAGCTCTTTCTTCCGCTAAATTTAGTTCACGGTCAAGTTGCATAGCTAGCTCTAGATCCTTCAACTCTTGCTCTCTCCGCCTTGCCGCTTCTTCTTCCGCCCTTCTCTGCGCCTCGACGCGCGTCCTGTCTGGGACAGGCACCGGCGTGCCGTTCTTTTGGGGAGGAGTTGGGGTGCGGGTGTAGACAGGCCTTGGGGCTGGTGCTGGTGCTGGATCCGGAGCTGGAGTAGGCGCAGGTTTAGGTGAGGGTCTCTCGGCCCCAGGAGGCAACGGCAGGGGGGTTTGGTACCTCGCCTGCAAGTCCCGCTCATCCCTCGGCGGCGATGGACGTTGATGATACACTCTATCCATGCTTGGTGGAGCGGGCGATGGGGCGGGTCGAGTGTTGTAGTGGTTGAACGATTCGTGGACAGGTGACACGGCGGGAATCGGGAAATAGAAGGTGCCATTCGAAGGAGCCTCCAAAGCTGGGCTCATGTTGTCTGACCGCCAGATCGGCGGTCCCCCAGCGGGCGGTTGTTGTGGGTGGCCGTAAGCTGTATAGGGGCCCTGGGCAGGCGGGATGGTGGTGGTGTTGATGGGCTGGGGCGCAGGCGTATACGCGAGAGGGGGTCCAGGGGTCGGTGTAGGCGTCAGTGTACTACTACCTCCACCGATGTATGGGTTAGGCGACGGGCCAATATTTCCAAGATACGGATTAGAGGGCGGCGTTGTTCCTCCAATGTACGGGTTGGGGGGAGACGCAGACCCCGCTACATGAGGCGACGATGCCCCATAACGATTTGGGCTGCTATACGAATTTGACGGAATCACACCATCCGAAGAATGACGGGCATGGCCAAGTGCATAGGGGATAGGCGTAGGAGTTGCCTGTCCTGATCCAGGACGTAAGAAAGAAGGAAGTACGGGTACTGCAGGCTGTTGTTGCTGACCCTGCCCAGAAGACCCAGGCCTTGGACCTAAGTATGGATTCGGCCTAGCGTCAGTTCCAACCAAGGTGTCATACCTCCCTCTCGCCGGAGGAGAGGTGCCATTCGGAGACGTCGGGGATTGCGCCGGGTAATGTTCATGCAATCGGGATTGGGAATACCCCTGCTGTTGTTGTTGTGCCTGTGGCCGACCAACAGGTGGGCGCGAAAGGCGGTCTGCAGGCAACAGCTTGGAGGGTCGTCTCATAAGCGGGTTCTGCTGGTTTTGCACAGCTGCAAGGAGCTTGTTCGGTGCGGCCGCTGACGGCACGGGTGGGGGTGTATTGGCATAGTAGGTCATCTCCAAGTATAATTCACCTCGTGCAACGCCATCCACATCCAGCGGTACCCAGTCTAAGTTGGTTTAGACACATTTTCAATTGTTGAGAGGTTGGGCGAACGTACCGTCAAACTCGCCCGTCCGCAACGTCTCTGAGATATCGACGACACCCTTTCCCAACAGATCCTCGGATCTCGGCTCTTGCGCGTAGCACGACACCTCCAGCTTCCGATGCTTCGCTGCTGTATTTTTCATGATCGTAAACCGCACCTCGCCATCCCACTCGGGATGCTGTCCACCTTTAATGTCGACATGAGTCTTTTTCTGGGCGCCTAAACGTGGCACGATCACATGCGTCATTTATGCTTCGAAGAGGATCAAGAAGCGTGGACGCACCATTCAAAGAAGCTTGGGCAAACACATCTTGTTTCCGGAATTTGTGCTTGTCATTGAGATTCCGCGCTTTGAGTAGGACGACGATGAGCGTTCCAAGAGTATCCTCTTTCAAGTCGACTTTGTCATCCAGGTTGATGGTTGGTTTCGACATCGCCGTCGCTCAAAACGGTGCTCGCAACGGACGGTAGGGGTTACGTGGAGAGAATTCAAGAAAACACTGGCCCCGCCAGTGTCTTATATTGGACTCGGATAAAGAAGGAAACTGAGGATTCCAGGCACAGGTCACGGTCGTTCCTGGTCTTGGCGCCCAAAGCTGTGAGTTGTTCAACAAGACCCGCAGTGACTACAGACCGCAGTGAGAGCAGCCTATTAAGCGGCGTACTACCTTCTCACGTTTCCCAGTAAAAAGAAAGGTTTTGATCCTATCATAGGTTCATCACAGGTATGTTATCCGATCATGTCATATTTCTCCGCTTTACCCAACTTGAGGTTCAACACTGCATGTACAGGGCATTTATTTATATTGATAACGTTATCTATAAACAGATATTTACAGTGCTTCCTCTTTCAAGAATCCCGCTGGTGTCACCACTTCTAAATTCCCAGAAATCCTCCACTAACCTGTATCATGAATGGCAAATGGGGGTCAACCCAAAAGTTTGTGGTCGGTATTGGATCATATTAGGGTACGGGCTGTACACCATCTACTCAAGGCCATCAGAACACGAGTCTTCAACGGAAAGTGGACAGCAGCACGCACGTCACGGTAAGAATCTCTCATCCGCATCCGCATGAGACATTTTGATTCGACGGTGGTACTTGTTGGGTCCATCCAGACCTTCCATACGGGATGATCCTTGGGAACCACGGAACCCATATGTTTGCGGAGCATCTCCCAACCGCGTCCGTTGTAGTGCAGCCCGAGAAGTCTAATGAGCCTCTGGACATGATTGTGGACGAAGGTATGATAAAACTTGGGAAAGATTTCCTCCAGGTTTTTGGTCGCAATGCAGTGCCCAGGAAGAAATTGGAAATCCACACCAGTTGATTGTCGTAACGTGGGCGGATGAATGCGAAGGCCCCCGAGGTCGCGGACGGCAAAGCCTCGAAGTTCTTTTGTGGCGATATCGAAACGAGCAAGGACATTCTGAGCATGAGCCTCGAAAGCTACCCCATTATGAATTAGTGCTGGTATTAGGGCCTCGCAGGCGACCTTGATATATCTGCAAGGATTCTCAGCAAATTTTCAGGGAAATAAACACAAAGGCATACCTGTCCAGAAAGCCAGCCTTCTTTTCCTCGTCGTCTAACTGGAACGCGTGCTCAACGGAGGAGACACCTGGAGGAACACCCGCATGGCCCGTCTCCAACAGAGCCGCACATACAATCAGCACTTCTCCAGGTGGCGTAATGCACTCCTCGCGAATAACCGCGGTGAAATGTTTTGCGACTTCTGGGTCCGGCGTCCTATAGACAGCGCTACTTGGTTCCAGCTCTACCGTCAGAATGTCTGGGTTTATTGCCAATTTTGGGACGATATCCCGTGAAAAGCGTGGTCCAAAATTAGCTGTAAAATGAGATATCGTCCGGAGGGAGGATGAAATCTTCACGCCAACAGCTAACTTCAATGCGATTCCTGGAAAATCGGGAATAATAACAGTCCTAAAGCAATAAATAAGCTTGTTAGCTTGAATTGCGCCTCTCGTACGCACCGAACACTCGACTGGGCCAGTGAGGGTAGATAGACGTCAATATCGAGGACCTCTACGTCATTAAACTTGGAATGGATGTTTTCAACTTGAAGTTCGTGCACGGGCATGTAAATGAATGCGTCATCCTCTGGAACAGTGCGCCCTGCCCTTTCTAATGCTTTTTTTGAGAGATCTTTGCCAATTTTCTCGAATTGTCCGAGAACTGCCAACTTGGCTCTTGGTACTCGGACAAAACGAATCCGCGGATGATACCAGTCATAATCTAAAGAACAGGTTGAAATCATCCTCGCGCGATGCATCTTGAAGCTGGACTTTAGAGAGAAATTGTTAATAAATAAATGAATAACGCACTGGGTGGGTTGGGTGACCGGCAACGAGACTTTGTTCCCATTCTATGGACGGCGAGCTTATGGAAGGGCATGATGGCGGGTTTGTGTAGGCTACGGCTGTAGTTTCACAGTAAGAAATCAGGGATCGGGATATACCATATGGTGGGCAACGAACCTTGCCATTCCAAGGAGCTCATAAGTTCTTTGCTGATGACGTCATGGAGGTAGTCTGGCATGACGATTCCATCGACAAATTTATTCCATAACGCTACCGGGTTCGATATCTTGCAGAGCGACCCCCTTGTTCCCAAATCCCACGGAGGAGGTAGAAGGCGGTTGATAATAAATTGGACAAGTTCATCCTTTGAAATAAATCAGCAGGGGTCTCAGGGTTAGATCAAGTCGGGACTCACCTTGTCGTCCGGTTCTTCTCCACATCTGAATTCATAAACGAAGGGTAACATATCCAAAGGGTCTACCAGTCCAATGAGGTGGCCATGGCCATGGTGCTCTTCATCTTGAGTCACTGTCACTGGTGGATGGTGCAGTGCGATAATGACGAATGTATCATCCGATCGGAACGCACGATAGATACTAGCGTCTTCCGACATGGTGTGTGTGGATAGAACCACCATTATACCTGCGACCCCTTGAATAACTCTTTCAAAAGGAATCCAGAAGGCCCGCAGGATTTTCTCGGTTACGAGACATGATACGAGACGAGATATAACTGTAAAAGTTGCTTGTTCGTGAGGAGTTGAAGTCGCTCCAGAATACATTGATCGGCAACCAAGGAGCCTCTCCAGAGTGCGAGTGAGTTTGAGGTGTTAAGGACTCCCACCCGTTTTTGAGGTTTGATCTGGCGTATCTGTGAGGGAAGGGCAGCTCATCTGATATGAGACAGGGAATTACTTGGCTGCGATTTGACTAAAATAGACTTTATCCCGTTGGAGAAGTGACAATGCCCCGGATTGAATTTCTAGAGGAGATTTTCCGTGGAAGTTCGGTAACAGGCGTGTTTGGAAGGGAAAATAAAACACAAAGGATCAGTTTGGGGACAAGGGGAAAAAAAGTCCCCACTAGCTGCCAAAAGTGCGTTGACCAAAACTAGGTGTGCAATCGAGTGTGCAGGGGAATAACACTTGAAAAAGGTGTCCTTTTATTTCTGTTGGGAAGAATGTCAGAGAATGAGAGTTATCAGATAACGAATCCACTCACCGACAAACGTGATCGGAAGTCGGCCTTATCGGAATTCAACGCCGGTGATCGGAAGTGAAATGCTATGAATTGTGCATGGAGAAACACAGGTGAACAAGCCACACAATCCGGCGGCCTGTAGTGCGGCCCTTCAGTCTAAACTCCGAGTCGTAAGGGATCGGAGATACTCACGAAATGGTATTTGGTGACGCTCCGCAGTTACCCTGGAAAGTGCCCGAGCGGTATCCCGTCTTGGCGAAGTGCAGACCCAAGATGGGGTTTAATCCGTGCTGAGTGGAAAGGTAAAGCTGTAGAGTGAGGCAACATCTTACCTAGTTCCTAATAACCCAATGTATATCGGAAATGGTGAACGAAAAGTATGCAAGAACGCAGTAAGGAATAACAAAAACGAACATTGCAATAACGACTTTTGAAACTCCATGGCATTCCTTGAATGAGTATTTCCTATGGGCATTTCTATGAGCCCAGCCAGATTTAAACATACACACAAAAATAGCCAGGTATATACCAAGTTAAAGGCTAGATTCTACTTCACACCCCTTGTAGTGAATGAGATTTGGGAAAGGTCCGTGCAAATGCTGTGGAAACATTGTAGCACTTCGATGAAGAAAGATTTCGGAGGAGGGACTCACAAATCTGTACATAGACGACATCCTCATTCGCATGAAGCATTTCCCTGGAAGGGTCTTACGGCCTGGTGACATCCAGGCATCATGGAGAGGATGATTCCTTGGGATATTCTTCTGCAACTGCTCGCGGACAACGTTCCATCCTAACCCATTGTAATGGAGTCCGAGAACGCGGATGAGCTGCTGGAAGTGATTGTGAATGATGGTGTGATACATCCGAGTGTAGACGTCATCCAAGGTATGTGCGATAATCGAATGGCCTTCCATGAAATCCAAATCGACTCCTGTTGTTGCCCTTAGAGTCTCCGTATGAACGCGCAGTCCACCAAAGTCCCTAACGATGAAGCCTTTTAGTTCCTTAGTTTCGAGATCAAAACGAGCGACACAATTTTGCGGGTGGCATTCAAAAGCTACACCATTATGAAGCATAGGAGGAAGGAAGGCCTGCAAAAATAAGGACACAAACCTGGGTCGGTGTCAGAGAAAGTTTCAAAAGGAGAGGTTCTATTACTTCTCTAGCCAGTCCAAACATTTGCTCTCGGTGTCGAGGTTAAATACACGCACAACAGCAGGTAGATGGCCATCTTTTCCGGTATGGCCATTTTCTACTAATGAGGTGCAGACAATCAGTCTTTCCCCTCGATCTTCGCTGCCATCCTCGTGACACTCTCGCACAATCGCTGAGCAGTGCTTCGCGATCTCTCCGTTTGGATTAGAATGGACGACACTGGCGAGTTCTCTCGCCACAGTGAGAATATTTCGATCCATGGTCAGAACCGGAACCACCTGCGACGAGAAGCGCGGGCCAAGGTATGCCGACTCTGGCGAAATGGTTCGAACGGCAGACGTGAGCTTGACACCCACACCCAACTTGAGATGCAAGCCTCGGTATGCGTCAGGTATCACAACGGATCTGATCATATCGTATCAATGGTGTTCGTGGGCCAGAACAGAGTTACTTACCTGAGACTCTGTTGCGCAAGGATTGGGAGACTGTATTCCTTCGGATAGATTTGGGCATCGGGGAATCTGTGTTCAACGTGGGCCACTTGGAGTTCATGGATTGGGATAACGACGCGTCCCTCTCCCACGACCAATTCCTTTCGAGCGTGGACAGAGGCAGCCTTCAGGATGGGCAGAGTCAAACCCTCGAAATCGTGCGTAATTTTAAGGTTGTCACGGGGAATAGAAACGAATCTCAGTCTAGGATGAAGTAAATCATACTGGCCAGGGGAGTAATCTGGCAGTGGGGGCAGGAACCAGCGCGTTTTATGCATCTAACCGCCAAGAATAATTGTTCCGATTCAAATATATTCCAATATTGCGAACATACCGGATGCGTTGGATGTCCCTCAACGATGGATTGCTCCCATACAATACTAGGAGATGTAAAACATGGTGCTCCCGGTGGGTGTTCATAAGAATATGCTGCGACATATTGGGCAAACACGTCCATGAGTCAGGCACTGATCAGTACGAACCTTGCCATTTAATTGCGCTGGAGAATTCCTGTGCGATACTGGCCTGAACGGCTTTGTCAACGTTGTGGCTGATGGCAAACTTATTCCATATTGAGAATGTGTCGGCCGATTTACGCATCACGTTCTTTTCTAAATGTACGCGTTTCCCAGCCCTGAGCACATCCAAGAAAGAAGCCACAAGTTCCGCATACTGAAACTGTAGTTAGAAATTGGGTTTCGAGCACACTGCGAGGGGTACTTCGGGGAAACCTCCATCAAGTTGCGCACAATGAGATCCCCCGGTTTCAAGCACAAATGGTATCATGTCGAGTGGATCAAGCAATCCAATCTCCTTGCCAAAGAAATCAGCGCTGTTCGGTTTGAATACAGGAGGATGATGCAAGGCAACTATCGCAAGGATGTCATCGGCGTGGATGGTCGATCGCTGTAGGTAGCTTGGGAGTTCAGCGTTCAGGATGATGGCAAAACCAGCCGCTTCAGGAGCCTTCACGGGTTGGTAGAAGGCGTGAACGAGCGACTCGGTAACAAAGCAGGAAAGAAGGCGCGCTGTTGTCGCGAACTGGGCCTTTTCCAGGGATCGAAAGTCCACAGAATGCGCTGGGACTGGCATCATGATCAGTGTTGGTGAAGCGAAGACTTGGCCCGATTTGGGAACGTCGATTCATTCTCCAGAGTTGGCTATGTAATGCAGTTTTTGGTACAGACCCAAGTCCGTATGGGAGAACATCTATTTTGAATCTAATCTACTGTTACTTACAATTGGAGTGTTGTCCACAGAGATAGGTATGACATGGGCAAGAGGTGTACTTATACGTACAAGTATCATCCACTGCTGT
>Ga0307509_10006995_pt1 | contig 14948 bp, 9 predicted proteins | sample 10_EM_MG_FD_202245 | JGI IMG/M metagenome (GOLD analysis project Ga0307509, IMG submission 202245) | Populus trichocarpa ectomycorrhiza microbial communities from riparian zone in the Pacific Northwest, United States - 10_EM | ecosystem: Host-associated > Plants > Roots > Unclassified | place... | reverse complement strand
AAACTCGTGACTCATAATATGAGTCACGCGCAAAAGTCATTACATCGTTATGACTCATAATCATGAGTCATGTAAAACCAACCAATCAAATCATAACAATGACACACAAGCGTGAGTCATGTGAAAATCTAAGAGTCAAATGACTACATAGTGTGAAACAATAACATACCTATGACTAATAAGTATTAGTCATGTGAAACCTGCCTCGCTTAGTCACAATTTGTGACAAGTCTCTATATAAAGAAGATTGAATTACAATAGTTACAGTTCTTCACGCAACCATCTATCTACTTTCTTACAATCTAAATTCAATATAAAACTCTTTAACCTTTACCTCTCACTTGTATCTAAGCAACCTAGCTCTTCACATCAGAGAGCTCTTGACCTTGTAAGACAAGGATTATCCCTATCGCTCTTCCAGGAGAGTAGGGACTTTACAAGAAGAATATAAGATAGTTGAAGACAAATCTAAGTGAGTCGTTACCTATGGCATATTAATCTCTACTGCGTTGGATTGTTACAGCTCCAAGGCCTTATCTATCAACTTGAGAATAAGCTGAATGAATACTTCAGGTAGCTCATAGAGCAAATAACACAAATCACTGGGAATATGTCTCATCTAACCTTTAATGTAGGGTAGTTGACTAAAGCAGTGATTTCCAGAAACCAAAATATGACATGTTCTTTGCACTGCAGATACGATCCTCATTCTCTATGTGACATCTTTTTATTCTGGTCAGAACTCTGAAGTCTAATATGCTCAACAGTGACAAAATGATGTCACCTGGATCATGAATAGATGTGCCAACTAACCAACCAATTATCTTCATCTTCTTATGACTCATTAGCATTAATAAACAGCACTAATCTTCTTTAAGCTTTGAGTCAATTGAAACAACTTGATGGTCAGTTGACCCTATCAAGTGTCTTATCATAATACAAAATTCTAGACTACATAGCATACTTTTGTCTTATTCAAGCTAGAATCAGATTTGAATCAAGACTAATGAGTAGTTGATGACCAAGTACTTAGCCTTTACCAAGAGTTTGGACTGGCAGTTACCAGAAACTACAGCACCAAAACAAAGTAGACTCAGAATCTTTATCGGGCTCTAGGCTCAGTAATAGCCTTTCTATTTGTCCTACAAGTATAATGTATTGGGAGTATCTTGCTGTACATCCTGGCCTAGCAGTGGTTATCTTTTTTGGGAATAACTACCTATCGTATATAAAGAAGCCTGGGAGAGAAAATCCAAAGATGTATTAATTGCACAAAGTATTTGGTGACATGTCCTTTACAATTGTGAATGAAACAGAGCTTTAAGTAGAAAAACCTTGCACTACTTTCTCTAACAGTGTTCTCAATATGATCACATCATATCTAGTGTGAATCACACTATCCTCTTACTGCTGATATTCCTACTCTTCTTCTCACTGCATTTACCCCTCTTGTTCTCACCCCTACATGGCTTTGCATCACCACTACCTTTTCTTTCAAACCCTTCACCAAGTTTGAGACTCTATCCTGATAGTGTAAGAGAGAGTGCCGGTGCTTAACGATAGCGGTTTGATTGAAGTCAAGTTTGACTGTAGGGGGGTTGCATTAAATTGTTGCTCAAAGAAAAGTTTCCTGAAGGTTTACATGTGAGAGAAATACCCTGTTGTAATATTTATTTACCAACAGTCTTAATCCTTTCCCTCTGCCTTGTATCTTTCATGTTTGAGATAATGTACAGTACTACATGTATGATATCCTACTCCCTGCAGTGCTTGAAAATATTATCTCTTGTCCGCTTCTGGTTAAACTCTAAAAACTAGGACAATGACTTTCTTTTCTCTCTTGCCAGCAAGACGCCATGTCATATCTACAATTTTTCCCTGAGTTGTGAGCTCCTGGCAGAGCATGGAAGAGGTACGCCCGATACTCTATTAGAGTTTAATGATGTGAGGTAGAAATGAATAGCCTGCCTGTATATGAGAAAATAGCATTTAGTTTAAGGAAGTAAAGAATAGGAAATCATAAGTGGGTGTCAACTGGGGGTTGCTCTCTAGGCGAAATACTAATCAAGGATACAAACAATGAGCAACTAAAAGGTTGCAATCAAGTCAAAGTCTTCGAACATGACTCAATTAAGTACCATATCGTTCTTCCTTTGCCGGGTGCTCGCAATGTAGGGAATGATTGTAGTAGGATTAATAATAGACATTCCCAGGATCCCATTCAAAATGGGTCGTATCTGCTGCAATGGACTGTGAAGAAAACCTATTTACCACAATGGGGGGGTGACTGGCATAAGAAGACCTTCTATGGAAGGAAAAGGAAAGCAAGAACCAAAATATTAGAAGTGAGTTACGTGATGCCGTATTATTCCCAATAGCAGAATCATCGGCAGCGGGACCGCTGCTCTACTAGCTTGGGGGTAGCGTAAAGTCCTTATTGACTAAATATGGTTGGCAGTATAATACTAATACTATAATGTATTTTACCTAGTTATGGGACGTGTCATAGTTATGGGACACTGTTTCCATTCTAGGTTTGATGGATAGAAACATCAACAGAACAATAGGAAGTATACAGAATCACATCCAAGTTTGTATTTCAAATGTTTGCAAGGCCTTAGATTGACTGTACAAATTATAGGTTTACTAAACAACTAGTCCTGAAACTACCATACATTCAGTACAAAAAAAATAATTTCTCAGAGGTTTAGTTATTCAGGTACCAAAACAGGAGAAAAAAGTTGCGAAATTATTTGGTTTCCTAGCAGAAGTACACTAAGGACTTGCCTTGTTTGGCTGTCAGTAGCTAGATGATTGGAATTATACAAGACACAAGTTGTAAGTTTAAAATGTTGTCATTATTTATCTAGTTGACTTTCTCTTAGCAACTACTATACTATTGATTATGTCATCCTTGCCCATCAAGGATGAAGTATCAGAATCCCACAATCAGGTTTATATAGAAATTCCTTCTGTCTCAGTTATGTTGTTCTTCTTTGACAAGCTGTTATTCTACTCTTTATAGCTGTTGTATTTATATACTGTCTTTTTGTTGTATAAAGGTATTGGAAAAAGTAAAGTTCTGAATATAGGTTTGAGCTCAATATTTCAAATACACGACTGGGGATTAATAGTAGATGGTTATTATAGTAACCATAAATTAAGGTACTCAAGATCTTGCCTTTCCTGATAGTGCAAAGGGTTCTCCAGAATTTATAATTCTCCTTTCTCTAGCCTTATTTCATTACTATATACATATCTCCTTCAATCCAACATATATTAGCAACTCAAGAACTCAGAATTGCTTCAATTTTGTTAAATCTTTAATAACTAATTACCCGGTCGCCTATCCTTATTGTATGCAAGTTTCAGAGCTATTGAGTCTATATTTGTGGAGATATATGTACTTTACATGTCCCATTTCTCTCTTGCAAAAGTGTCCCATAACTATGACGTGTCCCATAACTATGTAAAATAGGTTAGTCATTAATCGCATATTTCCCAACCTGTACCCTATGCGATGGCAGTACCATTTACAACTATTGGATGGGCAGATGAAAGCACCAGTGTTTAACATCTTTCTAGTAAGAGAAACCTCCAATTCCTGAACTGGGGTGAAAATAAATTGAAAGAAACATAACCACATCCTGATGTGGAGCTACTTAGAAGTAAATGTTATGTGTTCTGAGAATTAACATAGCACAGTGGCATATATACCTTGTTTGTACAAATCTCCTTTCCCCTATGGTATTATTGATGATCAGCACTCCTCCAATTCCTGCACTCTCTCCACTATAACATAGAATCTTCTTGAAACCAGATCAGTAGTTTTCCTGTTGCTGGAAAGATAGTCAACTATCCAAGAAGTGGGGTAGAAATAGAGGGGAGAGAGGGAAAAAGAGGGTAAAGCAGGGGGAAAGGAAATTGTGTGGTTGAGTGGAGGAATGGCATGATGATGTTGAAAGAATATGCAAATTAGTCTGTAAGGATTTATGTATTTAAAGGACACCCTCCAGCCAAGATATTAGGAAGGGAAGGTCACTTAATAATAAGGTTATCTTTGCAATATTGTTTGTATTTCTTCACACACTTTAAATTCACAATAGTTCACAACGTCTCTCATATTTTTCATAGGGGATAAGCCCGGAGAGTGCTCAATCCAAAATTACCAAGAAATATCAACAAAGTGAGCTGAAAGAGATCCGCTCAGTGGAGTGGATCAGAAACCAGTACTGGAGCAACCACAACTTCGACAAGTGGAACTCCGTATGTGTGTATGAACTCACTCACACACTCAATCAAGAAGCTTGCCAGCTCAATAGTGTCAGGCCAGAGGAATTATGATGGCTGGTGGGTCAGGATCATTTGGCTCCTGAAAGAGAAGGGGCTTTGAGAAGCGATTGAGGACTCAGAGGACAGTATAAGAGCCAGCATGACAATCCACCACTCTCAATTATCATACTAAATATCAAAGAATCCCAGATCCCATATATCCTGAATGCGAATAGGACTCAAGATCGGTGCAAATCACTGAAAGAAGTACAACAGGGGATTGATATGATAAGAAGAATGATATTGATGCAATGACAATGGGGACTCAAAATGACCGAGGCTGATGATATGGCCCAATACCTTAACTAGTTCCAAGATTTGGCAAATCAGCTCTGCCTTCTCTCAGATGATGGAAAAGGAATGAAAGACCGTGAACTGGCCATAATCCTGACTCTAAGTTTACCAGTTCTATACGAACCTCTCATAATAGCGGTACAAGGACAGAGAGAGAGGATCACATTTGATATGATGGCTGCGAGATTATGGCAGGAATCTGAAACAGACGATAAGTTATGAGCCAAATATTGCAAGGAACTGAGCGGGGCAGCAATTACCCTACTTGAACCGCTTTTACTGTCTAGTGCTAACCAACCGCGACAAGTTGAAGCCAGGGGCGGACAGTGCAATGGCATACCTATAATAAAAGGAGTTGGTAAGGCCTTTACACAAGGTCTCGAGAGACCCAATCATTTGGATAGACTGGAACTGAAGTGCGACAAATAGTTACCTTGGCGAATAGTCAGGTTCCACCAGGAACCAAGTGTGACTACTATAGAAAAGGTGGTCCCTTGAAGCAAGATTGCTATAAAGGCGTATTAGATGATGAGTCAGGAAGTAGTAATATTGGTGGACAAGCAAGAGAGTTTACATTTTTGGCTAAGGACCTAATTCTGAAAAGAAGTTGGGTAATTGACTCTGAGGCAAGTAAACATCTCTGTGGCAATCAAAAACGCTTTATTACATACAGGAAAATTAGCTATGTACAAATGATCACAAAGGCAGATTGTACGAAGATGGATGCCAATAGGATGGGAGAGATAGAAATACCTACAGGGTTAGGAGTGATCAGATTAACTCAAGTATGGCATGCATAAATCATTGGAGCCAGACTTATATTGGTTGCTCAATGGTAGATGCAGGAATTACAGCTGGATTTGACAAATCATCCTCTGATATTAGCAAGGATAGTGCATGGACTGAGCAAGGAAAAAGAAAGAGAAGCCTATATTACCTAACGGAGTATACAGAATTACAGCTATTGTAGAAGAAAGTCTGGACAGGGCAAATCTTGGCCTGGCAACAAATCAGTTACCTTCAACTACTCTTCAAACTTGGCACTGAAGACTATGCCACCGAACCATGGATAGTACTAATGTTAAGTATATATCATCAAAAGTAGCTGATAAAAGAGTGAGTAAAGCAGCCTAACCCTGACAAAGATCTGTGATCTTTGGATTCAGGGATGTGACAAGAAGGAAGTTGAAACAAAAGAACTAGAAAAGGCTAGTGAACTTGAGAGTATTGTTTACTCAGATCTTGGTCGACTCATGCAGACATTGAGTCTGAAGGGCGAAAAGTATTGTATTACCTTTCCTGCTCAGATGAGTGGCCATTGTAGTAACAGTCAATAGCAGACAAAGGGCAGAGCACGTGGGTAACTTGTATAGGTTCCAAGTTTCAGTGTGGAATTGTTTTATGTATTGTTTTAGGATACGAGTTCAGGAGACTCACATGTCTTGTTAGTTTGTTTTATGTTTTGTTTTAGGATACCAGTTCAGAAGACTTCTTAGCCTTGTTTTTTGTTACTTGTTTTGTTTCAGGATCCTAACTGCTGAAGTTTGTATACCCTGTTGATTGTGATTGTTGATTGGTTAGGTATTGTTTGATGCCTGAGGAGTTGGATATGATTGATGCGAGATGGTGCATCGCATAGGTATTTAAAGACCTGTATCTATCAGGATTTAGAGATATCAAACTTCGACAGACAGAGTTTTCAATTTACTTGATTGAGCAGTTATCTTCTATTCAGTTCAATTCAAGAATCTTTGAGCTTCGTACAGGCCTAAAGCACTTTACCTTCTCTATGTAGTTTTGATAAAGTAATAGAGTCTACTAAATTACTTGTTGGCATCTCTAGTACTTGATCTCATTAATACCACTTGTTTGGTTAGAGTCAATACTGATATCCCTTTTCAAGACCGCCACCCTAGGGGAATTGGTTGCAACTTGCTCAATTTGAAGAATATTAATCAGGAGCAACAGGAGAAAGTGATAAGATGATCAAAGCTCTGTGGACAGAGAGAGGTGATGACTATCAACACAAGGAGTTTAAGAAATATTGTATGACTGTTGGAATACACCATATAGTGACTCCACCGTATAGTCCTTGGCAAGATGGTCTGACAGAATGAATAAATTAGACAATAATGGAGAATGGTCCCAGTCTTCTCCAAGATTCACAAATCGAATTGAAATTCTTGGGGTATGGGGTTCTCACGGCAGCCCATATACACAATAGACTCCGATCCTGTAGCGGGAATAACACCTCCCCAATCGGGTTCTGGACCGGAATAGCACCAAGTATTGGACATCTTGCAGGATTGAGCTCAACAGTATAGGTACACATATAGAAAGAGAAGCGCAGATGTAAGATGCAAAGTCAGTAAAGTGAGTCTTGATTGAATATAAAGAGGAAGCTGGATTGAAAGTATACCAACAATAGGATGTATAAACAAAGAGTTTGTTGCTCTCCTGAGATGTTATTATCGATGAATCTGCAAATTGAGGTAAGAAGCAAAGGGCTCAGAGTCGTGGTGAGAAGACAATTGAGTAGGACACAGAATTGAACAAACCTATACAAGAATTACATCATGAGAGGGACTTAGCAAATGAATTCAATAGACTCGATCAAGTTACACCACAATTAGAGGATCAAAAGACTCCAATAGTTTCAAATATGTGCCACTCAATTGTTGTTCGACAAGAGCTACCTATAGCACAAAATACAGAAGAAGTCAGACAGGATGGCTATCAAGAAGAGCCCAAATTGACATACGGCTATGAAGGTCACAAAGAAAAAGACTTGACGGTGAAAATTTCCCATAGACTGCCAATTTCGCGATCATGGCTAAAGTTGCAGAGCCTGAAACTTGAACTGAAGCAGTACACAGCAAGGCTAAGGCTGAGTGGAAGCACATATGGGGATTTGAGCTTAGCTCCTTGGTCAAAAATGATATAGAGTTTGTAGAGCCTCTTCCAACCAGGAGAAGAGTAATTGGTTGTGACTGGTAGTTTCAGAGAAAACAAGATGGGAGATATAAAGGGCGGTTGGTCGCAAAAGGGTCAAGCCAGAAGTATGGAAACATCTAGGAGGAAACCCCCACTCCTGTGTCATAATTCACAACTATTGGAGATCTACAAACCTTTACTTGAGAGAAGAATTGGGAAGTGCATGTTATGGATGTTAAGACGGCATTCTTAACTAGGGAGTTTGAAGAATGTGTTTATATGGATATGGCAGAGGGAGTTGATATTCCAGCCAACAAACCACCTATTACCGAGTATGCACAGGCAATAGTATGCCTGTTACCGAAATGACTTTATGGCTTGAAACAAGCACCATGTGCCTGTTATGGGATGATTAATAACCACTTTGGATCAAATTGTTTCATGAGAAGTCATGCTGACTACACCCTGTTTATAAATTATGACAAAAAGATTATTCTGCTATTGTATGTTCACGATTTGGTTCTTGCCAGTCCTACAATAATTAAAATTGATTGAAGACGATTAAAACTACACTAAGAATTCGATCTAACCGACCATCGACATCTAAACACTTTCGTACTGAAAACAGGTAATCCGGGTTTGAGTATATCTACTTTCTCCAACGGAGGAAGTACGGACAAAACACTATCACCTTCTAGAACCTTCAAGTAGGAAACCAAACAACACAAGTCACGATCAATTCCAGCCAGCTAAACTAAACCGCACCCAATCCACAAAACTACACTCAAGAATCAGGTTTCCGTCACAAAGAAAATTCAACCCGGCAGGCTGTTCCACTAACTAAAACAGGCCCAGATCCTTTCCTCAAAGCACAGTCAAATGGTTCCTCCGTTGTGCTGTGTTCGTCGTTTTTCTCACCAGTGGTTAGAAAGAAAGAAGGAAGGGAGAAAGCGTGAGAGGTGACAAAGAACCTAACTTACACAGAACCCCTGTCTGCCAAGCCCAACCAACAACCCCTGCAGAAAGGCAATAACCCTCAACCCTAAGATCGTGATCATGACTAGCTATCTATGAAGCAAAAGTTATTTGCAGATAAGCAAGAAACATGTAAGTTAAGAAAACTCATTTGTAACCGCAACAGTACAGCTTGAGAACAAACAAAATTGTCCAAGAAGAACCTTGTTCCTGTGACAGATGGAGTACATAAATAAGATGATAGAAATAGAAAATGTCTGCATGCAGGATTGCAATCCCACCAGCATGCCAGGAGATCCACAGATGCCACTTGAGAAAAAGAGAGCATCATTGGAAGCTACACCAATTGAGTCACTATAATACCAATCACCTGTAGGATTACTCAGGTATGCAATGTTGGATACACATCCCGATATTTCCTGCGCAGTAGCCAAGGTTAGGCAATGTATTATGAACCTAAATCCTTCCTGTTGGATGGCGGCCAAACGTCTCTTCAAGTTGCAAGGTGGAACGCTCCATGATGCACACTGCTGTCACTTGAAAGATATAGGAATCAGATTAAACGGATGCAGATTGGGGATCCGGGAATGACTGGAAATTAATTGCAGGATTTGTATTTGTCCCTAATGGTGGTGCCATCAACTCAAATAGTAAGAAGCAGACAACCTTTACTCTCTCATGATTAGAAGCTGAATATATGTCGTTGACACAGGTACCCAAGGAATCCGTATGGCGCCAGCAACTTTTGTTTGACCTTTGTGCACGGAAACATATTCATGAAGTTGGCAACATCTACACTGATAACCAAGAGGGACTCCCACTTGCTAAAAACTCAGAGTTTTACACACGGACTAAGCACATCCATTCAGTACGACTTTATCTGCAAACATGTTGAGGTAGGAAACATCTCCTGGGCTTATTTTCCGATAACTAAAATGACTGCAGACATTGTACAAAAGCCCTGCCCCAGCTGGCCTTCACAAACCACAACCTGGAACTAGGCCTAATGGAACACTCAGTTACAGTATTGTATGAAAACAAGGTCTTTGAGAGAAATCAGAACCTTAGGGCACCGGCGAGAAGATGTATTGTTGATCACCAGCACTCTTCCAATTCCCACACTCTCTCCCCCACGACATACAATCTTCTAGAATCCAGATCGGTGGGTTCCCAGTTGCTGGACACACAGTGAATCATCCAAGAAGAGCGGTAGAAAAAGAGCGGAAAGAGAGGAAAAAAGGGGAAAGCGGGGGGAAAAGAAATCGTGTGCTTGAGTAGAGGAATGGCGTGATTATGTTGAAAGGATATGCAGATTAATTAGTAAGGATTCATGTATTTACAGGATACCCTCCGGCCACGATAAAGGGCAGGTCACTGAATAACAAGTTTATCTTTGCTATATTGTTTTCATTCCTTCGTACGCTTTACATTCACAACCGTTCACAACTCCTCTCATATTTTTCACAATATTTAGGATAGTCGTATTACTGCGTTCCCTCTACAGCTTACTGAGCCCAGTCTGAATGGGCCATCGCATCTTCCCTCGGCTTCCAATACATCACTTTCCAAGACGGTCAACGCTGTAGTCGCAGTTCACAATCCAAGCGACTACAAGGCCATTGTTCTTTGTTAACTCACTCTGGGTATCATAGAAATATCCTCCCTGGGCTCGCTTCTGGACTTATCAAGTGACCTAGACAATGTCTATACTAGCTCTCTCGCATACTAAGACAAGTGGTTCACGCTGCCGTAGGATTTATCAAGAAGATCTCCTGATGTCCTTACGAGTGCTGGCCACCGGAATTCAAGGAGAGAATGAGGGGATTGTTAGTGGTACAAATTCTGAAATCTCTGCCCTGCGGAATGGGATTGTCGAGATGAGGGTTGTTGAAGATGAACCGAGAAGAAATAACTATGAGTTGATGCAAGGGTATCATGTCATCAGAATTCTGGAAACTCCCTTCAGAAACTTTCGTCTATTAGAAAACCGATAGCAAACCGTTGAATTACACGTACACACAGTGCCATATTTAACCTCCCACTCCCGTATTCGAAATGGTCAAATATACGTCACCGAATAACACTGGGATGGAATAGGTAGCACGTAAAAGTCTTCTCGTCGTCCTTGCTTGCTAAACTAATGGTAAGGACAGAAGTATATATCAAAAAACAAAACCATCGTCTGATCCCTCTATCGATCACCACATACCTCCGCTTTCTTCCCTCCGTGCTCCAAGACAAAAGAAAGTAACATTCTGCGTAATCTCTGAACAAAAGAAATCCATCACAAAGACTTCCATTCTCCTCCGCCTTTGATTCAATGCCTTAGCTCTTGTTCTTCTTTCATCTCCTTTCATCATCCTGCTTTCCTTTGACCGTCTATGCTCTTTCTCATCCAACAAGAGAAACATGTTTCCCGTGGTTCTGCCTTGCATAAAACAAAAGAAACTAAAAGCATGACGAACAGGATTAACTGATTTCTAACATCCCGGCTGCTAGGCGCAATCCCCCAATCCTGCCTCTTCCGGTGATGGAAAAATTAGCAAACGGTCATTCCATGTCACTCTCCGCTCATCCTTCCCCCCAATTACTATCGAAAAACGCAGCTTCATCATAATACTAAATTTCTGAACCTCTGGTTACTCTGTCTCTCTGGACTTACTTGAATGCTCGCTCTTTCCCTTTTGTCCAACGAGTGGTACTGGATGCCAGAGCTCCCCCCTCTAGCTTCCCCACATTTTTAGAACTCCTGGTAATTGTTTCTACAATATGCCTCCGCAATGCTGCCCCGGATCTCAGCACATCCATCACCATTGATGGCCGTTTTCGCTTTTCTGGGACTGAGGAAAAGCCTCGAGTACCCGGCTTACAGTGCTCGTGAGTTCAACACCTGGGTCTGTTTCCGGCACCCTACCACCGATCGCAACGCCGTCCCACCCCCCGCCCTCCAACATTCAGCGGAACCAGGGTATGCTCTGAAGTGCACGGATCCAACTTAGCCGCATGGATTCGAGAAAGCTCGATTAAAAAGTCTCAAGGTGGCACATCTTGCTTGGGTAGCCACCGAGCTGGGTCCGGGTTCGCGATTATCCTGACCAGGAATTAGGGTCCCTAAACAATGTCCAGTACCACCGAAAATCCACTCCTGATATTCGCACCAGTCTATTAAGGGTTGGAAAATGCAGCTGAAAGGTTCATGATTGTGATCGGCCATTTCTGGGGGCCCCATTGGCTTCAAATCTATCACGGAAGATTCGGTTATTGTGTGATCTTAAGAGGAGAGATCTGCCCATATTGCTCTGTGGTTACGGGGCAAGGATTTTGGTACGTACTGTCAACTCCACGCGCCATATCATATTGAATTTGGTCATTCGATGCTACCAGTAGCCGGAGCTCTTCGAATGGCCTAGCCCCGGGGACCTCTTGTGAGTGGGCTACAATCTCAGGGCGAATTTCAACCGCCGGCAAACATCGGGCAATTCGGAGGTGACCGCTCATTTCGGAATGTGTCCCTCTCCTCGTTAGGCATCTCGGGTACTGGATGTCCCTGATATGTACTTGTAAATGATGCTCTCTAGTTATAGGTAAGCACAGTTCCAAAACCGCTTGCACCCTTACTGACAACTGGACTTACTTAACGTCCTGGTGCAATGGTAGCGAGATGCCTCCAGAAGGGTGGTGGCAATCCCCCCGCCGTGATCTCTTGTGTAATTTGGAAAGAATACAACCATAGGAGTTTGTTTTTTGCTGCCTCTTTCTCCATTCCTCACCACCCCCCCAACCCTCTACTGCCCGTTTCGTTGGGCTCCTGCTCGGCTCACCGCCTGTGGTGCCTCCTCCTGACTGGGCTGCCTGTGCAAGCTTATAGCCTTCAGTTCCACTATTGGCAGGGCCGGAATGGCTCGCGCCTACTGGGTGAATTTCTCCATCGATTTGGCTCATGGTTTGGGGGGTGGTGTCATCCTCTTCCACTGTGCAATATTCCTCGAAGTTGAATTCCCCGATAGCCATCATAGAATTTGTTGTAGGAAAAAAAAAATGAAGGAGTTATGGACGATGATATAGTTGGTGAGAAAGGGGGAGTATATTTAGGATCGCTCGTGGGTATGAACTTCCGTGAGGGATGCTATACGAGAAAGGGGTATGCCTTTCTTAATTTGTTCCACCATTTGTACTGGTAATCAGTGTTCTCAACGGTCTGGGGCCCACGTTGGGCCCCGCTTGGGGACTGTCAAGAGCCCTGGACGGGACAGGACGGAAAAAGGCGGTCCGTTCTCGTCCGGGAAAACCTCAGGACGATCGTCATCGATAAGGACGGCGGGCCCTACAATGAAAGACAAATTGGAGTAGTGGAACATGTGCGACTGCGGGGGACAGTGCGGGACTGCCGGGGACTGCCGGGTAGAGTTTTTGCTCCATTCAATTATTTCGCGTGACAAACAGAAGCATGAATATGGGCATCGGCGAAGTGAATTCCCCACGAATTCCCGATCCAGATATAGACCCGTAAGGTGAAAGCCGATGGTTGCAGGGGAGAAACAGACGATTCTAAAGTTGTCCTATAATTTTATTAGCGATAGAGTGTGGAAGATGTCGAAAGCTATACATCAGGATCAATGGAAACGTAGTAAGAAATGAAAAAAGTGGTGCTCTGTGGTTCCAAGCAATATTCCATTCTGGGAAGACTTGATAGATCTGTCAGTTCCAAGCCGTGGGGGAATTGTAATCCAATTACTATAGCCCTAATCGTTCCACTGGCCCTCATAAACCAAGGGGAAAATATGAGTTGCTTGAAAGCTCACCCAATTGCCATAGCGAGCCATTCGTACTGGCCTGCCGCTTAAAACGTAGCGTCCATCTCGCTCACGTATGGTTTGCGTGAAGGTGTTAGAATGGATTCCAACCCGCTATGAAATTGTCGGAAGTAGAAGCACCTCGTCTGTCACAGTGAACGAACCTATCCCCTATTAGAGGTACACAATAATCAAACACAAAAGGGTTTCACAATCAGTAACAAGGAAATAGTCACCTTCGCGCAGTGGGGCCGAGTTCCGATGAACAAACGGCTGATTGCCGGTGTTAAAATATAGTCCCCACAGGCGATCTTCACTAAAGGTGCACAAAATTTCGACGATTGCATCTAGATTTGAATTATATGTCCCCGGTGCAACACAGAGCCCCCCAATCAAACGACTCTTATCAGCAGAAGTGTACTGTAGTTCAAATGAAACTGATCAGCAGAAGTGTGGTAGATATGAGCGTTACGCCATGTGGAGCGACTAGGGTAAGCCATGTATGCAAACAGTTGGGAGTGTTGCAGGCAGTGGGTGGGAGAGCACTATTGAGGTATGACAGTAGGAAGAGAAGGTAGTGTGCGTATGCATTGTGGGTCGGAGGTAGGTAGGGCGCAGGGGAAGTGATTTGGAGCAGAGTTTAAATAACGTAGCCGAGAGGTGTAGACCAGATATCATTCCTCAGTGGCCACGTGCCATTTCAAGCAGCTACCCTACACAGAACACTAAACCTCGAGTATCATACCTACTAGGAAGGGTATTCAAAGTTAATAACTGTTTTTTGTACCGGCGGCTTTCGGGGGTCTCGCGTACTATACGAGTAGATAGGAAAATCCTAAGCGGATAATTAAAAATCAGCCTCGGTTACAGATTAGCCTTATAGAAATTTCTTAATCTCCCGAACGCCCTTCAGGATTTCTGGGTCTTTGTGTTTTGAGAAATAGAACCAAATGAAGCTGGTCTAGGATTCTGATCAATGCAGCACTGAGTTTCCCTACTTTGTCACTGCTAGGTTTACAATTTCCTCTCTGCATAGTGTCTTCTCTGCACAGTGCAGGTAAATTCTATCATCCCCTAATCTACCCGCATGTTCCCTCAGCTTTTAGCATGGAAAACTGCGTAGGTCAGCCTCAGATCTTTACCAAAGATACCGGTAGTAGAGTCATAGAGCGCTTGCTGTGACCTGACCAATACCGGTCTTAGAAAATATCCCCGCACTTGCGATACTTGCACTGTTCCTAATCTACGGTAGGGGAAAAAAGGTATAAATAGGGGGATTTCGCAATCCAGAATTCGGGATCGCTATCGTTGTGACTGGCTTGTTTACCGCGACTATAGCCTGATTGGAAAAAGTGGGATTTCGCAAATATTAGAGAGCTTGCGCATGGGGACCTAGGTGGCGGTTAATAGGAAATGGACCTAGGTCTAAGAATGAGTTTGCGCAATAGGTGTAGGTAGCTTGGTAGCTGGAAGATGGGGATTGAGTAGGGTAATAGAGAGTTTGCGCATGGGGACCTAGGTGGCGGTTAATAGGAAATGGGCCTAGGTCTAAGAATGAGTTTGCGCAATAGGTGTAGGTAGCTTGGTATGATATGATAGCTGGAAGATGGGGATTGAGTA
>Ga0307509_10006994_pt1 | contig 14948 bp, 16 predicted proteins | sample 10_EM_MG_FD_202245 | JGI IMG/M metagenome (GOLD analysis project Ga0307509, IMG submission 202245) | Populus trichocarpa ectomycorrhiza microbial communities from riparian zone in the Pacific Northwest, United States - 10_EM | ecosystem: Host-associated > Plants > Roots > Unclassified | place... | reverse complement strand
GGCTGGAGTAATACGCTGTATAATCCCATGCTCGGTAAGATAACTCTGAAAAACCTTCCCAGTATACTCGCCCCCGCCATCACATCTTAATGACTTGACTTTCTTTTCTGTTTCTTGCTCGATCTTTTCCTTGTAATGCTTAAACCGTTCGAACGCTTCTGACTTCTGCGTGAGAAGTGATAGAGCAATCCTCCCTGAATACTGTACATATCCCTTCTCCCGCTAACTCTTTTTCGGTAAGATTAAAGTCCGTTACTGACTTTGTTATAGAGCTGACCGCGCTCTCACTCAGACTTCTGTGAGCGATCCGTCTATGCCAGATTTCCTTTGTTGTGTAGTCTTTTGGTCGAGACTGACCTGTATATGCTACCTCTTGTAGCCCACTTAGGCAGTAAATATTGCCCTGCCGTTTCCCAATGACCTTTCCTGTATCCTGTTTACTGACGATACATGCACTTTTAGTAAACTCAACTTGGAACCCTTTGTCCACAATGCTAGCAACACTAATCAAGTTGCTCCCAATATCCGGTACGTGCAAAACTCCCGAAAGCGAGATTATTCCTGACACTGTATGAAGACTAATATCCCCTTGGCCAACCGCAGTAATTTCCTTTCCATCCCCAATCGTGATAGATGTAGGTGGAATACTAATATAGTTTCCTAATAGCTCCTTTTGTGCAGTAAGATGTCTGGATGCACCAGAGTCAATAATCCACTCTGTGCTTCCGGTCGCTCTATTGGCCAACCCCATGAAGGCCAGATGCCCTTCCCTATTACCCTTCTGTAAGTCATTCTTTCTTTTAAAGCACTCATTCTTCCAATGGCCTTCTTTGTTGCAATAATGGCAACGCCCACTAACTGTCCGCTGTCCTAGCATTCCACGCCCTTTACTGCCCCCGGAGCCACCACCGTGCATACTTCTCCCTGTACCTCTGTTGCCAAGCTGACTATATTCCCGGCCCCTGAAGCTACTCGAACGAAATCTGGACCCTGCCGCGAATGCTGAGAGTGGCTCAGGATCCTGCTCAACCATTGAGCTTCGTGCCGCCTGTCTTCGTGTTGCCTCTTGGAGCAACCTCCCAGTCAAAAAATCGAAAGTAATGTTTTCTGCCCGTGATTGAACAGCCATGATCAAAGGCTCATAAGACTCCGGTAGTCACAGGCTCAACATCGAAACCAGATCACTGTCCGGGATACCAATACCATCCGGTGAGAGATTGGCCACCTGAGTTGAGAGCTCTTTGAAACTATTAACATGTGCTGACATGTCCTGCCCTTCCTTCAAGTGAAGGCTCCACATCTTCTGCATAAGGATCATCCTCCCATTCGACCCAATGCCCTGGTGAACCTTGGCCAAGGCCTCCCAGGCCTCTTTTGCATTCCTGGCTGCTTGTATGTGAGGTATTTGTGAGTCACGGATATTCAAAGAAATAATCGTGAAGGCCTGATCATTAACCCGCTCCCTGGCAGCCAGGTCAGCTGCATCACCATCAGCATCATCACCGGCATTGTCTAGTGCACAAGCAAGCCCTTTTTCCTTCAGGATACGAAGTATGCGAAACTTCCATGCAACATAGTTGCTTTTTCCTGTTGCCATCGAGCCATCTAACTTCTCAATAGAGTGGCTAATGGAAGTGAACGGATTCGCATATGGTGTAGCAACTGCTGGCGGAACGGTGGAGGTACTGGCTGCGGCAGCTGCAGCTCTGGTGGTTGCCATGATCGAGGATAGAAGTTGAAGAAATTGCAGAGTCTGAAGGCTACTGACTGGCGCGGTCCGGGCTCATAACCTATTGTAAAGTATTCTCAGTCGCTTTATTCTCCACGTCCCATCCTCTACTTCTGGCCAGAGCGGAGATCTAATATACTACAACAAAGCAGTCACAACAGAAGGTACTCGTGTCCTCACCTCGGCTGCTATATACAAAAAGAATTGACAAGGTCATCCACCTGTAACCCGGTCCTGAGCTAACCCTTTCAGCCAAACCCTTCTCAGACCGCACATCTCCTATCCAAACCCTTTCAGCTTCCACTAACCTCTACGACCACATGCACCATAATTCCATTTCCTACTTCGTCCAACTCTTATCCAATATCTTCCACTTTCTGTAGCCATCCGTGTCATATAGAACCTTCGTGAAAATTCTAACAGAAGGTACAGGGTGATGAGGAGGGGTCCGTTGCCATCGATCGTTGAACCACGGTTATTTTTGTCCTCTGACAATACTAACAGTGCCAGTTGGCGTCATTGGCATTTCCTTTGTTAGCATGAGGGGATGAAGATATAGGAGAGAGGAACATACCGCTAAGAGAATGGATATGTGTGGTAGCCTATGGAAAGTTAGTGTAACATGTATACATATTCCGGTAACTGTATACAGGAGCAGAGTGCAGGATTTCCTATGTGTAGTTTGATTACTTTGCTTACTTTGATTAGTTTGATTGTTTGACAGCCCCGAAGCTATATTAGGGCCTGGTAGCTTGTGTACAGTTTAGTTTTGCATGTAATTGTTTTATTTAGGAACACAAGTGAAGGAACTGTCATGTAAGCTGACGATAGCATTGAGGCAGTGTTATGACTCTTAGGTTTCATGTGGGATCACAGGACATGCAGGGCAAGGTGCACTGCCCGGTAATGATCGTGGTCGCAGGATGTCTGATTACTATCACTCTGGGAGAACTCTTGTATTTAAACTCATCTCCTGGCTAGCAGGAGAACGGCAGACTTCAGCGGACTCTCGATTCATGAATATACTTGGTTGAACTGCGATCTCAGAGTTCCACTTGCCCTTTAAGTATTGTCTCTCAATCTCCAGGCCTCTTGAAGTCTCCCTTAGACCTAGCGCTTGCCAGTCAACCACTAGCCCTCTCTTGTACCTTTTCGTTAGACAGGAGTAAACCTGTTACAGTTAGGAGGGCGACTTCGTTGCGGTTTATATATTCTCCTATCCCTGCACTTGGTTAGTTGAGAGCGCGGGGGGGGGATGGTGGGGGGGTGGGGGGGGTGGGGGGGGAAACTTCCTCTCTCAACCCCTAAGTTGTGCACTAGCAATCCTATTTTTCTGTGTGAACTCTCGGGATGTCGTTTCGTTGTTGACGCTGTTTATCTGTTAATCAGTTGAAAATTTCCGGTAGCTGAACTCTCTTGCAATAGTAGACCAGGGCCAGTTACTGTCTACTGCCCACGCAGATCTTCTTGAAAAAGTTCAAGTTTTGAATCTCAAGATCAGGATAGCATGTAAAAATACAAATATATCACAATAAATTTTGCAAACGGCCTACGTGTCAATTAATAAAACTCTAATGTAAAGATATACCAGTCCGGAATATATTCCACGGCTGGGAGGGTGGGAAAGGGAAGGCTATAAAATTTCTTATGGGATATATACCAGAGATATTGCGTTCTTTTAAAATTCATGCTTATCCTTATCTTACATTATGCTAAAAGGTATCATAGCTTTTTTTGTGCAAGGAGTTTTTTTTGCTTTTTTTTTATAACTAACTTTGATTCTCTTCAGGCTTTCTATGGCACTAATATCATACCTTGTCTGCTCAATCTACCCTAGCCTAGAACCCAAATCCCTCCGGCCCCCGGAAGCCTCACGATGGATTAAACATTATATTTGTGCAAGAGCTTTGCGAACGGCAGTGTACCAGTTTTTTTTAGTTTTTTTTTTGGCCCTGTTATTTCGCTCCTATTCTAAAGCAGGGAATTCTCAACTACATAGCACACGCTTTTATTATTTGAGTTTTTAAGGAACATAATGCGCAAAGTGTACTTTTCCAGAGACCATAGGCGATGTTAAGATGGAACTAAATTAGTTTATTAGTAATAATAGACAACCTATCCGAGTAAGAATATGAGTACAAGATCGTGGTTTGGCCCCTCTACTGCGATTTCCAGACTCCGAAGGATCAATCAGTGCTGGGCATGGTAGTGAGTCTACTTAGGGGACAGGTTACCTCGGTTGGGAATGATTTTACACGTCATACTCTCTTGATACTTGCTTTGTCGTTTAGATAGCATTTTCAGCGCGTACTTGTTTGCCTTCGGGTATGCTCTGAGGATTTGGGCATATGGCTCCGGCTTCAGGCATAGGGTTGTCTTTGGAGATGCACTGAGAATTTGGGCATTGCTTCGGCTTCGGCGACACGCTTTGGCTTCGGGACACTCGCTTTGGGACTTGTTTTGGCTTCCGACATAGATTTCGGTTACGGACATGTTTGTGGAAAGCATCATCAATGCAAGAATGTGCTATAGTTTTGGGACTGTGCAGCTGGCGGGAAAGCCGGGACAAAAGAGGAAGCACTGTAAGGTTAACTGGCAAGAGCTGGAATCCTGGAAGCCAAAGTATTTATTTTCCTTTAGATAGCCGGGTGTGCTCACCGGGGAAGGAGAGGCTCACATGAAGTAACATGGCACCTAATGGATGGATAGGATCTCTTCGTGTATATATATACTCCTGTGAGCGCCGTTAGTTAGCTTAGAGAGAGCACTGTGAAGTTGTTGAGCGTAAACCTGTGGTTTCAACCTTCAATTTAAACTAACTAAAGTAGGGAAGCATGCCAATCCAGGCCCTCTATCCCATGGCATTACAATCCCGAGGTAAGTCAACTCAACTTGCCTAGTCCGTAGAACCTATGGTATGGCCCCAACTGTGCGACCCATAGACTACCACCACAGTAGCCCGAGAATCCGACTAACATACAACAATCTTCCTTAATAATAAAATTAAAAAAATAATAAAAATAAAAATAAAAATAAAAACAATCAATTATCCCAATCCCATCCAGCTGTATGCTCAATCATCAATCCCTCCACAAATTTCAAGCATCCATCATATCTCCTCAAATGCTTTCTGAATTCGACCGCCCTCCCAATTTTATTTCCACATTTCCAGCAGTCCAATCTTCGCTGGTCAAAAATCTCCGTCCACTTTAAAATCATGGTAACTCTCTTCACCTCATCCCAACCGCTCTTGTCACCCACTGCCTCTCTCCAATAGGCTTTCTCTCACTTCGACCCACATTGGTGAAGACTCCTCTGAAGGTGTACCCTGAGACCAGATTCCCCACGTCTGGGGTTGCTGCCGCCCCCAAAGTTCCCACCACATATCGGGCATATCATCTAGTTCTTCAGAGAAAAGAACCACTTTCCCTTCAGCGTCGAAACCGCTTTCAGGCACATTCCAGAGTGAGATTTATCACATAGGGCACAGACCGCCATCGGGGTCGGTTCCACGACGCATTGACCATTCTTCATGATTGTGATAGTCTGGTCAAATGGGTTGCCGTATATCACTCGAATGCCCATTTGGTCGGTGGTCGTAGAGGGAATTCCCATGCCGAGGAACTCATTGTCCCTAATCCATTTGACCCATTTAATGACGTGTTTGTCCTTAAAAAGGGTGTCGGTTGAGAGAACATTATTGTATCTTGGGAACTTCAATAGATGCTATTGCTCGTCAAAATCGACGCATTCCTCATGCACCTTTTTGTCTGAACCCGGTTGTACTCTGTATAGTATACGGTAGTCCAAACGTGATAGGCCCATCATGAATCTTTGATTGGCAAGCTTCCTCGGATACTAGTCGTGACCTTCCTCAGCGCTCTATTCCAACACCTCCTTCCTTCTCAGATCCTTCTCCAATCCACCACTCATCTGGTTCATCGTCCTGCATCGATCCCATCCCCCATAGTCAATCCTTCCTGCTATCATTCGCTTGGCCATTCGGTCTGCTTGGCAGTTGCCGGCAATTCCGCAATGACCCGGTATCCAGACAATTTGAATCACATGAAATTTGTTCATGATCTCTTGCATGGCCTTTTGGCGGTAGCCATCCTACCTGTCAACTTTAGTCCCTCAATCCTTAGTACGGCCGGTCTGCAGTCCAAAAGGATTGTGATGTTTTTCAATCCCCATTGATGTCCTTCAACCATCGCGGATTGCATGGCCATCATCTCACAGGTAATGATGTCCAATTCACCGATACGCGCTGTACCACAGCTTTGAAAAATAGCGCAGTCTGTTGTGGCCCATGCCCATCCAAGCGCGTTTCGACCATTCGTCCTCCAGGCGTTGGTATATACCCATCTTGCACCGATGGTGGTACTGAGTTCCTCGACAATCCGGTCGTGATTGGAACGTTCTTGTTGCTTGTCCACCCCAACCACAACGGATAAGTTCGTAACAATCAGAACAGTAATCTCGTCGGTTTGTTTCAACGGTCGAGTAGGTTTCCACTCCTGACCCATCGAACCGAACAAAGGGTATTCATCTCCGTACTTCCATTTTTTGGCTTTTCAAATCATCTTCCGTTGCAGATAACGCCATTCTGTGGTGGTTGGGACACAGCCAGTTTCCGATAGAATGCACTTCGTCACGGTGATCAAAAAGAGATGGAAAATCGATTGAATTGAGTCGTTGATAGCGACCTGAAGTCCCTTCAGGCCTTTGTCTTCCCCATTCAACAACTTGATGCCATACCAAATGGTCGGTAAAAACACCCCCTTAATCAGCCGCATGTATTCCCACGAGCCGATCCCCCTGTGGCTTCCAAACCTTCTCCCCAACGCATTGATCCTCCTCCCTACTTCCAACCCTCGTTCAAGCCAATAGTCAACATGAGCTTTGTCACTCCCGGTTGTAGTGAATTGGTATCCCAGGATCTGTATCTTCTTGACAGGTGCAAGGGGTTCATCATTGACTGTTATGCATCCCCAATCATCATGACCAAATGCAAGCCATTCCGTCTTGGCCACCTCAAAGTCCATTCTGATGCTCTGGGCGATTCGTCGGCAATCCAAGAATGTATCAGTCATGTGGGTAATCACTGCAGATTTCCTTGGGCCTGATACCATAATGGTGGGATCGCCCACCTAGCTAGTGACTAACTGGCTCAGGCCCTGGGAACAGCGAAACCTTGGGGCAAATACTTCTTGTACGTAGATGTAGAATAGAAACGGTGACAGAGGGCTTCCTTGCAGGACTCCCTTGTTCCATGGGTATCGTTTGCTGATATGACCGTTGAATTTCATCCACATCGTCCGGTTGCTCATCTATCTCCTCATCTATCGCATGAGTTCCGGATCGCAAGTCCCATTGCCCATCATGTACAGGAGGCGGTTCTTGTTGATATTGTCGAAACCACCAGCAACGTCGGTGGTCATGATCCCTCAGTTCTGGTATTTGTGGTATACCAAGAAATCCTGGACCTGCTTGACGCTGTCGTGGCATGAATGGTTTTTTTGCGAACAGTTTTGGATGGTTCCCTGGGTGATGGATCGTTCCATTTTGGCAAGGATGATCCGATCCACGACTTTCGATATCGTGGGTAACAGGTGAATGATCCTCCACGCTTTGGCGATGTTGTAGGACTTCTTACCGGCCTTGGTGGTAATAATTGTAATCGCCTCATTCCATTTGTGGTACCCAACATTAATGAGTTCCCTTAGTACTCTGGTCATGTGGTATTTGTCCAATTAGCACCACATACGCAATAAGGGGTAGGCGATCGAGTCATGACCGGGGGCGGTATTGGAAGGCGAATTCAGTATTGCGATTTGTCCATCGTCAACTTTGATGTTAATGTTCAGTGGTTCGAGTAGGGGCTAGTCCGATTTGTCCAGGATTGGCGTATCCGTGAACAGTTGACTGGCGAACTCGTCACTCATCGATTCGTGGCTGTTTAGTCGGGTCTCAGCTTCGTCCACACAGCATTGGATCGTCCTCCATTCCTCCAGGTTTCGAACAATTTTGAACACCTGTTTGTCCCTGACGGAAACGAGTTTATCCTTTAGGTAGGTGTATCAGTAGTTGAGGATTGTGTTCCGGTAAACTGATCGAGCCAGCTTCCAGCTCTCATTGCCCTCCCCGCGTCGTCGTCTCCTCATGAATTTAACATCCAAGGATATCCGCTCGGTCTCTTTTCCCCACCAATTGCAGTTCCCACCCCCTGATAATCTCGCTCTTGGTAACTTAGCAGTCACCCATATGATTTCATCCCTACCACCATCCCTCTTTCCTATCCCGGATATCATTTCCTTTAAGACTTTGTTGTCCACCTTTCTCCACATGATCCCTTCGTGTACAAGGTTGGATTGCTCAAGACAATCGATGCGGGAGATTTGTCCCATGTGTTTGCAGGCTAGTCAGTTGCTGTACCGATTTTTGACAGGCGCCTTTGAAAGTAACAGATTGATCGTTGTGATTTCGCGAAAGGTGGGCTGGTCCGGGGCTGTAATCGCAAACCCTTCCTTGTTGGCCCACATCCTAAGAATCCTTCCCATCTGGCTAGTATAACCACCATCATCTCAATTGGCCTGTCTCGAATTGAAGTTCCCGATCAAAATATCCCAACCAGCCATCTTCCTCAACTCGTCCAACATCTCCTTCGTTCTAGTATTAGGCCATAGGTACACTCCTCCAATGCACCTCTTGGCCCTCCCCCATCAATATACCCGACCCCAACTGAACAACTATAATGTTCCACTAAAACAAAAAACCCCACCATACATGATGGTCCAAATACCTCAATACTGCTCTATTCACAAAAGGAAAACAAATCAAAATCCCGATGATCGTGAATGACATGCTTCCCATTCTCATCCACTGGGGGTTCCAAAATAAAAAATATTTCAACAAATGAAAAAACATCTATAACCAACGAATGATTTCCAACACCTTTCCCAACATTTATAGTACAAGAAGTAATCTTGATTACCTAATTAATCATTATTTCATTGAACAAGTCAAATGCTTTTTCCAATTTGCCAATTTCTTCCCCTCCAACCATGGTCGTCTTGTTGTCGGATCCGGCAGGAACAGAACTCGACCTCTGTTTTGACCTAGATGATCTCCTGAACACCAGTTTCCCCTGGATTCCAGCTCCTATCTTTTCGTATTTGACAACCCATGGGCCTTTGCCCAAATCAATTGATTGGTGGTCCCTTTTGAGGATCGAGTAGCTTTCCTTCACGAGGATCGCATTGGTGGACCCAGGCCCACCTCCAGTGTCCCCAGCCTTTTTGTAAACCGGCTTTTTTCGAACGGGTTGAATTTTCTCTGTTCCCGGTTGCGGCTCTGATCGGAAACAGGAAACACCCACATCCGAAGTGGGGTCGCTCATGATTGCGGATGATGGGCCGAGTGCTGTAGGCCAGCTTCTCTGCTTACAGGTTGCATCACTCCTCTTGGATCTCGTAAAGTGACCGTCAGTGTTGCACGACAAGCACCATCATCAGAAGTGTGCGCACTCCATCCCCCGGGGGCCGCAACCATCAACCAACCACACATGGTTAATAGACCAGTGCGCCTTTCGACTAAACATCCAAACCGGGTTGCTGTCACATCCCCCATCCACATATCCAATTTTCAAGCATCTTGTACACATGATGGTTTCGCTTTCCTCCCTCCACACTCGGCAAAATCATCTCTTACCACTGATGAAGATCTTGGGATTGTCCATCGACATCATTTTCGTCAGCTCACTGGTCTTTTCCAAAATGAGGATCATTCCGCCGGTCGATTGTTTCCGGTTGTGCAATTTTGGAAGCCTGTGGACCCATAAGGGTTTTGCAGCAACAATGAACCCCAGGTTGGATCGCTCAACGTCGTTCGAAATTTCCCTGTATCTGGTTTCGTCAACCCAGTCTTCGGGGCTCTAGTTAACTCTACCGCTTCTAATGAGTGGTACCATCCCCACAAAAACTTTCATGATCTCCACGTTACATTCAAACATGAACACTAGGAGTCACATGTCCACAAGGCTTATCCTCAGCGCCTCAATGTAGACCATGATATCATCTACCATGTTGTCAGCAAGTGTTAACAGGATATCACCGAACCTGTTCATTCCGCAAACAGAAAAATACGCCATCCTCTCATCAAGGCCCGTGAGGCACTGGTTCAAGGTGATGCTAATGGCATCAGTGGATTGTTCCTTTCCGAGGTTCGTAACCGTCTTTTTCTCCATGATAAACCCAACCTTCAGGTGTCTCTCCCTAGCACGGATCTGCATGATGGGTTTGGGTTTGGCAACCTTCTTTGGGGCTAAGGCTCTTCGTCTCGAAACCAAGTTGAAGTTGTCCTTCTTTCCATCATTGCTCGCAACGGACGCGAAGGGTTTTCCAGAGTTTAACACCTTTTCGTATGAGGGTTTCATGGTGACCTCGTTACCGGCAGTGTGAATAGGGGGAACTACAGACTTGTTTGGGGGACGGGGTATCTCTGGTAGTGGTCACCAAGCTGGAACTGGAACTGCTTTCCCTTTTCCTTTGTCCATCTTTGTCTAGCGGCATTTACCACACCCCTTGATCTCAATTTCTTCCTTGAATTCCTTCAAGTCGTCTAGCTCGTCCCGCATACTGATGACGAGGCTGTCCAACCTACCCATCCTCTCCCATAGCGACAGTTCCTCTAGGACTTCCTTAATGGCCTCCTCCGGGGTTGTTTGTTCGCATTGGGTGTATGGGACCGTCGACGGTGGTTTCTGTCTTCCTTCGCCAATCTCGGTTGGTAACTGTTTCACCACGGGCTTTTCTGGTTCCGGAATGGGGTTGGAGCTCGATTCCAGCTCACCGGCCCATTTGCTGTAACCGAAGCCGGTGGCCTTGGTGTTCTTGTTCCCATCCATGGTCAGGGGTACGTCTATGTGGCCATGGTTGCGTGTTTTTCTCGGTTTGTAGCTCTCGTCAGAGGAGCAATCTATCCGGAAATTCTTGTAGAGGGCCTTCTCGGAATCAGCGAGAGTACCCCGGATGTTGGATACAGGCCACGAAGGCGCGCTTTTTGATGCGGATTCCATCGATGTATAGGTGTCCTCATCATTCTCGGTTACCTGGGTAGGTACAAACGACGAATCCTGCGAATGGTTGAACAAAACATCTATCGCACTTTCTTTGTTTATGCCGCAACCGACACATCCACTTATTCCGAAAAGTAACCTCAACAATGTATTCAATTCCGAAATGGTTTTGGGGGCACCCTGTTGAATGGCCCTGTTCCACATTTCATCCTTTCCCAAATTAACCCAACCGTCCATGTGGTTAAAACGCGATACATGCCCTTCTGGAATAACATAGGAGGTGACCAGCATCCTCCAAATCAATTTGGGGGCCATTCTCGGCGGCACCCACAAACTCACCAGACTCAATCGTTCCTTCGTCCCCCGTCTTCGTTATAACCACCCTCCCGCCGGGGTCACACATCACCCCAAAGGCCATCCAAAGTAGTAAACATTCCACCAACAGTCAATCAGCCAATGAAAAAAATTTCTCGTGCGTAACAACCAATCCAAAGCAGCCAGCAATGTACATATGATAGATGACAAAGAGTAACAATTGCTTGAGAATGCCTATGGTTGTTAGGGAATAGATTTTCCCCGCACTTGAGTTGTGATCGTTCTCGTCGTGAGTTGCTTGGCGTTGCGCGCCGCCTGATCACCTGTGACTCGTCGCGTATCATATTGCCATCGTCGCTAAAGTCTTGAAACCTCCGGAGCCGTGGGAATTGTAGGTGAAAGTAAGAATACCTCTGGTGGTCGGGGTAATGAGGGGGGACGGTTCTCTAGTTGCCTTCTCCCGTCGTCCGGAGTGCAGAACTTTATTCGTGAAAATAAATTGACTCCACATTGTGCACGACTAAGAAGATATCGCTGAATACCTAAGCCGGAAGTTAGCCGGAAGTTAGACGACACCGATGGCCGATATCCGGATATCATGATTGAAGTATCAGACAAAAGCGCAGGGCCAATTCGTTCTGTTCGAGCGTGGATTTGAGATGGTGAAAAAGGCTTCGCTATGCATTCCGGGGGTGCGGTGGTGTATGCCTGGGATGGCGTCAGTAGGTTTTCTTTTACGGTAAAGTTACTCGCGGCGAGAGGAAGTCCAGGCAACGGGCGCACCACGAATGTACGTAACTCGTACTACTAGCCAATACCCCGACGACACAAATCAATTCTACAGCCAAAATAGAAGGCTCCATTACCTGATTCTACGATTCTCGAGAGAGAAGGTCTCAAATATATAGACCTAAGTATCAATAGTCATTATGGTTGTAGTTGCGATGGTAATAGCCATTGTAGTTCTCCCAATTCATTTAATTTTGAGGGAGATCGTGGTTGCGCTCGTTGTCCGCGGACTCTTCCTTGACGCGACTCTGGCCCTGCTTCTAGGCTGCGCTTCGATAAACAGGGTAATAGAGTGACAGCGCCCCGCCCAGAATTGGGAGCTAGCAGTTGAAGTTGGAACTCTTGGCGAATAATTGAGATGGAAGAAAAATCCTTCATAGTGACAAGTTTGCGTTTCTGCCTATTCCTTCCGTTTCTCAGACGCTTCCCAAGGTATGGTTTCCAAGGTTTCAGAATTCCCACCCCCACCCCCGGTGTACACGAGTATTCTGTGCATTGCCGCGACGTCACTCTAATACCATCTTTTCGAGAAGCTACAGTAGTTCGAAATTGTGTTAACTATAGTAAATATTCTCGAACTGGTGTCCAGAATCCAGTAAATCGAGGTTTTCTGCTTGGTAGATCGGATCTTGTTGGGAAAAAGGCATTATAATAATTTACATTAGGACTACCGGTAATATATACTCCAATGACTCTGTCTAGTGTACTCTCGGGTAAAGGGCATCTCACAGCTCATACGAAATGGCAGAGAAAAGAGCGGATAAAAGCTCTCATTCTACTTGCAGAGACCTTTTATTAAAATGGGTTTCATGTGTTATAGGTATAAGTCGGTGTACAGTGAAGCTGGGAATAAGTAATAATTTGAGGGGGCAAACCTTTGAGGTATTGGTAGAGTGTTAGCACGGGCAGGATAGCCATCTTTATGAGATATATTCAATTGGAGGGATACCTTATTTCGCTATGTCGCCCTTTGTACTCTGGAGCAAAATGAGTTATGGTGCAACGCAGACCCTCGGCCAAAGATCCTCTCTTCTTCACTCAAGACTAGATATCACCATCCACAATAGGTCCATGCTGTAACGACCCTACGATAGGTAGCTACAATAACTACCACCTTAGCCCAAATGGTATACCAAGTGATAACCAGAGGTGGTATGGTATCGTATACAAATAGCTGGTTAACCTAGGCCAAAGTCAAGGGAATGGTTGAGTAACCTTGGGTACTATATTAGGCAGGGTAACCTTTCGGGAGAACATTCACATAAAGTTAAGAGAATTATGAGAATGTTACACGGACGTCCGAGACGACTTTTGTGGTCGACTGGAGGACTTCCGAAAGCTGTTAATGGCATAAGAGGGCAAAGTTACCCTACCTTGGGAATTTGGTCATTATGCCCATGGACCCTAGTTACCCTACTGAGGAGTCCAAGTTACCCTACCTTCACCAGCAAGGTCATCCTAGAACTTAGAAGTCGATTGCCTCACATTCTATGGGCTCTTAGATGTTCATAGGCGCACACGCATCTGCCCGGGGAGGCCCGACGCCTGTCTGAGGGTGGCCCGAACATACTATTAAACTTGGGCAGGTTTTGCTAACACCCCCCTCTGGCCCCATCGTTGGGACGGTGCGTCATAGGCAGACGGCTGTGTAGTTGGTCGTTTGCTAGTTAAAAGAGGTCTTGGAGTGGCTGCCGTAACACCGTATAAGTCGTCGCCGTCCGTCCGACTGAATGTCGTTTGCAGGATATATAAGTGGAGTATGGGTAACCGCCAAAATGGGGGTCACCCATATATGGTCTCTCCGGCACCTAGGAGTCGCTCTTAGCCTACGGGTAGTAGGGTAGTCTTCCTAGTGGTACTTAGGTAGTCCAGGGAGCCCAGGGCGCTTTCGGGACAAATACCTCAGTAACCAGCCGGGACCTTCTCCCATTGATTTGTAGCATTACTATGGGTTGTTATTGGACTCTAGAGGTATGAGTCTTATCACGGTAGAGTATGTCCCGCGAGGCTGGCTATGGGTAGCGCCGACTTAGCCAACCATTGGCTACATCTCACCGGGGGAGCTTGCATGTCAATTTATCTCATTGGATAGTCGCGTAGATTAAATGATGGACTGCATAGCTTGTATAGACGAAACTACCACTGGGCCAGTGAGTCCACCACCTAGATATTGACTCCGGTTGTTGTCATAACAGTTAGCCACTGGTATGACTTCAATAGAAAGAGTTTTTCCACCTGGGGTTGTATTGGAGATGCATTGCAGAAACTCATATCCTATTGACGGAGTTAAGTGTACCCGAGTTGGTCCAACACTTCCGACAGGATAAATCCTGATAGAGGATAGACCTCGGACAACCCCGGAGCAGGACAGGGTACTCGCACAATGTCGGAAGTAGTGGTGAATGTCAAAGGCTTAAATCTGATATCTACTTAAGTTTAAGTGTTTGGTATTCTACTTCGACAACCAACTTTTCCTCGAGAGAACTAAATTGAGTGAAGCTTCGAGCTTAACTATATTAAGTTTTACCGTTGATTCTTCTGAATTATTTTACCTCATCTTTATCTTCTACGTTGAGTGTTTGGTGCGGTCAGAACCTTAGAGTTCACCTCTCTATAGGGTGCCCCCGTTACACATGCTTCCCAAGCTCTAACATTAGTAACCCTATCTTCTACCCCCCTCGTGTCACTATTGTCAAGTTTTTCTTTTGTAGAATTGGTTTGAGGTTCGGTGCTCAGGTATTTTGGGTGGGGAGTATCGGTGTGGGAGTATAATGTAACCTTCCCTTAGTTGGATGGTGTGTTGCGCATACCGTATCCCTCTCCTGTGGTGGGGTCGTAACCTCTAAATATATTGGACAATATATTGATGTGGAATCAACTTGCTTGTGGATGTGTTGTGTGTGTGTTTTTTATCTATGGTAAATACATGAGAGAGGGCCTTTTATAGGATGCACTATCCTTGCCAAGCCTCCTTAACTGGGCGGCCAAAAACAGAAGCTCAACCCTTTCAAACAACCCTAGTACCAAACTGTGCCCACA
>Ga0307509_10006993_pt1 | contig 14951 bp, 19 predicted proteins | sample 10_EM_MG_FD_202245 | JGI IMG/M metagenome (GOLD analysis project Ga0307509, IMG submission 202245) | Populus trichocarpa ectomycorrhiza microbial communities from riparian zone in the Pacific Northwest, United States - 10_EM | ecosystem: Host-associated > Plants > Roots > Unclassified | place... | reverse complement strand
CGCAGTCCAAGTTCCAACGGAGGACAAGATAAGGTACTTGACATATATAAGCTTTAGTCAGAGAGTGGATTTATTGCCTCGAAGTTTAAGTAACTGATCCAATATCTCTTGAGAAAAAAACCACCTAAGTAAAAGCACACACCGTCATCACCACGGAATGTAAATTTGAACAAGTCAGGCATATGTTGATCGGCTTCAATCTGGGGACGTTCTTTTTATAATGGTTGTCAACTACATAAAAAGATATGCCGACGCCTGTTGCCATCTGTCTGAGCAGTTTTGCCAAAATTGATCCGGTCATTGCCAGATGCAGGAGTCTTTTCCCAAAAACCTCGATGATCATTGATATAGATAGGCACTTTTTCACTGGCCAATTGAATTGTAAGTTTACCCATTCGTCCCTCAAGACTGTGCAGAATAGGGGTGCAGCAATCTGCACAAAAAAACTTCTGATGAAATGACCGTACATATCAACGGCCCAGACAAGGCCCAATATCTGGCATCTGTCAGATTGACTAGATATACTACATAAAGCTATACCGTATTGTGTCTGAGCCTGGGCTATATTATTAAGCATCCAGGTGCGACCTTTCCACCGCAACTTTTTTTGATCCCGGAACTTGAAGGGCGTACCATCGCCCCTTATTGTACAGAACATGACCATGCGCTCTTCTTGGACACATCTGACCGAACTTCAAGTTGTAGACACATTCAATTCAATTAACCCATGCTGTTCTCACTTGTGGGATGTACAAATTTGTATTGAAGCTGCCATGTTTTAGGTTCGAGCCGAACCTCCAACACAATGCAAAAAAAAATTAAGTGAACTGACGATATGCAGTACCTGTTCATGTCGTGCTCGCCACTGTTTGATACAACCTAGGACATTGCGGTGACATAAAGGCACGAACATAATCGCTATTCTTTCAATACTCAATGTGCTGCGGCAAAGCAGACAACCGTCATATCACTCCGCCAACAGCGTTTCATAGAATGAGCCTTCTCTCATTTGATCTTTCACGAGTCCATGAACAGCCTAATGGCTATAACGGAAAAGAACAGTCGTGTTTATCATGTGGACACATCCCATCTTTATTTGAATTTTGAATATGCCGCCGTTGCCTACTGGTTTCTTTCGCAGCTTTATTCGAGGTCGGGCGGGACCGCTACACACTGTTCTGTTCCAGGTTTAAGCTATGGGCTCGAAAGGCCTCGATTTCTAGATCGCAGTCTAGAAAAGAGCATGTGATGACCAATGGAATCCGATAATCGTGGCGATATATTTTGGCTGCGTTAAGAAGATGCTTACATCCGACGGACATTTGTCATTGAAACCACAGGATCGACATCTTGCACCCTTGATTCTGGCAGAGGTGGTATCCATCAGGAGATGGCCCCCATGGGGAAAGTTAAAAAGTACTCTAATCACGCATAAGCCTTCCAGATATTCCTTTATTCTAAGTTCAGCGCTCAGCGTCCGTGTTACCGTTGCTTATGGCTCAAAATACTACATCTGCCGCCTTGATCCCGCCAGTCTGAATAGAGAATATACTAAAGAGCGTCTTTACGTAAAGGTTAGTTGCAGGGAATTCTAGTCGAGTAACACGCTTGGATCAATCATTTCTTGTGCGGGGTCAAGCACAAGCCAGTTCCCATAAAAGGGAAAGGGGAAAATTTTCTCACACCCCAATTATCGTTGGCAGCTTTGATGACCATCAAGGGCAAAATGCACTCTTGATGAGATTCAGTTTCCTCTTCGACATTTGAAACACCTCGATTACCTTGGTAACAGTTGGCGTGAGTTAACTATGTACTGGCAAAAAGGTACGAATGATCAATTCTTGAAGTTAGACCGGCACACCAACTGCGAGTGCCTTGAGATGCGACTAACCTCCTCGGCATTCGAGATCCCCAAAAAATAAAAGTAAATTTGGCAGACCAAGACCGTCCTGTCCTGCCAATGGATATAGCAGTATTGGACGTGGCTCAGCGTCTGCTGTGTATCCTCAATTTGTGACGGTCCGAGTTATGAAGGTCGTTGCTAATCTCCAAAGTTGCCATGGCTGTACCGTGACAGAACTCCAACGGCCCAACTTTTTAATACCGCGGGTCGTATTCACCTTTGTTCCACCCTTCAAAGGGAGATGGACGGCGATTCCAATCCTAGGGTTTGCCTTTCCTACATCCGCCGAACGACCCAGGTACTCAAGTTGGCAAAGTCACAGGCGGGGCCTTCCATATTTCCGTTTCCTGCGTAACGCATAGCATTTGGAAGTCCATTTCTTGGATTTAGGATATCTATTGCTTCACGTGAACCTCCAAGTCACCATGGTGTCTAGGCCGATCACTGTGGATAGGGCATGAATAGATGCTCAACATGCGGATGATATTCACTGCTTCTGTGGCTCGTTCTGAGGGTCGTTCGGACAAAGAGCGTCGTCTGGCTGGATAATGAGCCTGCAGATGAATCATAACTCCAAGTCTCTGACACGTCTATAGCGTCATGAATCGTGATGCCTCGTCAAAAGGCGCTCGTCGCTTCATTCATTTTCCAGGCTCAGGGCTAGCATTTAACGCGATTCGAAGACGTCAGTCTAAGGTTTCGGCCAGGTACATAATAATAATCATAGATCTCAGGACTTACAACTTCTGGTTGATAACTTGGAAACGAACTGAACTTCTTTCATAAATGCATAGTGATTCGCTGATCGTATCGGGAGAACTGACTCATGGCGTTGTATGAATTCATATGGCAAGTGCTCAAGTGTGTTCCGAATCTCGAGACAAGGAACATACTATTACATGAACTCAAGATGGCTTTCCGAACCAGATTGGACGGTGCCATACAGCAAGAATACGGATTTTCACTATTCATAGCTTGCAAATCTACCTTCGACTCCGGAAACGTCGGGGATTTAGAGCTTCCTTGTTGTCGGCACTCCTGTGCAGATTGCACAGTTTGGGTTGTAGAGTCCGGTAACAGAGATTCTTTACAGCGGTTGGGCCAGGTACGTACAACAGCGTCTTCCTTGAATCCCTTGCAAGTTACTATACCTTGACCATGTTACCTAGGCATCACGCCAAGCATAAAGTCAAACTGAGTCGTTAGAATACACCAACGATCATCAGGGCCAGACCAAAATCTAGGGAGAATATTTGATCCGGTGGAGGACGAGGACTCTCTTTATGTGACGCTGGCGTATGGGTGAGGACTGGTGGTAGTATGCAGTGCATTCCAAAATACGATATCCCCCAAAGTCGGGAGAAGGTGCACCATAGTTAACCCACAAAGCGGAGAAGGATTGTAGTTGCTGCGTTGTTTTAAGAATCGAAAGTCAACAGAGTTCATGCAACAAGGTCGACGTAATACCAATGGTTTTCATGGATACACGTCATGGTTGGGGAGTTTACCCTTGGGAGTTAGATTTGAATTAACGACGTCAGACAACGTAGACGACGATTATCAGCGTTCGATGAGTGATGAGAATCATGAAAGAAGGTCAAGTGTAGAGTTGACAGTGGCCAAGACGCCAGTTCATAGAATGAAGGAAGTCTGCTTTATTCAAGGAGTACAACCGCGATACCATCAATGAGAAGATGGGGGCCGAGTGCTACATAATGGGCTCGGAATCTTTTTTTTGAGGGTGAGTGTTGGTAATAACTGTAGTGTCATAAAGTGGCAACAGCGTCTGCAAAATCCGCAGTGTCCTGGAGGTTGTGCGGTAAATTCATGTGTGCTGATATTTTGCTATGGCATAAACACGGGCCGTTCGGCCCGCTGACAAATGCTGGCATTTGCAGCAACGCTCACTGGCAACGGTGTACACGTCCGAATCGCAGGTAACCTGGTCTGTTCAGCTTCTAAGAACGACGCTGACTTGCATTTGAAAATAGCTGTTCCATAAACCGGGTACACAAAGTATCCGGAAGGCCATACTTGGCTTTCATCATCGGAGTCATGCCGAGAGGGGACTTTGAACGTCTTCCAATGTGCGTTTTCCTCAATATGATCCAGTACGGCTATTGTTCAATAACCGTGTCTAAAACTAGGTCACGACATGACCGGCGCAATCGCAGTCGCAGCCGTTCTTCGCGTCATCAATCACCCAACTTGATGCCGCCTCTCCTCCTCAAACTCCGTCACGCCGTGGCTCTTCTCAAATATGCACTCCCGACCGCCGTTATTCTCTTTATCCTAGGGTTTTACTACTATGAACCGCACATAGAGCTGGCGTTCTATGACCGATCTTTTATTTCTAAACATATTGCACCGGTCGAGAAACTCGCCGGTTGCTTCGACGAGGAAGTGGTGAGCTCCGCTTACAATGTATCAATGCATGTCTATGGCCCCAAAAGGACAGAATTGCATGCAGGAATGCCCATGAGGATGGGATTGGATTGTTACGATTTTGCAGGGACGATCAGGGATGAACCAGGTTACAAATCGAAGCCCAACTCGGGTCGAGAGATCCCCGCTGAAAAAAGAACGCAATATCATACCTACTGGCGTACAGACCTCGTTCCATTTGGCCCGCGTCAGGAATGGATGCTTAAATCATTCTTTGCAACACAAGATTTGCCTACTTCTCGACTCATTCTTTGGACGAACGGGGACTTATCCCAGAATGTCATCCTGCAAACCTACGTCAATCGCTATCCAAACTCGTTTACGGTTAAGGTAGTTGATATACCTAAACTTGCCAGGGGAACCGCTTTAGACGGCAGTGAATTGTTAGAAAGGAAGGATACAAAAGCATGGGTAGACGGGGATTTAATTCGATTGCTGGTACTCTGGAGCTACGGTGGCGTGTGGGTCGATATGGATTCACTGCTTACCAGGGATTTGCATCCACTGCTGGAGCACGAATTCGTAACGCAGTGGGATTGTTACGGTAAGTCCTTCGTATTTTTATGCTCTCATCTTTCTGTTTGACTGATTGTAAACCTTGCCAGACAAAATCTATGCTCCCCTCAACGGCGCCTTGATGCGATTCCGCAAACATTCACCATATCTTTGCGAGGCCTTTCATATTATGGCCTCGTCTCCGCCCCCACGTACATCCTCAACAGACTGGGGTTCCCTCCTCTACTTCAAGCTCTTCAGACGTCTTGTTGCGGCTTCTATCCCCCCATTTAAAATCCTCCCCTTCTGCTTCAGCGACGGCCGTTCTTGCCGTCTGGACAACCGTCTGCCCGACCCATTTAAGCTGGATAACAAGAAGGGCAAATGGACTTTCGGTTTGGGATTGGAAGCAGGAGGTGGGTTGGATAAAGCACTTGAGAAAGTGTTTGGGATACATTTGCATAATCAATGGGAGAAAGAGTTCCCAAAGGGGGGATGGGTAGAAAGGTTACTATTGAGGAGGTATGACGAGAGATTGCAAGTGGGCAAGTGATTGTAATAGTTTGCATTTTCATATAACTTATGTATCAAAGTGGCAAGCAAAATCTAAGGAATTTGGCGAGTCGTCAACACTTGTAGGCCCTTCTCCTTTGGACGAGCAGTCGTCCAACAGGGCTGCTCCTTAAATAAGCACCTCGATATACATCCAAACCATGCAGTTTTTCCTGAAGGACGGCATTACAGAGGAGGCATCTTCCTGATAACCTTTCCCTCGTTTTTCGCATGGACCCTCAACTTTTCCAGCAACGACGAATTGGTCCACCTCTCCGGTGGGATCCTGTTATTCGTCACCCAGTAGTAAATATCCCAATCTTGTTCATCAAGCAGCTATAATTCTCGTGTTAGTTACGATCAATGCGAACAGAAATCGTATGATAAAAGTAATAGCACAAACTAACTTTGTCGTATTCCTTCAGCTCTTGCACTGTCATCCCACTTAAACACTCCTTCGCAAACGTGCTCAACAACAAATCACTCTCTAACGTTCCCCTCTTCCTGCTCTGGTAAACCAATCTAGCACGGAGTTTCTCCTCAGTTTCATTGTGCCTCGGCAGAGGTGGAATAGAGTTGAAAGTTGTGGGCGTAACGGTCGAAGAAAGGTGTTCTGGGGTATGTGGTAGTGGCCAAGGATCTTTGGAAAGGAGACGAGGTGTATATGTAATGGGTCTGGACAATATAAACCGGTTTCTAGACTTCAAAGTGGAAAGAATGAAGTTTCGAGACGATTGTGTTTGCATGTTGGCGACAGAATGAGATTGGTCAAGGCTTCAAGTTAATCCTCGGGCCGCGGCGATTCTCCGGATGTACCCATGTGATCGAAAATAAAAATATCTTCCGAGTCGACGCCTTGCCCTGCGTAGTTCACGACTTCTAAGGGGTCACAATGAAGTTTTCGAACGCTATTAGCCCTCTATATGACATACTTTTCGTCTTGAGGACTGCGTTGATGCCCACATTGGCTGCAGTGCTCTTGAATCCTTTTTTGCTACTCCACTGGAATGCGCTCTCGAAACTGTTTATGGCGAACTTGTGGGGTGAATTTGGGAAAGGGGTTGATGAAAATGGAAGGGAGGCGAAGCAAAGGTTGTTAATGATACCAGGAAACGAACCAGAGGGTGTAGTGTTGGATATCGGGGCAGGTGAATAAAGTCCTTGGATAGCCGAACGTTGAAAAGACGCACTTACGACGATTTAGGTCATGGACACACTGTCAATTACCTGGATCGCACACGGGTAACGCATTACATAGCCCTTGAGCCAAACGTCCTTATGCATCCTTGCATTCGTAAAGCGGCTACTGAAGCTGGCTACACAGAATCAGATGGATCGCTGGTTATCGTTTCCTGCGGCGCTGAAGATTCAGCATCCATTCTTTCCTCCCTTGCAACAGCTGGCCTTTCTACGACGGGTCCTTCTGTCGACACAATAATTTCCATCCATACGTTGTGCACGGTTCCCGATCCACAACGCACCCTTCGTTACCTTGTTCGAGATGTCTTGAAGCCAGATGGGATACTCTTGATGTATGAACACATCTTGAATCCACGAGAAAGTGTAAGATGGTGGCAGAGACTCTGGGCTCCGTTATGGGCGATCCTTTTTGACGGCTGCAGGATGGACAGGGAGACTGATGTCATTTTAAGGTCTTTGGAGGTCGAATCTGCCGATGGTACTAGCAAAGAGAATGCCTGGAAAGAGTGGACGACTTGGGGAAAGGCCGGCGAGATTGAAGAAAGTTTGTTTTGGCACATTGCTGGAAGGTTTGTTAAGAAGTGAAGCAGAAATGGGAACTATTTATCGATACCCACATGGTGAATACCGGAATGTTCTTAAATTAGGAACTCTCTCGAAAAATAGACAGTGGGTTGCACTTCGCATGTAGAACGTTCATCGCAATTGAAAGACCAATTTTTTTTAGTACCGTTTGCATGACTTGAAGAGAGATCGTGTCTCCTTCATCCACAGCAATACGTGGCCAGATATGTGTTGAAATCGGACTTGAAAGACATGTGCACATGGACTGACCAATTAGGTTTGTAAGGTTGACGAACCTGTAGCTGATCTTTGGGAGAGAATGTACCGAAGCTGCCATTTTCCTGATCGGCGGCGACTGGAATTAGATATATCCCTTCTTTGGAGGGCTCTCTTTTGCCAGGCAACGTAACAGCTCTCAAGCTCAAGTCCATTCCTTGCCGAAAATGTTCTGAGATCCAGCCTATACTTATTTCCATTGGAAAGAAAGTGTGGGCAACCAATATCAAAACTACAAAATCAAGATAGACTGAGAACAAGTAAGTTGTTTTTAGTTGCATGTCCTGGACATTCATGCACTAGAGGAGAAAGGAGGTAAGTGTTTGGCATAAGAAGCGATCAACTTGGGTACGTTATAACCACCTCGCCCTCAACTGATCCATCTGTCGTAACAGCTATCGAGATATTGTCCGCATCATCGCTGTAAGGACCCCATTTCAGGGTGGGATTTTCAGATCCTGTCTTGAGATTGATACTCTTCATCTCCGTTGTTCCGGTAGGCAAATATGAAGCATCGGTGCAATTGTAGGTCTCCAGTGTAATGTTTGCAAAATCGAAGTTGGTAGTGGTGGTAATATTCAACTCGTTTAACGGATGACCAGAAAATTTAGAGTTCCAATGATAGTATGTCGTCCCCGTATCGTCATAAACGTGCTCTGTCATGGCCATGACCCCAACCAGTTCGGTGCCAGATTTCACGGGAACGAGGCTGCTGTGGAAGGCAAGATCTGTGTTAACAATGTACCACGACCCAATGGCCCAGTATTCCCCACCGCCTGCGTCGGATAGACCGTACTGCAAAACAGGTTGCAATATCGCAGACCCCACATCCGTTTCGTACTCAAGCCCATTGAAAAGGTATACACTCTGACCGTTGTAATTAGACGGTGCCTCGGGAACTGCCCAAGTGGTGGACAAATAGGTTATCTCCGGGTTTACGGTGGTGTCGTTCTGCCAGGAGGTGTAGGCGTCCCAGCCGCATTGTATGCTGTCAATGCTGCTGGTGATGTCGGAAATAGGAGAGGAATGTATAACTTTGTCGTCTCTTCCAATTATCTGAATAGCATCTTTGGCATGATGGACCCGGGCGCCTTCGGGTACCAAATGAGTCTTGGATTTTGGGAACGGTCCCGCAGGGGTCAACACGATGTCTGAGTCGCTCGTGTGAGCTCGAACCTAGCATTGAGAGGTTATTAACAATGACCTGCAGTATAAGTACAAATTTGGGGACTTACAGTCTTTGAAAAGATACTCGTGGTATGAGGGACACGGTGGATTCGATAACTTCGATTGCCTTGGTTATTGGGATTTCCAGGCTTTCTGAACTTGGAAGTTGTAAAAGACATGTTTGACTACCCAAATGTCCAAGTGCAACCCAGGGCTTTTAAGCAACGACACAGTAGCTTGTTCGTGTTTGAACAATGCACATAACTGTGAATCGATAACCCCAAGGTTTGGTACGTGTGTACCGAAGTTCTAACATTAAGCATCGGGAACCAATTCCGAGAATTCTCAGCAGATTCGGGGTGCACCGTGCAGCCTTTGAGCAAGTTCGATGCTTTGTCAAGCCTTCCATTTGTGATGTCGTTCATTATTGAAGCCCACTATCAAGATTTCAAGATGGTTGGGGCCAGCGTCACGGTACTGGTGACCATGAAGTGTCTTGATGTCCTGCTAGTAGCTACTAACACACAAGGTACAACCAGCCTTCTAGCAGAAAAAATTCATCCTATGAGCAAGCACCGAGGACTGTTGCTTGCACAAACTTCTCTGTGGAGCACTCACGCCCATAAGTCGAATGTCAGTTTGGCACAAACTCGAATGGAAGCGCCCAGCGGCCGCTTTAACCTTGGCGCCTACTACTTTCCAAAATGAGCCATCCAAATGATCCAATTTCTTAAAGCCGATCGAGGACTGATATCAAATCCTCGCCGATTGTGCGTTAATCCAATTTCATGATTAAGCATAACAATAGATGTATAGTCCTAATTGTGGTCCTCGGATAGCACGGAAAGTGGTAGGAATCCCCTTCATTCAAGTCGATCAATCGATCACATTTGATGGCGAAGATCGTTACTTGCTTGGTAGAAAGGGAAGGAAGGTCATGAAATCGCAAGTTCAGGACTCCTGGCTGTGCAGCTACTTGAGTACCATCATGATATCGGGAGGGATCCATGTTTGTACTAGTGCATACTAATTTATGGCTGGAAGGTTGGTCCCCTTTTCAAGTTTTGGAATTGTCATAGGCCAGTGGCAGACCATGAAGACAACGCTTACAGACAGACTAACAGTGAGCGTCGGCCATGTTCAAGTAAGTGGTTTTCTATTAACTAGGTAGATTTTCAATCAGGAATGGACAAGGAATGGGTTGCGATTCGGGAATGGCCCGAATGAATCAAAATGGTATCATAACTTGAGGAGCACTTGGTGGCGTAGGCGAAAATCGGCTAAACTCCCTGAGGAGACTTCTTGATCAAATTTACATATGAACTTGTGAATTATTAGTTTTCTCAAGGACAGGAGACACGGATCATATACTAGAGGGACAACCAGCCTTCCGGTACTGAGCCTGGCTAAGTAGACCAACTACCTTATGCACTAGCAGGGTGTTGACAAGTTTCATGGTTGCACTGGCCCAAACTGTTATTGAGGTCTCGATTATCAGGGGTCTCCAATAGTGAACGACATCACCCATTTCAAATAACTCCGACACACACGTACCGGACTTGCCATAGGTTTTTCCATTATGATGTGGGTCAAACGAGCCATGTCCACTCTATCTAGTTCTGGTGTCTCTATTGAATTTTCATTCTCTGCCTTGTAATTACGGTTAATAGTCTTCGGGGACCCGCATTGTATTGCTAGACCGTACCCGGCACAGCCGCCGTTAAACTGGCTTCAAGTTGCTACACTGCTGTGTTCATGCGGTTTCTTGTTGTACTGCTGACGCTTTTTGTTCAAGAATTAAGGTAACGGTGTATTTCATATAGATTTTTAACTTGACCTGCGAAGTGGGCGTGACGAAAAAGGAAAGAGCAGTGTCTGGCTGGATAGAAATTAGTCAGAAATAGATAATATTTGTAAGATCTCATTGTATATTAGGATCTACAAGTGCAATCTCCTTGCCATTTGAGATAAAAGACGCGGATAAGTACAGGTAAACTAAGGCACAGTGGCTACAAGGTGGGATGATTCATCATAGACAGTGTCCACCTGCTCTGTTTCACCCGAACTTTCGATATCACTTCTGACTTTCTCTTGATCAGCCTGAAGGGAGTCAGGAGTCGCATCCTTGGAAAAGAGGTCGAGGTCAAGGAGATGATTGAGGAGGAGAGCATCAAGATCTTTCCGTTCATCTATAATCTGCGGATTTATGTTGCAGTATTTTTCCTTGTCGCTCTGCTGTGTCTTATCTGAAAAAACATGCGCAATTCCAGTGATGGAAAGCGGCTTCATGCCTATCAATATAAGCAGTTAGGGACCACTTGCTATGGGGGCAATTCTGTGATACATACCAAAAATGACACGCACGAGAGAAGTTCCAAACAACACACAGAAGATAAAAGCAAGAACTGTCCAGAGACCACCGACAGTTGAGAATCCTTTCAAAACGGATTTTCTCGGTAGTCGTGAACAATCTTCAGGTCAGAGAAATCCATTCGAGGATAAACAGGTTTCGCTCGAGGTCGGCGTCGGCATTCCTTGGGGCTGTAGGTGTGCTATTTCCGACACCATAAAGTCATCATAAGACTGAAAGAAACCAGTTTGAGTGACGAAAAACAGAATACCCAAAATACCCACACTAAACATTCCGAGTGGGGCGAGCCATGGGGACCTAAACTGTCGCACGATGTGCTGCCGTGCAAATCCAAGAAGACTCGTGCCCGGCAATAGCACGACTGGCAGTTCTGTGCGGCGAACAATAACTGATATGTCATTGTGATGGCCAATCATGACCTGAACAGTCGCCTGGTCCACTGACTCCCATAGGGAATGCCGCAGAGTGGTGTAGTTGAGGTGAACCGAGATTGATGAATCTTTTATGGTCGACTTCGCGACAGAATCATCGGCATTTGGTTTGCATTGCAAAGTTACGAAGAGTAGCCCCCGTGACACATTACTGGATGCAGTAGGAGGATAGATCCCCCACCCAGATGGAGGGCAGTCTGAGGCATAATAATTTCGTAATGAAGAAAACCACCAAAATCATAACTTACTTCGGTTGGACCATGTCGTCGTGATGGCATCGGAAAAATCAGTCAGATGAGGGGTTGAATAATTGTGGTCCAAGCCCTATGATGAGGCCGTGAGTAATTCACAGACTAGGTGTAACATCTGAGTTTTTTAAAAACGCACAACAATTATATACAAATCGGCGTTTGACCAGGCGGCAGGGTTGGATAATGACCTAGTCACCTTCACAGGGAGTTGTCGAACGGACCGACAATTAAAGCGCTAGAGGCAAAGGCTATGGCCATGATCATTAACTCGAGATCGCACAAGCCAGTTCCCTTCTCCCCTAAACAAAGTGAGGCGGGTGCGTTCACGATATCAGCAACATGCACGTAAAATGCTTGGTCCAGAGTTGTACACCTAACATCACTTTGAAGCCGTTTGGTTTCGTTCCTTGAGTGTACTGAGCGCGTCTTGGTGTGAGTTTGCATCCGGTGATGTCGTATCTGGCCAAGAGATAACGACCGTTGCTCTCCAGTGCCTCTGCCAATCGCATGATAGCGGTTCCCACAAGTGAGGTTGAGATGAACCATGCAAAAGCTTTCGGGGTGATCGCTTGTTCAACAATCTGCACCTCGCAGACACCATCAAGATTTTCGCAAACAGGAGGAAATGGTGATGCCCACTGGCCAGTAATGGCCTGGGCGAGGAAAGCTGTTGGATAAAAAGTTATGAACATCATTGTGGGGGTTTGTTAAAAACCCTTACCAGCAGCCTCTCCAATAATGAGAAGAAAGTCGAATGCACCAGGCAAGCTGTACTTGGGCTCAAACGCACTGATAAGCGAAAGGAATCAACTTTTAGATGGCCACGACCGTAGAAAGGAACGAAAAATCAACCTTGCCAGATGATGCAAGAAGGTGGAAGAACATACAAGAAAGAGGTAAATAAACGAACTGACCACAAGTGACACTGGAGCCCAAACGTGATAACTTAAACTTGAAGTGTGATTGACTCCGGCAGCCCTTGACACGAGCCTCTGTCTCTGTCTCGGGGGGTCAATATGGGCTGGTGTGGGGACATTGCAGATAAATATGAAAGCAGACACGCGGATTATGCGCAGTAATGTAAATAGGATTAAAGAAGACAGATGGAATGCCGTCAGTGACCTTGGTTCTCAACATTACACGTGATGGTGCTTCACCACCTGATCAGCTGAAACGTCCGTCACAGCAATGGCGCTCACACTCTTGCAACGCAATCTGCTCCTGCCGCTGCGCCAAACCACGCAAGCGATCCTTTCCGCCCCGCGCACCAGCCCCGAATACAACCTGTACCTGCAATCCGTCTCGCACATCCCGTTCCGCACCCCCGAGGCCACGCGCACCGTCACGTCCATCCTCCCCCACATCAACGCGCTCAACGACCGGTCCAGAACGATCTCGACGACCTATACCCGCCTCATCCGTCCGTCCTTCACGCCCGTCGCGCTCCTCGCCTACCTGCACCACCGCCTCACCCACACCCAAGACCAAAACAGCCACCTTCCCTTGCCGATTCTGCTCTCGTTCCTCTCTGCCTACTCTAAACTGTCCAACGCCCTCAAATTGTGAGACGAGATAGAATGAAAGGATAACACAGGAATACTCGCGACCCCCTAGAACCTGCGAATGTGGGTCAGGATTGACATAGGTTTGGTGACGCATCCTGGAATTGCTTACAGAAGTCACTGGAAAATGGTGGAGACTATGCCCAGGATAGCTAGATGAACGTTCATAAAAATGATCAACATATTGGATAAGTGTTGCAGAAATTAGCGAGGCGTACACTCGGCCACGATAACGTTCAGTAGCCATTGAGGTGAGCGATTTGCTAAGGAAATTGATTAGGGATGATAGCTAATGATGAAGAAATTCTGTAGGTGCCGAGTCTTCCCAGGAGAGGCTGGGTCATGCCATGGCTGGGAGGCTGCTGTCTTATAGACAATGGAGGAGATTCTGACACCCCAGAGGACTCGGCTCCTGATTCTGCAGTCAAAGGTCGTTCCTCCTGGAAATTCCTTTTCGAATGGGTGTTTGTTGGAGTAAGGATTCGTTCACGCCATGAACACCACCGACTATGAGATGGAAAAACGAAGAACAGTCAAAGGCCTTTGCGTCGTTTCATTGCATGCCAGGTGATATCAGCCACGTTCGCATATTGGTCCTAGGACTTCGTTGAGCTCACCTTCAAGCTCTGGTTGGCGTCCACCACCTCCTTCGCACTATGGTCATCCTCAGCACGTCCACCCCTGCTTGGACCTCATCCGCCGAGTCCGTTCTGCATGCTACAGAACGCGAACAGGAACGTGAAAGGGAACCAGAACGAGACGAATCAAGAAAGAGAACCGCATTAGCACTCGCATCCAGATCATGGGATTGATCAGGAGCCGCCTCCATCTCACTGCAAATGTGCAACATTCGATCATGTCGCATCCCGGTTCTGGACATTCACATCCTTGGGTCATCTACCATAATCACCACCTCAACAGAATCGTCACCACCACCACCTGCAACAGCAAGCACAATAACCTGGAGTTGCGCCTCAGTCGTTGCAAATGCACAGGTTAGCTGGGGAGTTCTATCCTTTGGAAGAGGAGGAAGGTGGGGTTGGTGTACGCCATCTTAGTGGAACAGCTTCAGCTGCCGCCGTTGCTGCAGCAGCATCTGGACTGGGCTCTGCGGGTGTGACTACGCCTGCTACAGCAACGCCCGCTACTGCCACCGCAACGACACGCTATTCCTACAAGGCTCCTGATCCGTTATGGGAAGATGAGAAAAATCCATCGAGGGTGAGGGTTGATCTTGGGACTTGGGTTTATCCTCATGTCCCGTTTCCTTATTTCTTCGAGTGTGGGAGTGTGGTTGGTCGGTATGAAGGATAGAGAGCTTTTGAGGGGAGAGAAGAGACGGCGGGAAAAGAGATGAGGGAAAGAAAGAAGAAAGAGATGGGAAGAGGGGAGGTTAAGCAAAAGACAATGGGATGATGGCCGCTTCATCTAAACCTGCAAGTCCCGTTCGACTGCCACCTGAGCCTGCGCTCCCGACCCTCTCCTCTTAATCCGAAACCACCGCAACCGCTCATTGACGCAAACGACAATCTGGATTTATACCCACCGAAAAGTTGCTTCGTCCACAACTCTGGGGAGGAGGTGTGTTCGCACTGGGTCGTCCTTCCAAATCCGAATGTGATCGCCACATCACAGACACACTTCGAGCAAGCTCAATGCCTTAACTGATCTCCATGTCCTCGCTGGTAGCCGAAGAGGAAAGTGTACACGGGTGATTCGGAATTGTTTTTTTTT
>Ga0307509_10006992_pt1 | contig 14956 bp, 16 predicted proteins | sample 10_EM_MG_FD_202245 | JGI IMG/M metagenome (GOLD analysis project Ga0307509, IMG submission 202245) | Populus trichocarpa ectomycorrhiza microbial communities from riparian zone in the Pacific Northwest, United States - 10_EM | ecosystem: Host-associated > Plants > Roots > Unclassified | place... | reverse complement strand
GCGGCTTCGATAACGTGGATCATTCTAAGCTTATGGGGAAACTGGAGTCCAATGGCAAAGTACCTGCCTACATGGTGAAATGGATTCACAGCTTCTTGACGACCAGAAAGATCATGCTGGCGTACCCCGGCAGCCCTCGACGTTCGCATGAGGTTGACAAGGAAATACCACAAGGATCACCGCTCTCCCCTCTCCTGTTTATTATAAACGTCAGGTCACTCCACCCGGCGGGAAACATGCGAGAGGTCTTTACCTCGTCATATGTCGACAACTTCCAGATTACGGTGGCGTCGAATACATGGGAAAGAAACGCAAGGCTGCTGGAGGACCAGACTAACTTGATTGTCGCTAGGGCACAGGGACTGGGTCTGTCTTTCAGTATAGCAAAAACAGAGCTCATGCACTGGAGAAAGAGAAGGGAAGGCGGCCCCAGATCTAGCAGTGCTGTTAAGATACAAGGACACACAGTCGAACCGGCGGGCACATTGGTCAGGTGGCTAGGCTACTGGCTCTCGGACAACGGCGAAACTACACCACATTTCAACAAGAGGCTCTCGCTTGCCCAGGCGGCCTTTTGGAGAATACAAAGATTGTTGATGCCAGGCAAAGGCCTATCCCCGTATGGGGCCCGGAGGCTGGCGAAAGGTATATTACTACCAACGTTGTTGTATGGGGCGGAGGTCCTAGTGCCGTCCCGCACAATGATGGGGAAGATGCAAAAGTTTTGGAACAGGGTGGCCAGATGGGTCACCAATGCTTTCTATTCAACGAACATTACGGTCCTGTCGGTCGAGGCTTGCTTGGCACCCATAGACCTGCATGTGGAGCAGATGAAAACAATGACGGCGATCCGACTGGTTACGGCGGCGCCTGAGAACAACGTGGCTACTGCGATGCTTCCGATTACCTTCCCGACGAAAGAAGATTTCAGGGTGGTGACAAATCGAAGATTGGCCTTTGATGCAAATAAGGGTGGCATGCGACCAAAGACCTGGTCTTCCGTTGCTACCACCACCCAACAGACTAGACTGCCTATGGACGAGGTGGCTGCCACTGCGGTGACTGTGTTCCCCGACCTTAAGATACCAGTAAAACCGTCCAAACTCACTCAGGTCACACCGGAGGACGCGGAGTCTTATGTGAAGGCCAAGGAGGGGGTAAGGAAGAGGATTTGGAAAAAGTGGGTGGATTGGGATTATCCGCCCTATTACGAATATAGGCCCATATTTCGGGACTGCTGGAGTTTCATGACTCTGCCGAAATTCCAAGCTGGGAGGATTCACCAGATGAGGGCGCACAAGAGTTACCTTAATGCATACACGGATTGGTCGAACCAAGACAGGGATGTCACATGTGGTAGATGTGGGACAGAGCCTGAGACATTGGAACACGTTGTGAAGTGCCCCGCACTGTCTAGTGCTAGATGGGGGTACCCACCGGATTATTTTGACGTGTCTCCGGCTTCGGAGACATGGAAGAGAGGGAAGAAGGGACTGGCTCGTGTTAAGGGTTTGGTTTCTTATGTGATTGATAACAGGATTAACTTTCCGGTGAGGGGGGGTTTCTTTCCTTTTACGCGCAATGCCGATTTAGCTTCATGATGTACTAAATTGTTTTCTACGGTTAGTGTGAGGAGTGCTGTGATGTTTTATCATCTTATATTGTTATAGGGGGTGTTAAGTTTCTTTTGTTATTAGGGTTTTCAGGTCATACCTCAGGGTCGATACCATGGATTTTCCCGTTAGTTAGCTACAAATAAACCGAGGATTTAACAAAAAAAAAAAAAAATCTCCGGTAGGTATTTCTAGGATAGAAATTTAATAAGAATATCGGACTCTTCTGAGCAACCGGCGATCTGCTCCTTCTGGCCGGGAAACAATCTCTGATGTTTTGCTGCAACGTTGCAGATCTGCACGGCCCAGCGTGCCTAAAGGTGGGCCTTCCGTGAAACGCCGAAACGGTGGTGGGCTCGTGGTAACTAATCTGACCTCAATGCCTGACATCACACGCGTCTAGCAAAAGGACGGGTCAATTTTGCCAGTACCGTGCTATTGGGGATGTAGCCATTCTTGCAGTCGTTGGGACTTGATTGTGGATCACCGGTACAGTACTCGGTGGGTGATCGGAATATTGGGAAAATCGTTGCGAATCCTTAACTTTATGGCTTGGGGGTGTAAATATAAAGGTAGTAAACCTCGCACTCGCAGGTGCTTGTTGGAAGCCTCTCGTGTCAGGTGTGAAGAGGGGCGTTTGTTCTTGATAAGAGCTACCGGTATGGGAAAATAAAGGGCATAAATACATGGCGAGGACCGGCTCATGCCTCCAATATGCATACACTATCCTATGGTCGTAATCGAGTCCATCTTCATGTCTGGGGGTGCCGGTGGTCAACAACAGAGAGCAACTATGATGTGTGGCGTTTTCTTCAGCCTCGCTGTCTACCATTTTCTGGAGGCTTACCAACCGTCTTTTTCCATAGAGGCCTTTTTTGTTTGAGGGGTTTTTCATTTCTTTTTCTTCAATCCAGACCTGAGAGTGCTTGTCATGGATTTTCCTGTATTTAACAAACGAACCCGAGGTCTTGAAAGAAGGGAGAGTGTTGAGCCTCGTTCCGACTGGCACGGGGATTGGGAATGCTGAGACTGACCTAGCGAATGGCATCGGCTTCCACGGTGTGATATCCCACATTGCGAATATCTGAGTACGATACTTGTTTCACTCCCACCAAAACTTCGCATTTGCATGGCCTATTTCTCCGGCTGGATATATGGACGAGTGCTTATCTAATGGAGACGGGTCCACGAATCTCTTCTCTGGAGATAGGGCTAGGCTCCGTCTTTTCTCGAGCTTAGCTGTGATTCCCTCATTAGAGATCGGGTTTTGGTACTCGTATTTTCTTGGTCCCGGTTTGATACCCTTTTGCTCTATTCAGAGGTTGTCGACGTCAGATCAGATAACTACCGGTATTGATAACCCTATGCTCGCCGTGACGTTTGCAGCGATCCTTTTCTCAACCATAACTGCCCTTTAACTTACTTCTTTCTTCATATCATAATGACATAGGAGTATCATAACAATACGGGTACTGCATCTCAGGGCGTGGGCCTCGGGGGCGCTGGAGGGAATATAAATGCCTCATCTCACTCCAGCACGGCGTTGTTTGTTTGTTCTCGTTCAACTATCATACGGTGCCGATATCCTAACCTTCAACCTTCGTACGACCAACAGAAAAGGGGAAACGCTAAAAAGCAAAACTCCGAGTTACAGCACCGGAAAATAAAGTACCGTACCGATACCATGTCTTCCACACATAAGGTAGGCACAACTCCCCCTGTACTACATTCCCATCAACAACAGCACCAATGCCCCTAATCACATCCCCGCACTTTTACATCTTTCACTCATCAACAAGTTACCCTTCGCACTCCCCCCACCACCGCCCAATCCCACGGTCAAGAACCATATTTCCCCCGGATCCTGACATTAGGCAGTCGAATCCAACCAAGGGGGCGAAGAACACTACCGACCCAGCCGCAAAGAGAGACCGGAAAGCGGAATTCTCCGGTGCTGTCACAAAAGACTCCCTAGCGGCAGAGTCGCTTCGTTCCGGCGGTGACTTTTCAAAAGGCAACCCTACAGGTATCATTGGGGTTACGGCAGATAACTCGACGCTGAACACTACCGGCGGCGGAAGGGTTCGGGAGATCCATGGGAAGAAATCTGATGAAGAGCGCTACGGCGGAGCCAGGTTCGATCCCATGAAATCTGCGGAGGCTGGCGTGAGCGGAGGAGGTAATCAGGCAAATGATTCCTTCGCTTGTCGATCGTCACAAGCTACCCATGGTGGATCGGATGCTGGCAGGGGATCTAGGAGAGATGATGGCGGGCGCCATGGTGGTGGTGGCAGGGGAGGGGGAGAAGGCAGGGGGTCTAGACAATCTGCTGGCTCACGACCTACCGGTGGCATGCCTAATACTACACTCGATGAGCAGGTTAACGAACCTGGGCTTGATTGGTCAAAGATTTCGAAAGACACCAAGCCCGCCGCTGATATCAGCAGTGAGGAGGGCCCAGAACAGGTTGCAGAACATGATCTGGCTAAGCAGGGAGCTAATAAGGAGCAAAGACTCGGTGACGCGAGTGGGGGAATTGAGAGGACTGTTGGGGAAGGGTCGATCTTTGATTATTTGAAGGGCAGCGAGAATGCTTAGGTTATTTGAGGTGGTTGTTTACTGTATGATTACTATTCTTGCACCATGGCGATGATCAATGGATTGACCACTGGATGGATGGCACGATATGCTGATGGATGGAGTATGATAATATGGATCATGTATTTTTGGGAAAAATGTACTTGGGGAAATCACCAGTTTTCGTAGATTGCACTTTCATTGTGAAGGCTAAATTTAAATTGTGGCGTGCCCTCTGTTTCCGGTGAGAGGATAGGTCTGGATTGGGAGAACCTTCATCGCGATTGGAATGTCTAAGTATATAAACGATCAAAGGGATGGAGGGGCTGTAAATTTGATCCTCCAATTTGTGAAATTGTTTGGATTTATAGTTCACCCAGCCCCCAACTAATTCTTCCCCTAATAATCAATCCTAAGCAACCCGTGCCCAAACGCCTAAGCCTAAAAGAACATTGTTTGCACCCCGCTCTTGCGTTCCCACGAAACCCCTCCTGCACCACACCTCAAATTCGCAAACCCCTTTTACTAACCCTAATAAGCGTCATTCCAGTTATATTCGATCCACTGAGCCGCCCCTCTCGCAACATCCAATCCAGCAAGCTTCTTGACAACATACAAGGCACCGTCGATCCCGCTGCTAACCCCTCCACTAGTGACCACATCGACTCCTAAATCCTCGCCCAAGCTCCCTCTGAGAACTTCAGCGACGACCCTATCCTCCACAACCTCCGCCACTCCACCGCCCTCCTCGATAATGCTCCGGAGCGTCTCCCGAGCGCTAAAATGCGTGGTCACCTTCATACCGTCCAATATGGCGGCCTTGGCAAGAAGCAAGGTGCCTGTGCAAACAGATAATATGGTCTTGCGCCTCCCACGATAGCTTCTCGCAAATCTGGAGATCCAGTCCAGAAGATGGAGGTTCTCCATCTGCATCCGAGTGCCTAGACCCCCGGGAATGACAATGACATCCCATCTGTCCTCCTGGCCTTCCGGGGAGAAGAGGTCCATATCCCTCATGATAGCACAGCCTCTGCCGTGAGAAGTCCTGATGGTCTGCGTTTGGGATAGAATAGCCACATCGAAGGCCATCCTTTCAGATCCCGGCGGGCCTTGGGGGAAGGGTGGTCTGGCCGATGTGAAGGGCGGTTGGGCTGCAATCGCGAAGACCTGCATGGGTCCGGTAAAGTCGAGGATTTCGGCGTTGTCAAAACTGCATATGACGACAGGTTGATGGAAAAGCCGTTAGCCTGGTGCCTTTTCTTTTCTTTTCTTTGGGGGGGACGAAAAGAAGGAAGAATCGTTCATGCTTAGAAACTTGGACTAGGTGGGGTTGAATATCTAGAGGGGGGGGACGGGTTACACGATGATGCCTACTCTGATGGGCGGCATTGTACGCTGTAGGCTTGGTAGGGAAATGGGGGTTTAGGTGGGATTTTAATGATGGTGATGATGGTACTAAATCCCGGAGGGATCGTGAAAATTGAGGTAGTCTGAAGAAAAAAAAAACCCGATAAACAGCTGAGGAGGGGTTCAATGTGGAGGGAACTGCGGTGGAGGTAGAGGAAGCCAGGGAAATGGGAGAGGCGGGATTAATGGGGGGGAATAGACAGGGAGGGTAAAGGTCGGAGAGCAGCAAAGAGGAGGGGAGGAAGATGATGTTATAGGCCAGGATGGAAGGGGGGGAGAGAGGAGGGGGAGGGAGGTCTTTCCCGGATCTTCTTTCCCTTTTCTCTTCTCCTGCTCCTCCTCGCTCCCCCTACTACTACTCCTCAGGCACGCCCTGACTAGCGCTCGCTGCTTTGGCCTTGGTTTTTTTTGTCTTAACCATTCTACCATAGACCCTATCCTATCCTTCTCCGGCACTCTGTCACTGCTGGAGTGGAGAATCACTCGGTTTCACTCGAATAGGCATGAGACATGAGTGGGAGTGTTCTGGACGGAAGTATTTCAGGGAGTGGGTGTGCGTACACGCATGTATGCGTGTGGATGTGTTTTTTTTGGATGTGGTCATTTGTCTGTTCTGTAATCTACCGTGGGAATGGAGACTTGGAGGATGCGGTGAGGTCTCGTTCCCCCCCGTCGTTCGGGGCGGGAAAAAATAATAGCAGCGTCAGAAGTCAACGACCAAGGACATGGAGGTAAGAGAAGAGGAGTAAGAGAGGGGCACCCGTGAAGGGGAGGGGGAGGGGGAGGAGGAGGAGAGGAGGAAAGGAGGAGTTCGTTTCCAATGTATCTAACCATCCATGGGTCGAGGATAAACATTTATCTACTCTCGAGGGGGAGAACATTTGAATCAGATTCGTCATGGGTTGGTGGTAAGACGTCCGCGAAGAGGGATCTATGGACTGGAGGTCCCAAAGGGCCTATCAAATTACTGGTGAAGGCGGAAACGAAGGAATGGAGAAAAGAGATGCATAATCGAGGGTGCAGATTGTACAGGGCAGAGACCGAGAGAATTGGGAATTCGAGGAAATGGAGAGTGGGAAAGCGTTAGGGAAAAGAGGGTTGGCGAACAAGGCTGGATGGAGTAGCTAGCCGGTCCAGTCAAGTGAAAGGGAATATCAGGGTTGTGTGTGTGATATGTGGTACTGCACATTTTTTTTAGTGGAACAACGATTATGCGTACGGTTGTCTACTCGAGTATTAGTTGTAGATCATAATATCATGGCCCAAAGCGGATCGGAACAACCCTTACTTATTATGATATTATTTGTGCGGATTATTATTACATTTTATTTGTGCGTATTATTATTACATTTTTTTTTTCGTTGTCACGACTTCCATACCACAGGTTAGTACAGTAAGCTTAGCAAGGAGCGGGAGCGGGAGTAGGAGTATAGTACCGGTACTCGTATCATATAGTAGGAGGTGGAGCTGAAGCGTGGAGGAGTCAAGTCACACAATACAGTACCGCAGCCATGATACAGCTATTCCGCCCCTCTCATTGATTTTTTTTTTTTTGATAGGAGTTCACCAATCCAAACTAATATACTCGAGTACTCTTCTACGTTGTTAGAAACCCCCCTCCCAATCAGTTTCTCCTTGTGGGCGAACGGGGCATAATGGATTTATGTTATTGTCCTTTCCGTGAACTATTTAGTGTTCCATTCGTCTGACAGTCAGGCGAGCGGGTGAACCGGGGGGGGGGAGCTGCGCGGGCTGGCGTGAAGTGGAAAGAGAAATAGAGAGAGAGAGAGCGTGTGTGTGTGTGTGTGTGTGTGTGTGTGTGTGTGTGTCTACCTGTGAGAAAGAGCTGCTACAGTACAGTACTTCCGTTGCAGATCAAGTATACACATGTACAGTTACTGTACTGTACCACATGCACCACAAATTATCGCAAGAGCGAGCGGTCTAGGACAGTATGACACTCCATAGCCCGACCAACTAAACTCAGCCTAACGCCAGACACATATATATGTGTATATATACTAACCTGAGCCAAAGCCGACAGCTCAATACACCCGGTCTCTTCTCCTGCACTTCCCCTACCCGCATCTCCATTGGTCCCGCTCACTGGGGCTAGGTATGATATGGCGTTGGAGGAGGAGGAGAGAGAAGGAGGAAAAACAAATTGAAAAAATTACGGAGTCTAGACTATGATACGATGCCGTACAAATAGTATAGTGTAGTATAGTATAGTTAGTCCTCGGCTGGGAATTATTTGTAGGGGGCTTTTGTAGTGGCTTTTTTTTCTCTCTCTCTCTCTTTCTTTTTCCTTTTCCTTTTTGTTGCTTGCTTGCTTGCTCTTGTTTTTTTTTTTCATCATATGGCTCGAGGAAAGGAATGATTGGGGTGGGGAAGGGGGGGGGGGGTGTTGACAATGGAGACAAAGTAGATTTATTAGTAGGAGGGGAGGGCGGGAAGGTCTTGGGAGGGGTAAATAATGGTATATAGTAGTAATAATAATGGAGGGCTATGGTGGTGGTGGATGCAAGTGTTTCATGATAGTCTAGAACGGTTGAGTTTGGTGGGGGAGTAGTAGGGATACTGCTTGTGGTTACCTCCGCGGTGTGGTGCTGTATCAGATTGTTATATGTATGATTGTGCTTTTCTTTTCTTTTTTCCTTTCACCGTGAGTTGTTCTACAAAGTCATTGTTTCCGCTGATATGTGGTTGGTTGGCCACAATGGAGAGGGAACCTGAGGAGTGGAATGAGGGGGACTACATCCGTTTGTAGGGTATGTAAGGATGCGATACTGTGCTGGTTTCGGGAGGATGCTATCTACTCGAGTATGTATGCATGCATGATATTATACCATATTTAAATGGTTCTCCATTGTGATACCGGTACTGTATAAAGCTCCCCAGGAACAGATATAACCTAGCTCAGTTCTGCCGTACAGCTACTTGGCTTACCATATATTATCATCATTATATTATCTTTTCACTGTGCCCTATGATCAACTGCAACACTACTGGTAGGGAAGGATTAACATACAAGTATTGCTTTGTCCTGTGTCGCGCCGGCAACAACGACGTTAGCCCTGAGCCTCTGATATTGAGCCGCATTTCTGCTTCACCTTTGGCTTATTTATAGGTGGTATTCTTCAGCACGCAGGCGTTAGGAACAAAGTTCTTGATACAATGGAGTAGTTATGGGTATGGTAGTAAGGTCATTAGGGAGGTTTTGCTAAGTCAGTTCACTACTGAACTTATCCTATCACCACTTTACTCATAATTTATTGAGGAGACACTGCCAATCCAGGCGTACGGCCACAGCAACGGCGCTATCCTTTTCGCCTCTCGTAAAGTGCGAAGTGGCTCAGCTTTGCGCAGTACCGGTATTATGAATAGTTCATAGTGTGAACAGTTCAAACAGATTTTGTCAACATCATTGTTTATATAAGAGGAAGTGGGATTTGGCGTATGTGATATTTGTCCTTGCGGCGGCGCCAATCGATATTTCATGTGTGATGTTGACGATAGATCGGTTGCACAGTTCAATCTAGCAAGGTTCTGGGAAGAATCCTTCACGCCACACTGTTCTACGTATTTCACTTAAATTAAGCAAAGTTCAGTAGCGAACTGACTTAGCAAAACCTCCCTATTGATTCTCTAAATTTTGCTATTGAGCATTGTACCAAGGTGCTGGTATTCCTGTCATCGTAGCCTAATTTTTGTTGTGGTGAAGTGCGACCTTTGCCTTGTGCCCCTTCGTTCACCCTTCCTCCCGGGCCTTCCCTGCCTTCCCGCCCCTTCCTACGACACTTCCCCTTCATCCGTCTTTTATCTCTCGCCTCAACATCTACCCACCACACTCCCCCCCCCACCACTTCTCCCCCAACGTTTGCTTCTTCACATTCCCTCTTGGCCTCCCCCCTATCCTTATCCCTCCACCTGTCTATGAGGAGTGGAAGGGAGAGGTAGACATCACAATGTTCCGTCCGCTGCCATTATGGAAGAACATACCTTGCCCGGCAATGGGGTCTGGATCAGCCTGTTCCTTACCGCATTGCTTGTTTTCGCATGCAATAGTACCCGCCCCTGCCGTCATCCCAGATCTCCCATCTCAGGCGCTCCCGGGAATTCAGCCACCCGCCAATCAGCAACCTTCACCGCGCCCTCTCGCCGTACCAACTCCCACCCCAGCTCAATCCACTGTTTCCGCCACCAGGGACCCAAGGATTGTCGCTTCGGCAAACAATGTCGCACTGCCGTCTACCGATAGGAAGCGGAGGATGGCTTCGGGTGACGAGGATAGCTACACCTCTTCTGGTAGCGACCGTGGAATTCTTCTCAATGCGGACCCCGCGCCGCCGCCTGTCAAGAAAACCAAAACGAATGTCGAGCGCGCCGGTTCGGCAGCGGTCGGTGTGCGGGCTTCACCATCGGCTTCTGGGCCAGGCGTGCGGGCGCTCGGTGGGGACTTGCCTAAGCCGAGAACTCAGCCAAAAGCTCGTACTGAAGGTACCGCTAAACCTACTACTTCCGACAAGCCACTATCGTTGAACCCTAGACTAGTTGCCGGGGCGCCGTCTACTCACGCGGTCAGATTAAAGCTTCTGACGCTATTGCATAAGGAATATGTCCGTTTGCATGAGTACAATGGGGATGAGCAGTTGATGCTAAAGTATGCACTGGATGAGGAGGAGATGTTAGCTACTCACAGGAAGTTGATATATACCCACGTGATGGGGAAGCGCATTACCAAGTTGTCCAAGACAACCCCAGAGGATTATAGGAAATCTTTGGAGGAGGAAAGAGAAAAGCAGCAGGTGAAGAGTGGAGATGAAAGCATGGCACCGGCGCTTTCGACGGGAAAGACGATCCAGGAGGAGCTTAATGCGTTGAGACCTCTGATAAATTCACCAGATATGCTGCGGAAGTATGGGTATATTCTTGACCCACCGACAGAAAAGGAGATTAAGATTTCACTGGATGGGTTGAACTCTGCAGGGGGGTGGGAGCAATGCGATCGTTGCACCACTAGATTTCAGGTTTATGAGGGACGTAGAGAGTCCGATGGCGAATTAGCGAGTGGAGGAAAGTGTATGTTTCATTGGGGGAGGCTGATATTTTTACAGCGTATGCCATTCTCTACCTAATCCACGATATGATATATGCTAACTTTACGTAGGAACCGGGTCGGCATACCAGGACAATGCCAGAGAGAAAGTCTATTCCTGCTGTCACCGCCCCGCCGGGGGGCCCGGATGCACTACGGTGGAGAACCATGTTTTTAAGGTCAGCGAGGCTAAGCGTCTTGCTACATCGTGGCCGTTCATCCGCACTCCATCGCCCCCCAATTCCACTGCCGACGGCCCCGCAGCCGATGCATCCAAAGACTCTCCCCCCTCGCCAGTCGAAAAAGCCGTCTGCCTGGATTGCGAAATGTGCTACACAACCCGCGGCATGGAACTGATCCGCATAACTGCCACCGCCTTCCCCACCGGCGCAATCGTCATGGACGCACTCGTCCGTCCGTTCGGCGAAATCCTGGACCTAAACACCCGCTTTTCCGGTGTTCACCCATTAGAATTCACATCTGCCCAGCCCTTTACGCCCCAGCCATACCCTACCACTACGACACTTATAAACCCTTGCTCCCCTGCCCCCTCCACGCCTTTATGCATCATCCCATCGCCATCTGCGGCCCGCGATCTACTACTCACATACCTCGATTCTGAAACCCCACTCATCGGTCACGCGCTGGAAAACGATCTTAACGCCCTGCGACTATGCCACAGGAATATCGTCGACACGGCGATACTATTCCCACATAATCGCGGCCTCCCGGCTAGGAATAAGTTGAAGTACCTTGTGAACGTGTTCTTGGAGAGAAAGATCCAGGTAGAGGGTGCAGTGGACGGACATGATAGCGCCGTTGACGCGAGGTGTGCTGGGGAATTGGTAAGGCACAAGATCAGTGGGAGAATATTGACACGATAGTTACGGAGTGATTGTAGAGGAGGGGGGTGGGTAGATTCAACTATAGCAAGCTCGGTGGGAAATGGTCGGCGTTTGGGTTTTATCTTATATCCTTCCTTTCTCTTCTAACTATTCTACTTGTTTTTCACTTTTCTTTTCTTTTCCCTTCCCTCTCTTCTTCCTCTAACCGAGTGGGAAGAAACCCTCAGCTTGAAACGCCCTGTAAAACTGCGGTTACCACTCCCTAGATAACAATTCCAAAGCCCTGCAGACAGGCAAGCAAATAAGTATGATAGTCTGCCGAACCAAACTATATATTCCACGTCACGCGCTTCTCCGTAAAACTCATCACTATCATACAACTAAAAGTTCCTCTCGTTTTCCCCCTTTTGACTTGGCCCGAATCTGCGCTGTCCCCAGTGTGGAAAAGAAAAAAAGAAAAAGAAGCGGAGGGGAAAGCACCCGCAATACTCACCGCAACATCATATCATGAGTGAAGAACCCCCTCCGGCAGTAAGTAGCTAAAACTTATGATACGTCCTGGAAGCCCCGCGCACACCGCGCGCTCTCAGGCCGTCATTAAATGTCACTCGACTAGTCCTACTAGAAGACGATTTGCTTGGAAGGGGGGGTTTGCGATGCAACAGGTTGTATTCGGAGAGGTTATCGGGTTTGTGTCCGGACACGTCGCGGATGCTTTTTTTTTTATACCGGGGTGATGAGAGAGTGTGGGGAAGGGGGTTATGTATGGTAGGTTATATTATTATATATACTATAGGTTCTGGTCACCTTGGTAGTGGTGGTGGTGGTGGATCTCGTGCTCTAACATGGGTGGGGGGGAAAAAAAAGTGCGTATGATATTAGAGCGGTGAGCAAAACTCCTTGTACTGTATATAGTCTATGTATATATATGTATGTACGGATGTACATATGCGTGAGAGACCGCATTCTTGATCTCGACGCGGCACTCATTCACTCGCTGCTAATACCTGCCGCGAACACTAGCCTATGGGAGGGGGAGGAAGGGGAGGAGGAGGAGGGTTTCAATTCGTTGATAGCTCCAAGTATTTATGCCGCTAGGAAGGACGCTGCTGCTAGAGCAGAGTAGACTTGACCTGACGTGCCATCTTTCCACATCCTCTCTAGTTTGTACCCCCCCCAATCCTCTATAGCAGGATTCCCGTGTTTCTGCGTGAAAGTAGGTTATTGGCTCGGGGGTTATGGCCGCTACCCGGGTTCTGCAAAAGAACCTACCTGAGTACTGTACAGACCGGTACTGTGCTTGTGCACGGTTGGGGCAGCCAAGGATCAGCCGAACGTCCTTCATTCTCTGTCACTCTTTTTTATGTGGATATGCTATGTGCTCTGTTCTGTAATGGAGTTTGCCTTGCCCGGTTTGGTGGGTGGATCGATTGGAGTTAGGAGCGGGCGTGTGTATGTAGTTACTACATATCGGGCGTGATGCTGGGTTGAATTGTGGCTCTCAGGTTAGGGGACGGGGGGTCATCTGAATGAAGAGTCTGTCAAGGAGTCCCCGTAATAGATAGGTGGAGCCTGGGAGCTCTCGGAATTCTCGTGCAAATCTCGTTGACGCTGAAAAGGATATCATGCCTTTGTATAATTGGACGTAATGGTAAGCCGATGCGGGGTGCAGACTACATAGGAGGGTGGATCGAGAATCGCTTGCTAGACCAGTTAAATTTATGCCTGTATATGCCTGCATTACAGTGAGCTCGACAGACGCAAAAACCTCACCAGAAGCGCGAAAAGAATATTGTATTTCCTATTACCAAAGGCGGGCCGAGAGCTTCTGAAACAATCGCCAAGACGGAGCTAGGAATTCTAGTGTTCCATCAACAACAACCTCCGTCGAATAGCACTATACAAACTACCCTCAATGATACCAACTGTTCACCAATAGACTTCCTGCAGAATATGTAGGGCAGATACGGGCAGCTATGGTCTAGCCCGTCAATCTAAGCTCATCAACCGTTTCCCAGAAACTCTCTCAACACTGGTTAAGCTTCACAATTTCCAGCAAAACCGGATAGCAATAATCTGCGATAGGCATGTCGTAGAGATTCGAAAGCCCTTGAGCACCCACCATTATCACTATCAGCGTCTACTAGCGAGGCCACATATAATATTACAAGCAACGAGAAAAAGTAAAAGGGAAGCAAAACTCACCTCCTCCAATAGGACAGGCATAAAAAACATCATCCTGCCCTAAGGCCAAAATCCCATTCTCCCCCACGGAAAACCCTCCAGAGAATAACAAGTCATGCTGCAACGGTGGATCGTCGAATTGAAACTGCCTATTGGCAACAATACATCCCGTCCTACCCTTCAAGTCCTTCAAGACTCCATCGGTGAGAGACACGATAAGCTCGCCAGGGTTTGCGCAAGTGGTGCCTTGGCCGGATGCATTGGCTCTTGCTCCAACGGGGAGCAGGATGAACCCGAATTGGTAATCGAGAGTCCTTCTGCTGTTTGGTGGGGTACCGCCCGGATAGCGTTCTCCCGTGAGGTCTTTGCGGTCTGGGAGACCTGGGGCTAGCGGGGGAAAGAGGGGGATGAGTATGAAAAGGAGTTTGGAAAAGATGTGATGCATTGTGCAAAGCGTTGGTTTGTGAAGAAGCGTTGAATCGAAGTTTTGCTTTTGTGCTAATGCCTCGTGTGCACCAGTGGAAGGTTTGTGCGAGAAGAAACAGTACGGTGAATTGAGATTTAACAAGCGAAGAAAGCATACTAAGTGGCCACGTAATGAACACAAGAGCTGTTGTGTCTAACGTCTCGCTAGCTGTCAACCACTTCTACTTGATAAACTGTTATCGTCTAGTGATAAATATTGCCCAGGAGTAATGCAGCCAAGTCAGTCCAAGATATGAGAGATAATGTTACTGGATTTCACTAGGTAATGGGTTTATACAGGGTTTTCTTTTCGTCTCGAGAAGATGTCTTCTTTGATGTATACCTCACTCTGGTCAACAGGGAAGACAGGATTTCTATTTCTCTAAGAATATCAGGAGAACCACGGCTAGCGTTTTCTGTAGAAGCTTACTGTTAGATGATGAGGCCACTTGGGTTTTTCACTAACGCAAAACAACTTTGAGAGACATCAGTCAACATATCTATCAAGAAGGCTTGGACCTATGGGAAATGCTCTACATTTAATAGCGAGGATTACCATCTACTTGTTATCAATGTATTTGAGGTCTGACTGATTTTTCGAAATCTTTTCCTAAACTTATACAAACCGAAAACTGTAAGTCCAGGCTGGTAGGTCTGCTGTCTATTAGACAGAAGGATGGGTGGAATGGAACAAAGACTAGACGAATCCTAGTTCCCACCTCGTAGTCTATGAACGAATCGGTTATCCGGGGGGGGGGGGGGGGGAC
>Ga0307509_10006991_pt1 | contig 14957 bp, 13 predicted proteins | sample 10_EM_MG_FD_202245 | JGI IMG/M metagenome (GOLD analysis project Ga0307509, IMG submission 202245) | Populus trichocarpa ectomycorrhiza microbial communities from riparian zone in the Pacific Northwest, United States - 10_EM | ecosystem: Host-associated > Plants > Roots > Unclassified | place... | reverse complement strand
TGAACAATTTCAGTTTGTCGTTGATATACAGCAATATATCCCTGCTGCTGGCAGTTCTGCAGAATTCATACGAAGGCCGGTATCGTACCATGAATGTATGTAATGAATCATCTTTTAGCCTGGTAAGCTGGGCAACACGCCCGGGGGAGAACTTAGCATCGATATAATAATCTTTTTCCTGTTCTTCGAGGTGTTTTTCAAACCTCCTTTTGTGCTTTTCACCAGACGAAAAGCGACTGATAGGGCTGAAGCTAAGACCCGGTGCGTCGCCAGGGCTTTTTTTATTCATAAGTTTGGTCGGCTTCCGGTCGAAGATAAATGCATAGGATTCCCTTCTTTTGATGGAGTCCTGTTCATAATTTGTCATCTCATCCACCTCCACCCGGACCAGCGTTACAACGTTGGGGGTTAGTGGAACCAGGAAATCTTCGGTAAACATATAAGGGGCCACGATAATGGTATCAGGGCGATACCCGGCAGAAGAGAAAATGATGGTGTCGCCGGTTTCGGCGGGGATTTTATAATTTCCGCCTATATCGGATTCATTGTATTTATCCTGGCGGGCATTTTTTACGTTCACACCTTGCAAAACTTCCCTGCTACCTTTTTTTATAACCCTGCCATACAATTGTTGCTGCGCAAATCCAATGGACGGAAACGCTATAAAAAACAATAAAATGCACCAATTCCCTCTAAGCATATCAGTTTTATCTTATGAAAACGCGTTAAGATAGTATCTATAATCTTTACCGGCTTATTTTTGCTGGTTTATTTGTGCGGTTTTCTCTTTTTTTTAACTTTTACCATCCCATCAGCACCATTCCCGTCCCGCAAATAAAAATGGTCATGCCTGCCAGGGCATGCATATAACGCTCCAGTTTATCTGTTTTGAAAAAAGAAAGCCCGAAGTAGCCCGCCGCTACCAACAGCAGCATGGTGAGTAAAGTAAATACGGTGTACACGATAATGAGCACCAGCATACCATGCCAGGAGTTTTTGGCGGCAGGAAAATAGAGCAGGGGTATCATCGGTTCGCAGGGGCCGAGCACGAAAATGATAAACATGACCCAGGGCGTTACCCTGTGCCGGTCTGCTGGCGTGACTGCCTGGCCGTGTTTGTGTTCGTACACATAAATGGAGCCGTCTTCGTAGGTATCGAAATGCTTATGCGGGTTATTCCGGTAAGCCCTGACCCATCCCCAAAGGCCATATACCAGCCCGAAAACCAGCAATACCCAACCGGCAATGCCCCCGCGAATGTTTTCCAATCCCTTTACTTTGGAAAGCGACCAGCCCAGGGCGGCGCCCCCCAGTCCGAGTAATACAGAGCTCCACACATGACCGCAGCCGCAGATAACGGTCCAGAGCAATGTTTTTCCAAAGCTCCAGCCCCTTGCTTTGGAAAGCGCTACAAAAGGAAGATAATGATCGGGGCCGGTCAGCGTGTGCAGGCAGGCGATGGTGATGGCCGCCAGTATCAATACCTGCATTTCAGCGTGCATAGGCGATGGGATTTGAAGAAACCGGTGAAAGAATAGCGGCCATTTCTTTGAGGCAGTTGAATAATTGTTCGGCCTTTGTTCCCAGCAGGCGTACGACCAATCCCTTTACCGGTGCGGCGGTAACTCCGTACACGATACCCGGCTGTTGGGATAAGTATGCGTTTATTTGTTGGATGCTTTCTTCCATAGCGATTGTTTCATCAACGTATATAAGACTGGCCTGGTGGGTAAAGCCTTCCCAGAGACCCATGGCGGTGATATCTACGGAAGCCGGAACGATGAGCATGTTTTCGCGTATCGCCAGCCTGTTGTCGACAAATATATTGGTAACGCTGTGGTATTTGCAAAAATGAAACACCTCACCGTTCAGTTTACGGCCGCAGGTAATAACCTCTCCCCACAGTAGGCGGCAGCCGGCGGTGAGATAGATATTGTTTTTGGCTGTAAACCGGGCATTGGCATGTGGCACCGAAGGATGGGGCAGAAAGCAAAAATAAGCACCGGGTTGCAGGCGCACTTCGGTATGTTGTTCTGCGCCCAGCTTCATGTTAAACAGGCGCTGGTATGACTGTGTATGCAATTGCAGCGAAGTATTTGCGGCCAGTTCAATTTTCAGCCGGTATATGTCTTCATCCAGTATGCCGGGTGAAGAACTCATCAGCATGAGCTGCAGTGTGGCTGCTTTTTTGTCTTCCGTAATATTGGCCACTTTAAATGGAGGCGTGAAGAACACTTTTTCGAGGTAAGTGCTTTGCGCTCTCAGCGCGGTTTGTATATGAAGATTTGCAATCATCGGCACAGGCTGGGTTCTTCGATCGTTTCCAGCAAGGCATATCTTTTTATCCAGGCGATGACCGTATCCAGCCCTTCGAGGCTCATCAGGTTGGTAAAAACAAAGGGGTTGCCTTTTCGCATCATGCGCGCGTCGCGCTCCATTACAGCAAGATCGGCATGTACATAAGGGGCGAGATCAATTTTATTAATCACCAGCAGGTCGGATCGGGTAATGCCCGGCCCCCCCTTGCGGGGAATTTTATCGCCTTCGGCAACATCAATTACAAAGATGGTGCAATCGGCCAGCTCGGGGCTGAAGGTAGCGGAGAGATTATCGCCGCCGCTTTCGATAAAAATAATATCAAGCCCGGGAAAGCGGCCCGCCATTTCCTCCACGGCCTCGAGGTTCATGCTGGCATCCTCACGGATGGCGGTATGGGGGCAGCCACCGGTTTCCACGCCGATGATGCGTTCGGCGGGAAGCAGGCTGTTTTTGGTGAGAAACTCGGCGTCTTCCTTTGTATAGATGTCATTGGTAATAACAGCAATACTATACTGCCCGCTCATGTGGCGCGACAGGCGTTCGATAAGCGCGGTTTTGCCCGAGCCGACGGGGCCGGCGATACCGATTTTTATGTATGTTCTGTTTTTCATTTGCTTCGTTTTAACCGCACCCTTGGCGCGGTTTTTTTTAACCACAATGGACACAATGGTTTTTTCACAATGGGCACAATGGCTTTTGCGTCGATTACGGACTTTTGAGGGACACAATGGTGCGCCTTCGGCGCAGGCGCAGCCAGGTTCGCTACGCACTCGCTCGCCTCTGGCGGGCGAGGACTATTTGCAAGCCTCCGGCTTGCCCCGTGAGCCGCAGGCTCACCAATAACCCTCAAAAGAGTTTGCGCAGCAAACCCCATTGTGCCCCTTAAAGGCAAAAAACGAAGAACAGGCCATTGTGCCCATTGTGAAAAAACCATTGTGTCCATTGTGGTTAAAAAAATATCATGACATATACAATCTCGAATACAATTGCTCATGTTGCATGCTTCGGATATCGAAACCCGCACAGCAGAGTCCGATCATATCTTCATCGGGTTGCAACGTATTTTGCACCAGTTGCCGGATAAGCGGGTGCAATGAAAACAATAATTCCTGCCCTTCCTGCTGGCCGAGTGGAATCAGCTTAACGCTGTTGGTGACCATGCCTGCTGCGGCAGTATAATAAAAACCGGTCAGCGCATCGGCTTTGGGTATTTGCAGGGCATGGGCGTATAAGCCGAAGGCGATGCAGTAATGGCCGGTGACCTGTTGTGTGGCAATGGCCGCTGCATAATAGTCTGTGGTGGCGCTGTTGCAAAGCGGCTGTACAATTTTTATCAGTCGCGTGCCCAGCTTGCGGCTGGCTTCGCGTATTTCCCGGGGTATTTTAACCGCAGTGCAGGTATGGTCGAGTTCCCGCATTTTATTTTTATCGTTCGCAGCGGCGGCATCCCAGGCAAGGGACACCAGGGCGGCATCGGTGTAGCGGATGTTGCGTTCCAGCATTTGTGTTATAAATATCCGGGCGCTGGCGGCATTGTGCACCAGCTTTTCCTGGGTATAGGTTTCCAGCCCGGATGAATGGGCATAGCCGCCGATGGGAAGCATGGGGTCGGCCAGTTGCAGCAGCGATAAAAGGTGCGGGTTATACATTAGAAGAAGGACTGGTTAACTGGAGGATTTTGGAAAACAGGCTTGTGCTGCTGTGGCCGTGGGCTGCTACCGTGGTGGTAAGCGGTTGCAACAACTTTCTTTTTTCGCGAACAGGGTCAAAGCCACCGGCCAATAATATACGGAAGAGCGGATCTTCATACGGCACCAGCAGGGCTTCTACTTCATAAAACAAGGGCAGGTGCTTATTGCCGATTTCATAGCATACTGCCGCCATTTCATACATCGAACGGGGTTTTATTACAATGGCATCACAGGGGGCGATGTCGATGGCGATAAGGCACTGTTCATCTTCATACAGCACATCGTCCTGCGCAAGGGCGGGATTTTCATTCAGGAAGCGCAGGGCCACTTCCCGGCCCGAAGCTGTGCGTTTGCGCAGGATGCGTTTATTGGTTTCATGCCATTCCAGGTACAGCCAGTCAATAAGACGGCCATTGGGTTGAATGGTGCCGAGGGTGCCTGCTTTTTGCTGAATAAGCATATACTTATTTGTGGGAGGTATGCCATAGCTGTTAATGGCTGATAATTGCATGATCGCTGTTTGAGCTATGGCATACCTGGTTAAAATAAAAAATACCGTTGGGCCAGCGGCACTACCGATACCGGCTGGCAGGTAATGGGGGTGCCGTCGACCTTCACTTCATAGTTTTCCGGGTTCACTTCTATATTGGGTGTGGCATCGTTGTGAATAAGATTTTTCTTTGAAATGGCGCGGCAGTTTTCAACCGGGAGCACCAGTTTCTGCAAGCCGTATTGCTGTACGATGTTTTTTTCGAGCGATACCTTAGATACGAACGTAGCGCAGGTGGCATGCAATGCTTTTCCGTAGGCGCCGAACATATGCCGGTAAATAACCGGCTGGGGCGTGGGGATCGATGCATTGGGGTCGCCCATGCGCCCGGCTATGATCATACCGCCTTTGATAATCAGTTCGGGCTTGGCGCCGAAAAGTGCGGGTTTCCAAAGCACGATATCGGCCAGTTTACCCGGCTTCAGGGAGCCTACATAACGGGCAATGCCATGTGTAATGGCCGGGTTGATGGTGTATTTGGATACATAGCGTTTTACGCGGAAGTTATCGTTATCATGATTAGCATCTTCCGGTAAAGGGCCGCGTTGTTTTTTCATTTTATCGGCGGTTTGCCAGGTGCGGGTGATCACTTCCGCCACGCGGCCCATGGCCTGCGAGTCGGAGCTCATCATGCTGAATACGCCCATATCGTGCAGGATATCCTCTGCGGCGATGGTTTCGGGGCGGATACGTGAATCGGCAAAAGCCACATCTTCGGGCACGGATTTGTCGAGGTGGTGGCAAACCATGAGCATATCGAGGTGCTCATCGATGGTATTCACCGTATAAGGGCGGGTCGGGTTCGTGGAAGAAGGAAGGATGTTGTTGTACATAGCGGCTTTGATGATATCGGGCGCATGGCCGCCACCGGCGCCTTCGGTATGGAAGGTATGAATGGTGCGGTTATTGATGGCCGCGATGGTATCTTCGAGAAACCCGGCTTCATTTAATGTATCGGTATGGATGGCCACCTGCACATCGTATAGATCGGCCACTTTCAAAGAAGCATCGATTACGGCGGGGGTAGAGCCCCAGTCTTCGTGGATCTTTAATCCTGCCGCACCGGCTTCGATTTGTTCTTCCAGCGGGCCGGTAGCGGCGCAATTGCCCTTACCCAAAAAAGCCAGGTTCATAGGGAAGGCATCGGCGGCTTCCAGCATCCTGCGGATGTTCCAGGCGCCGGGGGTAACGGTGGTCGCATTGGTGCCATCGGCGGGGCCGGTACCACCCCCCATCATGGTGGTAATGCCGCTGAAAAGCGCGTGATCGATTTGCTGAGGGCAGATGAAATGGATATGGGAATCGATGCCGCCGGCAGTAGCGATAAGGCCTGCGCCGCCATGCACCTCGGTAGAAGCGCCGATGATCATATTGGGATCAACTCCATCCATTGTATCCGGGTTGCCGGCTTTGCCGATGCCCACAATCTTACCGTCTTTAATGCCGATATCGGCTTTTACGATGCCCCAGTGATCGATGATCATTACACTGGTGATAACAAAATCGAGCACACCCTCTTTGCGCAGGGCGGTAGCCGACTGGGCCATGCCGTCGCGGATGGTTTTGCCGCCGCCGAACTTACTTTCGTCGCCGTATACGGTATGGTCTTTTTCAATTTCGATCAACAGTTCCGTATCGCCCAGGCGTACTTTATCGCCGGTAGTGGGGCCATACATATTGGCATATTTAACGCGGTTGATGGACAGGCTCATGGTTGCTGGTTTTTGGTATCACCGTTTACAAGGTTACGGAAGCCGAATACGCGGCGATGACCGCCATAGGCCACCAGCTGTATTTCTTTTTCTTCGCCCGGCTCAAAGCGAACGGCCGTACCGGCAGGAATATTAAGCCGCATGCCGAATGCTTTTTCGCGTTGGAAGGCCATTTGTTTATTGACTTCAAAAAAATGAAAATGCGAACCGATTTGAACCGGGCGGTCGCCGGTATTGACGACGGTTATCGTTGCGGTTTCACGACCGGCATTGGCGATGATGGGGTCGTTTTTTAAAATGTATTCTCCGGGTATCATGTAGTTGTAATTGAAATTATTATGTTTAGTTATCTCTGACTCAACCATCCTTCGACAAGCTCAGGATGACAGCGTTCTTGATCCTGAAGTTTGTCATCTGAACGAAGCTCATGATACTAAGCCCTGTCACCCTGAGCTTGTCGAAGGGTGATCTGAACAAGACTCAGCGTATCGGGTCATGCACCGTTACCAATTTAGTGCCATCCGGGAAAGTAGCTTCTATCTGAATTTCATGTATCATTTCCGGGATCCCTTCCATCACCTCTTCCCTTGAAAGTATGGTAGTGCCATATTGCATCAGCTCGGCAACAGATTTGCCATCCCTGGCGGCTTCCTGTAGGCGGCTGCTGATAAGCGCGATGGATTCGGGGTAGTTCAGTTTTAGTCCTCTTGCCTTGCGTTTCTCGGCCAGCTCGCCGGCGAGAAAGATCAATAATTTCTCTGTTTCCCTGGGTGATAAGTGCATATCGGTAATGGTTGAATCGTTGAGTGGTTATTAAGCAGGCAGGCAACCGGGTGGAATACTATGAAGTTAAACTTTTATTTTTTACCTGTATGATCTCTGCCGCAATACTTACGGCTATTTCTTCGGGAGTTTGGCTGTGGATGGCCAGGCCGATGGGAGCATGTATGCGATGGAGCAGTTCAGGGTCTGTGCCCGAAGCGGCATAGCCGGCAAGCAGCTGGCCGTTTTTTGTTTTGCTGCCCAGCAGGCCGAAATACCTGAATGGTTTATTTAGCAAAGCCTTTACGGCGGCATCGTCGGTGCGGTAACCGAGGGTCATCACCACTACATAATGATGGAGCGGGCCGGGGTCGATAAGATGGGCCAGCTGGCTATAGTCGGCTATGGCCAGTTTTTCGTGTGCAAATTCATTGTGCAGGAAGGTGGGTAACTGGGGCCGGGTATCGTATACCCGGATATAAAAGTCCATCGTTCGCATCAGCCGCGAAAGCGCCAGGGAGCAGTGGCCACCCCCGACAATAATAAGTTGATTTTTATACCCCGTCTTTTCTTTGTACAGCCAATCGGCTGCGGCGCGCTTTGTAAAAAGAAAATCCGCCGCCGGCGTTTGGCCGGGAAAAAACTGCAGGCCGGTGGGGGATAGTTGCAGGGTACCGTTTTGGTATTGCTCCAGGCTGGCGATGATATTCCGGATATGCAGGTATTCCTGCTGGTGAAGGCGATACAATAAAATGGTTTGCTCGCCGGAGCAGATCATGCCGCTTTGATTTTGGGCCGCGCTTTTATCGTGTACCTGTTTGCGTAGGGTAAGGCCGCCGGTTTTTTCCCGCAGCTGGTCTTTGGCCATTTCGGTGAACTTATGCTCCATGATGCCCCCGCCGATAGAACCTTCCATTTCGCCTGTTGCGTTTACGGCCATGAAAAAGCCCTGGCGGCCGGGGCTGCTGCCGGTGCTTTCGAGCACATACAGCAGCATCACGGGAATGTGTTGTTCCAGGCTTTTAAGGATGAGTCGCCAGGTGATTAACTGTTTGTTCATGCTTTGCAGGGTTTCCTTTTGTATATAGGGCCATCAGTAGTTTTTCGGGCGTCATGGGCGCATCAAAAGGAATCTCCGCACCGGGATTAAATGCTTTAATGGCATTGCGCAGGGCAAAATAAACGCCGATGCCGTACATAAGCGGGGGCTCACCCACCGCCTTGGAACGGAAGATGGCGAGGTTATCGTTAACAGTGGGCCGGAGGAACTGAATGGCAATTTCATTGGGCACCGAATAGATATCGGGTACTTTGTAGGTGGACAATGCGTTGGAACGCAGGCGTCCTTCTTTATCATAAATGACTTCTTCCATCGTCATCCAGCCGATGCCCTGCACGATACCACCTTCTATCTGCCCGCGATCGATGGCAGGGTTCATGCTGCTGCCGAAATCGTGCACCACTTTCACGGCATCGGTGGTATAGGTGCCGCGCAGGCAGTCTACCGTGGTTTCAACTATGGCGGTGCCATACACATGATAGGCAAAAGGATGGCCTTTTTCTTTGGACGCATCGAAATTGATTTCGGGCGTGGCGTAATGCGCGTGTTCGGAAAGGCTTACTCTTTTTACGTAGGCCGTCATCACCAGCCTGTTCCAGTCCCAGTCTGTTTTGGTCCCGTTTATATATACACATTCTTCTTTCAGTTCAACAGCCCCCGGCTGCACCTGCCATTCTTCTGCCGCCACGGCTTTTAAACGTTGTACTATTTCAGTGCAGGCCATTGATACGGCTTTGCCGTTCAGGTCGGCCGTGGCGCTGGCGGCAGAGGGAGAGGTATTGGCGATGCGGTAGGTGCTGGTAGATTGTATTTTAACGCGATGAGGGGGGATGGAAAATACCTGTGCCGCTACCTGCAGCATTTTTGTGTTGACGCCTTGTCCCATTTCCACCGCGCCGGTGCTCACGGCCACACTGCCATCGGTATATACATGCACGAGGGCCCGGGCCTGGTTCATCAGCGTTTTAGTGAAAGAGATGCCGAAACAAACCGGCATCACTGCAAGCCCTTTTTTCAACAGCTTGTTTGCCTTGTTATAGGCCGACTGTTCATCGCGGATGGATGCAAGCGCATACAGTTGCTCCGCATTTTCCCAACAGGCATGCGCTTCGCTTTCCGCTTTTTGCCCGTAGGGAAATTCGTCGCCGGTTTTAGTAAGGTTTTTTTGCTGGATAACGGACGCATCGATGCCCAATGCTTCGGCGGCTTTGGCGATGGCGGCCTCTATTACAAACATGCCCTGGGGCCCGCCGAAGCCGCGGAAGGCAGTGTTGGGCGGTAAATGGGTGCGGCAGCTATAGGCCGTGGCCCTCACATGGGGGATAAAATAGGAATTGGTGCAGTGAAATAAGGTGCGTTCCAGCACGGCAGGCGACAGGTCGGCTGCCGCGCCGGCATTCTGGTAGAACGTGGCTTCGTAGGCAATGATCTTTAAATCGTTGTCGAGGCCTATCTTAAAATCGGACGAATAGGGATGTCGTTTGCCGGTCATGGCCATATCTTCCATTCGATGCAATGAATATTTCACCGGGCGCTTTAAAAGGTATGCTGCGAGGGCGCAGAGCGCGGCCCAGGTATTGGCCTGGTCTTCCTTGCCACCGAAGCCGCCGCCGAGGCGGATGGTATCGATGTCGAGCTGGTGCATGGGCAGCCCGGTGACTTTGGATACGGCGCGCTGAACGGCGGTAGGGCCCTGGGTGGACGAGTATATTTTAAGTGCGTTGTTCTCCTGTGGAATGGCATAAGCGCCCTGGGTTTCTATATACAGGTGTTCCTGGCCGTTGGTATCAGCGCGGCCCTGGAAGATATGGGTGCATTGCTGCCAGGCGGCGGAGGTGTCGCCCAGGCGGAAAGTACGGGGCGGTACGATCAGCTGATCATTGGCCTGCGCTTCGCGCGGGTCGGTGACGACGGGCCGGGGGTCGATATCAATCTTTATTTTCTTTACAGCGGCACGGGCAGCATCCCTTGATTCGGCCACGACGAGCGCTACGGGCATACCACAAAAATCCACATGGCCTTCGGCCAGCAGGGGTTCGTCGGGAACAATGCCCCCTATCTGGTTGATGCCGGGAATGTCTTTGTGGGTGAAAATGCGGACGACGCCGGGCATCCGTTCCGCTTCGCTCAAATCGAGCTGTTTGATAACGCCGTGGGCCATGGGGGAAGGGAAGGCGGCAGCGAAGAGCGTACCCTGGAGCAGGGGAATATCGTCGAGATAAATGGACTCGCCGCGCAAATGGGTTATGGAATCGATGTTCTTCATGTATAATTATGTCACCCCTTCGGGGCTATGCTATTTTTTTGAATTCCAGTGCCGGGAACAGGGTAATAAAATGCGCTTTAATGAGCTGGCTAAGCAATAGTCGTTTGTAGGCTTCCGAGCCGCGGGCATCGCTGATAGGGGATATTTCGGTTTGGGCGATGGCGTTGGCCCCGGAGATATTGTCTTCTTCCAGGGTTTTACCTTTTAGAAAAGCGGATGTTTTTTCGAGGAACAAAGGTATGGGACCTACGCCGCCGGCGGAAAGCCGTGCTTCCCGGATGGTGTTGCCATCGGTGACGATGTGCATCGCGGTGTTTACGCTGGCGATATCGAGGTTGGTACGTTTGCTTACTTTTTCAAAATTGAAACGGCTGCCGGGGCCGGGTAAGGAGAACCATATTTGTTCGATGAACTCACCGGGTTTTTTATCGAGTGTTTTATATCCTTTGTAAAGTTGTCGCAGCGGCAGTTCGCGGGTATGCGCACCATCGCTCAATACCAGCATGGCATCGAGGGCGAGGAAAAAAATGGTGAAATCGCCGATGGGCGAGCCATTGATAAAATTGCCCGCGATGGTAGCCATATTGCGGATAGGGGTGGAGGATACCAGTGAAATATGCCGGTTGAGCTGCGGGAAATATTGTTGCAGCAGCGGTGATTCTTTCAAATCGGATACCGTGGCGGAAGGGCCGATGATACAGCGGTTGTTCTGCTGCGAGATGCCTTTCATCGCGGGATCGCCCAATACAAAGCGGATGGCCGCGTCGTGCATTGCATCGTGTTTCTGCACGTAGAGATCGGTACCGCCGCCAACGATTTGCGGCGGTGTTGCTTCACCAGGCTGCAAGCCATTGCCATTGAGCGAAAGCCGGAGTAATTCCAGGCGTTTGCCGATGCCCGCAAACCAGGCGGGCAACAGGTTATTATTGGTAGCAAAACCAATGGGGTCTTCTTCCTGCCTGTTTTGCAGGAGCCCGGCCACGCGTGCTGCGGCGCGTTCGATGGATTTGTAGCCGGTGCAGCGGCAGATATTGCCGTCGACGGCGGCGATGGCGTTTTGTGGCGTGGCGGGTGCATTGCTTAAACAAAAACCTGCCAGGGATACCATAAATCCCGGCGTGCAGAAACCGCATTGGGTGGCTGACTCGTCGCACATGGCCTGCTGGATGGGGCTGAGGGGGGAGGGTGAGCCGCCCTCTTTTGATGACGCCGGGAAGGGCGACCCACCCTCTTCCGTGTTAATCCCTTCGATCGTAACTATATGTTTGCCGTGGGCATTTCCCAGGGGGGTGAGACAGGAGGTAAAAGAGCGGTATTGCATTCCCCGGGTGGTTTGTTCGCCTATAAGAATGGTACAGGCCCCGCAATCGCCTTCATTGCAGCCAATTTTGGTGCCCATGAGGTGTTGATGGTACCGGATAAAATCGAGCAATACCATGCCGGGGGGCATGGGGGTGCTGATATCTTTATTATTGAGAATAAACTGTATCAAATTTGGGAAATGGGTTTATTCTAAAGATAACGAAAAAGCGTCAATGATGGCGCAGGGGGAGCTAGACAACAGCTTTCTCCAGTGTTTTCAGAAAATCTTCTTTTACATCCGCGCCGATACCGGGCGTATCGGGTGTTTCGACATAGTAGCCGTCATAATAAACGCCGCCGGTTACGGGATCTGTTTTATGCCCGAGCATGCAGGTATCCATATCATAAAATACTACGTTGTCGTGCGCCAGAGCGAAATGGGCAAAAGCAGAAAGGGCCACCCGGCTTTCAAGCATACCACCCATCATACAGGGGATATTGGCCTGCTGGCAAACCAGGTTGATTTTGGTGGCTTCGAGGATGCCGCCCGATTTGGCCAACTTGATATTTACATAATCACAGGCATCGGCATTGATAAGCCTTGAGGCGTCGTGGTGGGTGAATACGCTTTCATCGGCCATGATCTTTACCGGCGAAAGTTTGCGCAGCTCCGGCAGCTTGTGATCGTTCCAGTGGCGCATGGGCTGTTCGCAAAACTGGATATTGTATTGCGCCAGGCTTTTCAGGGCATAGAGTGCATCTTCAAAGCTCCAGCCCTGGTTGGCGTCGATGCGCAGCAACAGATCGTTGCCCACGGCGGCGCGGATTTGCTTTACGCGTTCTACATCTTCCGCCGGCGCCTTGCCCAGTTTTATTTTGATGATGCGGAAGCCCTGTTGTTTAAAGGCCGCGGCCTGCTGCGCCATGGTTTCGGGGCTGCCGATGCCCACGGTAATATCCGTTTCCAGCTTTTTTTTGGGATGGCGACCGCCCAGCCATTCATGCAGGGGCTGGCCGGCGGTTTTAGCGGCGATATCGTGCAGGGCCATATCGAAGGCGCTTTTGATGGTTGCGTTGAAGGCGGTAAAAGCATCCAGCTCCTCCATGCGCTCCGATATTTGCAGTGGGTCTTTTCCCTTCCAGCGCCCGGCAAAATCCTTCCCCATTTCAAAACAGGTGGCCTGCGTTTCGCCCACGATCATAGGAAAAGCCGAACATTCGCCCACCCCGTAAAAGCCGGCGTCGGTATGCACCCGGATAAAAATATTCTGGGCAAAATGCATGGTGCCAGTAGCGATGGTAAAGGGGTGCATCGGGATGCTGTACTTATATATACTGATGTGGGTTATCTGCATGCTGCAAAAATAGCGGTGCAAACCTATTTATTAATAAACGAACGATTGTTAAAAAAAGCATGCAAAAAGAGCGGGTATTCTGCTAATTTTGCGGCTTATTATTATTGTAGCAGATATATGAATGTACAGCCGGCCATTTCTTTCGACAACACGGAAACCGCATTTGCATACAAAGACAACGCAGCATTGAAAAAAGCCCGCTTTCTCTTTTCCTCTATGGGCATCGGCCCGCTGGTAAAGCTGGGAACAAGGATAACGCCCTGGGCCATCCGGGCGGGGTTGCCGGTAAAAGGCATTATCCGGAATACCATTTTCAAACAATTCGTGGGCGGGGAATCGCTCAATGAAACGGCTGCCGTGGCCAGTAAGCTGGGTGAATACGGTGTGCAGGTGATCCTTGATTACGGTGTGGAAGGCGGCGATTATGGCGAAGAGGGCCTGGACCATGCCCGTGATGAGTTTACCCGGGTAATTGATTATGCGGCCACCCAGCCCAATATCCCTTTTATGAGCGTGAAGGTGACGGGGATTGCGCGTTCGGGCCTGCTGGAAAAACTGGATAAAAGTGTTGACCCTTCGACCCTTCGACAAGCTCAGGACAGGCTGAGCTCAGGGCAGGCCCGGCTCAGCCTGATGAAACGATTTGATAAAGCCATGGAAGCGCTTACGGATGAGGAGCGTGCCGAATGGCAGCGGGTATATAACCGGATGCAGCATATTTGCCGGGAAGCGGCCGAAAAAAACATCGGCGTGCTGATAGACGCCGAAGAAAGCTGGATACAGGACCCCGTGGATGTACTGACCATTAAAATGATGGAGCAGTTCAACCGCACCAAAGCGGTAGTATATAATACGCTGCAGCTATACCGGCATGACCGCCTGGCTTTTCTGAAAGATTCGTATGAAGCGGCGCGCCTGCGCAATTTTATACTGGGCGCCAAACTGGTGCGCGGCGCCTATATGGAAAAAGAACGCAGGCGGGCGGAAGACATGAACTACCCATCGCCCATTCAGCCCGATAAAGCGGCGAGCGACCGGGATTATAATCTTGCCATCGAATTTTGCGTGGAAAATATTGAGCAGATCGCTTTTATTATCGCCTCCCACAACGAATACAGCAACCTGTACACCACCCAATTGCTCCGCAACAAAAACCTGTCGCTGCACCACCCGCATGTTCATTTTTCCCAGCTCTATGGCATGAGCGATAACATTACTTTCAACCTGGCCGGGGCGGGATGCGCCGTTAGTAAATACCTTCCTTTTGGGCCTATTAAAGACGTTATCCCCTATCTCATGCGCCGGGCGCAGGAAAACAGCTCGGTAAGCGGTCAAACGGGCCGGGAATTAGCGCTTATCCGGAAAGAAATGACACGCAGGGGATTGCAATAAGACTTACAATAAATTTATGAGGGTCTGCGTTCTACCTGTGATCCCGGTTTTTATGCCGGGCACTGTTCCCGGAAGAGATGTAACGACAAAACTGTAATCCCTGTACAAGCAGTATTTCCTCCCGGACCCGGCCAATGCTTTTGGCGTTGTTTTTTGATTTCCCGTTGCCGTATTTTTCCCATTTAGCCAACAATATTGTAGATATGAAGCAATAAGGGGGGGAATACAAACCTGTAAAAATAAATAAGTAGAAATACTTACGTAATATCAATAGTTTACATATAATTTTTTTGTAGTTTTACGAAGGATTACGCATAAATGGCAATTCCTGATGAAAAACCAAGCTGCCTCGATGCCGTATGTCTTAAACACCTGATCCAATGCGACTATCTGTGGTAATTCCGGTGTATAACAGCGAAAGCACCATTGCCAAGCTTGTTTATACGCTCTTAAAGGTTCTCGATTCCTACGACTGCGAAATTGTGCTTGTTAATGATGCGAGCAAAGATAACAGTGAGGCTGTGTGCGAAACACTGGCAGAAAGACAT